>Ga0208735_100550_pt1 | contig 14679 bp, 14 predicted proteins | sample Subbio12Aug_8Aab_FD_184829 | JGI IMG/M metagenome (GOLD analysis project Ga0208735, IMG submission 184829) | Serpentinite rock and fluid subsurface biosphere microbial communities from McLaughlin Reserve, California, USA - CR12Aug_8Aab (SPAdes) | ecosystem: Environmental > Terrestrial > Deep... | reverse complement strand
ATATCCTAAAAAAAATCGACGAATTACAGAGGAGGGATGCCCCAAAGTAATCAAGTACCAAGCAATAAAGGAGCTCTCCGCTATCCATGCCATTCGTCTGCTCTGCAAGATATTGCATTTGCCACCTAGTAGCTACTACAAATGGCTCAAACGAAGCCAGACAGAGACTGAGCGGGGTCGATTAAATAGGGTTATTGGTGAATTGCTCCTCACTTGTTTCCGTAAATATGCCGGCATTTACGGCTATCGCAGAGCTAAGGTATGGTTGGCCAAGGAAGGCTATCTAGTTAACAGCAAGAGGGTCTACCGGATCATGAAACAACTGGGATTGGCGTCCCGCATAAGAAGGAAGAAAACAAAACAGAGCATGCCCAAGACTTTAGCGACATCAAATATTTTGGAGCGTAACTTCCATGCCGAGAATCCCAATGAGAAGATGGGAACAGACATCACGACAGTGAGCGTATGTGGTCTGAAGCGGCATGTGGCAGTCGTAATAGATTTCTTTAACAATGAAGTAGTATCGTATCAAGTAGCTAAGCATAACAATCTAGATTTGGTCGTTGATGCTGTTAAAGGGGTCATTGCAACCCGCGATTGCTCTAATCTTATCTTGCACAGTGATCGAGGCTCCCAATATCGATCTTTCTTATACTCCGATCTCCTCGCGGATTACAACATAACCGTAAGTATGTCCGGTGCTGGCTGTCCGGGAGATAATGCTGTGGTAGAGTCCTTTTTTAGTCATCTAAAAACAGAGTGGTTTTACAACGACACCTTCGACACGGAGCAGGAGTTTTTGGAGAAGCTCCAAACCTACTTGACCTTCTATAACAACGAGAGATTTCAATCGAGACTACAGAATTTATCGCCCGTGGACTATCGACTAAAAATGGCTGGTAATTAAAAGCATTTTCATTACGGGGAAAAGGGAGCGAGAATGTAGCCAAAAGCGTCTACCATTCTTTCCATTCTTTCCCTTCCCCCTAGGGGGAAGGGAAAGAATCAGGATTCCCCGAGCAACCTGGCTATGTTGCCACTAAGCGTGTCTACAAAGAGGGGTGCAGACCCAATTGCACCGCCGTCCTTTATTGCGGTAGGGTTATGGTCGTGGAAGGGGACGGGCGGCGACGAGGGCGGCGACGACGGGTACGACGTCCTATGTTTTGTCATATTGGACAAGGAGGCTTGACTACGAACATATGTTCGTATATGATGTGGACAAAAGCGAGTACAAAAGCGAGGTGAAGGTATGAGGGTGGAGCGCGAAGCGCTGGCGGCGGCGCTGGCGCTGGCGGAGGAAGAAGGCCATGTGTTGGTGGAGGCGAAGCCTAGGGCGGGGCTTACTTTGTTCTTGGCCCAAGTGGGGAGCAAATTGGCCGCCGGTTGTGCGGGGCCCTTGGTGTATGTCAATGCCGCCGCCAGTTGTGGCCCTATTGTTCCGCAACTTGGTGAAAAAATCGGTTGTTCATGGAGCTCTTCTACGTCCGTGCAACACTTTTTGCGTGACCTGGCTCCGTCGGCCCCCGTGGTGCTGCTCATTGATAGCGCGGAGCATCTTACGCTTGCGGAAAGGGGCCAGTTAGAGGCCTTGTGCCAGGCCCTGCGGAGCGAACGCCTCTTTGTGCCCGCCTTGACCTCGGTTTATGTGGTGATGGGCGCGCGTGAGCCGTGGGCTGGTTCCAAGCTGCACCTGGGGTACTTTACCTTGCGCGAAGTGGCGTCGCTTTTAAAAAAGCCGGAGCGTGACCGGGTGAGCTTGGCCCTCTATGCCTGGACCGGAGGCGCGCCAGAACTGGTGCGGGAGGCGGCCTTGGCGCTGGAGTGCCGCGAGACTGATGTTGGGGCGGTCTACCAAGTGATGCGCGAGATGGCCGAGCACGGTCGCCTAAGGAGGGTGGCGGCAGGCAAGCCCAGCCTAGCGGAGTTGCGCCGCCTGGGGCTGGCGGGCGAGCGTGTCGTGCCGGCCATGAGGTTGGCGCAAAAAATGACCCAGAGTCTAGGCAGTGGTTTAGTCATAAACCGCAGCCTGATGGAGGTGCGCTACCGCGGCCGCTTGCTGGCACTATTTCCGCAAGAGATGCGCATTCTCTTTGTACTTGCCGAGCATCCCGGACGGGTGTTTACCCCGAGCCAAATCTACAGTGCTATTACCGGCGGGCAGGGGCTTTATGGGGGCGAAAACAGCGTCAAGGCGCAGGTGTCGCGCCTTAGGCAGAAGCTACCCCCGCCCACCCCTTGGGTACTGACCAAACGAGGACTGGGTTATGCTTTTAACCCCCAAGCGACCTATTCGCTAATATAATTATCCCATAAATGTTAGCAATTACAACCTCCCTGCAACTTTGGCCAAGTATGATGGCAGGCAGGGAGGTGTTTTTATGGCTATTGATTTTACTGCGCTACTCGCATTTTATCCAAGCTACGCCGCTTCCGGCATGGTGACGAGGCTGGTCTATGGAGAAAGCCAGTGCGATGTTAATACTACCATCGGTACAGTGGTTAAGCAGGCCTGCCGGCAATACGCGCTCGACCGGCGCGCCTTGGCCAATGCGGCACATTTTGTCTGTGGCAAGCGGAACCTCGTGCCGTTGCCGCTTTGCGTAGGCCGCACTTTTGTGCCCCTCAAAGTGCACGCTCCGCTAATCGATGGCGACTCTGCCTACGGGTACTTCTTGTTACAGGCTATCGTCAGGGTAGAGGCAGGCGAGGGCGGCAGCATGCTCTATCTCGCCGGTGGCGTAACACTGCCTATCTTGCAGCGGCGTTCTACCGCCATGAACCACCTCGCCCGTGCGGCGCTCTTTGAAAAAGTGTTTTGGGGTAAGCGTCTCGGGGCGGCCATGGGAGGTGGTGTTTTTATGGGCTAACTCATAGCATTTGACGCCTTAGGATGTTAATATTAAAGTCTAAAAGCAGAGGAGGGCTGTTTGTGCTGGAAGTACGGATTGCGGTTGCCAAGACTAACAAGTACGCTCACTCCGAGAGTGGCGACTCTTTGGAAATTACCGAGAGACCGCAGGGTGGGGTTTCGGTAATTTTGGCCGATGCGCAGGGCAGCGGCAAGTCCGCCCGCACGAACAGCAGGCTGGTAGTCTCTAAAGCCGCCGCCCTTATCGCTGAAGGCGCGCGCGATGGAGCTGTGGCGCGCACCGTTCACGACATGCTCTACGCTCTTCGTGACGGTAAAATTTCGTCCACCCTCACCATCGCTTCGGCCGATTTTGAAACGCAGAGTATCGTCATCTCGCAAAATGCCGGTCCGCCGCTATTTGTTATGCAGGGCGGCACCGTCATGACTTTAGCCTCGACCGACCAGCCTATTGGCGTACACCGCAGCATGAAGCCGGCCATTTGTGAGTTTCCGATGGAGCGAGGCCTGGCCATTGTCGGCATGACCGATGGGATTTACCATGCCGGCAGGTCGAGGGGTAAGCCTTGGACGGATGAGGAATTTATGGATTTTATCAAGGCCCACATCGACCCACCGGAGTTTCTGGCCAATGTCATGCTCGCCGAGTCCACGCGGCGCGACCAGGCGCGCCCCTGCGATGACATGGCCATCTTCGTGCTGCAGGTCGGAGAGTATGACGGCGAAACCAAGGTGCGCACGATGAGGGTCAACGTGCCGTGTTAGCTTTCGTCGTGGGGGTAGTGGGCAACTGTGTGTCGGGCAAGACTACCTTGGTAGAAGCGCTCAAACTCCACGGCTACCAGGCTGTCAACATCCCCCAGGAGCATTCGGTTTCGCCGCGTTTTTTTCGGCGTCTGGCCCCGGACTATTTAATATATTTAAGTTGCAATCTCGAAACGGCGAAAAAACGGCGCCGGATTTCTTGGGGACAAGAAAAGCTTGACGAACAATGGCAGGTGCTGGCTTTGGCGAAGCAGCATGCTAACCTAGTGATTGCCACGGACGATCTTAGCTCCGGTGAGGTTTTGGCCACAGTGCTGATCGCATTAGAGGGTTCTGTTGTAATACATAGGGTAAAATGAGCGGAGCAAAAAAGAGAGGTAAGTAAATGTCATGGAAGATAAATTCAAGATGACGGTTGAAGAAAACATCTTTGTGGCTAAGAAGCTTTTGGTAGAAAACATCTACCACAGTGCTCGGCTGGAAGGTTGTAACGTTACATTCCCACAAACGCAGACAATTTTAGATGGAGTCAATGTGGGGTCGGTAAGGCTTGGCGACATCCAAACAATCTTAAATTTGAGAGACGCTTGGCGCTTCATTCTAGATACCATTGGAAGTCCCTTGGATCTCGATTATATTTGCAAAATTAATGGTCATGTATCAAGAAATGAAAGCCTTAGCTGGGGTGTTTTAAGAACCGGCGATGTAAGGATATCTGGAACCAATTACGTTCCCGATGTTCCTCTTAGAAACGTAGTGGTTAAAGAAATGGAAGGCATATTAAGTGCTCCGACCGCAACCTCTCGTGCCATTAAGCTTTTTCTGTGGGGATGCCGTTCCCAGCTATTTTGGGATGGAAACAAGAGAACGGCTACACTGATGGCAAACAAACTATTGATTGCAGAGGGAAAGGGGATTTTAAGCATTCGAGAAGGAAACCTCCTGGAGTTCAATGAGCGTCTAACTCGGTTCTATGATACGAACGACTATTCCAATATAGACAGATTTTTGTATGACAACTGCATTGGGGGAATGGTGGTGAAAAGAGATCAAGAAGTCAAAAGGTAAAAGGATAGAGCTTTTCTTGTTGACCGACCTTGTCAAGAAAGGCTATAATTATGCGGAGTGCTTAGAACTATGTAGAGCTACTAAGGAGGAACCAAGGTGAACATCAAGTATGTCCTCGTTTTTTTGCTGGTCCTAGGTTTGATAGGGGGGGCGGCATACTACTCTTCAGCACCGCTCGGCGAGGCCATCCGTTTCGGCCTTGATATTGACGGCGGCATTATGGTGCTGCTTGAGGCTGTGCCCAGCGAGCAAGTGCCCACCATCAACGACGATGCTATGGTGCGCGCGGTGGCCATCCTCCGCCAGCGTGTCGACGGCTTAGGCGTAGCGGAGCCCGAAATAGTGCGCGAAGGCGCGCGGCGTATTCGCGTTTCTCTCCCCGGCTACGGTGACCAAGAAGAAGTTTTAAGTATTATTGGCAAGACAGCCTTGCTGGAATTTAGAAATGTCGAAGGCAATGTCTTCTTAGCCGGCGACCGCCTCCGCGACGCGCGAGAGCAACTAGATGAACGAAATCGTCCCCATGTCTCGATTACGTTCGACGAAGAGGGCGGCCGCTTAATGCGCGACTTTACTCGGGCCAATATCGGCGGCAGATTGGTCATCACCCTTGACGGCGCAGTCATTTCTGCTCCCACCATTGAAGGCGAGGTTGGCGCCGAAGGCAGTATCACCGGGCTTCAGTCGCTAGCCGAGGCGCGTAGCCTAGCCATTATGCTCCGTTCCGGCGCCTTGCCGGTGGCACTTGAGATTAGGGACTTCCGCGGTGTCGGGCCCACTTTGGGCCAGGTTTCGCTCGACAGAAGCGTCGATGCCGGCATCATTGGCCTTGTTTTGGTCGTTTTGCTCATGCTCGCCTACTATCGCGGGTTTGGCTTGGCCGCCAACATTGCTCTTGCAGTGTACACTTTGCTGGTAATGTGGCTGCTGGCAGCAATCAATGCCACCCTCACCTTGCCGGGCATTGCCGGTCTTATCCTCGGTATAGGTATGGCGGTGGACGCCAATGTCATTATTTTTGAGCGCATCAAGGACGAGCTGAAGGGCGGGCGCTCCCTGCGCGTATCCGTCAATGCCGGGTTTCGCCGCGCTATATTGACCGTCTTAGACGCCAATATTACCACGCTCATTGCTACAGGCGTGCTCTACTGGTTTGGCACGGGTCCCGTGCGCGGCTTTGCGGTGACGCTATCGCTAGGTGTTCTCGTCAGCATGTTCACAGCCATTTTTGTCACCCGTTTCCTGATTTCGCTTATGCTTAATGCCAAATTAGTGGCCGGCGCCAAAGCGCTTGGCGCGTAGGGGGTGGCGAACTTGAATTTTAATTTTAACCTTAACATTATCGGACGCCGCAAATTTTTCTACCGCGTTTCTGCCGCCATTTTGATTCTTGGGATTGGGCTTTTGCTCTTCCGCGGGCTCAACCTAGGCATTGACTTTCGGAGCGGCACCCTCATCGAAATGGACCTCAAGCAAGCCTTTACCGTCGCCGAAGTGCGAGATGTCGTGCTGCCTCATTTTGACAAAGTGCAAATCCGTGAGGTGCGCGATGGTGTAGCCGCCACCACCATGGTACAGATACGCACCTCGGAGATAGACGAAACCAAGATTACCGGCGCCATCAATGCCCTCGAGGCTAAGTGGCCCGAAGCGGTGCTTGAGTCGGCTGCTCGGGTGGACGCGGCCTTTAGCGTGGAGCTGGTGCGCAACGCCGCCATTGCCCTCCTCTTGGCCTCCATCGGTATGGTTATCTACATTACTTTGCGCTTTGAGTTTAAGTTCGCCATCTCGGCGGTGCTCGCGCTTTTGCATGACGTCTTTATGGTGCTGGCGGTATTCTCCCTTTTGCGCATCGAAATCAACAGTGAGTTTATAGCCGCCATCCTCACCATCGTCGGTTACTCGGTGAATGACACCATCGTAACTTTTGACCGCATCCGCGAAAACCTGCAAAAGGCCAGGCGCCTCACCGATGTCGAAGGCTTGGTCAACCGTAGCATTAACGAGACTTTGATGCGCACTATCAACACCTCGCTCACCACCTTGCTGGCGATTGGCGCCGTACTCATTTTCGGCGGAGTGACGCTACGCCCCTTTGCTTTAGCCTTGGTCATCGGTATCTTGGTCGGAACTTACTCGTCAATCTTTGTGGCCAGCTCCCTCTGGGTGGATTGGCAGGATAGGGCGAGCACCGGCAAGGTTGAGCCTAAGAGAGCCTAGAAAGACCATAGACCCGGTGGGCATTAAGCCGACCGGGTTTGTTTTACCTAGGGGTATGAACGGTGCAAAGGGGGTGTGCCACGGTGACTAAGGGCTTGGTGTTGACCTGTGACCCGCGCTTTGTCAGTGAACTTAAGAAAGAATTACAACTCCCCAAGGAGCACTACGAGCTTTTGGTGCTCGCGCCCGGGGTATTGCTTGCCGCGGCCGAGGACGTGGGTGCGCCGATATTTTTGCGGCACCGATTCCCTGTAGAGCATGTAGCGGAGGTTGGCCATACATTGATGGACCTGCCCTTGCTCGTTGCTGCTGCCACCCCCTTGCTCGCGGCAGCGGAGTCGGGCACAAAGGTTGCGGTGCAATGCCGGATTATGGATGAGGCCTGCCCTTATCGTGCGGCGGAGGTGAAGGTTGCTTTAGACGAGGTGCTCTTGACTCGGGGCCTTCTGCCGGAAACAAAACATCCCCAGATTGTGCTCAGTGTGCTCATCGCCAAGCAGAGGGCGTATTTAGGTTTATCCTCGCCTGTGCAAAACTTGAGCCGCTGGAATGGTGGGGCAGCCCACTATGGGCGACCAAGCGGCGCGCTTAGCCGCGCAGAGCACAAGCTTGAGGAGGCCTTTGAGGTGTTTAATATTGAGCTCGCGGCCGCCGCACAGGTGCTTGATTTAGGGGCGGCGCCCGGCGGCTGGACATCATTTCTTTTAAAACGGGGTCACTATGTGACGGCGGTGGACACCGGGGAGCTCGCCCGGGAGTTGCTTACGCACCCCCGCCTCATCTACCACCGGCAAAATGCTTGGCATATCAAACCCTTGGCCGATACCTTTGACCTTATCACCTGTGACATGGGGCGGGAGGCGAGCGGCACGGTCGAGGTACTATTGCACTTGGCAAGTAGTCTCAAGAGCGGTGGCGCCTTGCTCATGACCGTAAAATTTATGGGGCATGAGCCCTTGCCCTTGATTCGGGAGTGCCGGCGAAAGCTAGAACAGCGGTACCGCTTGCAGGCCGGCAGGCACCTCTGGCACAACAGAGAAGAAGTAACTCTGTACTTAGTGAGGCATACTTAGGGGGGCGTAGTGGTGGAAGAAGTGTTAGTTGTACCGGCGGAGTTGGTCGGGCGGCACCTCGGGGGAGAGGGTCTCTTGCCCGTGGATAGGGCGACTTTGCGCCTCTTGATGCAAGGGAGCCACTTTACCCCGCGCCATAGCGCGGAGGGCAACCCTCTCTACCGACAGTTGATTCCCTACGTCGTGGTTCTAAACAAGGGGGGCGAGGTCTTCGCAGTCACACGCCTAAAAGCGCAGTCCGAAGAACGCTTGCACCATAAATTATCCATCGGGATGGGTGGGCACATTAACCCTAATGACGGAGCATTGGGGTTAGAATTGCTATGGGCGGCCGCCTGGCGAGAACTGGGCGAGGAGGTGGATATAGTCGACGCGGGGCCATTGGGAGAACTAGAATTTTGCGGCCTTATAAATGATTTAAGCACCCCAGTGTCGCGCGACCACTTGGGATGCCTTTTTCTACTTAGAACCTCTGGGGCGGTACTGGTGCGGGAGGGGGGCAAGATGCAAGGGGGCTTTATGCCCTGGGAAGAACTTAAACGGCGGAGCGAAGAGCTGGAAAGCTGGTCTAGCCAGGTCTTACCCTGCCTTACTCGCCTGACTTCAAAATGGCGGTAACTGTATCGACGCGAGAGCCGTCCATGGCCTTAATGGTGAGGGCCACGCCATTGACATTGACGCTGTCGCCAATGGTGGGGATAGTGCCCATGAGAAACATGAGCATGCCGCCGATAGTGTCGTACTCGCCCTCCGGCAATTCCACCCCAAGAATCTCTGACGCGCCGCGAATGCCAATAGTGCCGGACAGTTCGACCGTGCACTCGTCGATATATGCGTACTCCGGCACCTCGTCCTCATCATGCTCGTCGGCGATTTCGCCTAGTATTTCTTCGACCAAGTCCTCGAAGGTGATTAGGCCGGCTGTTCCGCCGTATTCATCGACGACGATGGCCAGATGAACTTTCTTGCGCTTAAATTCGGCTAAAAGCTCGCTGACTTTCTTAAACTCGGGGACAAAGTAGGGGGGGCGGAGGTAGTTGATGGCGTCAAAGCTTTCTTTAGCAGCACCGATTAAATCTTTAACGTGCAGCACACCCACAATGTCGTCGATGCCCTTGTCAAAGACGGGAACCCGCGAGTAACCATCGCGGCGCACGACCTCGAGCAGGTCTTCGTAGCTGGTGCGGAGGCTGACGCGGACTATTTCGGTGCGCGGGGTCATGATATTTTTAACAAGTGTATCGCCGAACTCAATAATGCTCGTAATCATGTCTTTTTCTTCAGCCTGCAAGATGCCCTCTTCCTGGCCGACGGTGACTAAAGTGCGTAGTTCTTCTTCACTGAAGGTTGGGGCGTTTGGGGTCACCGGTGCGCCAATCAACCCTAAGATTAGGTGCGACAGCTTCTCGAAAAGTCTGGCCAGGGGGTTGAATATTACGTATAGGATGTTCAACGAGGGCGACCAGGTGAGGGCAATGCGCTGACTGTGGTGCAGTCCATAGGTCTTAGGGGTAATCTCGCCGAAAATAAGGATGACCACCGTCATGCCAAAGGTAGCTATGGCCACACCCAGACCTTCGCCAAAATAGTCCACTGCAATGACCGTGCCGATAGCAGTAGCGGCGATGTTCACGAGGTTGTTGCCGATGAGGATGGTGCCGAGAAGTCTACCGGGAGAGTTTAATAGTCGTTCCACGAGGCGGGCACCCTTGACGCCTTCTTCGACGAGGTGACGTACACGCAACTTGCCGAGGGACATCAAGGCCGTTTCCATGGAGGAAAAGAAGGCAGAACACCAAATGAGGGCAATTAAGAGGGCAGGCTGCAATAAGGGGCTCGGGTCCATCAACCACAATCTCCTACCGCTTTTTATATTTCTAGATGCTGGCGCTGACCAGCCTAAGCAATTACATTGTAGGATAAGCCGCAACTATCGTCAAGGGATTTAGGGTGGGGAGGCAGCGTCCCAGGTAGCGGCGTGACATGGCACGCCGACCCCGTATACGGCGCGCCGGTTTTCCCTAGGTAGCGGCGTGACACGGCACGCCGACCCACCCCGGCGTGGTAACCACAACCGCCGAGGTCGCCGGCCCGTGTGCCGGCGCTACAACCTCCCGTATGGGTCGCGTCACCCTCCCCGGGTAGCGGCGTGACATGGCACGCCGACCCATCTGTCGGTGCTATTCGCTGCTGTAATGAGGACAAAGGGGAAAAGTCCATTTTGTCGCTGATTTCAGACGTCATTGGGGGCTCTCGACGCAGTTTCGTTCCTCGTTTATTTCCTAGCTAAAGCGCTGTGGAGCAGATGCTTCACTAGTTCTTTAAACTCGATCCCCGCGGCTTTGGCTGCCTTGGGGTAGTCGCTATAACCAGGTTCCAGGCCCGGCAGAGTATTCACATCAATCACGTAGGGAATGCCATCCGCGTCGAGGCGCACGTCTATGCGGGCGTAGTCGCGGCATTCCAGAGCCTTAAACGCTCCCAATACGGTTGCTTCGATGCGCTTCTGGAGTTCGGGCAGAATGTCAGCTGGGCACTTAGTCTGGGCCCCGTCCTGCGACTTAATCGCTTGGCTATAGAAACCGCTGCCTTCGTTAAAGAGAATCTCTACAGGTGGTAGGATGCGCGGTTGTTCTCCCCCGAGCACGCCCACTGTGAACTCGCGGCCGGATATAAACTCCTCGATTAGGGCTGGTTGGCGGAAGTTCGTGATTACTTCCTCGACGACTTCCTTGAGCTCTTGGGGTGAGTTTACCACGCTCTTAGCCGAAATACCAATGCTGGAGCCCTCGTGTTCCGGCTTAACGATTACCGGGAAGCTTATGTTGGTGGGCATGGGCTCACCAATTTTTGATACCACCCCAAAGCCCGGGGTAGAGACATTGTGGAACAGGAGTACTTTCTTGGTCAATGGCTTGTACAGTGCTAAGACGTGTGCGGTTTGGCCGGAACCTGTAAAGGGGAATTTGGATAACTCCAGCATGCCTGCTATCTGCGGTTGACTAGATTTGTCATTAATCCCGGTGCAATTGTTAAACACTACGTCCGGGTTGGTTTGCCCGAGAGCCCTTAGCAGGTCGAAGTCACCCGGGATCATGTGCACTTCGTAACCTAACTCCTCAATAGCTTGCTTCAGGGCAATGCTAGTCTTATTAAGTTGTTCTGCGCCGTGCGGGTTAGCGGTACAATTGTGGTGGTTTGATTCTGCAGCGGTGTAAACCACCGCGACACGTAAACGCATTTTACCATCTCCTCTCAAAAATAACTCTCTCTATTTCTTCTCGTTGGCTCTTGGCTTTTCCTTTTTTATGTCCTACTGATATAGAAACCCCGAGGCCTGAGACAACGCCTAAAGCCTATGGCCTAACGACCAACCCTACGGAGCTACCGACACACAGTCGCAGTTCACTTTGTGCCCAAAAGGACTTAGGTAAATTCGCTTAACAGCCCCCCGGTAATGATATAATAGGTTTGGTTTGGCAACAGGATGAGAAAACAGGATTTGCTACCTTAATTTTTCAATTATAAAAGAAGGAGGAACGCCTGATGGTATTGCCAACAACATGGGTACGCAAGTCAAGGTATCGTTCGAAGCTAATTAAGCACGATCTACCCAGGGTCGCTGTTCTTGGAGCAGGGCATGGTGGGCAGGCAATGGCAGGGCATCTAGGACTTAAGGGATGTGAGGTCGCTCTTTACAATCGTAGCCAGGATCGTATCGCGCCGATACAGATTGCCGGTGGCATTGAGCTCACAGGGCAAGTTGAAGGCGTGGGGAGGTTAGCGCTTGTAACAACAGATATTGAGCTCGCCGTAAAAGGTGCTGAGTTGATTATGGTTGTGGTGCCGGCTAACGGGCATGCCCCTATGGCTGAGGCTGTTGCGCCCTATTTAGTAGATGGCCAAATCGTCGTTCTGCATCCGGGACGCACCGGTGGAGCTTTAGAATTCGTTAATACCATCCGTTCCAATGGCTGTGTTGCTGACGTGTTGGTTTCCGAAGCGTCTACGCTTATATATGCTTGCCGCATGCTAAACCCCGCCAAAGTGCACATCTTTGGTATAAAGAATATAATTCCGGTAGCGGCCATGCCGAGCTATCGTACGCCGGAGGTAATAAACAAGCTCAACACAGTCTACCCGCAGTTCGTTCCCGGGGATAATGTGCTAAAAACTTCGTTAGACAATATCGGGGCTATCTTTCACCCCGCACTCACCATACTTAATGCGGGGCGTATCGAGTCTACACATGGAGAATTCGAGTTCTACATGGATGGGGCCACACCCGCAGTGACCAAAGTCCTAGAAACGCTAGATAATGAGCGTGTCGCGGTGGCCGCAGCATTGGGAATTCGTGCGATGTCAGCTCGCGAGTGGCTCTACGTGGCCTACGATGCGCCAGGGCGTACTCTATTCGAAGCAATGCAGGCTAACATAGGATATAAAGGGATTAGTGCCCCACCTACCACGCTAATGCGCTATATAACTGAAGACGTGCCCATGAGCTTGGTGCCCATCGCTTCGATTGGGGCTCATCTTGGTGTGCCTACCCCAATGATGGACAGCATGATTCATCTAGCCAGTGTTATTCATGACGTAGACTACTGGGCTGAGGGCCGCACGGTTGAGACTATGGGCATCTCCACGTTCTCAGTTAAGCAGATTCGCCAATTGGTATTGGAGGGTAAGCTTGATGCCTAAGAAGACCCTAGGGGTAGTGATGGGTAATTGCGTACATGTTGCTGGTATTATGACCTTTTTGCGTTTAGCAGAAGAGGTGGGACATAATGCGCATTTTCTTGGTCCAGCGACCTCAATTCCCAATATTATCACAGCTAGCCTGGAATTGCGCCCCGATGTTCTTGCTGTAAGCTATAGACTTACCCCTGAAGTAGCGGAATCTCTCTTCGCCGAACTGAAGGAGGCCTTGTATGAAGCGGGGCTATCTTCTGTAGAATTAATCTGTGGTGGTACACCTCCGGTGGCCGAGATAGCTGGCAAGACAGGGATGTTTAGCCGCATTTTTAGTGGTGAGGACGGGCCAGCCGAGGTGCTGGCGTACCTGCGAGGCGAGAACTCACAACAAGGATTCTCAGTTCCGCCGCAACAGTTACTGGAACGTATAGCCGCACGGCAGCCTTACCCGCTAATTCGGCACCATTTCGGTCTGCCTGACTTAGCTGATACTATCGAAGGTGTCCGCAAAATATCCGAGGCCAAAGTTTTGGACGTTCTGTCACTGGGCCCTGATCAAAACGCCCAGTTTTCATTCTTTAGACCAAGCGAGATGGACCCTTTACAGCACGGCGCAGGCGGGGTTCCCGTACGCACAAGGGAAGACCTGGCCAGAATTTACGAGGCTTCACGTTGTGGCAACTACCCATTAATGCGTTGTTATAGTGGAACTCGTGACTTGTTGTTATGGGCAGAAATGAGTAGGGAGGTCATAAATAATGCCTGGGCCGCTGTACCCCTCTGCTGGTATAACGCCCTGGATGGCAGGTCTGACCGACCACCAGCCCAATCAATTCCCGAGAACCTTAGGGTCATGGCCTGGCACGCCGAGCGAGGAATCCCTGTCGAGGTAAATGAGTCTCATCACTGGAGCTTGCGAGAGGCGCCAGATACTGTAGCGGTGGTTGCCGCGTACCTTGCTGCTCTAAACGCTAAGAAACAGGGCGTAGAGACATACGTGGCTCAGTTTATGTTCAACACACCGATGGGGACATCTTATGTCGCGGACTTGGCTAAAATGATGGCCAAACGCGATCTCATAGAGAGCTTGCAGGACGCCAGCTTTACGCCAGTGCGGCAGGTGCGTACGGGCCTAATGAGCCTTTCAACTAATATGAGTATGGCTAAGGGGCAACTTGCCTCGTCCATAGCGTTAGCGATGAATCTTGAGCCGCATATAGTCCATGTAGTTGGATACTCAGAGGCTAATTTTGCAGCAACTCCGGAAGTTGTTACTGAGAGTTGTCATATCATTCACGGTGTCATCCGTAATCAGCTTTATGATGCGCCTAGCGGCACTCTTGACCATCGAGTGGTCGCCCGGCGGGAGGTGCTTATGGCCGAAGCTAAATTATTGCTCAGTGCTATAGAAAGTATAGGACAAGGTAGAGATGCATTGGTCGACCCTAGGGTAATAGCGAAGGCCATCGAAGTTGGCTTGCTAGATGCGCCGCATCTTAAGGGCAACCGCTTTGCTCGGGGAAAAGTAAGAACACGGATGATCAATGGTGCTTGCATTGCCATTAGCGAAAATGGAGCTCCGCTTACCGAAAAAGAACGCATTGAGCGCGTACTTGCGGACAAACGGACAAAAGGGACAGGCCCTTTTGTCCAAGGCTGATTTCGTAGGTAGCGGCGTGACACGGCACGCCGACCCTCCCCGGTCGTAACCATGAGGTCCGTAACCCAAGGACCGCCGAGGTCGCCGGTTTTTGTGCCGGCGCTACAACCTCCCGTGTGGGTCGCGGCACCCTTCCCGGGTAGCGGCGTGACATGGCACGCCGACCCTCCCCGGTCGCCGTGTAAACCAAACCGCCGAGGTCGCCGGCCCGTGTGCCGGCGCTACAACCTCCCGTGCGGGTCGCGGCACCCTTCCCGGGTAGCGGCGTGACATGGCACGCCGACCCTCCCCGGTCGCCGTGTAAACCAAACCGCCGAGGTCGCCGG
>Ga0208735_100538_pt1 | contig 15049 bp, 14 predicted proteins | sample Subbio12Aug_8Aab_FD_184829 | JGI IMG/M metagenome (GOLD analysis project Ga0208735, IMG submission 184829) | Serpentinite rock and fluid subsurface biosphere microbial communities from McLaughlin Reserve, California, USA - CR12Aug_8Aab (SPAdes) | ecosystem: Environmental > Terrestrial > Deep... | reverse complement strand
GCCCCCGGCCCCGCCGGGACCGGTGGCAGAGGGCGCGATCCAGGTCCTGGGCTATGCGACCGGCTGGGCTGCGGTGGGTGTTGCCCTGCCTTACGGCCTGGGCAGGGCGCTATGGCTGTGGGCGGCGGGCCGGGACCTGCGGCAGATCGGCACCGACGACTGACCGGGCCTGGGGGCGCGGGCGGGTTTCACACGGAGCGCTTCGCGCAAGTCCCTTGTCTCGCTGCCTTGCGTGAAGGACGCAAGGCAGCTCGGACGTGCTTCGCAAGGGATATCTGGTGCCAGGGGAAAGGGCTTTGCCGAAGCGCGGGGCGCGTCAGCCGAGTGCCTTTTGCAGGAAGGCCAGGATGTCGGCCTTGACCGGGTCGGTCTGGAATTCGACACCGCCGTGGCCCGCGCCGGGGACGAGCCCGTAGTCCACCGCAGCCTGCGGATCGGCGGCGACCCAGGCCTCGCGCAGGCGCTTGGCCTGCAGATCGGCGATCAGGGGGTCGGCGTCGCCGTGGCGGATCAGGATCGGCGGCAGTGGCTCGTTCAGCCGGGAGAGCCGCCCGATGGGCCCCATCGACCGGGCGGCGGCGCGGTTCTCGCCGACGGCATAGCCCAGAAGCGCGCTTTCCGCACTGTCGGCGGGATCGGTCGCACCCATCGCCGGGCTGCGGCCCAGGGTCGCCATGTCCTGATCCATCGTCGAGAAGTCCATCGGGCCGAAAAGGCTGACCACGCCGCGCGGTCTCAGCCCGACTTCGACCAGGCTGAGCGCGGTCGAGACCGCAAGGAAGGCACCCGCCGATTGGCCGAGCAGCACAAGCCGCGCGGGGTCAAGACCCAGCGCCATGCCTTCGCGCTGCAGGTGGACGACGGCGGCCAGGCAATCCTCGCCCTGGGCCGGCCATCGCGCGGTTCCCGTGAGGCGGTAGTTGATCCGCACGACGGCAATTCCGGCCTGGGTCAGTTCGGGCCAGATCGTCATCTCGGACTTGTCGCCGACCCTGAAGGCGCCGCCGTGGATCATCATCAGCACCGGATGCGGGCCGCTGCCTGCGGGCAGGGTCACGTCCATCACCTGGCGCGGGTCCGTGCCATAGGCGATCTCGGTAGCGCTCTGGCTGCGCCGCCACAGCGCAAGGCCCCCGGCGGCCACGGCGGCGGCGCCCCCGATCAGCAGAGTACGGCGGATCAGTCCGGGCATGTCAGTCTCCGTGTGATGCGGGTGAGGTCGGCGGCGAGGGTGGCTTCCAGCCCGGCGATGCGCGGCTCGGCGACGGCTTCTGCGGAATGCAGCGCGCGCCAGGTCAGCCGGGCCTTTGGCGCGCAGGGCTTCAGGATCGCAAGGCGAAGGATGCGGCGCAGCGGGCGGCGCAGGACCAGCCAGTCGATCCATGCAGGGGCGCCCATCGTGGTGACGGCCAGCACCTCGCGCAGCGCGTCAAGCCGGGGCAGCATCGGTCCGAAGCCGGGGGAATGATCGAAGGCGGTGCCCGGCGTCCAGACCCGGTCGAACCAGCCCTTCAGGATCGCCGGAAAGCCGAACCACCAGGTCGGGAAGACCAGGATCAGGACCTGGGCCTGCGTCAGTTCCCGCTTTTCCTCTGCCAGCGTGGTGGGTGGCGTGGCATGGTAGCCTGCGCGTTCCTCGGGGGTCAGCACGGGGTCGAAGCCGTCGTGAAGGTCGCGCCGGGTGACCTGCCAGCCCAGGGCGCGGGCCTGGCTCTCGACCGTCGCGGCGAGGCGGGCGTTCAGGCTGCCCTTCAGCGGATGCGCAAAGACCAGAAGGCAGCGGGTCAATGCACGGCCTCGCGCAGGGCGGCAAGTTCGTCTGCCGTGACCGATGCTGCGTCGACGACATAGGTGTGGATGGTGAAGACCACCGCCCTGGTGACGGGCAGCCGAAGCAGGCACTGGCGTTCGCAACGGATGAAGACATGGCCCTGCGGCTGCGGGCGCCTTTCGCCCTCGCGCCGCGGCTGGTGCAGGACGAAGTCGTCGTAGGTCAGGTAATTCATCCGCCACAAGGGTTGCTCGGGCCGGATCGCGTCGAACAGCCGCGCGACGCGCCTGGCAAGCTCGGCGTCATAGATCGGGACCGGGTCATGGATACCGGTCAGCGGTCGGCCCAGCTTCTGGCTTAGCGACCAGCTGGCCGGAAAGCACAGGATCGCGCCGGTCAGGGCATATTCGTCGCCCTCACGCTCCAGCAGGCAGAGGTCCTCTTGCACCAGGCGGCCCAGGGTCATCAGCGGCTGCGCGGGGTCGAGCGGCACGGTGACGCCGTCGGGGCGGGTGGCGCTGGTCGGCGTCAGGTGGAAGCCGGGGGCCTGGCGCAGCCAGTCCAGCGTTGCGGCGTAGAGCTCTTCGGCGGCGGGGCGGGCCCGGGGCAGCAGGGCGTGCACGACGTCGGGCCGCGATGCGATCAGGCGGTCGCGCAGTGCCATCTGTGCGCCGTAAGCCTCGTCGATCCGCAGCCAGTCCGGGCCCTCCACGGGCAGGATACCCGGCAGGCGGCGCGTGCGCGGGTCGATCCAGGGCAGATGCGGCAGGCGGTCCTGCAGGATCGGGGCGTTTTGCATCGGGCCAGTCGGCATCAGGTTTGGCATGGCGGTCTTTGAACATGGGGCGCGGGCCGCTGCAACCAACACATTTGCGACCAGGCGCGTCGCGGCTGGCTTAGGCGGGGCTTCGCCGTCGGGGCAGTCTGGCGGGAAACGGGAGAGCCGGATGGACTATCAGCGCGACCGCCGGAAGATCGACCCTTCGCGGGGCGCCTCATTGGGAGACGGCTCGCCCAACGACAACGACCGGGTCGAGATCGGGCCGACGCAAGCGGCTTTCGCGGAATGGGCGGCAGCCGGGCTGACCCTGCCGAACCTGGCCCGGATGCGCGAGGATCGGTGGCGGCGACTGACGGCGGGGCTGGTCGCGCGGGACTACGGCGGCCTGCTGATGTTCGACCCGCTGAACATCCGCTATGCGACCGACACCACCAACATGCAGCTGTGGAACACCCACAACCCGTTTCGCGCCTGCCTGCTGTGCGCCGACGGGCATATGGTGATGTGGGAGTACAAGAATTCGCCGTTCCTGGTGACCTTCAACCCGCTGGTCAAGGAGCTGCGCTCGGGGGCGACCTTCTTCTACAACTCGACCGGCGACGCGGGGAGGCTGGCGGCGCAGGGCTTTGCGGCGCAGGTCGACGAGGTGATGCGCACCCATGCCGGGACGAACCGGCGGCTGGCGGTGGACAAGATCATGGTCCACGGGCTGCGCGCGCTGGAGGCGATCGGGTTCACGGTCGAGGAAGGCGAGGAGGTGACCGAGCGGGTCCGCGCGGTGAAGACCCCGGACGAGATCCTGGCGATGCGCTGTGCCCACCATGCCTGCGAGGCGGGGATTGCCGAGATGGAAGCCTTTACCCGCGCGAATGTGCCTTCGGGCAGGGTTTGCGAAGATGCGATATGGGCCGAGCTTCACGCCGCCAACATCCGGCGCGGCGGGGAATGGATCGAGACGCGGCTTCTCGCTTCGGGTCCCCGGACGAACCCGTGGTTCCAGGAATGCGGGCCGCGGCTGGTGCAGCCGAACGAGATCGTGGCTTTCGACACCGACCTGATCGGGGCTTACGGCTTTTGCATCGACATCAGCCGGACCTGGTGGGTGGGCGACGCCCGGCCCTCGAACGCGATGGTCAGTGCCTTCCACCACGCGCTGGACCACATCGCCGACCACAAGGCGCGGCTGCGCCCCGGCGTCACCATCGAGGACCTGGTCATGCAGGGCCACCAGTTGGCCCCGGAATACTGGGCGCAGAAGTACAGCTGCAAGATGCACGGCGTCGGGCTGTGCGACGAATGGCCCTATGTCCACTACCCCGACGGCTGGATGCCGGGCGCATTCGATGCGGCACTGGAGCCAGGGATGGTCCTTTGCGTCGAGGCGCTGGTGTCGCCGGAAGGCGGGGATTTCTCGATCAAGCTGGAGGATCAGGTGCTGATCACCGAAACCGGCTGCGAGACGCTGACGCAGTATCCCTTCGACGAGCGGCTGATGGGGTGACGGGCGCCTCCTCGTGCGACTTCGTCTTCTCGTCGGATCGGCCCTGCGCCGCGCAAGCGAGGAGTGACGAAGTCCACGACGAGCGGGTTTCGAGGCGCCATCAGCGCGCTTGTCCACCCTGGGCACCGAAGGTCCACGCCCCGCCCCACTGCGGCCTCCCCGCGCTTCGGGGGGGGGCGCCGCAGATCCAACCTGCGCCAGGACGCGACAGCGGGCGGCCATGCCCAAGGGCCGACCACGCGAGCCGGACCGCCCCCTTCGGCCGGGGCCGCGGTGCAGGGGGGGCATGGCAACACGGCCGGCCCGTTGCCGCGTGACGGGCCGCCATGACCCAGGCTGGACGCACCAGCCAAAGCGGCGCGAGGGTGCCTAGAGTTCGACCGCGGCGAGGATGCCCAGATGGTCCGACCCCAGCGCCGGGCGCAACGTCGCCTTGCCGCCCAGGGTCGCGAAGACATGGTCGATCGGCAGCGGGACAAGGCTGGTCAGCCCGATGTAGCTGCCGAAAGCCGGCCCGGCCGGGCGGGTCCCGACGATCTCGGCCAGGCGCGTCACCGAATTCGCCCAGCGGACCATGTTGAAATCTCCGCCCATCACCACCGGCCCCTCGAGCCGGTCCAGCACAGGCAGCAGGAGGTCCACATGGTCGGCCTGGGTGTAGGGCCAGGGCCAGTGCAGGTGGACCGAGACCAGCCAGAACCGCTCCTCTCCCGAGACGACCTGCAGGGCGGCCAGGTTCGGGCCGCAGAAGGCGGTGCCCGGCACCGGTTCCAGCCGGGTCAGCAGGGCCGGGCCTCCGACCAGGCCGCCCGGGCAGATGTGCTGCGTGGGATAAAGGTCGGCAAGCCGCGCCAGCATCGCGGCATTCGGCTTTGTCACCTCTTGCAGCGTCACGATCTGCGCATTGGCGGCACGGATGTCGGCCTCCAGGGCGGGCAGCTCGGCGTTGCGATACATCATGTTCTTCTGGTAGATCGTGTAGCGCCCCGGCACGCCCGGCCAGTTGTGGGCCAGCAGCACCTGCGCCCCGGTCAGAAGCGCCAGCAGCATCGAGACGAAGGCCGCCATCCGCAGGCCCGCGAAACTGGCGAAGACCGCCAGGAGCAGCACCGCCGCTGCCGCGAATCCGCGCCCGACGGCAAGCGAATCGCCCAGCGGATGCAGAAAGCCAAGATAGCCCCCGACCAGCGCCAGCACCGCCCCCGCAAGCGCGATTCCGATCACCTGTTGCCAGATCCTGCTTTCGTCTTCCATCACTCGTCCACGCGTCCCATCACTCGTCCACCAGGCTGTGCAAGGGTGAACCCATCCTGGCCCCGGTGGTCAATCGCAACTCTTCTAACCCGATCACTGCGGCATAAATGAGTTGCGCCCTTGGCAACAACCCGCCGTCGCTTGCCCCTGCCGCGCGCCGGAAGCCGGTCATGTCCTCCGGCCGCAGGCGGTCCAGCCGTTTCAGCACAACCCGGACGCGGGGCGGGCGTTGCGGCCCTCGGCACGGTGCAGGCGGCGGTCCCCAGGGTCCGCGGCGCCGGGTCTGGACGCCGCCGACAGCCTCGGGCCTGCTCTGGGCTGACGCTCCCGCCCGCACGGGCCGCAACCTTCCCCTGACGCCTTGCACCCTGACGACCCGCGGATTAAGGGGGCGCAACCCTCGCTTTTCCGGAGTTCCCCGATGATCCCGCGCTATTCCCGTCCCGAAATGGTGGCGATCTGGTCGCCGGAAACCCGCTTCAAGATCTGGTTCGAGATCGAGGCCCATGCCTGCGACGCGCAAGCCGCGCTTGGGGTGATCCCGAAGGCCAATGCCGAAGCCGTCTGGCGCGCCAGGGACGTGCCCTTCGACGTGGCCCGCATCGACGAGATCGAGGCGGTGACCAGGCATGACGTCATCGCCTTCCTGACCCATCTGGCCGAGATCATCGGCAGTGACGAGGCGCGGTTCGTCCATCAGGGGATGACCTCGTCGGATGTGCTGGACACCACGCTGAACATCCAGCTGGTCCGGGCCTCGGACCTGCTGCTGGCGGCGCTGGACCGGGTGCTGGCGGCGCTGAAGGCCCGCGCCTACGAACACAAGGACACGGTCCGCATCGGCCGGTCGCATGGCATCCATGCCGAGCCGACGACGATGGGCCTGACCTTCGCCCGCTTCTACGCCGAGATGAAGCGCAACCGCGACCGGCTGGAAAACGCCCGGGCCGAGGTTGCGACCGGCGCGATCTCGGGCGCCGTGGGCACCTTCGCCAACATCGACCCGGCGGTCGAGGCGCATGTCTGCAAGATGCTGGGCCTGACGCCCGAGCCGATCAGCACCCAGGTCATCCCGCGCGACCGGCATGCGATGTTCTTTGCCACCCTGGGCGTCATCGCCAGCAGCATCGAGAACGTCGCCACCGAGATCCGCCACATGCAGCGGACCGAGGTGCTGGAGGCCGAAGAGTTCTTCTCGCCGGGGCAGAAGGGCAGCTCCGCCATGCCGCACAAGCGCAACCCGGTGCTGACCGAGAACCTGACGGGTCTTGCGCGCCTGGTGCGCATGGCCGTGATCCCGGCGCTGGAGAACGTGACGCTATGGCATGAACGCGACATCAGCCATTCCTCGGTCGAACGCGCCATCGGGCCGGACGCGACCGTGACGCTGGACTTTGCCCTGCACCGCCTGGCGGGCGTGGTCGAAAAGCTGGTGATCTACCCCGAGAACATGGCTCGCAACATGAACCAGTTCAAAGGCCTGGTCATGTCGCAGCGCGTCCTGCTGGCGCTGACCCAGGCCGGTGTCAGCCGTGAGGACAGCTACCGCCTGGTGCAGCGCAACGCGATGAAGGTCTGGGAAAAGGGCGCCGACTTCAAGACCGAGCTTCTCGCCGACCCCGAGGTCACGGCGGCCCTGACCCCCGCCGAGATCGAGGAAAAGTTCGACCTTGGCTACCATACCAAACACGTCGACACGATCTTTGCCCGGGTTTTCGGCGCCTGACAGAAGCGTGATCGGCCCCGCCGGGCCGAGCTTGCATTGCGTTCTTGCCTTGGCGACAATCATGCTACCTTTCGGGAAAGCATCCAAAGTTACGCCCCAAAGGTACGTCAATGCGCATGATCCTTGCCGCCGCCCTGGCTTTCGCGCCCCACCTGGCCCATGCGGCCGGCAGCGATGACAGCCAGCCGCCGACCCCGACCGAGACGACGACGGAATGCCAGAAGGGCAGGGTCTGGGATCCAGACACCGGCACATGCATCAAGGCCGAGGAGTCCAGCCTGAACGACGACCAGCGCTATGGCGCGGTGCGCGAACTGGCCTACGCCAAGCGCTATGACGAGGCTCTGGCGATCCTTGCCCTGATGACCGAGGGCGAAACCTCTCGCGTCATGACCTACCAGGGCTTCCTTCTGCGCCAGACCGGCCGCGTCGAGGAAGGCATTGCCGCCTATGAGCGCGCCATCGCGATGGACCCGGCCAATATCCTTGCCCGCAGCTATTACGGCCAACTGCTTGTCCAGCTGGACGAGACCCGGCTTGCCCAGGCCCAGCTTGACGCCATCCGCCAGGCGGGTGGCACCGGAACCTGGGCCGAAACCGCGCTTGCCAGCGCGATCACGACCGGAGTGACCTACACCTACTGACCCAGAAGGAGGACGACCGATGAAGACTGCAACCACCCTCGCTGCCCTGACGATTGCCCTTCTGCCCGGCTTTGCCTTCGCCCAGTGCGCGGGCAAGCAGCCGGAACAGACCGCCGCCAGCTGCATGGCCGGAACGACCTGGGATGCCGCGAAGGGCGCTTGCGTCGATACCCCGTCCAGCTGATCCGGCACCGGACCCGGCCGGCATCAAGCAGCCGTTAACCCGGGGGCGTCTAGGCTAACCTTGTCGAATCGATGAGGACCTGATGCCGCAAGACATGGTGCCCCTGGCCCGGATTACCCCGGAGCGTCGGATCACGACGATCCCCCCCCTGCCGAAGCGGGTTCTGACCTCGCGGCAGAAGGCGGCGGTCATCGTCAGGTATCTGCTGACGCAAGGCACCTCGCTGCCGCTGTCGTCCCTGCCCGAACACATGCAGGCCGCATTGGCCGAGCAGATGGGCCAGATGCGGCTGGTGGACCGCACCACGCTGGACGAGGTGGTGGCGGAATTCCTGGCGGAACTTGAATCCGTCGGCCTTGCCTTCCCCGGCGGGATCGAGGGGGCGCTGGCGATGATGGACGGCCACATCTCGCAATCCGCGGCGCAGCGGCTGCGGCGCATGTCCTCGACCTCGTCCAAGATCGACCCGTGGGAGCGGATCACGTCGCTTCCTCTCGACCGTCTGATGCCGATCCTGCTGAACGAAGCGGTCGAGGTCGGGGCAGTGATGCTGTCGAAGCTGCCCGTCGCCAAGGCGGCCGAAATCCTGGGCAAGCTGCCCGGCGAACGCGCCCGGCGGGTGGCCTATGCCGTGTCGATGACCGGCAATGTCGACCCCGAGACCGTCCGCCGGATCGGTGCGGCCCTGCTGGCCGAGCTTGACAACCAGCCGCCCAAGGCCTTCGACCAGGGTCCGGTGGAACGGGTGGGCGCGATCCTGAACATCTCGGCCACGCTGACGCGCGACGACGTGCTGCAGGGGCTTGAGGCCGAGGATGCCGCCTTCGCGGCCGAGGTGCGCAAGGCGATCTTCACCTTCGTCCACATCCCGTCCCGCCTGAACCCGCGCGACACGCCGAAGATCACCCGCCTGGTGGAACAGCCGCAGCTCGTGACCGCGCTGGCCGCCGCGATGGGCAAGCCGGGCCTGGCAGACGCGGCCGAGTTCATCCTGTCCAACATCTCGCAGCGCCTGGCCCAGGGTCTGCGCGAAGAGATGAGCGCAAGGGGCCGCATCAAGGACAGGGACGCGGAAGAGGCGATGAACGCGATCATCGGCGCAATCCGCACGCTTGAAGCCAGCGGCGAGATCACCCTGATCCAGGAGGAGGAGGACTGAGGTCGGCTCGCCGGTTTCCAGGGCGCAGGATTTCGGCACGGCACGCGGGGACCCTGGGCCGATGCCCCTTTCCCGAACGCCGGTGGCAGGGTCCGGTGGCAGGGTCCGGTGGCAGGGTCCGGCCTGGCCTGAACGGCGATCCCTGGTGATCCTGCCGGTCGGGTCGGCACGCGGGCGACCCGGGACGACCTCGGGCGACCTGGGGCGGGTGGCGGGTGGCGGGTGGCAGTCGCCGCGCGCCCCGAAGCCCCCGGCATCCGTCGACCGCGGGACAGCCCGCCCTTGCAGCCCCGCGCCCCGCCACCTAGAATCAGGCCATGTCCGCCGCCACCATACCTTCCGTCACGCGCGGCGTGGCACTGATGGTCCTCGCGATCTTCCTTTTCACCGCGATGGATGCCACCGCCAAGGGCCTGATCGCCCGCTATCCCGCGCCGCAGGTGATCTGGGTCCGCTTTGCGGGGCAGCTGGTGCTGGTCCTTCTGATCCTGCGCCACCACCTTGGCCCGGTCCTGCGCACGCGGTTCCCGGTGCTGCATGTCTGGCGCTCGGCCTCGCAGTTCGGGGCGACGACCTTCTTCTTCCTGTCGCTGCCCTTCGTCGGTCTGGCCGAGGCGACCGCCATCGCCGACATCAACCCCGTCCTGATCACCCTTGGGGCCGCACTTTTCCTGGGCGAAAGGCTTGGCCCCCGCCGCATTGCGGGCGTCGTCGTCGCCCTGATCGGCGCGCTGATCGTGATCCGGCCCGGCGCGGGCGTCTTCACCTGGTGGGCGATCCTGCCGCTGCTCTGCGCGATTTCCTACGCCATCAGCGCCCTGCTGACCCGCAAGATCGGCGCGCAGGAAAGCGTCTGGGCCTCGATGGTCTATGCCGCCCTGTTCGGCACCATCGTGGCGGGGGCCGCCCTGCCCTTCGTCTGGAAGCCGATCGCTCCCGCGGATCTGTGGCAGTTCGGACTGATCGCCTGCCTTGGCACCGGGGCCCAGCTGTGCATCATCCGCAGCTTTTCCATCACCGAGGCCTCGGTGGTGGCGCCCTTTGCCTATCTGGGCATTGTCTTCGCGACGATCTGGGGGGTGGTGCTGTACGACGACTGGCCCGACCGCTGGACGGTCATCGGAGCGCTTGTGATCGTGGGCGCGGGTCTTTATGTCTGGCACCGCGAAACCCGGGCCGCCCGCCCTGCTTGAGATCATGGCCGCCTCACCGCCGTTCCCCTTCCGTCACTGGCTGCAGGACCGCCTGCTGCGCGGCCTGATCTGGCTGCTGTTGCGCCTGCCCTATCGCTGGCGGGTTCCGCTGTGCGGCTGGGTCCTGGCCCGCGTGATCGCGCCGGTCGCGGGCTATCGCAAGCGGGTGCGGCAGAACCTTGCGCTTGTCCTGCCCGACCTTCCCGCAGAAGAGGTCGCCCGCATTTCCCGCGCCGTGCCCGACAATGTCGGCCGCACCCTGATCGAGATCTATTCCGGCCCCGAGTTCATCGCCCGCGCCGTGGGCCTGCCGCTGTCCGGCGGCGGCGTCGCGGCACTGGAGGAGGCACACCGCACAAGGCGCCCGGTGATCCTGGTCACCGGCCATTTCGGCAATTACGACGCCAGCCGTGCGGCGCTGATCGCGCGCGGCTATCGGGTTGGCGCGCTTTACATGCCGATGGCCAACCGCCATTTCAACGAACACTACGTCAAGGCGATCTCGGGGATCGGCAGGCCGCTGTTCCCGCGCGGGCGGGCCGGGCTGGCCGAGATGGTGCGCCACCTCCGGTCGGGCGGGATGCTGGGGATGCTGGTCGACCAGCACATGGGGCACGGCGAAGAGCTGACCTTCTTCGGCCGTCCGGCGCTGACCGCGCTTTCCGCCGCCGAACTTGCGCTGAAATACGACGCTCTGCTGATCCCGACCTATGCCGTGCGCCGGGCGGACGGGCTTTCCTTCGACATCATTGTCGAGCCGCCGATTCCCGCCGGCACGCCCGAGGCGATGACGCAAGGGCTGAACGACAGCCTGGAGGCGCTGGTGCGCCAACATCTGGACCAATGGTTCTGGATCCACCGCCGCTGGAAGGTGCCGCGCCGCTGACGCCGCGCCGTCAGTCGACCCGGGCCGCCGCCAGGATCGCCGCCGGGCCGTGCTGCTGCAAGATCACCGCGCCGGGCTGGTCGCCCGGGAACGGTGCCGTCATCTCCAGCGGCTCCTGCCCCGACCAGTCGCCGATCCGCTCCCATGAGGTCACGATATTGGTGTAGGTCACGGTCTTCCCGGCGTTCTCGCCGCGCTCGATCAGCACCGTCTCTTCCGGCTTGTAGCGGACCAGCTGGACCCGGACCGGTTCGGTCAGCGGCGGATCGGCCTCGGCCCGGATCACCAGCCGCTCGCCCTCGCGCGTGACCGTCAGCCGCACTGTCGTCACCGCTTCCATGTGGGCGCGCAGCCGGTCGGCGGTTTCCTCCGGCGCGAATCCCTCGATCCGGTCCGACCCGCCGATGATCAGCTGCGGTGTGTAGATCGTCCGCGACCCCACCGCCTTGGCATAGGCGCGCTGGCGGTCGGTGAATTTCGGCTTGGCGAACTTGTCGGCCCAGCCGATGTAATCCCAATAGTCGACATGCAGCGCCAGCGGCAGAATCTGCGGATTCGCGGCCAGCATCGCCACGAACTCATCCGCCGGCGGGCAGGAGGAACAGCCTTGCGAGGTGTAAAGCTCGACCACCACCACCGGCTCGGCCTGGGCCTGGGCCACGGCGGCAAGCCACAACCCGCAAGCCGCGCTGACGAAATGTCGCATGGTGATTATCCTGATCCTTTATCCCCGCCCCGTTATAGGAAGCTGCCACGACACGAGCCAATCAAGGTTTTGCGAGAGACCTGTCACATGCTGTAGGAATGGCGCACAGCAGGGCTGGATATTCGGCATACAATTGCATACAATGCCGCGCGAAGCCGCCTTTCATGGGAGCCAGAGATGACCGTCACCGTAGGACACGACCTGTCAAAGACCCGTACGAGCCTGACAGCAGGGGGCCAGACGGTCCACTACTATTCCATCCCTGCCGCCGAAGCCGCGGGCCTGGGCGAATTTTCCAGGCTCCCCGCCGCGCTGAAGGTGGTGCTGGAAAACATGCTGCGCTTCGAGGACGGCAAGACCGTCACTGTCGAGGACATCAAGGCCTTCTCGACCTGGGGCAAGCAGGGCGGCCAGAACCCGATCGAGATCGCCTATCGCCCCGCCCGCGTGCTGATGCAGGACTTCACCGGCGTCCCCGCCGTGGTCGACCTTGCGGCGATGCGCGACGGGATCAAGGGCCTGAAAGGCTCGGCCGCGAAGATCAACCCGCTGGTTCCCGTCGACCTTGTCATCGACCACTCGGTCATGATCGACGAATTCGGCCACCCCCGCGCCTTCCAGATGAACGTCGACCGCGAATACGAGCGCAACATGGAGCGTTACGTCTTCCTGAAATGGGGGCAGAACGCCTTCAACAACTTCCGCGTCGTGCCGCCCGGCACCGGCATCTGCCACCAGGTGAACCTGGAATACCTGGCGCAGACGGTCTGGACCGACACCGACCAGGACGGCAACCTTGTCGCCTACCCCGACACGCTGGTCGGCACCGACAGCCACACCACGATGGTCAACGGCCTGGCCGTGCTGGGCTGGGGCGTCGGCGGGATCGAGGCCGAGGCGGCGATGCTGGGCCAGCCCGTGTCCATGCTGATCCCCGAGGTCGTCGGCTTCAAGCTGACCGGCGCGATGCGCGAAGGCACCACGGCGACCGACCTGGTGCTGAAGGTCGTGCAGATGCTGCGCAAGCACGGCGTGGTGAACAAGTTCGTCGAATTCTACGGCGACGGCCTTGACCGCCTGCCCTTGGCCGACCGCGCCACCATTGCCAACATGGCCCCCGAATACGGTGCCACCTGCGGCTTCTTCCCGGTGGATGACGAAACCCTGCGCTACCTGCACATGACCGGGCGCGACGAGGCCCGAATCGCGCTGGTCGAGGCCTATGCCAAGGCCAACGGCATGTGGCGCGGCCCGGATTACGCCCCGATCTACACCTCGACTCTGCATCTCGACATGGGCGAGATCGTTCCCGCCATCTCTGGTCCGAAGCGCCCGCAGGACTATCTGCCGCTGACCGACGCGAAATCCAGCTTCGCCAGGGAAATGGACACCAGCTTCAAGCGCCCGCAGGGTGTGGAAGTCGCTGTCGAGGGTCAGGACTACAAGCTGTCCTCGGGCAAGGTCGTGATCGCCTCGATCACCTCCTGCACCAACACCTCGAACCCCTATGTGCTGATCGGTGCGGGCCTTGTCGCCCGCAAGGCCCGCGCGCTTGGCCTGAACCGCAAACCCTGGGTCAAGACCTCGCTCGCCCCCGGAAGCCAGGTCGTCAGCGAGTACCTGAATGCCGCTGGTCTGCAGGAGGATCTGGACGCCATCGGCTTCAACCTTGTCGGCTATGGCTGCACCACCTGCATCGGCAACTCGGGTCCGTTGCAGCCCGAGATTTCCAAGGCGATCAACGAGGGCGACCTTGTCGCCGCCGCGGTCCTGTCGGGCAACCGCAACTTCGAGGGCCGGATTTCCCCGGACGTCCGCGCCAACTACCTGGCCTCGCCGCCGCTGGTCGTGGCTTACGCGCTGGCGGGCGACATGAACATCGACCTGACCACCGAGCCGCTGGGCATGGGCACCAACGGCCCGGTCTACCTCAAGGACATCTGGCCCACGAACAAGGAAATCGCCGACATCGTCCATGCGGTCGTGACGCGCGCGGCCTTCCAGTCCAAATATGCCGATGTCTTCAAGGGCGACGCCAAATGGCAGGGCGTGCAGATCACCGATTCGGAGACCTACGACTGGCCGCCGACCTCGACCTACATCCAGAACCCGCCCTACTTCCAGGGCATGTCGGCCACGCCCGGCGTCATCAGGAACATCACCGGCGCGCGGGTGCTGGCGCTGCTGGGCGACATGATCACCACCGACCACATCAGCCCGGCCGGTTCATTCAAAGCCTCAACTCCGGCCGGCAAGTATCTGACAGAGCGGCAAGTTCCGGTATCCGAGTTCAACTCGTATGGTGCCCGCCGCGGCAACCACGAGGTGATGATGCGTGGCACCTTTGCCAACATCCGCATCAAGAACGAGATGCTTTCCAATCCTGATGGAAGCGGCGTGGAGGGCGGCTATACCCTCGGGCCGGACGGTCAGCAGACCTCGATCTACGACGCCTCGATGGCCTACCAGGCGCAAGGCACGCCCCTGGTGATCTTCGGCGGCATCGAATACGGCGCAGGCTCCAGCCGCGACTGGGCGGCCAAGGGCACGGCGCTGCTGGGCGTCAAGGCAGTCATCGCCGAATCCTTCGAGCGGATTCACCGGTCGAACCTTGTCGGCATGGGCGTCATCCCGTTCGAATTCACCGGCGGCGACACCCGCAAGTCACTGGGCCTGAAGGGCAACGAGGTGGTAAGCATCGGCGGCCTGGAAGGCGGGCTGAAGCCGCTGAGCACGGTCCCCTGCACGATCCGCTATGCCGACGGGACCGAGAAGGTGATCCAGCTCAAATGCCGGATCGATACCGAGATCGAGGTCGAATACGTCGAAAACGGCGGCGTGCTGCACTACGTCCTGCGGAACCTGGCAGCGTCCTGATTCAGGAAACCGATTGTTTCCAAGGAAGGCCCGGGCACCCCCCGGGCCTTCACCTTTTGTTCTGATTTTCGCGCCAGTCTGGTCACACCCCAGCCAGAAGGCTTCGCTCATGTCGCACCGCTTCCCCCCGCTTCGCACTCAGGCCGAGATGCTGCACAAAGACCGCGCTCATGGGCGCACCATGCTGGTGCCCACGGCCGTCGATCTCACGCTCTTTGCCGCATTGGTCCTGGTCATCGCCCTGGCGCTTATCTGAGTGTCCGCCTAGGTGTTTGATCCCGGAGTTTGATGGGTTGGATCGAGTGTGAATCTTTCGGGTTCTGAAGTCCAGCATTTGACGATGAACTCGTAAGGTGTCAGGCCGCGC
>Ga0208735_100537_pt1 | contig 15050 bp, 13 predicted proteins | sample Subbio12Aug_8Aab_FD_184829 | JGI IMG/M metagenome (GOLD analysis project Ga0208735, IMG submission 184829) | Serpentinite rock and fluid subsurface biosphere microbial communities from McLaughlin Reserve, California, USA - CR12Aug_8Aab (SPAdes) | ecosystem: Environmental > Terrestrial > Deep... | reverse complement strand
ATCCTGAGCCTCACTATGTTTGAGAGATCCCCGCTGGATCAGCTACTTGCTCGTATTCCACCTGCTCCAGATCTACTGGAAAATCCCAACCAGTTGATCTTGTTCGATTAACGTTGGGACACTACTGGAGTTGGATCAAATTGCAGGGAATGGAGGTGCGACGAATGCTCCGATCATCAGCCGAATCTGCCCGAAATATCTTGATCGGTGCGCATCGCTGGCTCACCCAGTGAGCTTTATGTGTTGGTAATATGTTGCCATTCGCATGAGTGGGGCGACAGATGCGGTATCTGGCACATGGGAGACCTGAAGGCGGTTTGCCCGGAAACGGCGGCGAAGACGACGGACATGGCCTGATCGACCACCTGGAGGCTGTCGGCCGCCTGGCTGGCGAATTCGCCGAACCGTTCGCGACGGCCGAGATCAGCCGGCTCGCCGGCCTCTGGCACGACCTCGGCAAGTACCGGCCGGGCTTTCAGGAATATGTGCGCTCTCCACTGGGTGCCGAAGCCCACATCGAAGGCCGCGTGCCCAGCCGCGACAAGACTCATTCCACTGCCGGTGCGCTGCATGCCATTGAATGCTTCGGCCATGTCGGCCGCACCCTGGCCTACCTGATCGCCGGCCATCACGGTGGCCTGCGCGATTGGGCCGGCGGACTCGACGCGCGCCTGTCATCCGCCAACGCCGATGCCCGCCGCGAATATGACGAAGCCCGCGCCGCCGCGCCGGACGAACTACTGGCGCTGGACGCTGCCCCCGATCTGAAGAAAGTGCCCGGTGGTTCATCGGGCTGTGCGCTCTGGCTGCGCATGTTGTTCTCCTGCCTCGTCGACGCCGACTTCCTGGATACCGAATCCTTCATGGACGAAGGCAAGGCGCAAGCCCGGAATGGCTTCGCCACGCTGGCCGAACTCGCCGCCCACTTCGATGCCCACATGGAAACCCTGAAAGTCGGTGCTGGCGGGACGGCGGATACGCCGGTCAATCGCCTGCGCGCCGAGGTGCTGGCTCAGTGCCGCAACTGCGCCGCTGAACCATCGGGTCTGTTTTCGCTCACCGTACCCACCGGCGGCGGCAAGACGCTCTCGTCGCTGGCATTTGCGCTGGAACACGCCCGCATCCACGGCAAGCGGCGCATCGTCTATGCGATTCCCTACACCAGCATCGTCGAACAGACTGCCGATGTCTTCGCGCGTATCTTCGGCACGGAAAACGTCGTGGAGCACCACAGCCAGGCTGAGGCTGACGACAAGGACGAAACGGCGCGCTCGCGGCGCGCTTGCGAAAACTGGGACGCGCCGCTGGTCGTCACCACCAACGTGCAGTTGTTCGAATCCCTCTTCGCCGCCAAGACCTCCCGCTGCCGCAAGCTGCACAATCTGGCGGACAGCGTGATCGTCCTCGACGAAGCCCAATGCCTGCCGCCGGAGTTCCTGCAACCCATCCTCGACGTACTGAACCTGCTGACCCGCCATTACGGCGTCAGCGTCGTGCTCTGCACCGCCACCCAGCCGGCCCTGACCAGCCGCAGCTACTTTGACGCCGCGAAAAACCGGCGCGGGCTGGATGCCGTGCGCGAGATCGTCGCCGATCCGCCCGAGCTGTACCGGCGCCTGAAACGGGTGGAGGTCCGACTGCCTGATTGGGACAAGCGCTCAAGCTGGGAGGAAATCGCCGCCGAATTGGCCGGCGAGGATTGCGTGCTCGCCATCGTCAACACGCGCGGCGATGCCCGCAAGCTGTGGCAGCTTCTGCCCAAGGACACCCTGCATCTTTCCGCCCTGATGTGCGGCGCGCACCGGGCCGAGGTGATCGCGGAAATCAAGCAACGGCTCAAGGACAAACGTGAAGGGCGGGACGACAGGCCCCTGCGGGTGGTCAGCACCAGCCTCGTCGAAGCCGGTGTCGACGTGAGTTTCCCCGTCGTCTATCGCGCCTTCGCCGGCCTCGACTCTATCGCCCAGGCGGCAGGCCGCTGCAATCGCGAAGGCGAACAGGAGCACGGCCGTGTCGTCGTCTTCCTGCCGCAGCAGCAGGCGCCGCCCGGCCACCAGCGACTCGCGGCCGACGCCTGCCGCGACGTACTGCGAAACTCGGATGGCGATCCGCTCGCCCTCGAACTCTTCGAACCCTATTTCGACCGGCTGTATTTCGGCATCGACCTGGACAAGAAAGGCATCGTCCGCGACCTGACGCCGGGAAGGGGGCTCGAAATCCAGTTCCGCACCGCCGCCGACAACTTCCGCCTGATCGACGACGAAGACCAGGCCACGGTCTTCGTTCGCTATGCCGGTTATCCGGGAATCGATGCATTGCTCGGCAAGCTGGAAACAGGCGGCTCCGAGCGCCGGCTGATGCGCAAGCTGCAACGCTGCGCCGTGACGGTCAAGAAGCGGATCGTCGACCGCATGGCGATGACCGGCGATGTCCTTGAAGTGCAGCCGGGATGTTTTGTGCAGCAGAGCAGTTCGCTTTACGACCCGGTGCTGGGCCTGCGCGACGATGAGAACGCCGTCCTGCCAGCGCCGACTTTGGTGATTTGATCGAGGAGGAGCAATGTCTTTGGCAACCTACTGTCTCGAAGTCTCCGGCGACTACGCCTGCTTCACCCGGCCGGAAATGAAGGTCGAGCGCGTCTCCTACGACGTGATGACGCCCTCCGCTGCCCGCGCCGTGTTCGAAGCCATCTTCTGGAAACCGGCGGTGCGCTGGCGGGTGCGGCGCATCGAAGTCTTGCGGCCGATCCGCTGGATCAACCTGCGGCGCAACGAGGTGTCGTCCGTGGTATCGGTTGCAAACGTGAAGAAAGCCATGAATGGAACGGACGTCGACCTGTGGATCAATGCGGACGATTCCACCGAGCGAGCACAACGCGCCGGCTTGTTCCTGCGCGACGTGGCCTACCGCATCCACGCCGATCTGGACATCCGCGCCGACCGTCTCGACCAGAGTTCGCCGGCCAAGTACCGCGCCATGTTCGAACGCCGGGCCGAGGCCGGCCAGTGCGTGAATCAGCCCTATCTCGGCTGCCGAGAATTCGCCGCGCGCTTTCGTTATGTTCCCGATTCCGCCGCCGAGCCATCGCCTATTGACGAGACGCGCCCATTGGGCTGGATGCTGCACGACCTCGATTTCGGCAACGCTGCCGAGCCACAACCGCTCTTCTTCGATGCCAAGATGACGAAGGGCGTGATTGAGGTGCCGGCCTTTGATGGTGATGGGGTGCGGCGATGATCCTTCAATCCCTTAACGACTACTACCGGCGTAAAGCCGCCGACCCCGATCCGGCGCGGCGCCTGCCCGCCTTCGGCCTGGAAGAGAAGGAAATTCCCTTCGTCATCCAGATCGACGCGGAGGGCCGCTGGCTACCGCCGATCCAGGACAAACGCCGCAAGGAAGGCAAGAAGTTGCTGGGGCAGCGCTATCTCGTGCCCGCCGCCGTCAAGCGTTCGTCCGGCGTGGCGGCGAATCTGCTGTGGGATACGGCCGAATACGTGCTGGGCGTCGATACGCGCGGCAAGCCCGAGCGCGTCGCCGAGCAGCACGCCGCATTCCGTGCCCGCATCGATGCCTTGCCGGATGGCCCCTTGTCCCTGCCGGGCGTGGCGGCGCTGCGCAAGTTTCTCGAAACCGTCGATCTCGACGCCTTGGCGGCCGACCCGCTCTGGCCGGAGATTCTCGAATCCAATCCGGTGCTGGGCCTCCAGTTGCAAGGCGAGATCGAACTGGTTTGCCAGCACCCGGCGGTTGCCCTGGCGGCTACCGCCGTTGCCGATGAAACCGAAGCCGAAACGGCGTTTTGTCTCGTCAGCGGCGAACCGGCGCCGGTGGAACGCACTCATACGGCCATCAAGGGCGTGTGGGGCGCGCAGTCCTCGGGGGCCAACGTCGTCTCCTTCAATCTCGACGCCTTCAATTCCTACGGCAAACGCCAGGGTGCCAACGCGCCCGTCGGCAAGCCCGCCGCCTTTGCCTACACCACGGCGCTCAACCATCTGCTCGACCGCGATTCGCGGCAGCGCGTGCAGGTCGGCGATGCCTCGACGGTATTCTGGGCCGAGCGGCCGAGCGACTTTGAAACTCTGGTACCCGACCTCTTCGGCGAGCCGCCGAAGGACGATCCGGACCGGGGCACGCGGGCGCTGGACACGCTCTACCGTTCGATCCACAGCGGTCACTTCGTCAGCGACGACGACGGCATTCGCTGCCATGTGCTGGGTTTGGCGCCCAATGCCGCCCGCATCGCCGTGCGCTTCTGGCAGACCGGCACGGCGGCGGAGCTTGGTCAAAAACTGCGGCGCCACTTCGACGACCTCGACGTGGCGCGCGGCCCCAACGATCCGCGCCATCTGTCGCTGTTCCGCCTGCTCACCGGGATCGCCGTGCAGGGCAAGGCCGACAACATCCCGCCCCGACTGGGCGGCGACGTCATCCGCGCCGTGCTGGCCGGCGAGGATGCGGCCTATCCCGCCGCGCTGCTCACTGGCGCCGTAAGTCGTTGTCGCGCCGAACAGCGCGTGACTTTCGCCCGTGCGGCGGCGCTGAAGGCTTGCATCAATCGCGAAATCCGCCGCGCCAACCGTTTATTCCCATCCACCCCCGAGAAGGAGTTTTCGCCCATGCTCGACACCGCCCATCCCAGCCCGGCCTACCGTCTCGGCCGGCTGTTCGCCGTGCTGGAAAAGATTCAGGAAGAAGCCAGCCCCGGCCTCAACGCCACCATCCGCGACCGCTATTACGGCGCCGCGTCCAGTACGCCGGTGGCCGTGTTCACCACGCTGATGCGCCTGAAGAACCACCATCTGGGCAAGCTTTCGCCCGGCCGGCGCGTCAATCTCGAACGCCTGATCGGCGAAATCATGGACGGCATCGCCGACTTCCCGCGTCAGTTGCCGCTGCCTGAGCAAGGCCGTTTTGCCCTGGGTTACTACCACCAGCGCCAGGACTTCTACACCCCGAAAACCACATCCGAATCTTCCGAGGAGAAATGACATGAGCCTGAACCACCGCTACGATTTTGTTCTGCTGTTTGACGTGAAGGACGGCAACCCCAACGGCGATCCCGACGCCGGCAACCTGCCGCGTCTCGACGCCGAAACCGGCCACGGCCTCGTCACCGACGTTTCCCTCAAACGCAAGGTGCGCAACTTCGTCGGCATGGCCAAGGGCGAGCAGCCGCCCTACGAAATCTACGTCAAGGAAAAGGCCGTGCTCAACGCCCAGCACAAGCGCGCCTATGTCGCCATCGGCCGCGAAGATGCCCTCGAAGGCGACAGCAAAAAACGCAAGGGCGGCGATGCCGTGGACGATGCGCGCAAGTGGATGTGTGCCAACTTCTTCGACGTGCGCAGCTTCGGCGCCGTGATGTCCACCGGCGTTAATTGCGGTCAGGTGCGCGGCCCGGTGCAACTCACCTTCGCCCGTTCCATCGACCCGGTAATCGCCCAGGAACATTCCATTACCCGCATGGCCGTCGCCACCGAAGCCGAGGCCGAGAAGCAGGAAGGCGACAACCGCACCATGGGCCGCAAGCACACCGTGCCCTATGGCCTCTATCGCAGCCACGGCTTCGTCTCCTCCTTCCTCGCCAAGCAGACCGGTTTTTCCGACGCCGACCTCGAACTCTTCTTCCAGGCGCTGGAGCAGATGTTCGAGCATGACCGCTCCGCCGCGCGCGGCGAGATGTCCACGCGCGGGCTCTACGTCTTCAGGCACGAATCGGAACTCGGCAACGCCCCGGCCCATGCGCTGTTCGACCGTTTGACGGTAAAGCGGAACAGCGTCGCCGAAGTCGCCCGCGACTTCGGCGCTTATTCGGTGCTGTTCGACGGACAACCGGTCGCGGTGGGCGAGCATATAGTGGCGGGCCAGCCGAACGTTACGCTGATTCGGCGCCGCTAGAGATCGTCGCCTTTTCGTTTTGTATCCCATGAGCTACAATTAGTCGTGAAGCAGATTCTCACCACGGAAGTCTTCGATGACTGGTTCGCCGGTCTGCGGGACATTCGGGCCAAGGTGCGCATTCAGGCCCGCATCGACCGCGCCGAACTGGGTAATTTCGGCGATTGCGAGCCGGTGGGCGAAGGCGTATCGGAGATGCGCATTCACCATGGCCCCGGCTACCGCGTCTATTTTGCGCAGCGCGGATTGGAAGTGGTGATTCTGCTCGCGGGGGGCGAGAAGTCCTCCCAGCCGAAGGACATCAAGAGGGCGCTGAACCTGGCCCGTCGCCTGTAGGAGCGGAGCATGAAAGCAATCAAATTGCGGCACTGGGATTCGGCCGAGCATCTGAAAACGGAAGAGGAAATGGTCCTCTACCTGGAGGCTTGCCTGGAGGACGGCGACGCGGCGCTGATCGCCCACGCGCTCGGCGTGATCGCCAAGGCGCGCGGCATGACGCAGTTGGCGCGGGACACCGGCCTTTCGCGCGAGAGCCTGTACAAGGCGCTGTCGGGCGAGGGCAACCCGGAGTTCGCCACCGTGATGAAGGTGGTCAAGGCGCTGGGCTACCAGCTTCATGCAGCACCGGTGGCGTGAGCGATCCCGCCGACCCCATTCCCCTCTCCGCCCTCCAGCACTGGTGTTACTGTCCGCGCCAGTGCGCGCTGATCCATGTCGAGCAGGTCTTCGCCGAAAATCTTCATACCCTGCGCGGGCAGGCGGTGCATAAGCAGGTTGACCAGCCCGGCGTCGAGACGCGCGCCGGTCTGCGCGTCGAACGCGCCCTGCCGGTCTGGAGCGACCGCCTCGGCCTGATCGGCAAGGCCGATGTCGTCGAGTTCGAAGCCGACGGTACGCCCTACCCGGTGGAATACAAGGTCGGCAGTCGCGCCAAGGCGCCGTGGATCGCCGCTTGCGACGATCTCCAGCTGACTGCGCAGGCCATGTGCCTGGAGGAGATGACCGGCAAGCCGGTGCCGGCCGGCGCGTTGTTCTACGCCAAGTCGAAACGGCGCCGCGAACTGCGCATCGATGCCGGGCAACGGCAGCGGGCGATGGAGGCCATCGCCGCCGTGCGCGCCCTGCTCGATGCCGCCGTCCTGCCAGCGCCGACTTTCGACAAGCGCTGCGAAAAATGTTCGCTCGCCGACATCTGCCAGCCGGAGACGCGGCCGGCGGTTGCCGGCCTGTTCGACAGCGAGGCCTGACATGCAACTGCTCAACACGCTCTACGTCACCACGCCGGAGGCTTACCTGCATCTGGACAACGACACGCTGCGCATCGAGGTCGAGCGCGAGACGCGGCTGCGCGTGCCGCTGCATCACCTGTCCGCCGTGGTCTGCTTCGGTCATGTCATGGTTTCGCCTATCCTCATGCACCGTCTGGCGGACGAAGGCAAGAGCCTGGTGCTGCTCGATGGCAACGGCCGCTTCAAGGCGCGGCTCGAAGGGCCGGTTTCGGGAAACGTGCTGCTGCGCCAGGCGCAGCACTGTCGCTTGTTGGACGACCCGGCCAGCGCCGACTTTTGCGTGACGGCGGCGAAGTCCTGCATCGCCGGCAAGCTGAAGAACTGTCGCCAGGTGCTGCTGCGCGGCGCCCGCGAAAGCGGACGGGAGGGCGACAGCGCGGAACTGTCCGCCACTGCCGACGAATTCGCCCGCGCCCTGGCGCGGCTGGAACATGCGCCGGACCTCGATGCCGTGCGCGGCATCGAAGGCGATGCCGCCAAGCGCTACTTCGCTGTCTTCGGCCTGCTGCTGCGCCCCGAGGCGCGCGCCGATTTCACGCCCAATGGCCGCACGCGCCGGCCGCCGCTCGACCGCATGAACGCGCTGCTGTCCTTCTTTTATTCCATGCTCATGAACGATTGCCGCAGCGCCGTCGAAAGCGTTGGTCTCGATCCGCAGATCGGCCTGCTGCACGCCGTGCGTCCCGGCCGCGCCGCGCTGGCACTCGATCTGATGGAAGAGTTTCGGCCGCTGCTGGCCGACCGTCTGGCCCTCACGCTTGTCAATCGACGCCAGATCGATGCCGCTGATTTCCTCGAACGCCCCGGCGGCGCGGTGACGCTGAAGGACGAGGCGCGCAAGCGCGCGGTCGTCGCCTATCAGGAACGCAAGCAGGAAACGCTTACGCACCCGCTGCTGGAAACCCCGCTGGCGCTCGGCCTCGCACCCTTCGTTCAGGCCCGATTGCTGGCGCGTGCCGTACGCGGCGACGCCGAGGTTTATCTGCCGTTCACCCCAAGGTAAAGATGCTCGTCATCGTCAGCTACGACGTTTCCACCGAAACTGCCGCTGGGCGCAAGCGTCTGCGGCGCGTCGCCCGCGTCTGCGAAAGCATGGGCCAGCGCGTCCAGAAATCCGTATTCGAGTGCCGTGTCGATTTGGCACAGTTCGAAGAACTGGAACGGCGCCTGCTTGCTGAAATTAAACCCGAAGAGGACTGTCTGCGTTTTTACCGGCTCACCGAACCCGTCGAACTGCATGTGCGCGAGCACGGCAAATTCAAGGCCGTAGATTTCGATGGTCCTTTGGTGATATGACGCGCGGAAGTGAAGTAACGGCTGCCCGACGGGAGGTTCGCGCGCGGTGGAATACCTTGATCTGGCATGCGAATGTCAATCGAGGCAGAATGGAGGACGTTGCCCGAAGTATCGGCGGCAAGACGTTCGCGCAAACGGCGCAAGAGGCATATGCAATTCATGATGTTGCGCGCGAACTGACGCCCGGCCCACGTGGGCTGGGCGAGGATTGAAACTGCACCATCAGGCCACCTCCCGGAACAGCACGAGGACGCCCGGCCCACGTGGGCTGGGCGAGGATTGAAACGTCCGGTACAGGTCGAGCGTGTGAATCGTCTCGCGACGCCCGGCCCACGTGGGCTGGGCGAGGATTGAAACATGCCCAGCGCAAGAACTGCAACCGGCCAGGGGGAGACGCCCGGCCCACGTGGGCTGGGCGAGGATTGAAACTTCTGCGACCAGCTGGCCGGCGGCGTGACGAAGAGACGCCCGGCCCACGTGGGCTGGGCGAGGATTGAAACGCCCAAGTGTGCACCAAAGCTCCGGAAGACTTCGGACGCCCGGCCCACGTGGGCTGGGCGAGGATTGAAACTTGAAGCCGATGGTCGCAGGCACGGACAATTGCGGACGCCCGGCCCACGTGGGCTGGGCGAGGATTGAAACATAATTCGCCATGCAGCCTACCCCAGCGACGAGGGACGCCCGGCCCACGTGGGCTGGGCGAGGATTGAAACGTAACGGGCGGGGGCGGTGGTGGTGGTGCTGGTCGACGCCCGGCCCACGTGGGCTGGGCGAGGATTGAAACGTGACAGTGGTGACAAACTTTTTTGACCCCCGGGGACGCCCGGCCCACGTGGGCTGGGCGAGGATTGAAACTTCAACGGCGCGCGATCGACGCTGCTGCGCAAGTTGACGCCCGGCCCACGTGGGCTGGGCGAGGATTGAAACGACCTGCGCCTGGTTGAAAGCATCGGCGCTCGACGACGCCCGGCCCACGTGGGCTGGGCGAGGATTGAAACTTGTTGGCATTATCGATAGCAACCTGCAGGCTGGGACGCCCGGCCCACGTGGGCTGGGCGAGGATTGAAACGCGCAGGGCGTCTTGCGGGGTGCGCGCAGACGTCGACGCCCGGCCCACGTGGGCTGGGCGAGGATTGAAACGAGCAGCGCCTGCGCCTGGGCACGCGTTACCGGCGGACGCCCGGCCCACGTGGGCTGGGCGAGGATTGAAACACCAGTGAAGTGCCGAGGAGACACACCGCCAAGGACGCCCGGCCCACGTGGGCTGGGCGAGGATTGAAACAGAGAATAAATAATATGACCATCAGCCACATTTAGGACGCCCGGCCCACGTGGGCTGGGCGAGGATTGAAACGCCTTGGCGGTGCCGACGATGTGGATCTGCACGCGACGCCCGGCCCACGTGGGCTGGGCGAGGATTGAAACATCAATGGCCAGGACACAATCATCGATATCCTTGAGACGCCCGGCCCACGTGGGCTGGGCGAGGATTGAAACCCGCGCCAGATGCGGCAAGCGCGAGCCGTCGAAGGACGCCCGGCCCACGTGGGCTGGGCGAGGATTGAAACGGTGGCGACGACGTTGCCGCCGGCGGTGGCCGTGGACGCCCGGCCCACGTGGGCTGGGCGAGGATTGAAACCGGCAAGGAACCATCGAAGAACGACGCCCCCACCCGACGCCCGGCCCACGTGGGCTGGGCGAGGATTGAAACGCCCAGTTCTGGCCGTTGGGCCGGACGCTGAACCCGACGCCCGGCCCACGTGGGCTGGGCGAGGATTGAAACAACCGGTAGGTAACTTTTCTGCCCAGGCGCGCTCGACGCCCGGCCCACGTGGGCTGGGCGAGGATTGAAACTGGGAAATCTGGAAAGCCCCTCTGCTGGACATGTGACGCCCGGCCCACGTGGGCTGGGCGAGGATTGAAACATCGTAGGGCGGATCGGTAAACACCAGATCAATGCTGACGCCCGGCCCACGTGGGCTGGGCGAGGATTGAAACACACTCGCATCGTGACCGCGCTGGCTGGCGTCGCGACGCCCGGCCCACGTGGGCTGGGCGAGGATTGAAACAATCTCAACTACGCCCAGATTACTGCCGACATGTGGACGCCCGGCCCACGTGGGCTGGGCGAGGATTGAAACGACCGTATAGGGTTTTACCGGGTGTTTATTGGGAGACGCCCGGCCCACGTGGGCTGGGCGAGGATTGAAACCGCGAGGGGAGTCCGTAGGCTACGGCTCGCTGTTGACGCCCGGCCCACGTGGGCTGGGCGAGGATTGAAACGTTTAACTCCCTCCCTACATGGCAATATACCTCAGACGCCCGGCCCACGTGGGCTGGGCGAGGATTGAAACGCTCCAGGAAGGCTGAATGAAGGGTTGTGCATAAGACGCCCGGCCCACGTGGGCTGGGCGAGGATTGAAACCAGCCAGGCAGCGCGGTCTGACCCGCCTTTGCCTGACGCCCGGCCCACGTGGGCTGGGCGAGGATTGAAACATACAGGGTCGGCAGGCTCATCGCAGCCACTCCAGACGCCCGGCCCACGTGGGCTGGGCGAGGATTGAAACCAGCCGCGGGCTGTCCAGCCGGCGAGGCCGGCGGGACGCCCGGCCCACGTGGGCTGGGCGAGGATTGAAACGTTTTCGCAAGACTAGGATTCGCAATCCTTGATGGACGCCCGGCCCACGTGGGCTGGGCGAGGATTGAAACCCCGTGCCGACGGCCAACTGGGGTGTCATCGTCGGACGCCCGGCCCACGTGGGCTGGGCGAGGATTGAAACCTTGATGACCGCTGCCTCAGTGTCGGCATCGTTTGACGCCCGGCCCACGTGGGCTGGGCGAGGATTGAAACGCTTGACGTTATGTCTTGTGGATGATTCATCGGTGGACGCCCGGCCCACGTGGGCTGGGCGAGGATTGAAACCTCTTCGAGATCGAGCAGTTGGCGCTTGGTGATGGACGCCCGGCCCACGTGGGCTGGGCGAGGATTGAAACGTTCGCTCCGTTATCCAGGCACCAGGCGCGCACCGACGCCCGGCCCACGTGGGCTGGGCGAGGATTGAAACTTCAACGGCGCGCGTTCGACGTTGCTGCGCAAGTGACGCCCGGCCCACGTGGGCTGGGCGAGGATTGAAACGCTCCACTCGGCGATGCCCATGTGCGCCGGTGGCGACGCCCGGCCCACGTGGGCTGGGCGAGGATTGAAACACCGCGGTCGAGCATCGGGCGAAGGAGATGCGCCGACGCCCGGCCCACGTGGGCTGGGCGAGGATTGAAACCCGCCATTGGCGGCAACCGGTTCAGCAGCGGTTCTGACGCCCGGCCCACGTGGGCTGGGCGAGGATTGAAACACCATCCCCACCGCAATGGTAGGGCAATTCGCCCTGACGCCCGGCCCACGTGGGCTGGGCGAGGATTGAAACCATACCCCTGAGTCATCCAGATATACCGACATACGACGCCCGGCCCACGTGGGCTGGGCGAGGATTGAAACACCGGCAACCTGGGCCGGGACGCAGAGCAGAAACTGACGCCCGGCCCACGTGGGCTGGGCGAGGATTGAAACCACATTTGGCGACGCTGAGGGTACTGCACGCGACGGACGCCCGGCCCACGTGGGCTGGGCGAGGATTGAAACACTGTAGCGCCGGGTGAAAGCACGCTCGGCACCGGACGCCCGGCCCACGTGGGCTGGGCGAGGATTGAAACGCGTAAATGATCTGACGCTTCTAGGTAGGCGCGGCGACGCCCGGCCCACGTGGGCTGGGCGAGGATTGAAACCGGATGACCAACGGCGCGACTGGGCCGTCAGTGCAGACGCCCGGCCCACGTGGGCTGGGCGAGGATTGAAACTGGCGCTCCATGCCGAGAATGAGCGCTTGCTGGCGACGCCCGGCCCACGTGGGCTGGGCGAGGATTGAAACCACGGCTCTGACATTATTGTTCGCGCAGACGTGATGACGCCCGGCCCACGTGGGCTGGGCGAGGATTGAAACGGCGCGCAGGCAGTCGCTGCGGGACTCTTCGGCGGACGCCCGGCCCACGTGGGCTGGGCGAGGATTGAAACAGCCAGGCCAGCCGGCGGCGCGCCGCCGCGATCACGACGCCCGGCCCACGTGGGCTGGGCGAGGATTGAAACTCGATAAGAAAGTGCGTTGGGACTGGCCCTTGTAGACGCCCGGCCCACGTGGGCTGGGCGAGGATTGAAACGATCGACACGACCACGATTCACTCACTCGTCAAAGAGACGCCCGGCCCACGTGGGCTGGGCGAGGATTGAAACGAGGTGACGCTGGGCGACGCCTACCGCGACCCGAGACGCCCGGCCCACGTGGGCTGGGCGAGGATTGAAACAAGGAGCGACATAGGAGTTGGGGCGATGGACAGGACGCCCGGCCCACGTGGGCTGGGCGAGGATTGAAACGAAGACAACGAGCTGCCGGCGCTGAATGTGCGCCGACGCCCGGCCCACGTGGGCTGGGCGAGGATTGAAACCAACCGCCACGATCGAGCGCCTCACCGTGCCACGACGCCCGGCCCACGTGGGCTGGGCGAGGATTGAAACAGAGCCGAACTGCTGACACGCGCTGCGATTCTGGGACGCCCGGCCCACGTGGGCTGGGCGAGGATTGAAACGCCGGCCTTATGGCGAAGGTACGGTTGAGCGCCGACGCCCGGCCCACGTGGGCTGGGCGAGGATTGAAACGATATAGCGGGCGTGGCGGCCTGTTCTTTCATCAGACGCCCGGCCCACGTGGGCTGGGCGAGGATTGAAACACGTGGCGGCGGCGCCTTCCTGAACGAAATCGACACGACGCCCGGCCCACGTGGGCTGGGCGAGGATTGAAACACTCGGCCGGCGGGAGCCGTCGCAGCCGCCCGTCGACGCCCGGCCCACGTGGGCTGGGCGAGGATTGAAACGACGAAGCGGTGCTGTGCCCTCGGTGCTATAAAAGGACGCCCGGCCCACGTGGGCTGGGCGAGGATTGAAACCGCGATGGCCTTGACGGGATGCTCCATCGCTTCGGACGCCCGGCCCACGTGGGCTGGGCGAGGATTGAAACGATTGCTGGTGCCGGCGCTGCGCGAGGGACAAGGGACGCCCGGCCCACGTGGGCTGGGCGAGGATTGAAACTCCATATGTGCGAATAAAAAACACCCGCGCGCAAACGACGCCCGGCCCACGTGGGCTGGGCGAGGATTGAAACAGCGCGCCGCGGCCGGTGGCCAGCCATTCGGCATGACGCCCGGCCCACGTGGGCTGGGCGAGGATTGAAACACCTCGAAAAAGCGCGCAGCCGCTGTGGTTCCGCGACGCCCGGCCCACGTGGGCTGGGCGAGGATTGAAACGCTTGTGACGGCGAGGGATACACGGTGCTGGTTGGACGCCCGGCCCACGTGGGCTGGGCGAGGATTGAAACGTTCGACCGGGACGGATTCGACCGGGATGGCTAGACGCCCGGCCCACGTGGGCTGGGCGAGGATTGAAACCCGCTCAAGCGCGGTTCTCGGTCTGCTTTGGCCTGACGCCCGGCCCACGTGGGCTGGGCGAGGATTGAAACTCTCGCCCCGTGCGCGCGGCAGCGGTGGTGTAGGACGCCCGGCCCACGTGGGCTGGGCGAGGATTGAAACAATCAGAGGGCCAGGCACAGACCCGAACGTGGCGGACGCCCGGCCCACGTGGGCTGGGCGAGGATTGAAACGCGTTGGTGCGCGCATCCGGCGCGACCATCAGCCGGACGCCCGGCCCACGTGGGCTGGGCGAGGATTGAAACAGGCTGGATGCCGCCGATGATGCAGGCCGACCAGGACGCCCGGCCCACGTGGGCTGGGCGAGGATTGAAACCACGCGCTCACGGTATGCCAGTTCTGCGTAGATCTGACGCCCGGCCCACGTGGGCTGGGCGAGGATTGAAACCCGGCCAGCCAAGTGGCGAGTTCTTTCCGGCTGTAGACGCCAGGCCCACGTGGGCTGGGCGAGGATTGAAACAGGCCGTGCGCCATGAGACGCAGGCACGTTTCCGGACGCCCGGCCCACGTGGGCTGGGCGAGGATTGAAACATAGTGGCCGGCGACGGGGTGCCGCCGGTAGGAGGACGCCCGGCCCACGTGGGCTGGGCGAGGATTGAAACTATCGGGTATTGATTGGGGTGCAACGGGTAGGTAGACGCCCGGCCCACGTGGGCTGGGCGAGGATTGAAACCGGCGACGGGACGACTCGGAGCATCCATCCGGCGGACGCCCGGCCCACGTGGGCTGGGCGAGGATTGAAACCGTAGCCTTTCGTTGTAGATCATCTGCTGCTCGGGACGCCCAGCCCACGTGGGCTGGGCGAGGATTGAAACCCGCCACCGTCGCCGCTCCCGGCACTCACCCCCCGACGCCCGGCCCACGTGGGCTGGGCGAGGATTGAAACTCCCAAAATTCCGGCGGAATATCCGGGTGCGCTCGACCAAGGCGGCGGTGAAGATGCATACCTTGCTCGACCTGCGCGGCAACATCCCGAGCTTTATCCATATCAGCGACGGCAAGTGGCACGAGGTCAATGTCTTCGACATGCTG
>Ga0208735_100533_pt1 | contig 15134 bp, 13 predicted proteins | sample Subbio12Aug_8Aab_FD_184829 | JGI IMG/M metagenome (GOLD analysis project Ga0208735, IMG submission 184829) | Serpentinite rock and fluid subsurface biosphere microbial communities from McLaughlin Reserve, California, USA - CR12Aug_8Aab (SPAdes) | ecosystem: Environmental > Terrestrial > Deep... | reverse complement strand
CAGCGCCTGCCCGGCCGCCGCCGCTTCCGGCCGGGCCGCCTGCAACGCGCGCAGCAGATCGCGCAGAGTCTCGGCGCTGGCCAGCACCTGGGCAGGCAGGCGCACCGAAAACTCGGTCTCGACGCGCAGCAGGAGCTCGCTCCTGGCCAGGCTGTCGAAACCGAGATCGCGTTCGAGCCGGCTGTCGAGGGTCACCGGCGCTGACGGGGCCGCGAGCGCCGCGCCCTGACGCAGTTCGTCGCGCAGCACGGCCGCCAGTCGCAGCAAACGCTCGTTCGTCTCCATTCGCGCTGTAGTCAAGGCCGCAGGGGAGCGCGAATTATAATCGGCCCTCGCCACGCAATAACAAAGGGGGGAGCGCAATGGAACGCGAAGCGATGGAATTCGACGTGGTGGTGGTCGGCGGCGGACCGGCCGGCCTGGCGGCGGCGATCCGGCTCAAGCAGCTCAGTGCCGCCCTCAGTACAGCCCATGCGGGCATCAACGTCTGCCTGATCGACAAGGGCGCGGAAATCGGCGCCCACATCCTCTCCGGCGCGGTAATGGACCCGCGCGCGCTGAACGAGCTGTTCCCCGACTGGCAGGAACGCGACGCCCCGCTCGACACGCCGGTGACCGAAGACCGCCTGCTGTTCCTCACCGAGAAGAGCGCCCGCGCCCTGCCCGCCGCATTGCTGCCGGCCTGCTTCCACAACGCCGGCAACTACGTCATCAGCCTGGGCGAGGTCTGCCGCTGGCTCGGCCGGCAGGCCGAGGCGCTCGGCGTCGAGGTCTATGCCGGCTTCGCCGGCGCCGACGTGCTTTACGACGGGGACAGAGTCGCCGGCGTGATCACCGGCGACATGGGCGTGCTGAAGAACGGCGAGCCCGGCCCCAACTTCCAGCCGGGCATGGAATTGCGCGCCAAATACACGCTGTTCGCCGAAGGCTGCCGCGGCCATCTCGGCAAGCGGCTCGAACAGCGCTTCAACCTGCGCGCCGGCGCCGACCCGCAGGTCTATGGCATCGGCATCAAGGAGCTTTGGCAGGTCGCACCCGAACAGCACAGCAAGGGGCTGGTGATGCACACTGCCGGCTGGCCATTGGACAATGACACCTACGGCGGCGGCTTCTGCTATCACTATGCGAGTGCCACGCAGCAGAACCTCGTCTCCTTTGGCCTCGTCGTCGGCCTGGGCTACAAAAATCCCTACCTCGCGCCCTTCGAGGAGATGCAGCGGCTCAAGACCCACCCGGCCCTGCGGCCGATCTTCGCAGGCGGCACGCGCCTCGCCTACGGCGCCCGCGCGCTGGCTTCGGGCGGACTGCAGGCGCTGCCGAAGCTGATCTTCCCCGGCGGCGCGCTGATCGGCGACGACGCCGGCTTCCTGGTCGCCTCGCGCATCAAGGGTTCGCACAGCGCGCTCAAGTCCGGCATGCTGGCGGCCGAAGCCACGGCTGCCGCGCTGGCCGAAGGGCGCAGCGGCGACGAACTGACCGGCTATCCGGAAAATTTCCGCGCCTCCTGGCTGTTCGACGAGCTGCAGCGCGCGCGCAACTTCAAGCCGCTGATGGCCAAGGGGCTGTGGATGGGCTCGCTGCTGTTCGGCATCGACCAGCAGGTCTTTCGCGGCAAGGCGCCCTGGACGCTGCGCCTCACCGCCGACCACGCCAAACTCAAACCGGCCGCGCAGTGCGCGCCGATCGATTATCCGAAACCCGACGGCGTGCTCAGCTTCGACCGGCTGTCGTCGGTCTTCCTCTCCAACACCCACCACGAGGAAGACCAGCCCTGCCACCTGCGCCTCAAGGACGACAAGGCGCCCGTCGCCCACAACCTGCCGCTCTACGCCGCGCCCGAGCAGCGCTACTGCCCGGCCGGCGTCTACGAGATCGTCGAGGAAGCCGGGCAAGCGCGCCTGCAGATCAACGCGCAGAACTGCGTGCATTGCAAGACCTGCGACATCAAGGATCCCGGCCAGAACATCGACTGGGTGACGCCGCAGGGCGGCGAAGGACCGATCTACCAGGGCATGTGACTCAAAGATCCGCTTCGTCCAGCGCCAGCACGCTCGCGCCGCCGGCGATGATCCGGCGTGCGAGTCCGGACGCTTCGACCAGCACGTGGTCGGCATAGAAGCGCGCGGTTTTCGGCTTCGCGGCGTAAAAAGGCGCCGTCTCGCCGGCGCCGACTTTCGCCTGCGCCGCCAGCGCCGCGCGCGCCATCTGCCAGCCGCCCGCCACGATGCCCAGCAGTTCGAGGCAGGGCGCCGCGCCGGCCGCGACCGCGCGCACGTTCGTGCCGTAGTGCGCGACGATGTAGGCGCCGGCCGCCGCGACGGCGTCGATGCCTTCCTGCAAGGCCGCGGCGATGGCCTGGCAATCTGCATCGGCGCTCGCGGCGATTTCCGACTGCGTTGCCTGCATCTGGGCAATGACCGTTTTCAGCGTCGCGCCGCCTTCGCGGGCGATCTTGCGGCCGATCAGGTCGTTCGCCTGTATCCCCGTGGTGCCTTCGTAGATCGTCGTGATGCGCGCGTCGCGCATGAACTGCGCGGCGCCGGTCTCCTCGATGAAGCCCATGCCGCCATGCACCTGCACGCCGAGATAGGCGATGCGGTTGGCCGTCTCGGTGAGCCAGCCCTTGACCACCGGCGTCATCAGGTCGACGAACGCCTGGTTCCGCTGGCGCTCCGCCGCGTCGGGGTGGTGCAGCGCCCTGTCCTGCGCGGCGGCCGTGACGTAGGCCAGCGCGCGCATCGCCTCGGTCTGCGCCTTCATCAGCATCAGCATGCGGCGCACGTCGGGATGCCGGACGATGGCCACCGCAGCGGCCGAGCCCTCGATGGCGCGGCCCTGCACGCGTTCCTTGGCGTAGGCCAGCGCATGCTGGTAGGCCGCTGCGGCATTGCCGAGTCCCTCGAGGCCGACGGCATAGCGCGCCGCGTTCATCATGACGAACATGGTCTTGAGGCCCTCGTTCGGCTTGCCGACCAGTTCGCCGCGGGCGCCGCCGCTGTTGCCGCCATTGTCGCCGAAGCTCATCACGCAGGTCGGGCTGGCGTGGATGCCGAGCTTGCGTTCGATCGACACGCAATACGCATCGTTGCGATCCCCCAGCGAGCCGTCGGCGTTGACGCGGAATTTCGGCACGACGAACAGCGAAATGCCCTTCACGCCCGGCGGCGCATCCGGCAGGCGCGCCAGCACGAGGTGGATGATGTTCTCGGCCATGTCGTGCTCGCCGTAGGTGATGAAGATCTTCTGGCCAAACAGTTTGTAGCTGCCGTCGGCCTGCGGCTCGGCGCGCGCGCGGATCGCCGCGAGGTCGGAACCGGCCTGCGGCTCGGTGATGTTCATGGTGCCGGTCCATGCACCCGCCACCATCCGCGGCAGGTAAAGCGCCTTCTGCGCCGGCGATCCGCACAGCTCCAGCGCCTCGATGGCGCCGTCGGTCAGCATCGGGCACAGCGCGAAGGCGTGGTTGGCGGACTTCCACATCTCGCGCACCGCCGCCGCGACCACGCGCGGCAGCCCCTGCCCGCCGAACTCTGGAGCGTGACCGAGGCCCATCCAGCCGTTGGCGACGAACTGGCGGTAGGCCGCGCCGAAGCCTGCCGGCATCGTCACCGCCCTGTCGTTCCACGCGCAGCCCGCGCGGTCGCCGGGCGCGTTGAGCGGCGCCAGCACGCCGCCGGCGAACCTGCCGGCTTCCTCGAGGATCGCGGCGACGACGTCCGCCGTCGCCTCCTCGTAGCCCGGCAGACGGGCGAGCTCGTCGAGGCCGGCGAGTTCCCGCAGCACGAAGTGCATGTCCTGCAAGGGGGCGATGTAGTTCATGAATGCGGTTCCTTCTTCTGCCAGAGATAGCGCCGGTCGTCGAAGCTGCCGACCCAGCGCGGGAAATAGACCACCATCAGCGTGATCGCCGCACCGTTGAGCCAGGCTTCGGCGAAGCCGAGCAGAAGGTAGAACGCCAGGTAGTCCGACATCAGCAGGTCGAGGTCGTAGATGCCGGCGCTCCACAGCAGCAGTCCGCTGGCGCCGCCGCTGGCAACGGCCGCCGCGGCGCCGCCGAAGAAGGCCGCCACGAAGAAGTAGACGAAGATGTTGGGCGGCAGGAAGCGTTCGACAAAGCGCAGCACGAAGTGGGCGACGAACACCGGCACGACGACCAGCGCCAGCGCGTTGAGCGCGAAGGCCTGCCAGCCCTCGATGCCCTTGAGGCCGGCATTGAGGGTCACCGCGGCGAGCACGAGCGACAGCCCGATCAGCGCGAGCTGGCGGCCGAACATCAGGGTCAAGGCGGTCGCGCCGAGCAGGTGCAGGTTTAGGCCCGGCTTAACGCCGGCCTTGAGGCTCCAGAGCACGCTCAGCACGACGATCGCCCCCATCCAGACGTGGATCCGGTCGTTGTCGGCCAGCCGCCGCCACGGCGCGCTGCGCACGGCCCACAGCAGCAGCAGGACATACGGAAAGAAAGCCCCGTAGGCCCAGAAGCCGCCGAACAGGCCGTCGCTGAAGTTCATGACTTCGGGTTCATAGCGCGGCAGTCAGCTCCGGCACGATCTGGAACAGGTCGCCGACCAGACCGTAGTCGGCCACCGAGAAGATCGGCGCGTCCGGATCCTTGTTGATCGCGACGATCACCTTGCTGTCCTTCATGCCGGCGAGGTGCTGGATCGCCCCCGAGATGCCGATGGCGAGGTAGAGCTGCGGCGCCACCACCTTGCCGGTCTGGCCGACCTGGTAGTCGTTCGGCACGAAGCCGGCATCGACCGCGGCACGGCTCGCGCCGAGCGCGGCGCCCAGCCTGTCGGCCAGCGGTTCGAGCAGCCTGTGGTAATTCTCGCTCGAGGCGAGGCCGCGCCCGCCCGAGACGACCACCTTCGCCGCGCCGAGTTCGGGCCGTTCCGACCGGGTCAGCTCGCGGCCGACCAGCTGCGTCAAACCGAGATCGGGGCCGGCGGCGATGGCTTCGACCGGAGCGGCGTTACCCTGCCCGCAGGCATCGAAGGCCGTGGTGCGCACCGTGATGACTTTCACGGCATCCGATGACTTCACGGTCGCGAGGGCATTGCCGGCGTAGATCGGGCGAATGAAGGTGTCCGGGCTTTCGACGCCGCAGATCTCGGAGATCTGCGCCACGTCGAGCAGCGCGGCGACGCGCGGCAGCAGGTTCTTGCCGAAGGTCGTCGCCGGCGCGAGAATGTGGCTGTAGCCGGCCGCATGGGCATGGATCAGCGCGGCGAGGTTCTCGGCGGTCAGCTCGGCGTAGTGCGGCGCGTCGGCGAGCTTCAGCTTGGCCACGCCGGCCAGTCGGGCCGCCGCCTGCGCGGCGGCGGCGCAGCCGCTGCCGGCGACCAGCACGTGAATCTCTCCGCCAAGTTTCGCCGCGGCGGTGACGGTATTGAGGGTGGCCGCCTTCAGCGCGGCGTGGTCGTGTTCGGCAATGACGAGGATGCTCATGCGATCACCTTCGCTTCATTTTTCAGTTTGGCGACCAGTTCGGCGACGTCGGCGACTTTCACGCCGGCCTGGCGCTTGGGCGGCTCGGTCACTTTCAGCGTCGTCAGGCGCGGCGCGATGTCCGCACCGAGTTCGGCAGGCTTGAGGGTGTCGAGCGGCTTCTTCTTCGCCTTCATGATGTTGGGCAGCGTGGCATAGCGCGGTTCGTTGAGGCGCAGGTCGGTGGTCACGACGGCCGGCAGCCTGAGCGCCAGGGTTTCGAGGCCGCCGTCGACCTCGCGCGTTACGGTAGCCTTGCCATCGACGATGACGACCCTCGAGGCGAAGGTCGCCTGCGGCCAGCCCATCAGCGCGGCGAGCATCTGGCCGGTCTGGTTGGCGTCGTCGTCGATGGCCTGCTTGCCGAGGATCACGAGTTGCGGCTGCTCCCTGTCGCAGACGGCCTTGAGCAGCTTGGCGACGGCCAGCGACTGCAGCGTCTCGGCCTGCGCGGCGTCGGTCTCGACCAGGATGGCGCGGTCGGCGCCGAGCGCCAGCGCGGTGCGCAACTGTTCCTGACAAACGGCGGCGCCGCAGGAGACGGCGACCACTTCGGTGGCGATGTCGGCTTCCTTGAGCCGCACCGCCTCTTCCACGGCGATCTCGTCGAAGGGGTTGAGCGCCATCTTGACGCCGGCCAGATCGACGCCGCTCTGGTCTCCCTTGACCCGCACCTTGAGGTTGTAATCGATCACCCGCTTGACGGGTACCAGTACCTTCATTCTTTTTCTCCTTGCCAGATGTTCATGCGGGCGAATCCGGAATCTACTGTCCGCCCCCCGTCGGCGTTGTCGCGCACGCGACAATTATCCGCCTGTTCGCTGCCCGCGCACCCTGAGTTCGATGCCGACGCCCGCCCACTGCTGCATCTCCTCGGCCAGCGCGGATGCGGTGAGCGGCGCAGCGGCCAGCCAATGGCGGTCGACCAGCAGATCGAAGCCGCGCGCGCTCGCGCGCGCCTGCAGGTCGGGCAGGGGGGCGTCGTCGCGCGCCCGGTGCAGCACCGCGGCGATGCGCAGACAAAAGATCAGCAGCCATTCGGGAGATTCCCGCGTCAGGGGCTGCACGCGTTCGAGCTTGCCGCGGTGGGCGAGCACCAGACGGGACAGCAGCGCCTGGTCGCGCCGGGAGAAACCCGGCATGTCGGCGTTGGCCAGCATGTAGGCGCTGTGCTTGTGGTAGCCCGAGTGCGCGATCGACACGCCGATCTCGTGCAGGCGCGCCGCCCAGGCGAGAAAGTGGGCCGCCGGCGATTCTTCAATGGCGTCGTTGGGACGCAATTGCCGGTAGAGCGCGAGCGCGGCCGCCGCGACGCGTTCCGCGTGGCGGCGATCCACCTCGTAACGCTGCATGAAACGGCCGACGGTGGCCTCGCGCAGGTCCTCGTGATGATAGCGGCCGAGCAGGTCGTAGAGCACGCCCAGGCGCAGCGCGCCTTCGGAGAAGGCCATGTCGTCGAGGCCGAACTCGCTGAACACGGCGCCCATGATCGCCACGCCGCCGGCAATCACCGCCACCCGCTCCGGTCGCATGCCGGCCAGTCCGGTTTTTCCGGCGTGGCCCGCCTCGATCAGCCGGGCACGCAGGCGCTCCAGTCCGTCGCGCGTGATGGCGCCGCCGGCGTAGCCGTTGAACTCGAGCAGGTCGCAGATCGCCTTGGCGGTGCCCGACGAGCCGACCGCCACGTCCCAGCCGGTGGCGCGGAAGGCATGGACGATGGTCTGCAGCTCGCGGCGCGCCGCCAGATCGGCCGCCTTCATGGCGCGCCGGTCGATGCGCCCGTCCGGAAAGAATCTCAGACTGAAACCGACGCAACCCATGTAGAGCGATTCGAGCAGCAGCGGCTTGATGTTGCGACCGATGATGAATTCGGTCGAGCCGCCGCCGATATCCACCACCAGATGGCGGCTGCGCCGGTTCGGCAGGGTGTGCGCGACGCCGAGATAGATGAGACGGGCTTCTTCGCGGCCGGCGACCACTTCGATCGGGAAGCCCAGCGCTTCTTCCGCGCGGGCGAGAAACTCCGGCGCATTCCTCGCCACGCGCAAGGTGTTGGTGGCCACGGCCCGCACCGCATCGGCCGCGAAGCCGCGCAGCCGCTCGCCGAAACGGGCCAGCGCGATCAGTCCGCGTTCCTGCGCGGCGGCGTCGAGCAGCTTGTCCGGCGTCAGGCCGGCGGCGAGGCGCACCGTCTCCTTGAGACCGTCGAGCGGATAGATCTGGTTGCCGACGATGCGCCCGACCTGGAGGCGGAAGCTGTTCGACCCCATGTCGACGGCAGCGACGTGTTCATGAACCACGGGCATTCCCGGATTGTGCAGTGCGGCGGATTTTAGCCCAGCGACTCGCGTGAATGTCAGCGCCGGCGCGACGGCATCATGTCATACTTGTATTCGTGAATACCCTGATCGCGCCGCACGAATACCCCGCCGAACACTTCCTCAACCGCGAGCTGTCGCTGCTGGCCTTCAACCGCAGGGTGCTGGCGCAGGCCGCCGACGCCCGCGTGCCGCTGCTGGAACGGCTGCGCTTCCTGTGCATCGTTTCCTCCAACCTCGACGAGTTTTTCGAGATTCGCGTCGCCGGCATCAAGGAACAGATCAAGCTGAAAAGCCGTGCGGCCGGCGCCGACCGGCGCGGCGCCCCGGAGGTGTTCCGCCTGGTCATGCGGCAAGCCCATGCGCTGATCGAGGAGCAGTATGCCCTGCTCAACCAGGCGATCCTGCCGGCCCTGCGCCAGGAGGGCGTCTTCTTCTACAAGCGCTCGGAATGGAGCGCCGAGCAACAGGACTGGATCCACGCCCACTTTCTGCGCGAGGTGATGCCGGTGCTGACGCCGATCGGGCTCGACCCGGCCCATCCCTTCCCGCGCGTGCTCAACAAGAGCCTCAACTTCGCCGTCGAGCTCGAAGGCAAGGATGCCTTCGGCCGCAGCTCGGGAATCGCCATCGTCCAGGCGCCGCGCGTCCTGCCGCGGGTGATCCAGCTGCCTGCCGAACTCGCCGGCGTCGATCACGGCTTCGTCTTCCTGTCCTCGATCCTGCACCGTCATGTCGGCGCGCTGTTCGCCGGCATGGCCATCCTCGGCTGCTACCAGTTCCGCGTCACGCGCAACTCCGACCTGTTCGTCGACGAGGAAGAAGTCAAGAACCTGCGCACCGCCCTGCAAGGCGAGCTGCCGCAGCGCCATTTCGGCGACGCCGTGCGTCTCGAGGTGCCCGACAACTGTCCGGAGGCGATGCGCGCCTTCCTGCTCCAGCAGTTCAACCTGAGCCGGGACGATCTCTACCCGGTGCGCGGCATCGTCAATCTGGTGCGCCTGATGTCGGTGCCCGACCGCGTCGACCGTCCGGACCTCAAGTTCCCGCCCTTCCGACCGGGCCTGCCGAAGCCGCTGGCGGGCCACCCCGACCTCTTCGCCGTGCTGCGCAAGGGCGACCTCCTGCTCCATCACCCCTACCAGTCGTTCGCGCCCGTCATCGACCTGCTCAAGCAGGCCGCCGACGATGCACAGGTGGTGGCGATCAAGATGACCGTCTATCGCACCGGCACCGACTCGGTGCTGATGGAGCACCTGCTGCGCGCCGCGCAGCGGGGCAAGGAAGTCACCGTGGTCGTCGAGCTGATGGCGCGCTTCGACGAGGAGGCCAACCTGTCGATCGCCGCCCGCTTCGAGCAGGCCGGCGCCCGCGTCGTCTATGGCGTGTTCGGCTACAAGACCCATGCCAAGCTGATGCTGATCCTGCGGCGCGAGGGCCCGGGCTACCGCAGCTATGGCCACCTCGGCACCGGCAACTACCACCCCGGCACCACGCGCTTCTACACCGACTTCGGCCTGCTGACCTGCAACGAGGAGATCTGCCGGGACGCCAACGAGGTTTTCCGTCAGCTCACCGGCCTGGGCAAGGCGGGCAGGCTCACCCACCTCTGGCAGGCGCCGTTCACGCTGCACGCGAACATGATCGACGCGATCCGCACCGAGACCGAGAACGCCCGCGCCGGCAGGAAGGCGCACATCATCGCCAAGATGAACTCGCTGCTCGAGCCGGAAATCATCGCGGCGCTCTACGCCGCCAGCCAGGCCGGGGTGCGCATCGACCTGATCGTGCGCGGCGTCTGCTGCCTGCGGCCCGGCGTAGCGGGACTCTCCGAAAACATCCGGGTGCGCTCGGTGATCGGCCGCTTCCTCGAGCACCACCGCATCTACTACTTCCACGCCGCCGGCGCCGAAAAGCTCTACCTCGCCAGCGCCGACTGGATGGAGCGCAATTTCTTCCGCCGCATCGAGGTCGCCTTCCCGGTGCTCGACCCCAAGCTCAAAAGGCGCGTCATCAAGGAAGGCCTGCGCATCTACCTCAACGACAACTGCCAGGCCTGGGACATGGACGGCGAAGGCGATTACCGCATCAAGCCCTCGCGCCGCGTGCGCGCCTGCGCGCAGAACCTGTTGCTGGCGGAACTGGCCGGGGAGTGAAAGTCGGCGCCGGCGGGACGGCACGCGCCCGGGTTTGCCCTGCAGGCAGCGGGGTTGTTGCGGCGCCACCAACGCGCGATAATTCACGGTTTCCCGGGCGGTTGCCGGGGCAATCGCAGCCATGACCAGCTACCTTTTCATCATCCTCGGCGCCGTTCTCGTCAATAACGTCGTCTTCGTCCGCATCCTCGGGCTGTGCCCGTTCATGGGCGTGTCGAAGAAGCTCGAAACGGCCGTCGGCATGGGCGCGGCGACCACCTTCGTGCTGACGCTGGGCTGCGGCGCCAGCTATCTGATCGACACCTGGCTGCTGGCGCCCTACGACCTGCTCTACCTGCGCACGCTGGCCTTCATCGTCACCATCGCGGCGATCGTCCAGTTCACCGAGCTGGTGATCCAGAAGACCAGCCCGGTGCTGCACCAGGTGCTGGGCATCTACCTACCGCTGATCACCACCAACTGCGCGGTGCTCGGCGTACCGCTGCTCAACATCGGCCTGCGCCACACCCTGGTCGAGTCGCTGCTGTTCGGCTTCGGCTCGGCGCTCGGCTTCACCCTGGCGCTGGCGATGTTCGCCGGCATCCGCGAACGCCTCGAAGGCGCCGACGTGCCGGTGCATTTCCGCGGCACGGCCATCGCCATGATCACCGCCGGCATCATGAGCCTCGCCTTCATGGGCTTCGCCGGGCTCGACAGATACGGCTGAGCCGGCATGTTCGAAGCGATCCTGGTCATGGCCCTCGGCGCGATCGTGCTCGGCGCCGCCCTCGGCTACGCCGCGGTGCGCTTCAGGGTCGAAGGCGACCCGCTGGTGGAGAAGATCGACGCCATCCTGCCGCAGACGCAGTGCGGCCAGTGCGGCTTTCCCGGCTGCAAGCCCTACGCGACAGCCATCGCCAAGGGCGAAGCCGACATCAACTGCTGCCCGCCCGGCGGCGAGGACGGCATCCACAAGCTCGCCGACCTGCTCGGCCGAGAATTCAAGCCGCTTTCCGCCGAGCACGGCATCGAGAAGCCCCGGAGCGTCGCCCTCATCGACGAGAACCTGTGCATCGGCTGCACCCTGTGCATCCAGGCCTGTCCGGTCGATGCCATCGTCGGCGCCGCCAAGCAGATGCACACCGTGATCGCCGCGCAATGCACCGGCTGCGAACTGTGCCTGCCGCCCTGCCCGGTCAATTGCATCGCCATGGAGCCCCTGCCCGAAACCATCGACACCTGGAAATGGAAATATCCCGTGATTCCGATCCAGGCAGCGCCCCATGCTTGAACTGTTCCGCTTTCCCGGCGGCGTCAAGCCCGCCGCGCACAAGCAGGAATCGGCCGGCGCGGCGATCGTGCCGGCCCCGCTGCCCGAACTTCTGGTCGTACCCTTCCGCCAGAGCGCCACGGGCGCGGCAGTCATCCAGGCCAGTACCGGCGAACGGGTGCGCAAGGGCCAGCTGATCGGCGCCGCCGAAGGCGCCTTCGGCTCCAGCGTGCATGCGCCGACTTCCGGCGCCGTGATCGCCATCGAGTCGCGCATGCTGCCGCACCCCTCCGGCCTCGCCGCGCCCTGTGCCGTGATCGAACCCGATGGCGCCGAGACCTGGATCGAGCGCGCGCCGCTCGATCCATTCAACACCGATCCCGAGATCGTGCGCGCGCGCATCCGCGATGCCGGCATCGTCGGCCTCGGCGGCGCCGTCTTTCCCAGCCATGTCAAGACCCGCGCCCCCGCGGCGATCGACACCCTGATCATCAACGGCGCCGAGTGCGAACCCTGGATCACCTGCGACGACCGCCTGATGCGCGAGCGCACCGCCGACATCGTCTGCGGCGCGGCGATCCTCGGCCGCCTGATGGGCGCCAAGCGCATCCTCGTCGGCGTCGAGGACAACAAGCCGGAAGCCGCCGCCGCGCTGCGCGCCGTCATCGGCGGCGAGGGCTATTGCGAAACCGGCGACATGCAGGCGCATTTTCAAGTCATTGGCGTGCCGACCCTGTACCCGGCCGGCGGCGAGAAGCAGCTGATCCGGGTGCTGACCGGCATCGAGATTCCCTACGGCAAGCTCGGCCCCGAGTTCGGCATCCAGTGCTTCAACGTGGGGACTGCGCATGCCGTCGCGCGCGCGGTGCTGCACGGCGAGCCCCTGATTGCCCGCATCGTCACGCTGGCCGGCAATTACGCGCGCCCCGGCAATTTCGAGGTGCTGATCGGCACGCCGATGAACGCGCTGCTGGCGCTGGGCGCGCCGCGGAGCGACACCGACCGCATCGTCATGGGCGGGCCGATGATGGGCTTCGCGCTCGCCGACACCGCGGTGCCCGTGGTCAAGGCAACCAACTGCCTGCTGGCGATGAGCCCGCAGCTGTTCCCGCCGCCGCCGCCCGAGCTGCCCTGCATCCGCTGCGGCGCCTGCACGCGCGCCTGCCCGATGATCCTCCAGCCCCACGAACTCTACTGGTACGCGAAGTCGAAGAATTTCGGCAAGGCGCAGGAATACCACCTGTTCGACTGCATCGAATGCGGCTGCTGCGCCTATGTCTGCCCGTCGCGCATTCCGCTGGTCGATTACTACCGCTTCGCCAAGGCGGAAATCCGCGCGCGCGAACGCGAGAAGGCGGCGGCCGACACGGCGCGCGAACGCTACGAGTTCCGCCAGTTCCGCGAGGAGCGCGACCAGGCCGAGAAGGCCGCGCGCCTGGCCGCCAGGGCCGCCGAAACCCAGGCCAGACTGGCCGACGAGAACAGCGCCAAGATCGCCGCGGCCCAGGCGCGCAGCCAGGCCGAAGCCGCCGCCCCCCGCGAGGAGAACGCCTGATGCGCGGTTCGCCCCACATCCTGCAAACCGTCAGCGTGCGCCTGGTCATGTTCAAGGTGCTGATCGCCCTGCTGCCGGGCATCGCCGCCTACGTCTGGTTCTTCGGCGCCGCCATCCTGGTGCAGATCGCGCTGGCCTCGAGCGCCGCGCTGGCGGCCGAGGCCGCCATCCTGCGCCTGCGCGGCAAGCCGGTGCTGCTGCATCTCACCGACGGCAGCGCGCTGGTCACCGCCTGGCTGGTGGCCCTGACCTTTCCGCCGATCGCGCCCTGGTGGCTCACCGTGCTGGGCGTGCTGGTCGCCATCGTCATTGCCAAGCACCTCTACGGCGGACTCGGCCAGAACCCGTTCAACCCGGCAATGGTCGCCTACTGCGCGATGATCGTCGCCTACCCGCAGCTGATGTCGCAATGGCCGCACGTCGGGCAGGACGCCCTGCTGCCGATGCTGCAGGCGATCTTCTCCGGCGACCGGCAGATCGACGCGCTGGTGATGGCCACGCCGCTCGACGCGCTGCGCACCATCCTGCGCAACCCCGAGGCGCACGCCACGGTGGCCGGCATCCTCGGCGCGCACGCCACCTTCGGCAACGTCGGCGGCTACGGCTGGGAGTGGATCGCCGCCGGCTACCTGGTCGGCGGGCTGTGGCTCTGGCAGCAGCGCGTCATCACCTGGCACGCGCCGCTGGCCTATCTGGTCACGCTCGCCGCGATCGCCGCGATTTTCGGCATCATCGACCCGCAGCGTTTCGCCGGCGCCGAGTTCCACCTGTTCACCGGCGGCGCGATGCTCGGCGCCTTCTTCATCGCCACCGATCCGGTCTCCGGCTGCACCACCCCGCTCGGCAAGATCCTCTTCGCCGCCGGCGCGGCGGCGCTGACCTGGGTCATCCGCAATTTCGGCGGCTACCCGGATGGCATGGCCTTCGCCATCCTGCTGATGAACCTGCTCGCCCCGCTGATCGACAGGTACACGCAGCCGAAGGTGTTTGGCCACAAGAGAAAGCCCGACGCATGAGCGCCCTGCGCGTCTCGCTGCGCACGGCGGCGATCCTGCTGGTGTTCACGCTCGCGTTCACGGCCCTGATGGCCCTGGTGCATGACCTCACCCAGCCGGTGCTGCAGGCCACCGCCCAGGAGGCCAAGCGCCGCCTGATCGCCGCCGTGCTGCCTCCCGCCGCCTATGACAACGACCTGCTCGCCGACGTCGTCGAACTGCCGCCCCTGCCCGAGCTGGGGCTGACCGAGCCGACCCGCCTCCACCGCGCGCGCCGGGGCGGCCAGCCGGTCGCGCTGGTGTTCGAGGCCGCCGCGCCCGACGGCTATTCCGGTCGCATCGGCCTGATCCTCGCCGTGCGCGCCGACGGCCGGCTCGCCGCGGTGCGCGTCACGCAGCACAGGGAGACGCCCGGACTGGGGGACTACATCGATCCGAGGAAGGACCGCAACAAGGCGGCGCCCTGGATCCGCCAGTTCGACGGGCGCGACTTCGCCACCATGCCGCGCGAGCAATGGCGCGTCAGGAAGGACGGCGGCGTCTTCGACCAGCGCGCCGGCGCCACGGTTTCGGCGCGCGCCGTGACCCAGGCCACCGGCCGCGCCCTGGCCTGGGCGCTGGCGCGTCAGGACCATCTCTACCTGCTGCCGGCCGGCGCGCGTTACGAGGGAAAAACCCCATGAGCGTCTATCGAGAAATCACTCACAACGGCCTGTGGCGGCAAAATGCCATCCTCGCCCAGCTGCTCGGCCTGTGCCCGCTGCTCGCCGTCAGCACCACCCTGGTCAATGCCGTCAGCCTCGGACTGGCGACCATCCTCGTCATGGCGCTGGCGAATTTCGCCGTCGCGCTGCTGCGCGGCTTCATTCCCTACGAGATCCGCATCCCGGTCTTCATCCTCATCATCGCGGCGCTGGTCACCATCGTCGACCTGCTGTTCAACGCCTATCTGCACGAGCTCTATCTCGTGCTCGGCATCTTCATCCCGCTGATCGTCACCAACTGCATCGTGCTGGCGCGCGTCGAAGCCTTCGCCGCCAGGCATTCGCCCGGGGTGGCGGCCTTCGATGGCTTCGTCATGGGCATCGGCTTCGTCTGGGTGATCGGCCTGCTCGGGGCGCTGCGCGAGATCGCCGGCCAGGGCACGCTGTTCGCCGGCATCGAGATGATCGTGGACGGCGCCGGCGCGTGGCAGCTCCTGCCGCAGGACTATCCGGGCTTCCTGCTGGCCATCCTGCCGCCGGGCGCCTTCTTCATCCTCGGGCTGATGATCGCCGGCCGCAACTGGCTCGACCACCGCGCCAACGAACGCGCCAAGGCCCGCTTGCTCGCCCAGCGCGCCGCCTCGACCGCATGAAACCCGCCGCGCGCCTC
>Ga0208735_100532_pt1 | contig 15176 bp, 20 predicted proteins | sample Subbio12Aug_8Aab_FD_184829 | JGI IMG/M metagenome (GOLD analysis project Ga0208735, IMG submission 184829) | Serpentinite rock and fluid subsurface biosphere microbial communities from McLaughlin Reserve, California, USA - CR12Aug_8Aab (SPAdes) | ecosystem: Environmental > Terrestrial > Deep... | reverse complement strand
TGGCGGACCGGGAGGCGGTCGGGGCTGGCTGGGTTTAGTTGCGAATGGTTCTCATTGTTCCATTTGCGGCACAGCGCGTCAATATGCCGTCCCGCCGGCACCGACTTTTCAGTTCCACGCCACCGTCAGCGGCGCGCGTTTCGTGAACATGCCGACGTGCAGGGCGATCACATTCTGCAGTTGCGCCATGGCCGCCGCGTCCGGCGCCGCGCAGCGGAACAGCAGCGCGTCCGCCGCGGCTTCCATTTCGCAGCGGCCGAACGGAAAATCCGCCGTGCCGCGCGTCGCGTCCCGGGTGACGGGAATCTTCTTGGCGAAGTGCTTGCACAGGCGTTCGAGATAGGCGATGGCGAGCGGCGTTTCGACGCGGCCACGGCATTCGATCATGATGTGGTTTCCAGGGTGCGGTCGACGAGGACGATGCGGTAGCCCAGCGAGCAGGATTCGACGCGGCCCTCGACGCCATAGGCGCGGCGCAGCGTTTCCGCATTGAAGGCCGCCGCCGGGTCGCCGGCGGCGAGCAGGCCGCCGTTGCCGAGGACGACGATGCGGTCGCAGAAGCGCAGCGCGAGGTTGAGGTCGTGGATGGCGATGAGGCCGACGGTCTGGTGGCGGCGCGTCAGCGCGCGCACGGTTTCGAGCACCTGCAACTGCCAGCGCAGGTCGAGCGCACTGGTGGGTTCGTCGAGCAGCAGCAGCTTCGGGTCGCGCACCATGGTCTGCGCCAGGCCGACCATCTGGCGCTGGCCGCCGGAGAGTTCGTCGAGCCGGCGCAAGGCCAGCGGCCGCAGCGCGAGGCTGTCGAACACCCGCTCCACGGCCGCCTCGGCATCGGCCGCCGTCAGGTCGCGGCGGCTCGCGCGCAGGGCGCTGACGATGGCCTCGTAGACCACCAGCGCCGTGCCTTGCGGCAGTTGTTGCGGCAGATAGCCGACGCGGGCGAGCCGCGCAGCGAGGCCAAGTCGCCCGAGGTCCTCGCCGTCGAGCAGCACCTGTCCCCGCGCCGGCCGCAGCCCGGCGATGGCCTTGAGCAGCGTCGACTTGCCCGCCGCGTTGGCGCCGACCACGGCGGCCAGCGTGCCCGGCGGCAGCAGCGGCAACGAGAGGTCGGTCAATACCTGGCGCGCACCGTAGCCGGCGGTCAAGCCGCAAACTTCCAATCCTGCCCTCATCCGCGCTGCCTCCGGCCGAGGATCAGGGCCATGAACAGCGGCACGCCGACCAGCGCGGTGACGATGCCGATCGGCAGCACCACGCCGGGGATCAGGCTCTTGCTGGCGATGGAGGCGAGCGAGAGCATCAGCGCGCCGGCCAGCGCGGCGCCGGGCAGATAGAAGCGGTGGTCCTCGCCGAGCAGCAGGCGCGCGATGTGCGGGCCGACCAGGCCGACGAAGCCGATGGTGCCGACGAAGGCCAGCGCGGCGGCGGCGAGCAGGCTGACGCGCAGCAGCACGACGAGGCGCAGACGCTCGACGGCGATGCCGAAGCTCCTGGCCTGTTCCTCGCCGCCGCGCAGCGCCGTCATCACCCATACCTGGCGCAGCGAGAAGGCGAAGCAGACGGCGAAGACGGCGGCCACCACGGCGATCTTCGGCCAGGTGGCGCGCGCCAGGCTGCCCATGGTCCAGAACACGATCTGCTGCAGGGCGTCGCTGTCGGCGATGAATTGCAGCAGCCAGCCGAGCGCCTCGAAGGTAAACAGCAGCGCGATGCCGAACAGCACCACGGTATCCGTCGAGGCGCCGTAGCTGCGAGACAGGACGAGAATCAGCAGGGTTGCGGCGGCGGCGAAGAGGAAGGCCATGAGCGGGATGGCGAGATGCTCGCCGAGGCCGGAGAAATCGAGGCCGAGCACGATGGCCAGCGAGGCGCCGAAGGTCGCCGCCGCCGCGATGCCGAGGGTGAACGGGCTGGCGAGCGGGTTGTTCAGCGCGGTCTGCATCTCGGCGCCGGCCAGACCCAGCGCGGCGCCGACCAGCACGGCCATGACGGCGTAGGGCAGGCGCACGTCCCAGAGGATCACGGCCTGCGCCGCAGACAGGCTTTGCGCGTCGAACAGCCCGCGCCAGATGTCGGCGAGCGGAAACAGCGAGGGCCCGGTGGCGACATCGGCGACGAAAGAAACCAGCAGCGCAAGCATCATCGCCGCCAGCAAGGCCTGGCGCAAAAACGAAAACCGCCGGTAGGCGGCGGCGAGGCCGGTCATGTCAGTCTCACTTCAGATCGACCCAATACACCCCGGAGAGCGGCACGGGCTGGAAACGCGCGTAGAGGGTGCGCAGGGTTTCCTGCGGGTCGAGATCGGCGAAGCGCTCGGGATGCAGCCACTTGGCGACGACCTGCACGGCGACGACGTTGAGCGGCGAGTTGTAGAAGTGATGCCAGATGGCATGGGCGCGCCCCTGCTTGACCGCATTCAGTTCGGCGATGCCGCGCCGCTGCACGGCGCGGGCGAGCGAGGCGCGGGCAATCTCCTCGGATGCTCCCGCGCCGAGCACGATGCGCCTGGGCGTCTTGTCGGCCGTCGCCGGCGCGCCGATGGCCGTGCCGATATACACCTGCGGCTGCTGCGTCAGCAGGTATTCGAGGCTCAGCGTGCCGAAGCTGCCGGGAATCAGGTCGCGGGCGATGTTGCGGCCGGCGGCGAAATCGACGAAGCGGCCCATCATGCCGTTGGCCATGGTCTGACAGCATTCGTCGGACAGGCCGACGCGGTTCTCGATGAATACCGTCGGCAGCGCCGCGCCCGCGCCATTGCCCGCCTTCGGCAGGCGCTGCGCGACCCTGGCCATCTCCGTCTCGTAGAAGGCGATGTAGGCGTCGGCCGCGGCGCGGCGGCCGAGCACCGCGCCGAGCACCGCGATGCTGCGCGGGGTGTTGAGCAGCGGCTCCTGGCGGAAGTCGATGAACACCACCGTCACGCCGGCCTTTTCCAGCCGGGCGATGGTGTCCTTGTCCTTCGGCGCCGGGCCGTGGCCTTCGAGGCCGAAGATGGCGAGATCGGGGGCGAGCGCGATGGCCTGCTCGACGCTGAAGCTCTCGCCGCTGCCGCGCCCGACGCGGGCGATGCGCTCGATGGCCGGAAAGGCGGCCTTGTACTGTGCGTAGCCGGCCGCGTCGTAGCGCTCGAACTCGCCCATCATGCCGACGACGCGGGCGACCGGGTCCTTCTCCAGAAGGGCGAGGGCCGGGATGAAGCGCCCCTCGCCGAGGAGCACCCGCTCGACCTTGGCCGGGACGATTACGTTGCGTCCGGCCAGGTCGGTGAGGCTGCGGGCGGCGGCGTGAGTGGCCGTCAGCAGCAGGGACAGCGCCAGGAGGAGTGCGCGCATCAAAATGTGCTCGTCATCGAAACGAAGAGGGTTCGTCCGGGTTCATTGTAGGTCGCCGCGCCTGCTCCGCCGGAGGTTCCATGGACGGGGGTGCTCGTGACACTGACGGAATTGCCCCTCCGGAACTGGCGCTTGTCGAAGAGGTTGTTGATGCCCGCCGTCAGCTTCAGATCTTTCGAGAAAGCGTAATTGCCGCTCAGATTTACGAGCGCATAAGGTTTTACCGTGTCGGCAGAAGTGCCTCTAACAGGGTCTCCCTTGAAGTCAAGCTTCATTGGCCTTTGCTCACCATAAAAGGTGACGGAGAACAGCATGCCGAACCTGTCGGTGGCACGCCAGTCGAGCGATGTATTGACGGTGTATTCGGGAATCACCGAAGATAGTCGCCCGAGGTCTTGTTCTTCGACTCGATCATATAGGTGAGATTGGTCGTCCAGTCGAGCGTGCTGTCGATCGGAACGCGCAAATTGCCTTCCAGACCGTGTACCACGGCTTTCGGAATATTGGACCACTGGTAGATGTTGCGCAGGCCGTTCGTCGTGACGCCGATCGGCGTCGTTCCGGCCTGAATCTTGTCGCGGTAGTCGTTGTGGAACCAGGTGATGCCGGCGGAAAACTCACCTGCCTTGTAATCGATGCCCAGTTCTTTGTTCACGCTGGTCTCGGGCTTCAGATCCGCATTGCCGATCAAATAGCAGCCCGTAAGGCCATTGGCGGCTGTTTGGCAGCCGTTGTTCGCGCTGTAGAGCAGGTAGTTCGGGTTGCTCTGGTAGAGGTTGGGCGCCTTGTAGGTGCGTGCGATGCCGCCCTTGAGCGCGATGCGATCGTTGAGCATGTGAGTGATGTTGAGCGCCGGGCTCCAGTTCTCCCCGCTCTGGGAGTGCTTGTCGTAGCGCAGGCCAGGGGTCAGTATCGTCGTCATCGACAGTTCGATGTTATTTTCTGCGAACGCCGAGAAAATGTGGGCGGAGGCATTTGGACTGCGGCCCGTGTTGCTTACGCCCGGAATCGTTCCCCAGGTCATCGCCTGGGTATTCGACGTGGGATCGCTGAACTCCGATCCCACCCACTCGACACCGGCCGTGAGCATCTGGTTGAAGCGGCCCCGGATCGGCACGGTTATCTCGCCATGCACGATAACGTCTTCCAGCCGGTTGGTGACGAAGGGCGGCGTGCCGGCCAGAAAAATGCCTTCCGTCCCGCCGACCAGGCCTTCCTGCAGGCGGGTGTTTTCGGTCTCGGTGAATTGCACCCAGGCCAGCGAGCTGCCGAAGTCGTATTTGCCCTTGTGCGTCAGGGCGTAATTGCGTCGCTCGACGATGTTGGTTTCCTTGCCGTACATCGTCTCGACGGTGGCGTTCGAGTTGACGTTCTGCGTGTCGCCCGCATACCGGTTGCCCTGCCGGCTGTGGCTGATGTCGAATTCCAGGGAATGCGATGGCGAAAGTTTCCAGGTCAGTTGTCCGCCGATGTCGCGGTTGCGTACGCCTTCACGACCCGCCGGCATCATCGAGGCGAAGCCCGGCGCCTGATGGCCGTTGTTGATGAATCGGTCGTCCTGCTCCGTATTGTTGGCATTGCCGTTGAGGCGGAATGAGAAATTCTCGCCGAGCGGGCCGTTCAGGCCGAAGTTGAGGCGCCGGGTGGCCCCTTCCTCGCCATGCCGGGGCGCATTGGCGTAGAGGGTGACCTGTCCGCCCAATTTGCCGGCCGCTTTTTTGGTGATGATATTCACGACCCCGCCGGCCGCGCCGTTGCCGTAGCGTGCCGCCGCCGGACCGCGGATGACCTCGATGCGCTCGATCTGCTCGGCCGGCACCCAGTTGCTGTCGCCGCGGCTGTCGCGCTCGCCGCGCCAGCCCATGCGTACCGAGTTGCGGCTCGTGGCCGGTTTGCCGTCGATCAGGATCAGGGTGTTTTCCGGCCCCATGCCGCGCAGGTCGATCTGCCGGTTGTTGCCGCGCTGGCCGCTGGGCGAGTTGCCGGTCAGGTTGACGCCCGGCATGGTGCGGACGATTTCCGAGATGTCGTTGACCGGCGGACGTTTTGCCAGGTCGTCGGCGGTGATGATCGACACTCCCGGGGCCTGTTTCAGCGTTTCCTCGGCGGTGCCGATCACGGTGACCGTGCCAAGCGTGGTTTCCTGCGCCAGCGCCGGTCCGAGGGAGGCCGTCATGGCCAGGGCGAAAGCCAACGGCTTGAGCTTGAAGTGGGGAACAGGGGGTCGCATGTCTTCTCCTTGTCGCGGGCGAATGTGTAGAAGGTTTAGGGAGCGAATGCAAAGCTTGCCGCGCCGTCGAGCATCCACAGGACAGTTAATAGGAATGATTTGTATTTGTAAGAATGGTCGCGTAGTATTTCACAAGGGATGCGCGCAGATCTTTGCGCGATGAAGAAAGTTGTTTGTGCGCTGCGCGACTGGACGGCGGCGCGGTAGGGGGGCTGGTGACGAATCGTCGGATGGAGTCGAATCGGGTTGTCTGTTGCGGTGACCTGCACGCGCAGGCCGTCGCCAGCGGTGAAGGCTATCGACGTCTTGACCCTGCACTGGCTCCCGAGGCGCCCGTACTGCTTGGCCAGTGCCGCAGTGAAGTGTTGCGGCCCGGATTGTCCTTGCATTGCACCGAAGTCCGCGACCTGCACGATTTGACTATCCAGGCGATGCAGGGCGAAAGCCTGCATCTCGCACTCGTGCTCGATGGTCAGGTCGATGTCTCATTCGGTTCGCGACGGCTCGGTCTTGATTCGAGTGGGCAACGCGGAGCCCAGGCAGCCTTCGTCGTGCTGCGCGAGCCTGAACTGTTTGTTCGCCGTGCGCGGCGTGGCAACCGGGAACGCAAAGTCAGCATCTCTTTCAGCCGCAAATGGCTGGAGGAAGCGGGTGCGGACGGCCTCGCCGACGAGGGTGGGCGCAGTTTGTTCGAACAACACCTTGCAATTGAACGCTGGACGCCGTCGACACGCGCGGTCGCGCTTGCCGAACAATTGCTTCACCCCCCGCCCCAGGCTCCCGTGCTGCATCGGTTATGTCTGGAAAGCCGCGTCATCGAGTTGGCAGCCGAGGCTTTGCATCACCTGCTCGCCATCAAACCGCTGCCGTCCATTCGGCCAAGGGAGCGGCGCCGTATTGCATCAGTGCTCGAACTGCTTGACAGCGGCGAGGCCGACGGCATGTCGCTGGCGGAGATTGGGCGGCAGGTCGGAAGCAATGTCAGCACCTTGCAGAAGCAGTTCCGCGCCGCCCATGGCCTGACGGTCTTCGACTACCTGCGGCGCGGCCGCTTGCTGCGCGCCCGTCATGCGCTGGAACGCGAGGGACGTTCCATCGTCGAGGCCGCCGGCATCGCCGGCTACACCAGCCCGGCGAATTTCGCCACCGCCTACAAACGCCAGTTCGGCCTCACCCCACGCCAATCACGTTCCGGGTTTTAAGAGCTTTACTCGGCGACGGAGGCTTTCGCAAGTCGGCTGGCCGCTTCCTTGAGCCGGTAGCTCTTGCCGCGGAATTCGACGAGGACGCTGCGGTGCAGGAGGCGATCAAGCCCACCCCGAAAACCTCGCTGCGCTCGGTTCTGATTGGTGCCCAGGAGAGGACTCGAACCCCCACGCCTTGCGGCGGCAGAACCTAAATCTGCTGCGTCTACCAATTTCGCCACCTGGGCGGCCCCACCCCGTGCCGCAGGGTATTCTAGCGCTCCCGCCGACCTATACTGGCGCCATGTCCGTCGATCACTACGAGAATTTCCCCGTCGGCTCGCGCCTGCTGCCGAGACCGCTGCGGCCGGCCGTCGCGGCGATCTATGCCTTCGCCCGCTCGGCCGACGACATCGCCGACGAGGGCGAGCTTCCGCCCGAAGAACGTCTGCGCCGACTCGCCGCTTATCGGGAGGAGCTCGACCGCATCGAACGCGGCGCGCCGACCAGCGATCCGGTCTTCCTGCGCCTGCGCCCGGTCATCGCGGCGCACGGGCTGCCGTTGCAGCCCTTCCGCGACCTGCTCGCCGCCTTCGCGCAGGACGCGGTCAAGGACCGCTACGCCGACTACGCCGAACTGCTGGACTACTGCCGCCGCTCGGCCGACCCGGTCGGGCGGCTGCTGCTGCATCTGTTCGGCGCCGCCACGCCGGAGAACCTGCGCCGTTCCGACGCGATCTGTTCGGCCCTGCAGCTCGTCAATCACTGGCAGGATGTCGGCATCGATCTCGGCAAGGGGCCGAACGGGCGCATCTACCTGCCGCAGGACGAGCTGCGGCGGTTCGGCGTCAGCACGGAGGCCCTGCGCAGCCGTCGCGCCGACGCCGACTTTCGCGCGCTGATGCGCTTCCAGGTCGAGCGCGCCCGCGCCCTGATGCTGGAAGGCAGGCCGCTCGGCCGCGCCCTGCCCGGCCGCGTCGGCCTGGAAATCCGCGCCATCGTCGCCGGCGGACTGCGCATCCTGGACAAGATCGAGGCGGCCGGCTATGACGTGTTCAACCGCCGTCCGGCGCTGGGCATGCTGGACTGGCCGCGCATCCTCCTCAAAGCCTTATGAATCCGGACGACTACTGCGCCGCCAAGGTGCGGGCCAGCGGCTCCAGCTTCGCCATCGGCTTCCGCTTCCTCGACCCGCCGCGCCGGCAGGCGCTCAACGCGCTCTACGCCTTCTGCCGGGAGGTCGACGACGTCGTCGACGAATGCCGCGAGCCGGCCATCGCCCGCGCCAAGCTGGACTGGTGGCGCGACGAACTGGGAAAGCTCGACGATCCCCGGCGCAAGCCGCAACACCCCGTCGCGCAGTCCCTGGCCGCGGCCCGCCGCCACTTCGACCTGCCGGTCGAGCAGCTCGGCGAAATCATCGACGGCATGCAGATGGATCTCGAACTGACGCGTCATGCCGACTTCGCGCAACTGCAGCTCTACTGCCATCGCGTCGCCGGCATCGTCGGACTGCTGTCCGCGGAAATCTTCGGCTATGGCGACCGGCGCACCCTCAAATATGCGCACGCGCTCGGTCTCGCCTTCCAGCTGACCAACATCATCCGCGACGTCGGCGAGGACGCGCGGCGCGGCCGCATCTACCTGCCGCAGGACGAGCTGGCGCGTTTCGACGTTGGCGCAGGCGACATCCTGGCCGCCCGCCACACCCCGGAATTCGCCGCGCTGATGGCCTTCCAGGCGCAGCGCGCACGCGAACACTACGCGCGCGCCTTCGCCCTTCTGCCCGCCCGCGACCGCAAGGCGCAACGGCCCGGCCTCGTCATGGCGGCGATCTACCGGGCGCTGCTGGATGAGATCGAGCGCGCCGGCTTCCTTGTGCTCGACCGCAGGACCACCCTGCCGCCCGCGCGCAAGGCCTGGCTCGCGCTGAAGACATGGCTCTTTGCGTAGCGGTTGTCGGCGCCGGCTATGCCGGCCTGGCCTGCGCGGTCGAACTGGCCGACGCCGGCGTGGCGGTCGAGGTTTTCGAGGCCTCGCGCACGCTCGGCGGCCGCGCCCGCGCCGTCGAGCTGGATGGCATGAGCGTCGACAACGGCGCCCACATCCTGGTCGGCGCCTATCGCGAAACATTGCGCCTCATGCAGAAAGTCGGCGCCGACGAGACGGCGCTGAAACGCCGGTCGTTGCATCTCGAATTTCCCGGCCATGTCAGCGTGGCCGCCCCCAGGCTGCCCGCCCCGCTCCATCTCGGCTGGGCGCTGCTGAGGGCGCAAGGCCTGTCCTTCAAGGAAAAACTGGCGGCCCTCCGTTTCATGCGCGCCCAGCAGGCCCGCGCCTTCCGTCTGCCCGCCGATCTCCCGGCCGACCGGCTCCTCGCCGACCAGCCCGAGCGGGTGCGGCGTTTCCTCTGGGAGCCGCTGTGCCTCGCCGCCCTCAACACGCCGCCGCAACTCGCCTCGGCGCAGGTCTTCCTCAACGTGCTGCGCGACAGCCTGGCCGCCGACCGCGCCGCCTCCGACCTGCTGCTGCCGGCGACCGATCTTTCGCGCCTGTTCCCCGAGCCGGCCGCGCGCCACATCGAGGCGCGCGGCGGCAAAGTGCATCGCGCCACGCGCATCGGCGCGCTCGCCGCGCTGGATCGCTTCGACCACACCGTCATCGCCGTGGCACCCTACCACCTCGCGGCGCTGGCGCCGGAAATCGCCGCGCGCTTCCCGTTCGCCTGGCAGCCGATCGCCACGGTTTACCTCCAGTATCCGGAAACCGCCCGCCTCGTCTTCCCGATGCTCGGGCTGGCCGGGGCGCCAGCCCAGTGGCTGTTCGACCGCGGCGCGCTGTGCGGCCAGCCCGGACTGCTCGCGGCGGTGATCAGCGGCGCCGGCGCCTGGCAGGAACCCGGTCACGCCACGCTCGCAGCGTCCACCCACGCACAGATCGCCGCGCTGCTGCCCGGCCTGCGGCCGCCGCGCAAGACCTGGACGATCGAGGAAAAGCGCGCCACCTTCGCCTGCACCCCCGGCCTCGAACGCCCGCCGACGGCCACTGCCATTCCCGGCGTCTGGCTCGCCGGAGACTATGTCGCGGGCGACTATCCGGCGACCATCGAAGGCGCGGTCAGGAGCGGCATCGCCGCCGCGCGGGCGGTCATAGGCGCGGCCTGAAGCGCCGGCCAAGGGCCCCGCTCACTCATAGTGCGTCCACATCCGCAATACCCGCACCACGCGCTCCTTTGGAAAGACCTCATAAACCAGGCGATGCTGGATACTGATGCGGCGCGAATATGCGCCGGCAAGGTCGCCCACGAGCTTCTCGTAGGGCGGCGGGTTTTGCAACGGGTCGGCGGCGAGAATCGCCAGGAGGTCCAGCGCCTTGTCCTTCAGGCCCGCGGCGGCCAGCTTCTTCGCATCCTTCTGCGCGTGCTTTGCAAAGACGACCTGCCAACTCACCACTTGAGCCCCTTGGCGCTCTTGCCAAGAGGCTCGGCCATCCCTGCCTTGATCGATTCGCGCATGCCGGGAATGGAAAGGAGATACAGCGTTTCCTGAATGGCCTCCCAATCCTCACTGGAAAGAAGGACGGCGCTGGTCCGCTTCCCCGCGATGTGAATCGGCTGATGCGACTCGGCGGTCTGGTCAATGAGCCGATACAGGTTCGCGCGCGCTTCGCTTGCAGTGAGGGTAGTCATCTTCGTACTCCGGGTAGAGGATGGCTAGATGGTACGTATTTACGTACGCATCGTCAATCAGGACTTTGGGTGATCCTACGCGCTAGCTCAGGGGCGCGCAGGGGCGCGCGCAACTGGGTTTCACAGTTGACGCCATCGACCGACAGGCCCCGCCCCATTTCGCTCTCGACGACCTGCGTCACGCCCAGGAAGGGGTCGAGCCGCCGCAGCGCGTGGCGGCGCACGGCGATCTGGCGCAGATAGAGATCGGGATCGACGGGACGAATCATGGGAAGCCTCCTTCCGGGTGAAGAAAGCATGCGGCGCCGGGAATTCAATGCCGGTCGAGCAGCGCGCGGTAGGCGTGCCAGCTGGCGTGGCCGAGCAGGGGCGCGACGAAAATGATGCCGAGAAAACCCATCAGCAGTCCGGCGGCAGTGGCCCAGGCGATGATGGCCGCCCACATCAGCATGGCCCCCGGGTTCCTGGCGACGACCCGGATGCTCGCCAGCGCCGCCGTGACGGCATCCTGGCGGCGATCCAGCATCAGCGGGATCGAGACGACGCTGATGGCGAACACCAGCAGGGCGAACACCGCGCCGACCGCCAGCCAGGCGAGGAGGAAACCCAGATTCTCCGGACTCGCCAGTTGGATCAGCATGCTGCGCAGGTCCGGCATCGCCTCGGTGAAGAACAGCGCGAAGGTGAACATCGAAGCGCGCGCCCAGACGATGAAGATCACCAGCAGGACCAGCGAGAACAGGCCGATGTTGGCCATGTTCGCCCGCCAGGCCGTCAGGGTCGGCGCCAGGGCGCAGGGCTCGCCGCGTTCGCGCCGCCGGCTGAGCGCGTAAATGCCGATCGACAGCGCCGGGGCGAGCAGCAGGAAGCCGGCCGCCGCGGCCGCGAGATATTGCGGCTGCCCCTGGAGGCTCCAGGCGATCAGATAGCCCGCCAGGGCGAAGCAGAGGCCGTAGAACAGGCTGGGGCCGGGGCAGGCGCGCAGGTCGGCCAGGCCGAGCCTGATCCATTCGAAGGGGGCGCCGGCATCGACCTGACGCAGCCGGGGAAAGTCGGGCTTCGGTTCCGTCATCGTGTCCTCCTCGGTTCGTCGGGCCTATGGTATTCAATTCGGGGTATTTCAATTCGGGGCGCCAGCCCCGAAACCCAAGTGGCTGCGCTGCGCGCTGGGCGGAGCCCGGCGGCTAAGCGACGAGCCGCCCCGCCGCGAGGCGCAGGCTGCGCCCGCAGCGCTCGGCCAGCACCTCGTCGTGGGTGACCAGCACCAGGGTCGTGCCCTGCTCGGCGTTCAGCGCGAACATCAGATCGATCACCTGCCGGCCGGTGGCGGCGTCGAGATTGCCGGTCGGCTCGTCGGCCAGCAGCAGGCGCGGCTGCACGGCGAAGGCGCGCGCCAGCGCGACGCGCTGCTGTTCGCCGCCGGAGAGATGCTTGGGGTAGTGGCCGAGCCGGTCGGCCAGACCGACGCGCGCAAGCATCGCCTGCGCCGCCGCCTGGGGATGCGGCAGGCCGAGCAGTTCGAGCGGCAGCATCGCATTCTCGAGCGCGGTGAGCGCCGGCAGCAGATGGAAAGACTGGAAGACGAAGCCCAGCTCGCGCCCGCGCAGGGCCGCCCGGCCGTCCTCGTCGAGACCGGCCAGATCCTGGCCCGCCAGCATCACCCGCCCGCGCGTGGGCTGGTCGAGGCCGGCCATCAGCCCCAGCAGCGTCGACTTGCCGGAACCGGACGCGCCGACGATGGCGACCGACTCGCCGGCCGCGACGACAAAACCGATGCCGTCGAGGATGGTCAGCACGGCATCGCCGCTGGGCACGTCCTTGCCCAGGTTTTCGACCCGCAGCACGGTTTCGTCCATGTGAGCTACAACAAGGCGAGACGGACGTCGCCCCCGGTCATGCGGCCGATCGCGGCGGCCCGGTCGAAGCCGTCGGCGCGGAAAACGGCCAGCACCTCGGCCACGCTCTCCGCCGCACAGGCGACCAGCAGGCCGCCGTTGGTCTGCGGGTCGGCGAGCAGCTGCCGCTGCCAGTTCGCAAAAGTCGGCGCTGACGCGACGGCGGCGCCATAACTCTCCCAGTTGCGCGCCGAAGCGCCGGTAACGATGCCGGCGCGCAGATGGCGCACCGCCTCGTCGATCAGCGGCAGGCGGGCAAACTCGACCTGCGCGCCGAGGCGCGAGCCGCGGCAGATTTCCAGCAGGTGGCCGGCGAGCCCGAAGCCGGTGACATCGGTCACCGCGTGCACGCCGGGCATTCGCCCCAGCTGCATGCCGGTAACGTTGAGCCGGGTGGTCCAATGCAGCAGCTGGTCGTAGCCGGCCGGGGTCAGCACCCCCTGCTTCAGCGCCGCGGCAAGAATGCCGATGCCGAGCGGCTTGCCGAGGATCAGCGCGTCGCCCGCGCGCGCGCCGCTGTTGCGCTTTACCCGGTCCGGATGCACCACGCCGATGCCGACCAGACCGTAGATCGGTTCGGGCGCGTCGATCGAGTGACCGCCGGCGACCGGGATGCCGGCCTCGGCGCAGATCGAGGCGCCGCCCGCCAGGATGGCGCGGATCGCGTCCTCGGGCAGCTTGCCGAGCGGCATGCCGACGACGGCCAGGGCGAAGAGCGGCCGCGCGCCCATCGCGTAGAGATCGGAGAGCGCGTTGGCCGCGGCGATGCGGCCGAAATCGCGCGGCGCGTCGACGATCGGCATGAAGAAATCGGTGGTGGCGACCACCGCCTGCTCCGCATTGAGGCGATAGACGGCCGCGTCGTCGCCCGTCTCCACGCCGACGAGGAGATCGGCCGGCAACGTCGCGCCGGGCGATTCGGCGATAATGCGCGCCAGCACGGCGGGCGCGATCTTGCAGCCGCAACCGCCGCCGTGGCTGAAGCGGGTCAGTTTTATCTCTTCCATGGAAATCCGAGTGTCCGAACATCCTCCCGCACGGGAAGCGCGCGGGGTCGCCACGGTAGCACAACTTGCCGGGTTCGACGCGATCATCGATGCCCGCTCGCCGGCCGAGTTCGCCGCCGACCGCGTGCCCGGGGCGATCAACTGTCCCGTGCTGTCGGACGCGGAGCGCGCCCGGGTCGGCACGCTCTACCGGCAGGTTTCGCCCTTCGCGGCGAAAAAGATCGGCGCCGTGCTGGTTGCAAGAAATATCGCCGTGCACATCGAGGCGCATTTTCTCGACCAGCCGAAAACCTGGCGGCCGCTGGTCTATTGCTGGCGCGGCGGCCAGCGCTCCGGCGCCTTCGCCCACATCCTGCGCGAGATCGGCTGGGACGCGCACCGCCTCGAAGGCGGCTACCAGACCTGGCGCCGCCATGTGGTGGACACGCTGGCGACGCTGCCGGCGCAGTTCGGCTACCAGGTGATTTCCGGCCCGACCGGCAGCGCCAAGAGCCGCGTGCTCGAAGCGCTCGGCCGCCAGGGCGCGCAGGTGCTGCACCTGGAGGAGCTCGCCGCCCACAAGGGCTCGGTGCTCGGCAACCTGCCCGACGCGCCTCAACCGTCACAGCGGCTATTCGAGACGAACCTGCTCCGGGCGCTCGAACAATGCGACGCGTCACGGCCCATTTATGTCGAAGCGGAAAGCCGCAAGATCGGCGCGCTGCAGGTGCCGGACGCCCTGATCTTCGCGATGCGCGCCGCGCCCTGCCTGCGCATCGCGGCGTGCCGTCCCGCCCGAGCCGACTTTCTGCTGCGCGACTATGCCTATTTCCTCGAACGGCCGCAATGGCTGATCGGGCAGCTCGGCCATCTGCGCGGCCTGCAGAGCGACGCAACCGTTGCGCGCTGGACCGCGCTGATCGAGGCGGGCGACTTCCGCACGCTGGTCGATGAGCTGCTGGAGAAGCACTACGACCCGCTCTACGCGCGCTCGCAGGAGAAGAATTTCCGCGACTATGCCGATGCCGCGGTGTTTGCCACGGACGACCTCGGGCCGAACAGCATCGAAGCGCTGGCAGAGCGCATTAGGGCAACAGCGTAGGCCGGCCGCGCCGCACGCAGATGCGCTGGATGACTTGCCGGCCCGCATCTTTTTCCATGGTTTCGCCCTGCTCGAAGGCGATCACCGTGAAGCGCCTGCCGACCAGCCCGAGCAGTTCGCCCGCCCGCAACAGGTGGGCGGGATTTTGCGGCTTGCCGAAAACCTGCTGGCCCTCCATGAAGGTTTCATAGATGAGCACCCCGCCCTCGGCCAGGCAGCCGAAGATGCGCGGGAACAACGGACGCCACAGGTAGCGGCTGACGACGATGCCGTCGAATACGCTGGCATGGCAGGGCCACGGTCCGTCCTCGAGATCGGCGCAGCGCGTCGTCACGTTGGCCACGCCGGCCAGCTGCGCCAGCGCGTCGGCGTCGCGGTCCACCGCCTCGACGCGGTAGCCCATGCCCGCCAGCAGCCGCGCATGCCGCCCGGCGCCGCAGGCCAGGTCGAGCACCGTTCCGCCCGCCGGAATCAGCGGCGCGAAGCGGACGATCCAGGGCGAGGGGTCGGCGGGACAGTAGGATTCAGCGGGCATGCCGGGCCAAAATATCCTGCATCTGCGCCGGCTGGAATGCCACATCCCAAGACCAGACGCCGAATCCGCCCTTGGCATTGACCGCCTCGATCCAAGCCGCCGGCGCGGCACGCTTGGCGCGGTTTTGTTCGCTATCTTCGCCCGCCGCATGCTGCTCCCATGCACTGTCCGCCAGCATGTGGCTGACCTGCGATTTTTGCGTGGGAAGGCAGGTCAGCCACATG
>Ga0208735_100531_pt1 | contig 15219 bp, 16 predicted proteins | sample Subbio12Aug_8Aab_FD_184829 | JGI IMG/M metagenome (GOLD analysis project Ga0208735, IMG submission 184829) | Serpentinite rock and fluid subsurface biosphere microbial communities from McLaughlin Reserve, California, USA - CR12Aug_8Aab (SPAdes) | ecosystem: Environmental > Terrestrial > Deep... | reverse complement strand
TCAGCCACAAAGAACACCGCCCCGTGGATTTGTGGACAACTCGGCCTGCCGAGTTGCCCACAAGCCCCACCGGGCTCTACTATGATGGATTCTCGCAGTCAAATTCCACACGGAATGACGAAGGGCCCATTTTGGCTACCGCAAAACCCGGTTTCGGGGCTTGGTCAAGAACATTGCACAATTGAAGACCTTGTTTGGCTTGACCAATTTGTATCTGTTGCGCAAAAAATTGATGCAACCCATGCCGCAGAATTGCACCCAAGGGGCGTAGTATGTCCAAAATTTGCGAATAAGGCAAAAAGCAAGCTGAACCAAGCCTGAAAGAGCACATTTTCATCAAAATCAGACAAAATCTGCCTCATCCTGAGCCTTGAGCGCCAAGCTTTTACAAATTTTGGTGCGGGCGGTTTTGATGGTTGGGTTTTTCAGAGTTTCCTTAAGAGACAATCAGTCGGCCAGCCACATGAAGAAAATCCTGACTGTTTTGGGCGCAAGGCCCCAGTTCATTAAAGCCAGCGTGGTCTCGCACGCTTTCAGGCAGTCTCGCCACCTGCATGAAGTATTGGTGCATACGGGTCAGCACTTTGATACCAACATGTCCGATGTGTTTTTTGACGAACTCGGCATGTACAAGCCCGATCACTTCTTGGGCATACACGGCGGTGGGCATGGTGCCATGACAGGGCGCATGCTTGAGCGCCTAGAGCAGGTCATGCAGACCGAGCGGCCCGATGCGGTGCTGGTGTACGGCGATACAAACTCCACTTTGGCTGGTGCCTTGGCTGCTGTGAAGCTTCACATACCGGTGGCGCACGTTGAGGCGGGCTTGCGCAGCTTCAATATGGCCATGCCCGAGGAGGTGAACCGCATTTTGACAGACCGTGTATCGCGTTGGCTATTCACACCCACACGATCAGCAACGCAAAACTTATTAAACGAGGGCGTTGTACCTTCTTCCATTGAAGAAGTCGGCGATGTGATGTATGACGTAGCCTTGCACCACGGCCATCGTGTGCAGCCCGGCACTGGCTTGATGGAACGCCTAGGATTGTCGTCCAAAGGCTATGTGTTAGCCACTGTGCATCGTGCAGAAAATACCGACCACCCCGAGCGATTGGCAGTTATTGTGGAAGCCCTTATGGCCACCGCACAACAGATTTCCGTGGTGTGGCCACTGCACCCGCGCACCCGTTCCGTGTTAGAAAAATCTGGAACACTCGATGCTCTGGCTGCGCAGGTACAAGTGATTGATCCGGTAGGTTACTTAGACATGGTGCAACTTGAAAAGTTTTCCGCCCTAATTGCTACAGACTCTGGTGGTGTGCAAAAAGAAGCCTTTTTTTATCAAGTGCCTTGCGTTACACTTCGTAACGAAACCGAATGGGTTGAATTGATCACTTCCGGCTGGAACCGTCTGGCGCCACCATCCGACGTTGGCAGCTTGGTACAAGCCTTCAACGCTGCCTTAGGGTCGAAAGGTCAGGCGGTGGGATTGTACGGTGTCGGGAATGCAGCCGAACAAATTATCAAGTTTCTTGAGGCAACCCTAGATTAACAGTGAGCGTCCCGCCAACCCATCTTGCAGAGTGCCGTTCAGCCTGAGACCATCGTGTCAACCTCACTTTTGGTGGACACATGCGCACTACTACCGATAATCAACTGCCCGACGTAGGTCGCAAACGCGGCCGATACTCCCAAGCCTTCAAGGCCAAAGTGGTGGCCCGCATGCAGCTGCAGTTGAGCCGCGATGATCTTCAAGCCACGCTGAGTCTGCCGGCCCACCAGCACGCCCAATGCGCTGCCCTGCTCAAACTGACCCTGTCATGATCCGCATTGACACCATCTCATCGGGCATGCGGCTCATGCCGGCATCGAGGCGGGCGAACTCGCGGTACAGCGGCACATCGTGCAGGGCTTCTTCCATGGCCGGATCGGACAGACCAAATAACTGCTGCAACAGGTGAATGCGCAGCATGGTATCGAGCGCAAAGGGCGGGCGGCCCATGCGGTTCTCGGGTGCATGGCGGCGCAGCAGCCCCAGAACCTCAGCCCATGGAATCACCAAGTTCATCTCGTCGAGGAACTCGCGTTTGCGGGTGCGCTTGATGGCCAACTTGAATTCGGTCTGGGCAAGGCTGATTTGGTTCATGTGGGGCAGTGTCTCATGCAAGGCCATCATGGGGCTTACTTTTGCAGGGTTTCCCCAACAGCTTGAGTGTTCTCATCATCTTTGAAGTAATTATGATTCATCATTTATATAAAACCGATTGCAGAAAATCATCAAGAGTAATTATGCAGTCTCGCTGGGATGGTGGCTGCAAATATATACACTTAACGAGTTCAGATAATTATCAACACGATGTGAGACTTAGTTTTAAAAATCTATTTATGATTTGTAGAAATTTAAATAAAAATGACGTCATTGTATTCCACGCGCAATCTTCATTGCCCTATCTGATATTTGCATCAATAGCAAAGAAGATGCTAAACTTTGGTGGTAGGTATGTGTACGATATTCATGATCTACATGAGTATACCAAAACAATAAGTAAAGATGGCAGGGCAATATTTCGGCATATCGTTCTTCTTGTCTTTGAGGCGATTGTTTTTAAGATAAAAAACATAAAAAAAATTACAGTTTCTGACGGTTTGTCGACGATAATGAGAAAGAGGTACAGCTGCGAAATAATTGATGTGGTCTACAATGTTTCAGTGAGTGAACTAAATGCAAAAATAGATTTTTCGCTTAAAAAAAAGAATAATATTGTATTCTTTGGAACAAAAGAAAGACTGCCTATAAAAGCTTTAAAAAAATTATCCAGTCAAAATATAGTTGTTGATATTTACGGAAGAGGTATTGATGACTTATGGATAGAAGAGGTGGCTGGCGTACCAAAAGAGTATGTGAATGTACATGGCGAATATAACCCAAATGACTTGCGATTTTTGACAAACTATAAAGCCTCGATAATCTTCTCACCTGATGATCTGTCAATAAACTTCAGGCATTCCTTACCAAACAAATTGTTTCAATCTCTCAATGCGGGGCATACAGTATTAGTCAGTGAAAATTTTTTTGAAATGATTCAGTTATTCAATGATATTAAATTTGCTGTAGTTCCGGTAAAATTAGAAAATATAGCTGATGTTTTTTTTGATGCAATGAATAATCGACAGGAAAGCTATTCTTCAGAAGTAACCTTAAAAATTTTTTCACTTTATCAAAAATCGAAAAAAACGTATTTAAATATTACTCTGCAACCATGAGGCTAAGGCAAGCTGCAGTCCAATCCTCTATACGAGCAATAGTTTACATCATAACATTGGTTAATGCGACGACATTTCTTTTCAGTAGCGACAAACTAAAGATGGCTCTACGATGATTATTTTGGCAATGTAAAATTTATAAAATATAAATGAGTGCTTAAAATCTAGACCTATATGATCTGAGTAAAAATGACCAAGCCAATAATCCTCATAACAACAAGCCACTACCTGCCCGGCTACAAATCAGGTGGTCCGCTCCGCAGCATACTCAATTTGGTCAACAATCTGCATGATGACTTTGAATTTATGATCCTCACCTCTGACCGGGATTTAGGAGATAGTGCACCCTATTCATCGATTCGGCATGGCGAGTGGAGCGAAGTACATAACGCCAAGGTAAGGTATTTAAGCCCAGAGGAGCAAACATTTAAAGGCGTATGCGATGCCATAGCACAGGTCGAGCATGACCTGCTGTACCTGAACAGCTTTTTTGCTTCATGGAGCACCATTTGGCCTTTGCTTGGACGGCGCATAGGTAGAGTGCCAAAGCAGCCATTGTTGCTAGCGCCACGCGGGGAGTTTTCAGCGGGCGCACTCGCGCTTAAGAGCCATAAGAAAAACTGTTACATTAAGATTGCAAAACTCACAAGGCTTTTAGCTGATGTTAGCTGGCACGCATCTACTGCATTTGAACAGGATGATATTGAGCGGACCATAGGAAAGATGGCTGGGGCTATATTAGTTGCCTCTGACTTACCGGATCCTGCTACCGAGCATCTAGCGCCCTCGAGCCGCGATGCAGACAACAGCTATCACATTGCATTTCTATCAAGAATTTCCCCCATGAAAAATCTTGACTTTGCACTTGATGTACTTCAAAAGCTTAAGTTGCCTATAACCTTTAATATTTATGGCCCCGCAGAAGATGATACGTACTGGATGCATTGCCAGGTGAAAATTTCAGCCATGCCTAAGCACATAACGGTGCAGTACCATGGTTCGATGGAGCCACATCAAGTGCCAGGCGTGCTTCGTTCCAATGACCTGTTCTTCCTGCCTACACGGGGCGAGAACTATGGTCACGTAATTGCCGAGGCACTGGCAGTTGGCACTCCCGTTTTGATATCTGACCAAACACCTTGGCGCGGCCTTGAAAGGCGTGAGCTTGGATTCGATCTTCCATTGGATAATCAGGCAAAGTTTGTGGAAGCCATTGAAATTGGGGCTGGCATGGAACCATCTGCGCGTTTGCGCAAACGCCTTGAAAGACACGCCTTTATGCTCAAGATGCAGGCGGAAAGCAGCGATGTTGCTGCGAATCGCCTGATGTTTCATAAGGCAATAGCTGGAGCCTGATTTGTTTAATCCAAATACCCTACTCATCACCGGCGGCACCGGCTCCTTCGGCAACGCCATCCTGCGCCGTTTTCTCAACTCCGACCTACAGGAAATCCGCATCCTCAGCCGCGATGAGAAAAAGCAGGATGACATGCGCAAGCGGTACAACCACCCCAAGATCAAGTTCTACATCGGGGATGTGCGCGACTACCAATCGGTACTGGGGGCTGTGCGGGGAGTGGATTACATTTACCACGCGGCTGCGCTCAAGCAAGTGCCGTCTTGCGAGTTTCACCCGCTGGAGGCAGTAAAGACCAATGTGCTGGGCACCGAGAACGTGCTGGAGGCGGCCATCAACTGCGGCGTCAAGCGGGTGGTGGTGCTTAGCACCGACAAGGCGGTGTACCCCATCAACGCCATGGGCATCAGCAAGGCCATGATGGAAAAGGTGGCGGTGGCCAAGTCGCGCAGCAGCAACGGCACGGTGATCAACGTGACGCGCTACGGCAATGTGATGTGCTCGCGCGGCTCGGTCATCCCGCTCTTTACGCAGCAAATTCGCGCAGGCCAGCCCATTACCATCACCGACCCGGCCATGACGCGCTTCATGATGACGCTGGACGATGCGGTGGACCTGGTGCTGTATGCCTTTGAGCACGGCCAGCCGGGCGAGATTTTTGTACAAAAGGCGCCCGCCGCCACCATCGAGGTGTTGGCCAAGGCGCTGACCGGTTTGCTCGGCAAGCCCGAGCACGAGGTGCGTGTGATTGGCACCCGCCACGGAGAAAAGCTGTACGAGGCGCTGCTAAGCCGGGAAGAAATGTCCTGCGCGCAAGACCTGGGCGGTTACTTTCGCGTTCCACCCGACTTACGCGACCTCAACTACAGCAAATTTGTAGAGCAAGGCGAGCCCAAAATCTCTGAGGCCACCGAATACAACTCGCACAACACCACCCGGCTCGATGTGGCTGGCATGCAGGCGCTGCTGCTTAAGCTGCGCTTCATGCAGGCCGCAGTGCGGGGTGAGATGATCGAGGCAGAGGAGTAACACGATGTCGCAACCCGATCGGAAGGTGTTGGTTACGGGGGCCAATGGTTTTATAGGCAAAAACCTGCGGGTGCGCTTGGGTGAGTTGCCCGACTTTCAGGTTTTGGCCTTTGTGCGCGGTGACGATGTGGGCCAGTTGCCGGCTTTGCTGGCCCAAGCCGACGCAGTCATCCACCTGGCCGGTGAAAACCGACCGCAGGACGAAAGCGCTTTTGCCCTGGTGAACACGGGGCTCACGGTGGCCCTGTGCGATGCCATTGCTGCCCAAGTAAGCAACCATGGCCGCACCGTGCCGCTCTTGCTGGCGTCTTCAACCCAGGCCGAGCGCGACAACCCCTATGGCCGCAGCAAGCTGGCTGCCGAGCAGGCGGTGCAGGCACTTGCGCAAGCCACGGGCAACCCAGTTACGGTGTTTCGGCTGCCGGGGGTGTTTGGCAAGTGGTGCAAGCCCAGCTACAACTCGGTGGTGGCCACGTTTTGCCACAACCTGGCACGCGGTTTGCCCATCCAGATCAGCGACCCGTCGGCCAGCTTGAAGTTGGTGTACGTGGACGATGTGGTCTCGGCACTTGTTGCAGCGCTGGAATCACCCACCATGGGTTGGTCCCGCGCTGTGGTGCAACCCGAGTATGCGGTGACGCTGGGCGAGCTGGCGGCTCAGATTCGCGCATTTGACGACTGCCGCACCACACTGCAAACCGATCGCGTAGGCACAGGATTGGTGCGGGCGCTGTACGCCACCTACGTGAGCTATTTGCCCACCGAGCGCTTTGCTTATGAGGTGCCGCAATACGCTGACCCTCGCGGTGTGTTTGTTGAAATGCTCAAGACCCCCGATTGCGGCCAGTTCAGCTATTTCACGGCGCACCCTGGGGTAACTCGCGGCGGGCACTATCACCACACCAAGACCGAAAAGTTTCTTGTCATCAAGGGCGAGGCCTTGTTCCGCTTCCGGCACCTGCTGAGCCATGAGTTGGTCGAGCTGCGCACCAGTGGCACCAAGCCCCAAGTGGTGGACACCATTCCCGGCTGGGCGCATGACATCACCAACGTGGGCACCGATGAAATGGTGGTGATGCTCTGGGCCAACGAGAACTTCGACCGCCAGCGCCCCGATACGGTACCCAGCAAGGTTTAACAACTGTGATTCGCTACAAGGGGTTTGCACCAAGCATCACGCCACTGGCCTTGTTCAGGCAAGACGGCGTGCTCAAGGCGCATGCGGCGTACAAGCTCGCCAAGGCGGGCGACCAGCATGCGGCGCTGGAGCTGGTGCTGGATATGGCAGTTGCTTGGCTGCATGAGCACCGCAATCGTTTTGCCCCGGGGCTCGTGTATAAAGGAGCGGTTTGAAAATGAATTTACCGAAATCTTTGGCATCGAGCCAAGCGCACTCACAGCCAATGAAGCATCGTACTTGGTTGGCTTTAAATCAATTGACGCCATCAGAAATCGCCTCGCTGCAGCAGAGCAAGAAATCGATCGCCGATTACGTTCAAAGGGAATTGAGCGAACGAATGAAGCAACGCCACCTGGAGCACATGGTGCCCAAGGTGTAAGTGCAAAATCAGCGCAGTGATTCCCGGGCACCTTGTGATATTTTATTTGAAGTATGAAGAAGCTTAAAGTCATGTCGGTCGTAGGCACACGGCCCGAGATCATTCGACTGTCGCGCGTGTTGGCTAAGTTGGATGCGCATTGCGACCATGTGCTGGTGCACACCGGGCAGAATTACGATTACGAGCTGAACCAGGTGTTTTTTGACGACCTGAGTGTGCGCAAACCTGATTATTTTTTGAACAGTGCCGCAGGCAGCACGGGCGCCGCCAACACCATAGGCAACCTGATTACAGCCGTGGATGGGGTGCTGGCCCAAGAGCAGCCCGAAGCCATGCTGGTGCTGGGCGACACCAATAGCTGCCTGTCGGTGATTCCGGCCAAGCGGCGCAAGGTGCCGATCTTCCACATGGAAGCCGGCAACCGCTGCTTTGACCAGCGCGTGCCCGAAGAGACCAACCGCCGCATCGTGGACCACACGGCCGACATCAACCTCACCTACAGCACCATTGCCCGCGACTACCTGTTGCGCGAGGGCTTGCCACCCGACCAAGTGATTAAAACCGGCAGCCCGATGTACGAGGTGCTGCACCACTACTTGCTGCAGATCAAGGCATCTGACGCCTTGGGCCGCTTAAGCTTGCAGCCCGAGCAGTACTTTGTGGTGAGCGCGCACCGCGAAGAGAACATCGAATCGGATAAGTCTTTCACCAAGCTCGTTGCCGTGCTGAACGCCGTGGCCCAAGACCACGGCTTGCCAGTGGTGGTGTCAACCCACCCACGCACCCAAAAGCGGGTGGACTTGACAGGTGCCAAGTTTCACCCGCTGGTGCGCCTGCTGAAACCACTGGGCTTTCACGACTACGTAAACTTGCAAATGAACGCCCGTGCCGTACTGTCTGACAGCGGCACGATAAACGAGGAGTCGTCCATCCTCAACTTTCCGGCCCTGAACCTGCGCGAGGCGCACGAGCGCCCCGAGGGCATGGAAGAAGCCGCCGTGATGATGGTAGGCTTGGAGGTAGAGCGCGTGCGCCAGGGCTTGGCCATTTTGCAGACCCAGCCGCGTGGCAGCGAACGTGCGCTGCGCTTGGTGGCCGACTACAGCATGCCCAATGTCAGCGAAAAAGTGGTGCGCATCATTCACAGCTACACCGACTACGTGAACCGCGTGGTGTGGAAGAAATACTGAAGCCGCCTGTGCCCAGACCGATCCGTGTGCTGCTGCTGACCCAGTGGTTTGACCCGGAACCCACCTTCAAAGGCTTGGTATTTGCCCGTGAACTGGTGAAACAGGGTTTTGAGGTGGAGGTGGTGACCGGCTTTCCGAACTACCCTAGCGGTAAGGTGTACCCAGGCTACCGGGTGAAGTGGTTGCAACGCGAGGTTATTGACGGTGTTCAAATCACCCGCGTGCCGCTGTACCCCAACCACGACCAAGCGGCGATCAAGCGGGTGCTAAATTACACCAGCTTTGCCGCTTCGTCGCTTTTCTATGGGTTGTTCTTGGCCAAACGGGCCGATGTGATGTACGCCTACCATCCGCCTTTAACCGTGGGAATTACCGCCAGCATCGTGCGGCTGTTCCGCCGCATTCCAGTAGTTTACGACATTCAAGACATGTGGCCCGACACTTTGCGTGCTACGGGCATGCTGAACAACGAACACGCCTTGCGCCTAGTGGATGCGGTGTGCAACTGGGTGTATAGAAGGGTGGATCGCATTGTGGTGCAGTCGCCGGGGTTCAAGCGCCTGTTAATGCAGCGTGGCGTACCCGAAGCCAAACTCCTTGTGGTGTACAACTGGGCCGACGAAGCGCAACTGGCGGCCCCAGTGGGCGAAGTGCCTGCGGCATTCCCAAGCCATGGTCAGTTTCGCATTCTGTTTGCCGGCAATATGGGCAAGGCTCAGGCGCTGGACACGGTATTGCAAGCGGCCGAGTTGCTACAGCAACAGGGCAGCCGCGTCTGCTGGGTGATGCTGGGCGGCGGCGTGGAGGTGGAGCGCTTGAAAGCCGAAACAGCCCGCAGGCAACTGACTAATGTGGTTTACCTGCCAGCGGTACCCATGGCCCAAGTGGGCACTTATCTGCAAGCCTCCGACGCCCTCCTGGTGCATTTGCGCAAAGACCCGCTGTTTGAAATTACCATTCCGTCCAAAACCCAAGCCTACATGGCGGTGGGTAAACCGTTGCTGATGGCGGTGGATGGAGACGCTGCCGACCTAGTGAAACAATCTGGCGGCGGTGTGGTAGCCGAATCTGAAAACCCACATGCATTGGCGCAGGCTGCAGAGGCCTTGGCCAACACCAGCACCGATGTTTTAGCGGCCATGGGCCAGCAGGCCAAAACGCATTATCAACAGCACTTGAGCTTGACCATGGGTGTTCAGCAGTTTGGTGAATTGTTCAAGCAGTTGGCACAAAGCCGTTGAGCACCATGAAACGCCTGTTTGACCTTGTATTTTCGGCTCTGGGCCTGCTGGCCCTGGCACTGCCCCTGTTGGTACTGGTGTGGCTGGTGCGCCGCAAACTCGGCAGTCCCGTCTTCTTCCGCCAGGTGCGCCCTGGCCTACACGGCCAGCCGTTCGAGATGGTGAAGTTCCGCACCATGACGGATGAGCGCGGGCCTGATGGCGCACTGCTTCCTGATGCGCAGCGCCTCAAACCCTTTGGTCGCTTTCTGCGTGCCAGCAGCATGGACGAGCTGCCCGAGCTGTGGAACGTGCTGCGCGGCGAGATGAGCCTAGTGGGCCCGCGCCCACTGTTGATGGAGTACCTACCCCTATATACACCCGAGCAAGCCCGCCGCCATGCCGTGCGGCCCGGCATCACGGGCTGGGCACAGGTCAATGGCCGCAATGCCATCAGTTGGGAACAGAAGTTCAAGCTCGACGTGTGGTACGTGGACAATCGCAGCCTGTGGTTGGACACCAAAATACTGTGGCTCACCGTGAAAAAGGTGTTGCTGCGGGACGGCATCAGTGCGGCAGGTGAGGCGACCATGCCCAAGTTCACCAATAGCAAACCGAGCGAGCACCAACCATGAAACAAGTAGCGATTTTTGGTGCCAGCGGCTTTGGCCGCGAAGTGATGCCCGTAGCTCGGCAGCAATGGGCTGTGATGAGTGAGTCGCATCAATTGGTGTTTGTGGACGACCACCCACCCGCCGCCGAATGCAATGGCCACCCCGTGCTGACCTACAACCAGTGGATGGCGCTGCCGGCCACCAGCCGGCATATCAACATCGCCATTGCCAGCAGCACCGTGCGCCAGAAGCTGGTGGAGCGCTGCCTGGCCGACGGTGTGCAGTTCTTCGAGCTGCGCGCCACCAACGTGGTGCAGTTGGACGACGTGCAACTGGGCGAAGGGGCCATTCTCTGCCCATTTGTGACGCTCACCAGCAACATCCGAATTGGCAAACACTTTCATGCCAACATCTACAGTTATGTGGCACACGATTGCGTGATCGGCGATTTCGTCACCTTTGCCCCTGGGGTGATGTGCAACGGCAACGTGGTGGTGCAAGACCACGCCTACATCGGCACCGGTGCCGTGATCAAGCAGGGCCAGCCCGGCCAGCCTCTGGTCATTGGCCGTGGCGCAGTGGTGGGCATGGGCGCCGTGGTGACCAAAAGCGTGGCACCAGGGGCCACAGTGGTGGGCAACCCAGCCGCCCCCTTTGTTGGCCGCAAATTGTGAATAAAGAGCCGCAAACTTTATGCTAAATACCGCTTTCTCCCAATGGCCCAGCTTCACCAACGAGGAGGCTGAGGCAGTGCATCGTGTGCTGCTGAGCAACAAGGTCAATTACTGGACGGGCACCGAGTGTCGGGAGTTTGAGCGAGAGTTTGCGGCCTGGGTTGGGGTCGATCATGCCGTGGCGCTGGCCAACGGCACCTTGGCGCTGGACCTGGCCCTTAAAGGCCTTGGCATTGGCCCCGGCGATGAGGTGGTGGTAACGCCGCGCACCTTCATCGCCAGTGTGTCGTGCGTGGTCAATGCCGGGGCCACGCCGGTGTTTGCCGATGTGGAGCCCGATAGTGGCAACCTCTCGGCCCGAACGATCGAGCAGGTTTTGAGCCCGCGCACCAAGGCGGTGATCTGCGTGCATCTGGCAGGCTGGCCCTGCGATATGGACCCGATCATGGCATTGTCTGCACAGCACGGGTTCAAGGTCATCGAGGACTGCGCGCAAGCCCACGGTGCGCGCTACAAGGGGCGCAGCGTAGGCAGCATGGGCCACGTGGGGGCTTGGAGTTTTTGCCAGGACAAGATCATGACGACCGGCGGCGAGGGCGGCATGGTCACGCTGGATGATGAATCCCTATGGCGCGCCATGTGGGCCTACAAAGATCACGGCAAGAGCTTTGCCGCCGTGTACGAGCGGCAGCACCCGCCGGGTTTTCGTTGGTTGCACGAAAGCTTTGGCACCAACTGGCGCATGCTGGAAATGCAGGCGGCCATTGGGCGCATCCAGTTGCGCCGCATGGCCGACTGGACGGCCCGCCGCCAGGCCCACGCAGCGGCGCTGGTTTCGGCAATGCTGCCCTTTGCAGACGAGGGCGGCCCGGTGCGCCTGCCGCAGTTGGGTTGCAGTGGGGGGGGCAACGCATGCGACACGGGTTGTGGCTCCGGTGGTACTAGGTTGTGCGCAAGGGGCTGTGTGCATGGCCAGTACAAGTTCTACGCCTACGTGCGCCCGGACAACCTAGCCCCGGGCTGGACGAGAGATCGGATCATCGAAGCCATTAACGAGCAAGGCGTGCCCTGTTACCAGGGCAGTTGCAGCGAGGTTTACCTAGAAAAGGCTTTTGACGATACGGGCTGGCGGCCCGCTGAACCCCTGCCCGTGGCCCGGTTCTTGGGTGAGACCAGCCTGATGTTTTGGGTTCACCCCACGCTAACTGATGATGAAATCAAAAAAACCTGCGCAGCCTTAAGCCGCGCCTTGTGCGAAGCGTCAATAAACCATGAAGGCGTTATGAAATGAGACGTGCCGAGATTCTGCGGTGCAATGGAGTTGCGCATTGATTTCTTTACTGCAACCACTCGCACCCCCCATCCTCGCCCTGCCGCGCCCCGCCAAGCGAGCCGTAGCGCTGCTGGTGGATTTGGCGCTGTGCGTGCTCTCGGTCTGGCTGGCTTTTTATTTGCGCCTGGGCGAGCTGGTGCCGCTCACCGGGCCGGCGCTGTGGGCGGTGGTGGGCGCGGTGGTGTTGGCGCTGCCGATCTTTATCGTCTCGGGGCTTTACCGGGCCATTTTCCGCTACAGCGGCTGGCCGGCGCTGCTGGCGGTGGCGCGGGCGGTGGCGGTGTATGCGCTGCTGTATGCGGCGGTCTTTACCGCGATTGAGGTGCCCGGCGTGCCGCGCACCGTGGGCCTGATCCAGCCGCTGCTGCTGCTGCTGTTTGTGGGCGCTTCGCGCGCGCTGGCGCGGCACTGGCTGGGCGAGCAGTACCAGGGCATGCTGCGCCGCGCCGAACGGCCCCGGGTGCTGATCTACGGTGCCGGGCAAAGCGGGCGCCAGCTTGCCGCCGCCATGCAGCACAGCCCCGAGCTGCAAGTGGCCGGCTTGCTAGACGACGACGAGCGCCTGCACGGCCATGTGCTCAATGCGCTGCCCGTGTACAACCCGGCCGATCTGCCCGTGCTGGCGCGCACGCTGGGCATACGCGATGTGCTGCTGGCCATGCCCAACATTGGGCGCAAGCGGCGCAACGAGGTGATAGAGCAAATGCGTGCCGCGCACGTGGCGGTGCGCACGCTGCCCAGCATGAACGACCTGGCGCAAGGCAAGGTGAGCCTGGCCGACGTGCGCGAGCTCGACCTCGACGACCTGCTGGGCCGCGAGCCGGTGGCCCCGAACCACATTTTGCTGGCCAAAAACATCGTCGGCAAGGTGGTGCTGGTCACGGGCGCGGGCGGCTCCATCGGCAGCGAACTGTGCCGCCAGATTTGGGCCGTGCGCCCGGCCAAGCTGCTGCTGCTGGAGCAGAGCGAATTCGCCCTCTACGCCATCCACCACGAGCTCGAAGACAAGCGCACGGCGGGCAAGAACGGGGACGTGGACGGTGCCGCCGATGGCAGCGAGATCGAGCTGCTGCCGCTGCTGGCCTCGGTGCAAGACGCGGCGCGCCTGCACGAAATCATGCAGACCTGGCAGCCGCACACGGTTTACCACGCCGCCGCCTACAAGCACGTGCCGCTGGTGGAGCACAACCCGGCTGAAGGGGTGAAGAACAACGTGCTGGGCACGCTGCGCACGGCCCAGGCGGCGCTGCAGGCGGGGGTGAGCGATTTTGTGCTGGTGAGCACCGACAAAGCGGTGCGCCCGACCAACATCATGGGCGCCAGCAAGCGCCTGGCCGAAATGGTGCTGCAGGCGCTGGCGGCGGCATCGGCTGGCGCGGCGGGCACCGCGGGCACGACCCGCTTTGCCATGGTGCGCTTTGGCAACGTGCTGGGCTCATCGGGCTCGGTGGTGCCCAAGTTTCGCCAGCAAATCCGCGACGGCGGCCCGCTCACGCTCACGCACCCCGAAATCACGCGCTACTTCATGAGCATCCCCGAGGCGGCGCAGCTCGTCATCCAGGCCGGGGCCATGGCCAAGGGCGGCGAGGTGTTTGTGCTGGACATGGGGCAGCCGGTGCGCATCATCGACCTGGCGCGGCGCATGATCGAGCTCTCGGGCCTGAGCGTGCAAGACGATGCCAACCCCACGGGCGATATCGCCATCGAACTCAGCGGCCTGCGCCCGGGCGAGAAGCTGTACGAAGAGCTGCTGCTGGGCGACAACCCCAGCCCCACGCTGCACCCGCGCATCCTCAAAGCGCAAGATGATTTTCTGCCTTGGGCGCAGCTCGAAGGGCGCCTGGCCGAACTCGACCTGGCCTTACAGCTCAACGACGTGCCCACCATCCGCCTGCAGATGCAGCACCTGGTGCCCGGCTACACCCCGAACGAGGCGATAGTGGATTGGGTGTACTTGCAGCAGCAGGCGGGTTGAGGGCAATTGGGGACAGACCACGGTTTTGCACGCTTCGGTGGCGGGGATCAGCAGCACCGTTCGGGCTGAGCCTGTCGAAGCCACGGCAAGCCCTTCGACAGGCTCAGGGCGAACGGCGGACTTAGGCTCAGGGCGGGAAATCGGGGACAGACCTCGGTTTCCTGTGGGGAAATCGGGGACAGACCTCGGTTTCCTGTGGGGAAATCGGGGACAGACCTCGGTTTCCTGTGGGGAAATCGGGGACTGGGGAAATCGGGGACAGACCTCGGTTTCCTGTAAAATGCCGGGATCTAGCCTACCCGAGCTGATTAAAGGTTTTGAGAGGTACTTCGCCATGCAGACCACCGTTGAAATAGCGTGCCCACAGGAAATTTTGCTGGGCTTGCATCTGGATGCGCCTCAATTTGCCGATCTCATCAAAGAACAAGCCGCGATTGCCTTGTTCCGCGAGGGCCGTTTGTCGTCTGGCATGGCGGCCAGTTGGCTGGGTGTACCGCGCGCGCATTTTCTTTTGAAGGCCATGCAAACCGGCGGTGCGAACCTGCTGGAAAACAACGAGGATGATTTTCTTCGAGAGACTTCACTGCTGTGATCGTTTTCTCCAACACCACACCGTTTATTGCACTGGCCAGCATAGACCGACTGGCGCTTTTGCCGCAGTTGTTCTACAAGGTTCATGTTGCTGAATCCGTAATCCACGAGTGCGCCGAAGGCGGGAGAATTCTGGTTCCGAGCTTAAGAACGCTGGATTGGGTGATCCCCGTGGCAGATGAAACCGCATCAGCGCTACCCTTCCTGCTTGAGCTGGATCGCGGCGAAAAGCAGACCATCGTTCTGGCCCAGAAACACGGGGCGGACCGCGTGATTATCGGGCAATTGGGGCAATTGGGGGGGGGCAATTGGGGCAATTGGGGACAGACCACGGTTTTGCACGCTTCGGTGGCGGGGATCAGCAGCACCGTTCGGGCTGAGCCTGTCGAAGCCACGGCAAGCCCTTCGAC
>Ga0208735_100526_pt1 | contig 15326 bp, 17 predicted proteins | sample Subbio12Aug_8Aab_FD_184829 | JGI IMG/M metagenome (GOLD analysis project Ga0208735, IMG submission 184829) | Serpentinite rock and fluid subsurface biosphere microbial communities from McLaughlin Reserve, California, USA - CR12Aug_8Aab (SPAdes) | ecosystem: Environmental > Terrestrial > Deep... | reverse complement strand
GCGAGTCGGAGAAGGATCGCGACCTTGCGGCTGCCTGGGCAAGTAAGCTGAGTCAGGAACTCCGAGACACCCGTCCCCGATGCCAGGAGCTACTCGCGAGATTGAAGATAGACGCCGCGATTTCTCGGCAGATATGGGAACGAACGGATTTCGGCCTGCTCTTCGACAAAGAGCGCCTTCTCTTCGCGATTGGCTACAACACCGCCGAGGGCCGGCTGGATCAATCCTACTATGACATGCTGGCCAGTGAGTGCAGGCTTGCCAGTTACCTGGCTGTCGCCAAAGGCGATGTGCCGCTGGAGCATTGGTTCCGGCTAAGCAGGGCGGTCACTCGCACGCCCGCGGGCCAAAAGGCCCTGCTGTCGTGGAGCGCGTCGATGTTCGAATACCTGATGCCATTGCTCGTAATGCGAACCTGGCCTCTCACTTTATTGGGTGAAACGTGCTCCGCCGTTGTCAAAAGACAGATTCAGTACGGCAAAGAGCGCGGAGTGCCCTGGGGAGTGTCCGAATCGGCCTTCAACGCCAAGGATGCGGATTTGGTCTACCAGTACCAGGCGTTCGGGGTACCTGGTCTCGGACTCAAGCGCGGTCTTTCCAGCGATCTTGTCATTGCACCCTACGCCACGGCGCTCGCGCTTCCGTATGCGCCGAAGGAGGCGCTGGAAAACCTCGAAGCCCTCGCAAAAGCGGGAGGCTGCGGTCACTATGGCTACTACGAGGCGCTGGACTTTACTCCGGGACGCGTTCCGGCGGGAGCAAAACGTGCGGTGGTAAAGGCCTACTTCGCTCACCACCAGGGCATGAGCCTGGTTGCGTTCGCGAACATGCTCACCAACCATCGCATGAGAGAGCGCTTCCACAGCGACCCCATCGTCCGCTCGGCTGAGCTGTTGTTGCAAGAGCGCGTTCCCCGGAGCATCTCCACCGCGCAGCCCCACATCGAGGAGGTCGAGCATGTGCGGACCTCCCGGGAGCCTATCGTGCCCCCGCGACGCTCCTACCCTCTGGCGGATACCCCGGTTCCTTCCACGCACTTCCTTTCGAACGGCCGGTACTCGGTCATGGTCACCAACGGAGGGGGCGGTTACAGCCGCTGGGAGGATATGGCTGTCACCCGATACAGAGAAGACGTTACCCGGGACTGCTGGGGGCAGTTCCTGTACCTGCGAGATACTGAAAGCGGCGAAGTCTGGAACGCCACGCACAACCCCGGCCCCACCAGGCCCGATGAATACTATGTGATATTCTCGGCCGACAAAGCGGAGTATCGGCGGCGTGACGGCAATATCGCTTGTCATCTCGAGGTATCGGTATCTCCCGAGGACGACATCGAGGTCAGGCGCCTGACTGTCTCCAACGAAGGGTATGAGCCCAGGTCTCTGGAGGTGACCTCGTATTTCGAGGTGGCGCTGGCGGCTCAAGGTGCTGACCAGGCCCATCGCAGTTTTTCGAACCTCTTTGTCGAGACGGAAGCCCTTGAGAGCCTGAGAACCTTGCTTTTCACCCGGCGTCCCCGCTCTTCGCAAGAGCCTCGCCGCTTCGGTATACACACCCTGGCGTGTGAGATCGCCGAGGAGTGCCCCTGGTCTTACGAGACAGATCGGGCCGCTTTTCTCGGCAGGCTTCATGGCGCCAACAATCCAGTCGCGATCTCGGCAGGCGGAGATTTGACCCGCACGACAGGGGCTGTGCTTGACCCGGTGTGCGCGATCCGCCAAGCCGTAAATATCGAGCCGGGAGCGAGTGTCCGGCTGGTGTTCGTAACCGGCGTGGCCGAATCGCGCGAGGCCGCCGTCCGCCTGGCCGAAAAATACCACGATATACGCAGCGCGCAGCGTGCGATCGATCTGGCCTGGACCACAGCGACGATTGAGCTTCGGGATCTTGGAATCTCTCCGCAGGAGTCGGTGACGCTGCAGCGGTTGGCGTCGCGGTTGTTGCTCACCGATCCGTACTCCGCCCTCAAGGTCAAAACGCCCACGGAAAACGGGTTGCCCATCTCCGGCCTTTGGGCTTTGGGCATCTCCGGTGATCACCCGATACTTCTTGTCCGTGTAGAGGATCCCGCGCACGCTCCTTTGGTGCGTCAAGCGCTTCTGGCGCACCAATACTGGCGCCACAAGGGCCTCGTCGCCGATCTCGTCATTCTCAACACCCGACCGACCTCCTACGCCGATGAACTTGATGACCGTTTGCGGCTGTTGGTTCGAACAGGGCATGCGCTCCAGCTTATCGACAGACCCGGCGGTGTTTTCCTTCGACGAGCCGACCAGATGCACCCCGACATCCTCAACCTGCTGCTTTCTGTGGCTCGCGCCACGCTTGAGGGTGATGGTGGCCCCATCGAGGTGCATCTCAATCGTCGTGGCGTGCGTCCGGACTACCCCGGCCAGTTTATGCACACAGCAGCCGCACACGACGACCCCGCGCCTCCGTTCAGCCGCCCCGCCCTGCTTTTCGACAACGGTTACGGAGGGTTCGACCCGGATACCGGCGAGTACGTGATAATCCTTGACGGCGGGAAAAACACGCCGGCGCCGTGGGTCAACGTCATGGCGTCACCGCGCTTCGGCTGCATGGTCAGTGAGGCCGGCATCGCGTGTACATGGGCCGAAAACAGCCATGAGAACCGAATCACCACCTGGAACAACGATTCTGTCTCCGACGGCAGCGGCGAAGTCATTTACATCCGCGATGAGGAAACGGGCGAGTTTTGGAGCCCGACCCCATTGCCGATAAGAGACTCGGCGCCCTACCTGATTCGGCACACCACCGGCTCCAGCAGCTTCGAGCACCATGCTCACGGCATCTCGTCCACCCTCGAAATCTTCGTCTCGGCCGAAGATCCCGTACGGGTCGCCCGGCTTACCCTCGAGAACACGACCGATCGCAATCGGCGATTGTCAGCCACTCAGTTCGTGGAGTGGGTTCTCGGCAACTCGAGAAGCAAGGCTCAGCACCTGGTTGTGACGTGGTATGACGCCGAGCATGAGCTGGTGACCGCGCACAATCACTACAACCCCGACTATCCCGGCCGGGCGACTTTTTTGGCGTGCGACCGCCCGCTTCATTCGTACACTTGCAGCCGCACTGAGTTCATAGGGCGAAACCGGGCGCCGTCAGATCCAGCGGCGATGCACCGCAAGGGTCTGGGTGGCCACTTCGGTCGCTATCACGACAATTGTGGGGCGCTTATGACGACGCTCGAGATAGCGCCGGGGGAATCGGCGTCCGTGACCTTCCTTCTCGGCCAGACGCCTGTCCTGGAAGACGCCCGGCGCCTTGTCGACAGGTACAGACAGCCCGGCGCCATCGACGATGAGCTCAGGCGGGTGACCGGTCTGTGGAGTGCGCTGTGCTCGACTCTGACCTGCCGCACACCAGATGCCGCGCTCGACCTTCTTGTGAACAAGTGGCTGCTCTACCAGGCGCTGAGCTGCCGTCTTTGGGGCCGCACCGCAACATACCAGAGCAGCGGCGCATTCGGCTTTAGGGATCAGTTGCAAGATGTGCTCGCCCTGATGCTCACGCGCCCTGACCTTGTCCGCGCGCAGATCGTCGAGGCAAGCCGCCGGCAGTTCCCTGAAGGCGACGTGCTGCACTGGTGGCAGCCGGCCACGGGGCGCGGGGTCCGTACCCGGATTACCGATGACCGGCACTGGATGCCATACGTGGTAAGTGAGTACATCACGGCAACCGGCGATGAAAGCGTCTTGCATGAGCGCACGGCGTATCTGGACGGACCGCCGCTGGCGGATGGAGAGGAAGACAACTACTTCCAGCCGACCACTGCCGCGCATGCCGCCTCCGTTTACGAGCACTGCTGCGCCGCGCTGGATTCCGGCGCGAAAACGGGTCCGAACGGACTGCCGCTCATGGGGGGAGGCGACTGGAACGACGGGATGAACAGGGTCGGAATCCACGGCAAGGGTGAGAGTGTTTGGCTCGCGTGGTTCCTCTCGGTGGTTTTGAAGCGCTTCGCTCCTGTTTGCGAGATGATGGGCGAACCCGAGAGGGCGCAAGCTTACATCGCCCGAGCGAACGCATTTGTCGCAGCGGCGGACAGCGCCGCGTGGGACGGCGCATGGTACCGGCGGGCATATTTCGACGACGGCACACCGCTGGGTACACGCCATGCCGAGGAGTGCCGGATCGACGCCATCGTGCAGGCATGGGCGACGATTTCGGGCGATGGAGATCCTCGCCGGGCGGAGCTGGCTTTGAATTCGGTCGAGGAAAAACTCGTGCGGCGAGAAGAGGGCCTTATCGCGCTGCTAACTCCTCCGTTTGACAAGATGGAGCAGGATCCGGGATACATCAAGGGCTATGTCCCGGGCGTCAGGGAAAACGGCGGGCAGTACACGCATGCCGCCCTGTGGGTTATTCTCGCCCACCTCCTGAGAGGCGATGGGGACGAGGCCCACGGCCTGCTTGAGCTTATCAATCCCGTGAACCACGCGCTCACAAAGGAGGCTGCTGCCATCTACAAGGTCGAACCCTACGTCGTGGCGGCCGATGTATACGCAGCTCCCCAACACTTGGGGCGCGGTGGCTGGACCTGGTATACCGGTTCGGCGTCGTGGTTCTACCAGGTGGCCATAAGGCACCTGCTGGGTCTGTGGGTTTGCTCGGAGGGCGGTGTGCGGTATCTGTGTGTCGACCCCTGTATTCCCAAGTCGTGGACAGACTATTCGATGACCTTCCGAGATGGGACGACCACCTACGAGATCTCGGTCGAAAACCCCCGAGGGGTAAATCGCGGAGTCGCTCGAGTGATGCTCGACGGAGAAGAGCTGGCGGGCACACGAGTGCCGCTTACTGGCGACGGCAAGCGGCACCAGATGAAGGTTGTTTTGCTCGGCGGGTGATGTGGGGTGTGATGGGGGTATGTCAGTGAGCGGCGGCATCTGACCGAGGTCGAGGGCTGCTGTACAGGGCCCAGAACGCCGCTAAGGCGAGCGCCACGACGAAAATGAGTGCAGTGAGGGCTCCTGGCCAAGACTCAATGACCAAACCCCCAACCACTATCCGGTCGAAGCTTCTTGCCAGCACGAGCGACAGACCGGCAATCGCGAGAGTAGCCACGTAGGCAATGTAAAAACTGATCCACATACGGAAACGGGTCAATCCTAAGAGCAGAGCGATACCCGCAAAAAGCAGCAGCGCTGCTGGGTCGAGGCTCACCTCACCTTGAGAGAGCAGAACCGCGGTTCTAGCCAGGGCAATTGCCCCCAGCAGTATGCACGACCATGCAACTACCTTAATTCGCGTTGGAACCCCACTCGTACTCACGTCGACCCCTCGAACCCTGCTTTGCATCGTGTAGCCTCCATGTAAAGCAACATTGGCATCAACCTACGTCTGCCGATGTCCAAAGTCAAGTAGGCTGATCTCAGGGTTAGGCAGGCACCAATTCCGTCACCTGCAGCGACCACGATGGCGATGATCTTGTGGGCGTTGAGTCCCGGCTGCTCCGCCCAGGACCGAATCCGGCCCTCGAGCGTGCGCTGCGTCTCAGCCGCTGTGCCACGCGCAGCACGGGCACGTGTAGGCCGCAGCCTCCCACAGTCCGGTATCTGCGACCAAAAGCGACAAGTGGATGTCGCGACGGCGAGTAGCCTCACTCAACAAGTCAGCTGCGCTAATCTTCGAGTCCACGTGACCCCCATCCGGCTAACGCTCTTTGGCGTGAGCCGCGAGCGCAGCGAATCGGCTCGATCTCCGGGTTAGGCAGATTCCGCCGTCCCGCTGAGCCACCACACAGCCCCCTCCGGCAGCAGCTCCTCCAGCCATTCATGCGTCTTGTGCACCATCCAGTCACTGCGTATTCGACAGAACTCATTGAACACTTGCGTGGCCTCTGCAGCCCTGTCATCGATGACCGCGTCACGAACCTGTTCGTACAACTCAATCGCCCTGGGCGAGTCCTCCTTAGACGCGGACTGCCACAGCATTCCGCGAGCAGCAAGGTTCTCGTAGTCGTGCGCGGTGTCCATCACAGCCCAACGGTTGCTGAAGCCGTCCAACTGGTTTTGCTACAAGCTGTCACAGCTAATCTTCTTTAAGCAATCTCCTGCCACTTTGATAAAATTATCATGCTCACACAAATAAGGAAAAGCCATCCTCCCACAACAGCCCAAGGTAAAGACGGGGAAAAAGTAGCAAAGCCAGGGTTTGATCCAATTCCCACAATTGAGCCGGCGAGATAAGCAAAGCTGCCTGACATAAGTTCACTGTAAGCCGTATGGGGAAGCCACCACATCGGAAGCAGTTGTCCTATATATGCCTCAATGTAAGGCACGGTAAACCCAATTACAGCACCGAAGACGGGACTTTTAAGAAGAAGCGCAATAAAACCCCCTAAAAGTCCGTAAAACGACAACCCTAACCAAAGGACAAGAATCTGCTGAAACCAAGATGTGACGATGACGGGGTCACCGACCCATTTAGCTATTTCTGTTGCACGACTAATTAAATAAAAACTTATGTGGCCTCCTAACAGCCCAACAAGGCTCCCAATTAGTCCCACAATCAGACTTGCAAATAATACCACCACTATTTTCGTTTTGATGCTGCTTACCCACCCGTAATGAACAGCACGAACTTTTGCCGTGCGCCAAACAAATTCGTTGCCAAAGAAAAGTGCGCCCCAGATAGCGGCAAGCATGGGCCCGACGACAGCGAAAACTGAGAGAATGTAATTTGGACCGGCAACCGGTTTAAGGTTTTGAAAAAGCTCTCTTGTGTCTTTAGCAGTAGGGTCTTCTTGTATCCAGAGCATATATTTTTCAATTCCATATATCGGGATCACTCTCTCCTCTTCCGAAACTGCCATTCTTGCAGCTTGTTGGTATGATGCCATGTACCCCCAAAACGCAACGAGGAGCAACAAAATACCGATTACTATGGTTGCTCGCCCTTTAATAGCAAGCTGACTTTCTATTATTAGTTTGTCAACAGTTTTCAAATTGAAACACCTTGCTCTCAACTGATCTCCTTGATTGTTTTTATAAACGCTTCTTTTAAAGTCGTCTTGTGAACGTAAAGCTCCTGTAATGGCACACTTAGCTCTTGCAACCTTAGAGATACGGATTTTGCCTCATCGTCGGAGGAACAGATTATTTCCAGCAGACCTTCTTCGTGTTCTACGGGACGTGCATTTGGAAAAACACTCGTTACGGCTTCTTGATTGCTTGCACGCACCCGAATATTAGGCGGGAATCTCTTGCTGAGTTCTTGAGGCGAACCTGAAAAAAAAGCTATGCCATCATGAAGAATGACTATCTTGTCCGCCAATGGTCCAATAAGTTCAAAATCCTGTCCTGTTAACAATATAGTGGCGCCATTGCTGGCCATGTTCCGAATGCCTTCTTCTACCTGCCGCCAAGCAACAGGATCAAGCCCCACAGCAGGCTCATCAAGAAAAAGATGGGTTGGCCGCCTTAAAATAGCTGCCGCCATCGCCAAACGGTGCCTTTGACCGAATGAATAATGACCCGCTCTATTTTTTAAAAAAGCGATTTCCAGCTGAAAATCGGCAAGAATCTTTTTTGAGGAATCATCAAGCCAACGGATTCCGGCAAGTAGTCTTAAATTGTCAGAACCACTAAGATTCGGGTAAACAGGTGGTTCATCAAACACGACCGAGATTTTATCACGTATGTCTTCGGCCTTTGCGTTGTCGTCAAAGAGAACAGCTCCGGAAGTAGAGCGAAGAATCCCCGTAGCGATTCGCATCCACGTCGTTTTCCCAACACCATTTAGACCGGCTATGTAAACCACCTCCGAGGGCTTAGCATCAAAACTAAGCCCTCGGAGCACTTCTTTTGAACCAAAGCTCATTTTTACATCTCTGCTTGCAATACTTGTCATTATCTTACTTCCCAAAAAGACCTTTTAGGGAAACCATACAGCCGTAGATCCGCCGAACCCATTAACGGTTGTAATGCACCGACTGGTAAGGGACATGCCGGCCACGAGCCCCCACGGCGTTGGAATACCAGACGCAAAAGTTGCCCAGATGTTCGATTGAGCGTTTGCTCTAAAACCAGTCCTATACCAATTCCAAGAAGCGCCTTTTGCTGTAACGTGATACAGGAAATGCGTCCACTCGTCACTCCACAGACTTCTCGGAGAGCTCAGCATTGTCCCCATTCCGTCAGCGGTCCACTGGGTATTTGCCCAATGCCTTGCCACAACAACTCCAAACCGGTTTATGTAGTCTCTCCTAGATCTTGACGTAAAAACCGTCGAATTTGCCGGCGTCGCAGTCACGAGCAAGTGAACCGTGTCTCCTGCATCAGTATAGTGATAGGAATCCTGAATAACCTTTTCATCATTACCATCCCGAGCCTTGCTTTTATCTTTTCGCCCTTTCACCAAATCTAAGTCTGAAATGTCAGTGGATGTCGGCAGATTATCAATCACTTGACCTTTTTTCGGCAAATTATTTTGCCCTTCGCCATTTCCCTGCCCGGCGGCGATCGGAGCCGCAAAGGTACTAGACATTAAAAGAATCCCCGCTAGCAACACCGACACAGTACGAACTTTCTTCTTCATTGATCTTTTCGCCCCCTTTAAAAATTATTCTTCAGCAACCATTTCCACGCAGTTATCTCTTCGCCTGATTGGAAAAAGTCGCCCTCTCAAAAAAGACATATCATAGCCCCGCTCCGCGCGTCAATGCTTCTATTGCTTAAGAGCGCGTAAGAATTCGGGGGGTCTACTCTCAGTTCCAAGGACCGAACATCGCCAGGAACTGCTGACGCGTCGAAAACGGCATCAGATGCCCCGCCGGTGGTTCGTATTCCTTTCCGTCCGAATGTACCATCTCATAGCTGAATGCGTAGCGGCGCTTATTTGCGATCGCCTCGCGACGGCGCCTGTCTTTCAGCTTAAACGTCTGCTCCCTCTGCGGCACCGGCAGGTGTGCGCAAGTCCCCTCCATCGTCCCCATGGTGGGGACCTGCGCCGAGCAGATCGAAGAGCGGAGCTGCGTCTTTGGGGTTGGAAAGGCGGTCTTGACCGCCCGATTGACGTGCCGCGGGTCGAGCTTGTGGACGATCTTAGGTCCGTGCAGGTGATCAGAGAGTTTGGAGGCAGCAGCCCTCACCGTCGCTTCCTCGGGCGAGAGCGACAGTATCTCATCGAGGTAGGTGCGCCGGTCCACGAACTCGTCGATGTAGACACGGCGGGAAAAGGCCACCTCGCCGAACTCAGTGAGGATCGCACGTGGCCTGGTATCCTTCACCCGCCAGCAGGTCTTCAAGCACGCGTGTCTCGGTTTTCTCGAAATCCTCGAACAGAGCTATGCGGTCCAGACACAGCTCGACCAGCATCGACTTGAGCGCAGCATCATCGTGCATGCGGGTTTCCTTTCTTCTCTGGGTCTTCGATACACCAAGAGTAGAAGGAAGCCCGCACTACGTCTCAAGACGACTTCGGGGTCACGCCCCCCGAAACCTTACGCGCTCGATCTCAGGCACACTCTACCGCGGATGTGCCAGTGATCTCGCCGGCGATGGAACTGAGAAGCCCCTCTACTAGCTGGGTGTTCTCGTCCGATTCGCCATACCCCATGCAGACGGTAAGAGCATCGCGATATGTGCTGACGACGGGCACGATGCTCACCCCGTCGGCCCCCGGCCCGAACATGAACCCGGAATCGGGCGCAACGTCGTCGAAGCGCAGCTTCGCATCATCGATAACGCCGATGTTCGTGAACCACGGGTACGTCTTCTGCGGCGACTTGTCCGAGGCGCCCCCAGCGCGAAAAGCGAGCCCCAGAAGGCGCTCCGTGATGCGATATCCGAGGCCTGCAACCCTCTCCGCACTCGCGAGCGGTCCCGCACCGTAGCACATCTCCGCCCACCGCTGCATCCGTTGGTGGACCCGACGCAGCGTGTCCTCAAAGGACTCGTCGTTGACACGCTCAATGTCGAGGGAGCCCGAGATCGAGAGATTGCAGACAGGGAGGCCGACAGCATCTGGCAGATAGCGCCGAAGGTCCGCCGTGTACATGAGAGACAGCGGGACGCCCACCGGTGGGTTCAAACGCGAGATGCAGGCGCGCAGGACAGCGGTGAGCATCATGTCGTTCACTGTGCATCCGCGGTCCGCTCCATAGGCCTTCAACAAGGCGAACTGTTCAGGAGGCAAGGTAAGCCATCGGTACGTGAGGCCCTTGCCCGCACTCGTGGATTGGGGCGCAGGCCATGTTGGGCTTGTCCACGACTTGGCCTTGCGAGCCTCGCGGCGTTGCGACGCAGTGAGGTTCGCCCAAACGTCTCGTCCGCTGGGCCGTGTGCGCAGATTCGGCACCGGCGCGAACTCCGCGTCCACCCCCAAGCGGGAGTAGATGCTGGCGAGGAGATACGCGTACTGCTTGGCTGCTCGCCCATCACCGACTACATGACTGATCTTGACACCGAGAACATCTCGCTCAGCTGCGCGGAACAACGCCACACCGGCTTGGGGTCCCTCATCCTCCAACGGAACCGCTTGGAAGGAACGCATCATCTCGTCCGGATCTGCCACATTCTCGTGCACCGAAATGGTTGTGCCGTCGAGGTGCGGCAGGCGTTCCCAGTACGCCCTGCGCTCGTCAGTCCGGAAAGCACAGCCGACGACAGGCTCAGCGTCAAACGACAGTCGAACCGCACGTGCGAGCCGGTCAGCGTCGAGGTGCGCCAGTGGCAACGATAGGGAGAGGCCTAGCCGATGCTTCACCGCAGCTCGGGTGATGGCGATTGCGGTGTCTGCGCCCGTCGCAACGAAGCGATCTGGGATTCCCGGCATTAGTACCCCTGCCTCAGCCCGCCCGCTCAGACTGTTGTGTCTAACTTAGTAGCGCTTAACTCGCGCGGCTTGCCCTTACAGGATACACCAACCTCCTGCGCGTCGAGTTGAAGCGCGTGTTAGAGCAGCGGCTGACACCCTTCAGTCACCGCAGGCCCCTCACCGTGGTTTGTCGTGGTGGATGCGCCTGTTAGAACCACGCCGTCACTCGTAACGGCTCCACATCCTGAGCACCTTGACGACCTGATCCTCGTGGAGCACCTCGCAGACAAGCCGGTGTTGGATGTTGATGCGGCGTGAGTATGCGCCGCTCAAGTCACCGACGAGCTTCTCGAAGCGGGGCGGAGTGAAAAACGGATCCTCTTCGAGGATGGCGAGGAGCTTCATCGCTTTAGGCTTCAGGCCGGCGGCAGCGAGGAGCCTCGCGTCTTTCTGGGCGGCTTTCGTATAGACGAGGCGCCAGGTCACCAATCAAGCTCGCCGTCGAGCTCGTCTACGGGCGCGGCCATGCCCTCGAGGATCGACTCGCACATGCCGGGGATCGACACGAGGTGGAGCGTCTCTTGGACCGCGCGCCAGTCATCCTCGCCGACTAAGAACGCGCTGCCGCGCTTGCCGGTGATCTGGACGGGCTCGTGGGTCTCCTGGACCTCGTCGACGAGGCGGTAGAGCAACTTGCGGGCCTCGGTGGCGGTAATGCTGGTCATGATGGGGCCCCTCTCGCACGTACGGTATAGCGTACGCTTCGATTCAGGTCCCGTCAAGGCCCCGGCATTGCTCTGCCGATCTTGCGCTGGGCCAGCAGCGCTACTCGGTGAAGTAGTCCGTGTCGATCTTTTTCACTTCATATGTAGCCATCGGGCTTATGCCGAGATTGTGGTCAATCATCAGTTCAGCAAGCTGGGCACCATCGATCAGGACGATCTCTTGTTGTCGATGCGCGACACGTACTCGCGTCGATTCCCTCATCACCGCTGCGCCCGATTGCCCGTCCAGCGTCCTGCCTGCTGCCGCCATACCCCATCTTCAGAAGCAACTCGACGACGAGCTTCTCAAAGAGACTGGGTGACGCTGATTTGACCTGCTGCAGGACGTCAGGCCGAACTCGTCCGCCAAGGCATCGATCGTCTCTCGATGCGAGTGCTCCTGCCCGTCGCCCGCAAACTCAAGCAATGGCAGCATCACACTCTGGTAATCAGGAATCGCCACTCTGTTTCCCCTCCCTGCTATCGGCCTGACGCATTAGGCTTGCACTGCAACTGCGGCCATTGGCGGCCGCGAATCTATATTACCTTACGGGTCGCGCGAGCCCCGCCAGAAGACCGCGGCCAGGCCGACGAGGAAGGCGACCCACAGAATCGTCGAAGGCTAGGCACCAACGAAAACACGAACGGCCTGAGCCGTATCTGCCGAGGGGCCAGAGCATGGCTCACATCCCGCAGGCCGATCTCGACGCGATCGCGTCGAAGCCCAGCTCACGACCCAGGAAGCGTCTCGGCCACAAGACCCCGGAGGAATGCCATGCACGATCGTAGGAAGTCGCTCCGGAAGGCGAAGCGATGCACCTCAAACTTAAACTCAGGCGAGGCCATCATCGGATCAATTCTGCTTCTGCACCACTTCGCGCATATCCTGTACCGCTTCGGCGGAACCGAGCACGTACAGCTCGTCGCCCGGCAGGAGCCTGCTGTTCCCCGTCGGGATAAATAGCCAGCCCTCCCGACGTATCAACACCACGAGTGGCCGCGAGGGACCGCCGATCGCCAGCAGCTTCTCGCCATCGGCCCTGGATCCGACATCGACGTGGAGGCGTTGGATAGACATTCCCCGCTCCGCAGGAACATCGATCTCCACTGGTATAGGAGGGGCAACGTGCTCGAGCGGCTCAGCAATCCCAAGCCGACGTGCGACGAACCCAACCGACGGGCCTTGAACAAGCACTGACGCAATCACGGCCACAAACACGGTGTTGAAGATTGCATCTGAGACACCCAGACCCGCTACCATGGGAAATGTCGCCAAAATAATGGGTGCGGCACCGCGGAGCCCAACCCAAGAGACCATCATCTTCTCCCGCACGGTCAGTCCTGAGTGAATCAGCGAGATGAAGACCGCGAGCGGTCGCGCGACGACCATCAGCACAACAGAAACGCCGATGGCGGGCCAGAGCTGCGCTACCAGGTGCGACGGGAAGACTAGCAGGCCGAGCACCAGGAACATACTCACCTGCATCAGCCACGCCAAGCCGTCATGGAACCTCACCAGACTCCGCTTATGCACGAAGACCCGACCGGCCATCGCCAGTCCTGCCACGTAGACGGCCATGAAGCCGCTTATCTGACCCAGCGCCGCCACGCCGAAGATAGTACCTGCTGCGGCAAGGGTCAGGCCGGGATAGAGACCGTCGTGTTCGAAGTCGATCCAGTTGAGCAGCCTGACAAGTGCCAGCCCGGCAATCCAACCAAACAGTGCCCCGCCAACGAGGCTATAAATGAACAGAAGTGGGATCAGTGCCGGATGAACGAGACCGGACTGCAGCGCGGCAATCGCCGAAACGGTGAGGAAGACGGCAGTGGGATCGTTGCTCCCCGACTCGAACTCGATGAGTCTTCGGAGGTGCGGCGAGAGTCCAATCCCGCGAGAACGGAGCACTGAGAAGACAGCCGCGGCATCCGTCGACGAGAGAACTGCGCCCAGCAGCAGCCCCTCAACGAGTGACATTCCCAGGACAAAGGTGGCGAAGGCGGCAACGATCGCTGCGGTGATCCCGACCCCGGCGGTGGCTAAGAGAGTCCCGCTCCTGACGAGCGGCTGCGTGAGTTGCTTGGGGTCAGTCTGAAGACCCCCGTCAAAGAGAATCAGAGCGAGAGCGATGGAGCCGATCGCCATTGCTATTCGTGGTTCATCGAACTCGATGCCACCCAATCCTTCGGAGCCCGCGAGCATCCCAAAGGCCAAGAAGAGAAGGAGTGCGGGAACGCCAACTCGTGATGTCAGTTTGCTGGCAAGAAGACTAAGTAAGAGTAGTAAGGCGCCTGCGAGAAGGGCATAAGCAATGGCTGAATCCAAAGTGTCCGCTCTTTCTCCGATGGGTGGCTCTACGAGAAGCCCGTCTTTACACCGATCAAGCCGACCCTCAGGCATGTTCATGCCCGCGGGGCCCACGGTCTTCGCCTAACAATATAGCGCATAAGCTGCGCGCCGGTGCCCTTGGCGCCGTCGAGCGCGATTGCCGTGTGGGTCTTCATATGCGGGTCGATGCCGATTACGATCATGCCTGTCCCCTTCCGCCGGATACGAGGGAAGCCCAGAAGGTAAGATCCCGGTAAGGAGCAGTTGCGATGATTGCACCCGCGGCGGTGGCGGTGAGAGAACAGGAGGCACTTGTGAACTCCACCAGGAGGCGGCGGACCATTGCATTCGCACTGAATCGCCAGTGTGGCGACGGGAGCGATAACCTTAGGCTGTATCACGTGACTGACGGCTCTCTTGGGACTAAGATCTACAGAGTTGTGGCTCAGCCAAAATTCAACTCCAGCACAACAGGGGCGACCGTCGTTCGCAGTTATAGGCACTCGCTACCGTCTCCACCGCCGCATACCCGCCTCTGCAGCGAGAGGATGTGACCTTGCTCTACCGATTCCTCGGAGTTCTTGGATCGAACCCTCCTGTCAGCTTCGTGACAGGGGACTTGCTCCTCTACCCCACAATCGCAGCACTGCTGGTTGCCAGCGCTCTCTGTCTCCGGAAACGCGTTCCTGGGCGGCAAACCTTCGTCACGCTATGTTTCGTCTTGTACGTATCGATGGTCGTGGAAGTCACCCTGTTCCCCGTGCCCATCAGTCTCGCGGAGATAGCCAGCGTACGCTCCGACGCCTCCCTTTACGTATCACCTGACCTGAACTTGGTTCCATTTCACAGTATCGCCTCAAGCCTCACCGGAGCAGAATCGCAAGGGCTGGGAGTGTTCTTCCGCAACTGGCTGGGCAACCTTCTGCTGCTGATGCCCTTGGGCTTCATGGCGCCGATCATCTGGAAGCGGCTTCACCGTGCGTCGCGAACGGCCATCCTCTCTGTCGCGACGTCGGTGTCGATTGAAATCATGCAGTACGTAGGATCGTTTCTGGTATTCAACATCAGGTGGAAATCCGCCGATGTGGATGATGTAATTGTCAATGTCGCCGGAGGGATGTTTGGCTTCTTGCTCTCAAGGGCGCTGATTGGGGTCGCCAAGCGGAAGGCCGACGCAGGAACCCGGTAGCGCCACTAGCTCCAATGAGGGCAGGTGCTCCGACGGTGTCTTTCGATGGGCGGGCACACCCTTCGCTCGGCCTAAAGCAATCGGGCGAGCAGCACCACGTCGACGGAAGCGCCGTCCGAGACGATCGCGTGCCGACATAACCCCTCGCGTTCGAACCCCCGCCGTTCATAGAGCGCGATGGCGCCCGGATTATTCGCCCACGCCCATGCCTGGATGCGTGAGACCCCCGCGGTCGGAGCCCAAGCGATCAGTGCCTCGACGAGCG
>Ga0208735_100524_pt1 | contig 15354 bp, 17 predicted proteins | sample Subbio12Aug_8Aab_FD_184829 | JGI IMG/M metagenome (GOLD analysis project Ga0208735, IMG submission 184829) | Serpentinite rock and fluid subsurface biosphere microbial communities from McLaughlin Reserve, California, USA - CR12Aug_8Aab (SPAdes) | ecosystem: Environmental > Terrestrial > Deep... | reverse complement strand
CTTGCAAGCGGTTGCGGCTCCAGTCGGGCTTGAGGTCGAGCGCGATGCGCACCCGGCCAGCGGCTTCGATGCCGTCGCGCAGCTGCGCGGAGGCGGCGTAGATCAGGCTGCCTTCGAGCCCGGTTTGAGTCAGCACGCATTCGCCCCGGCGCTCAAACGCCTGCCCGTTGGCGTCGGTGAAGCGCAGCAGCACACCCTTGAGCGCGGCGCCGGCAAAGCGCTGTTGCAGGTGCGCGCTCCAGCCTAGGCGCGTGCCCACGGCCACGTCGAAGCCGCAGTTGCTGGGGCGCAGCGGCTGCAAGGCCACGCCGTGCTGCGCCAGCCACGGCATCCAGGCGCCGTCGGAGCCCAGCCGGGGCCAGCTCGCACCGCCTAGCGCCAGCAACACGGCGCGTGCGTGCACCTCGGTCTGGCCCTGTGGGCCCTGCAGATGCAGGCAGTAGCCGGGTGGCGCAGAGCTTGGGGCCAGCGGCTGCAGGTGCCCGCTCCAGCGCTGGCGCATATGAAAACGCACCGGCACACCGCTGGCTGGGTGGCGCAGCCGCTGCAACCAGGCGCGCAGCAAGGGCGCGGCCTTCATGTCGCGCGGGAACACGCGCTGCGAGCTGCCCACAAAGGTGTCTATGCCCAGCCCGGCAGCCCAGTCGCGCAGCGCCTGCGGGCCAAAGGCGTCGAGCCAGCGGCCGCAATCTGCAGCGCGGGCGCCGTAGCGGGCCTTGAAGGCCGGCAGCGGCTCGGCGTGCGTCAGGTTCAGGCCGCCGATGCCGGCGAGCAACAGCTTGCGCCCCACCGTGGGCATGGCGTCGAACAGGTGCACCTCGATGCCGGCCGCACTCAAGACCTCGGCCGCCATCAACCCCGCCGGCCCAGCGCCGACGATGGCCACCGGGCAGTGCAGGGGGGGTTGGGAGGCGGGGCTGATTGGGCTGATGGGATCGTTCATGCCACCTCCCCCTCGCGCAGGGCGGCGCGCACTTGCTCGTCTAGGGCCTGCAGGTCGCCGTCGTTGTGCAGGCGCTGCAGCCCGGCTTGTTCGCTGGCCTCGAGGGGCTCAAAAAACCTTTGCTGCAGCGCCAGCACGGCGGCGTCGGCGTCGGAGGGGTCGCGGTTATCGGCTTGGCGCGCAGCCATGCGCCGCTGCGCCTGCTCGGGGCTGGCGCTGCAATGCCACAGGTGAAACGGCACCCGCTGTTGCGCGGCCAGCGCGCGCACGGCCTCGCGCTCGTGGCGACGCAGGCAGGCGGCGTCGATCAGCACCGAGCAGCCTGCCTGCAGCAGTTGCTGCGCCGCTTGCTGCAGCCGGGCGTAGGTGCGCTGCGTCGTGTCTGGGTGGTACCACTGGGCTTGCTGCGCCGCACTGGGGCGCGCCGTGGCGGCCACGCCCAGCAAACGCTTGCGCTCCACGTCGGAGCGCAGGCACAGGGCGGCGCGCCCCTGTTGCGCCAGGGCATCGCGCAGCAGCCGCGCCACGGTCGATTTGCCGCTGCCGCTCAGCCCCAACAGCAGCCACACGCCGGGCGGCGCGGGCGCAGCCAGCAGGGTTTGGGCACAGGCGAGGTAGCTGGCGTGAAGCGCCCAAACGGTGGCGTTGCTGCCGCCGTGATCGCCGTTGGCAGCGTCGTGGGCAGCGCCGTTGCCGTTGTCGCAGGCGCCGCCCAGCCCACTGTGGCCACCGAGCAAGGCCACGCGCGCGCGCACCAAGGCGCGGTAGGCGGCCCAAGGGCGCAGGGCGCGCACGCCATCGAAGTCGCCCGTGGCATCCAAGTAGCCGTTGAGGAAGCGCCACGCCAGCGCCGGCAGCCGGTACTGGAGCAGGTCCATGAAGGCAAAGGCGGCGTCGTGCAGCACGTCGAGGGCGCGCAGATCGGGCTCGAACTCGAGCGCATCGAAAGCGCGCACCCCGCCTTCCCACTCGATCAGGTTGCCCAGATGCAAATCGCCGTGGCACTCGCGCACCTTCCCGGCAGCAGCGCGCGCCTGCATCCACGGCCGCAGCGCCTGCAATTGCGCCTGCAGTGCAGCCCCCAGCGCCTGCACGGCAGCCCGGTCCGGTGCTGCCAGCGCCGGGTGCGCCAGCAGGGCCTGCACGCATTCATGGGCCCAGTGCGCGCTGTCGCGCTGCGGCAGCGCCTCGAGCGGCAGCGGCGCCAGCGACTGGTGAAAGGCCGCCACGTGGGCCGCCAAGGCGTCGATGGTTTGCGGGCGCAAGCAGCCGCGGCGCGCCTGCTCGGCCAGCAGCGCCTCGGGGGCAAAGCGGCGCATGCACAGCACCCAGTCCAGCGCGGTGTGCTCAGCGCTGGCGTGCAGCGCGGCTTCGGGGTCGGCGGCAAACACCTCCCAGCTGGTGCTCAGGGGTCGCAGCCCCAAGTACAGCTCGGGCGCCGTGCGCCGGTTCAGGCGCAGCTCTTCCAGCCCAAACCAGCGCCGCCGCTCCGGGGTGGAGAAATCCAGAAAAGGCAGGCGCAGCGGCTTTTTGAGTTTGTAGGCGCGCGCGCCTCGCAGCAGCACGCGCGAAATGTGGGTCTCGATGCACACGGTCATGCGGGCAGTGTAGGGCACAGGGGCGACCCCAAGCGTAGCCAGTGCCCGATCGGGGGGCTGAGAAGCTGGGAGCCGCAGGCTTGGCCCAAGGCGCTGCGCCACAAGGTGCCATGTCAAAAGTGGCCGCAAAAGGGTGCTACAATGCAGGTCTTTCCCCGATAGCTCAGTCGGTAGAGCGCCGGACTGTTAATCCGTAGGTCCCTGGTTCGAGCCCAGGTCGGGGAGCCAGCAACTTACCGAAGTTGTTGATTTTCAAGGTGATTTGCCAGCGTCATTCCAGATTCCGCCAGTCCGCCGCTTGTCGGCCCTATCGGAGATATGTGATGACGAAAAATGGCAGTTTTCAAGCGCAGCCGGGTGATTCCAGCGCCTGTCTCGCAGTCGATGTGCAGGGCTTGCCCTTGCGCTTGCGTTCTCTGGCCCAGCGGCCGGCATCGCTCACCGTGCGCGAGCTGGTGCAGCGCTACATGGACGCCTACACCGGCGCTGATCCAACCCGTGCGCAGCGCTTGGCCGCTTGGATCGAGCTCATGGGTGACTTTGAGGTCAGCCAAGTCGACGCCGACCTAATCCACGCTGGCCGCGCCGAGTTGGCGACCAAGCCGCCGCTGGTTTACTTGGGCATGGACCATCTTGGCCGCCAGATTTTCAAGGCCAAAGGCCGCCAGCGCAACAAATCCAACGCCAGCCTCAACCGCTACACCGTTGCCATGTCGGCACTGTTCACGTGGGCTATCGAGCAGCGGTTGGCACCGAAGGGCTTTGTGCATCCGTGCCGGGGCATCAAGCGCCTACCCGAGAGCGACGGCCGCGTGCGCTACTTGGCCGATGACGAGCGGACGCGCCTGTTTGAGTCCTGTCGTCAGTCGCGCTATCCGCGCCTGCATGCCATGGTGCTGATGGCCATGAAGACCGGCGCGCGCAAAGGCGAGCTGCTGGGTTTGACTTGGCGCGACGTCGACTTGGACGCCGGCATAGCCTATCTGGGGCGAACCAAGAACGGCGACCGCCGTACCCTTGTGCTGCTGCCCGATGTGGTGGAGGCCTTGCGGTCGTTCAAATCGAGTGATGGGGCGCGCTACGTGTTCGGGTCCGTTCGCAGCAAGTACCAGTCGCCTGCGAGCATTGAAACAGCGTGGCGCGAGGCCCTGTCGCGCGCAAAGGTGCGCAACTTTGTATTCCACGACCTGCGCCACACCTGCGCGTCTTACATGGCTCAGGCCGGCGTGGATCTCAGTGTGGTGGCCGAGGTCTTGGGCCACCGCAAGCTGGACATGACGCGCCGCTATGCCCACTTGACCACCAAGACCAAGGCGGCTGCAATGGCCGCCGCGCTGGGGGGCATCTAATGAACACGCAAAGCATTACAGCCCCTTGTGCTGCTGCCTTGGTGGCTGCGCTGTCGGCCATCGTGGCCGAGGTTTGCGGTCCACAAAAACCCTATGATGGCGACAGTTTTCTGCCGGCGCACCTAATCGACGCTGCACGCGAGGCCTTGGCCAGCGCTCAGGACATTGGCCATTTACGGGAGGGCTTGCAATGAGCGCCACCATACACATACACCCCAACGCGGCACCTGTGCCTGTGGTGCAACCCAAGGGGCTTAAGAGGGGCTGTCCGGGGAATGTGTCCTCCCTTGGTATTCATCGTGCGCAAAAGTCCATGCGGGAGTCTGAGCAGGCATCTATCGACCGCGCATTGCGCATTCCGCTCCCCGCAGCGGATGCGTGCGACGCCCATGGATGGCGCTTGGGCAGCTACCACGGCCTGCATGAAATCGAAAGGGGCATCGTGGCGGCTGCGTTGGACCTGTTGAAGGCCAGATTGCGCACCAGTCATGTGATGATCGATTCACCCGACGCCATGCGGGATTACCTGCGGCTGCAGTTGGCCCCCGAGGAAAAGGAGATGTTCGCGGTGGCGTTTCTGGATTCGCAGAACCGCATGATCGCGTTTGAGGTGATGTTTGTTGGGTCTCTGACGCAAACCAGCGTTTACCCCCGGGAGGTGGTGCGCGCGGCTTTGGCGCACAACGCGGCTTCAGTGATACTGGCGCACAACCACCCCAGCGGCCAAGCAACGCCGTCCAAGGCCGATGTTCTGCTGACCCAGACACTGCGATCTGCTTTAGGCCTAATCGACGTCCGCGTGCTGGATCACTTGATCGTGACAGTTGAGCGGTGCTTATCCATGACGCAAGAGGGCCTGATCTAGGCAAGGGACGGACATGGGACGACACGCGGAACCCTTCCAGCCAACCAACCAAGAGGTCAAGGCCCTGCAGGCTGCTTGGCAAGAACTGCAGCGGATCCGGGACGGTGAGCGGCAATTTGGCGCGCCTAGCCGCGCCAATCGCCACGACTTCAGCGCGCTGAGGAAGGCTTTGACCAGCCTGCAAAAAGCCTTGGTTCCATTCGAAAGCACAGACAACGACCTGCCGACGGGCAACCGGATGGCGTTGATTGCCCACTTGCAGGGCCATGCCCTCGCCCGCAGCGTGCTATTGGAGCAAAGCCGCCTAGATGACCGCTTGACGAAGCTGGCCAATTGGCTCCCAGATTTGGTCGAAGCCTGCGACCCTGAAACGCGCGGCCCCGGCGCATCCTTCAATCCCGGCGCCTTCGCCTGGATCGCATGCAGCATGGCGCACTGGGAAATGCACACCGGCAAAAAGCCCGGCAGCGCAGCGCTCAGCCGATACGTGCGGGCTCTACTCTCCATGCAAGACCGCGAGCCGTGGCCAAAAGTCACGGAAGGCATGATTCGAACTGCGGCAAGGGAAGTTAGAGAGATTTGGCCGCACTTGAACGAAGGCGCAAGTCAAGCCGGGAACCTTGACCGGTGACGTCTGGCTGAAGGGGTGCCGTTATTCGGAACGAATTACGGCATAGGTTAACGCGCAACAAAACAAGACCATCAACTCCGTGACTTAGCAAGTCACAACAGCGTCTGGAAACCGCAGCCAACTGGCGCGGATCGCTGGCAAATCACCCGCTATTGATTTGGAGTTGACTCATGAAACTACCTGCAGCCGAAGGTGCCGAAGTGACGGTGCTACTTGGTTTTGTGCCGATGAGGGCCTTGTGGAGCGGTGAATCGCCGCTGTACCCCACTGAACCGGCCGCCCGGTGGGCGGTCCATCGGATGCGCCGAGAGCTGGCTGAAGCCAATGCTGTCGCGTTGCACCGCCGGCGCACATTCATCCATCCCGAGCGATTCGCTACTGTGGTGGAGCGCCGCGCCCTGAACCAGTTTCGGGAGCGACCGACATGGTGACGCCTATCATTGACTTGCGCCAGCGCAAGAAGCGCGCCACCCTGCCGCCAAACGCCTACCAGCGTAAGGTGCTGGGGTTGGGCTGGGCCCTGATGGACGCGCTGCACAGCCACGCCAAGCCTATCTGGAAGGCCAAGCTTCGGCAACAGGACAGCCGGCTAGATGAGGATCTGTCGGTGGAGCTGGGCCCGGATCTGCAGTTGCGCATCCGTGATTCCGAAGGCCGAATCGTGGCCGTGAGCACAGCACACCGCCGCCGGGCGGTGCCCAGCGATCACCCATGGAATAGGTGGTGACGACATGCTGCTGTCACTCAACAAAAAACGAAAACTCAGCGCCAGCGCAGTGCCTGGTGTGCTGCTGTCCAATCCCGACGCCGACACCCATGAGGTGCTGCAGGCCGTCATTGGCTTGGCCGGTGAGAGCGAGGACAGCCTCGCTCAACGCATGGCCTTGGCCCATGGCCACGAGCTGCGCTATGTGGCGCCCTGGGGCCAGTGGTTTTTGTGGAATGGCCGCTGCTGGGAACGCGACAACACCCTCAAGGCCGTGCACTTAGCGCGACATATCTGCCACGACGTAGCCGTGGAGTTGACCGCATCTGGTGAGCTGGACGACAAAAAGCTGCCAGCCGTAGTACGCGCCCTCAAGTCCGCGAAAACCATCTACGCGGTGACCAACTTGGCACGAGCCGACCGCCGCCTTGCTGCATCGATTCAACAGTGGGATGCCAACGCCTGCCGGCTCAACACACCAAGCGGTGAAGTTTGCCTGCGCACCGGCGCGCTGCTGCCATCGGATCCGGAGAGCTACCACACCAAGATCACGGCCGTGGCGCCGTCTGGCGATAGCTGTCCGACGTGGCTGAAATTTCTGGATCGCGTGACCGGAGGCGATGCCGAGCTGATGGCTTACCTGCAGCGGGTGTGCGGTTATGCATTGGTGGGCGAGGTGCTTGAGCATGCGCTGGTGTTCCTCTACGGCACGGGCGGCAATGGGAAAAGCGTTTTCACAAACACCGTGTCTGGGATCTTGGGCAGTTACGCTCAGGCCGCCCCGATGACCACGTTTGCTGAGAGCGCTGGCAACCAACACCCGACCGACCTCGCCATGCTGCGAGGCGCGCGCTTGGTGACGGCCGCTGAGACCGAGGAAGGGCAGCGCTGGGCTGCAGCCAAAATCAAGCTGCTGACCGGTGGTGATGTGGTGGCCGCGCGGTTCATGCGCCAAGACTTTTTCGAATTCAAGCCCCAATTCACACTTGTGATCAGCGGCAACCACAAGCCCGGTCTGCGCAGTGTGGACGAGGCTATGCGCCGCCGCCTGCACTTGGTTCCGTTCACGCAAACCATTCCAGTCGAAGAGCGCGACCCCAACCTGCCCGCCGCGCTGAAGGCCGAATGGCCGGCCATCCTGCAGTGGATGGTCGAGGGCTGTCTGGCTTGGCGGGCCGGCGGGTTGAAGCCGCCGCCGGTGGTGGCTAATGCGACCGAGGATTACTTGGGTGACGAGGATGTGATGGGGCAGTGGCTGGAGGAGGCGACCGAGCCAGCTTTTGATGCGTTTGAAACCACCACCGCCTTGCATGACGACTACCGCGCATGGGCTGAGCGCACGGGCGAGCGGTTCCTAGGAACCAAGCGATTCAGCCAGGCACTGGAGGAGCGCGGCTTGCTGCGCCACCGCAAGGGCATCGGAAAGGGTTTCACGGGTCTACGTCTGAAGTCATCCAGCCAGCGGCCGTGGAGCCGCGCCAAGCAGGTGAGCATCGATGAAACCGAGTGAACCGAATGCCACTTGTGCCGCTTGTGAACCAAGTTCAAATTCACACCATTTACGCGCACACGTGACGCGCGCACACATGAATGGCGCTAATTCAAAACGAGTGCACAAGCGGCACAAGTGGCACGCCACCCAGCGGGTGAGCCAGTGGGCCCCCCTGAAAGGTACTGTGCCAGCCCCTTGCATACGGGTGCGAAACGATCGCGGGATCGAGCTAGTGCCTGATCTTCTGATATGTTAAGACTATCGTGTAATTGGATGAAATAGATGAAAACTATGCTTCTCACCAAGGCTGAATATGCCCGCAGGCGTGGCGTGAGCGCTGCTGCAGTATCCAACGCGATTGCAGAGGGGCGGATCACTGTGACGCTCGATGGCGACCGCCAGATGATTGACCCGGTTGCCGCTGATGCTCAGTGGGCCGCGAATTCACGCCGCCGAGCGACCGGCAGCGCGGCATCATCAAATGAAGCGCCACCACGACGAGGTGGTGACGTTGGTCTGTATGAAGACCCAAGGCGGATGCGAGAAGATGCCGAAGCCCAGATAGCGGTGCTGCGACTGGGTGAGCTGCGCGGCGACTTGATTCGCGTTGAGGCGGTTCGAAGGGCGCTGGCCGCGAAAATCAGCGAGATGCGCGATCGATTCCTAGGCATACCCGCCCGGGTTGCGTCAAGCCTCGCAGGGTGCCACGAGGTCGAGGAGTGCGCCCGGCTACTGGAGGAGGAAGTCCGACATGCGCTTATCGCCATCGGCGGTGACATGCTTTCGACGGAGGTCAGCAATGAACCGCCCATTTCACCAACAAGGACATAACATGCTGGATTGCATTCTCAACGACAGCGAGCGCGCTGAAATCGACCAACTGGTTCGTGAAACTAACAACCAAGGCGCGCAAGCCTTCACTTGGTGGAGCCCGGAGAAGAAGCTGGTCCTGATAGGTGTGGCCAGTCAGGGCGAGTTGCTGACTTGGTTTGCATCCCCGGCCCAGACTCAGGTCGAAGCAATGTCTATTCAAGCGGTGGTGACATGCGGCATGCGCGTGGCGGCGTCCGTGGTGATCAATGCCAACCAACAGGCCGTCGATGAAGCCAATGCGCTGATCTCACGCGTGCGTCACTGAACACTTGACAACGACATTTTTTTGTAATAGAATTCAACCGTTATCGAGTGTTTTTGAGCCTTGGAAGAATGGTTCGCCGGGAGGCGATCGGTTTGGCTACCGTCCTAAGCCATTTTTCCAAGTAACCTTTGGTCGGAAGCCAAAGCCCTCAAGAATGCCAACGACAAGGCTTCGGAAAAAGCCGCGTCCATCGAGAAGTTGCCACGCCGCATGCGTGGTGTTTCATCGCTGGCGCGGCTTCGTTCTTTTTGGTCGCCGCGCTGCAACCTAGGAGAACTTGTGAAGCAAATTCGCAAAGCCCACTTCGGGGGAGTTGACGCCGCTGCGCGATCAGCCCCCTTGGTGCTGGCCACGGACACACCTGTGGAGAGATCCGGTTACGTTGAGCAACTGGACCTATCTCCCCAAGGGGTCGACCTTTCACGCGGCGATCTGCCACTGATCGAAAGTCACAACGCCAACGCCGTCAACATCGGCGTGGTTCGTGACATTCGCCTTGATGGCAACAAGCTGCGAGGTGTCGCCGTCTTTGGCAACAGCGCCCGCGCCGACGAGCTGCTGGCCGATGTGCAAAACGGCATCGTTTCCGGTGTGTCCATCGGTTACCGATTGCTGGATGAAGGCCGCCCGACCCAACTCAGGGATGGGCGCAGGGCCCTTCGATTCCGTTTCCAGCCTTACGAGGTGTCGGTGGTGGCCGTCCCGGCGGACACCGAGGCCGGATTTTTCCGAGCCCAGCCCGACGCAACACCACACTCCCACCCCCTCAAGAAAGCCGTTATGTCTTACGAAACCCGCAACCACCCCGCCGAAATCCTTGCAATCGCGAAAAGCTTGCCAAAGGAGGGCGCTGCTACCATAGCCATGGACGCCATCGAGCGCGGCCTGACAGTTGAAGAATTCCAGCGTGAGGCCCTGAGCTTGATGGCAAGCAATCCCATCCCTACTGCAGACTTGGGTGGCGCAAACCGCCACGAGACGGTCGAAGTGGGGCTCAAGCGACTGCGCACAGCCGAAGATTTCCGAGCGCACTTCAGCGCCCGCGCCAACCACCGCGATCGTGGCTTGACTATGGTGGATTTTTTGCGTGGCGCTGCACGCATGAAAACCACTGACGCCGCCACCCGTGCACTGTCTGTTGGTGTGGATTCTGCTGGCGGCTTTGCAGTGCCCAGCATTCTCATGCCGGGTATTCTTGAAGCACTCACGCCGGCCAGCGCACTGTTGACCGCTGGTGCTTCAATTCTTCCCTTGGAGGGTCCCGGCAAGACTTTCACGATAGCTGGAGTGGACACCTTGCCGACCGCTGCGTGGCGCAATGAAAACGCACTGGTCGCTGAATCTGAGCCAACATTCCGTGAAATTTCGCTGACGCCCAAGAGTCTGTCGTTCATCGTAAAGATTTCACGCGAGCTGTTGGCCGATGGCGTGGGCATTGAAGCTGCCATTAACCAAGTGATTGCCCAAGCCATGGCCAAGGAAATCGACCGTGCAGGGCTGCGTGGGTCGGGCACCTCACCCGAGCCGCGTGGTCTGCGAAACATTGTCGGCATCCACGCCATGACCAACGGTGCCAACGGTGCGCCCCTGGCCAATTACGCCAACCTGTTCAGAGCAGCGGAGGCGATTCTCGCCGCTGATGGCGGCATGCCCAATGCAGCCATCATGTCACCACGTAGCCTAGTGAAAATCGGTGGTTTTACCGACACCACTAACCAGCCGATGCGCGTGCCGCCGATGCTGGAGCGCGTCAACTTTGTATCCACCAGCCAGATCCCCGATAACTTGGTTGTGGGCAATGCCAGCGACTGCAGCGAAATGTACGTGGGCGCCTTCGGCCACCTCATGTTCGGCATGCGGGAAGCGTTGTCGATTCAGATTTTGAACGAGCTCTTCGCTGAAAACGGGCAGATTGCTTTTGTTGTCCATGCCCGCTTGGACGTGGCAGTTACCAACGCGAAGCGCTTCGCACTGGTTACGGGCATTCGTCCCTGATCCCAACGCGGAAGGCTGCCCTAGCGGCCTTCCGTCTTCCCACTGGAAAAGCCCAACACCAAATGAAAACCAATCAACCAACATCATACGTCGGCGCCGACTTGATCTTGCGTTCGGTCAATGAGCGTAAATCGACGGCCGAGGAAATAAACTTTCTGGCCCGATTCCGTAAAACACGACAGCGGCGCGCCTTTGTGGAAGCTGCGCACACCCTGATCCATATCGCCAGCGATCTCAAACGCCATGGCTTTTTGGAAAAAGTCGCCGGACTGAGTGAGAGCCAAAAGCATGCCCTAGAGCACAGCCGCGAGCATATGTTTTTGATTTTTTCTGACCTAGATGAACGCGACGACCCGCAACTGGATGGCATGCTTTCATCCCTTTGCATGTTTGTCGATGCGTGTGCGCCCTATATTGCGAGCGTGTCGATGCCAGTGCCCTCATCGCCGGCACCAGTGGCGCCTCTGCCTGTGCAGATCGTATCCATGCCGGCAACCACTTCGGTGCAAATGGTTGAGCGTGATGACGACGGCGAAATCACGCGAACAGTGACCGTGACGAAGCCCCATGCAGGCCATGAGAAAGCGCTGCAAGCGTAAGTGCTGGGACCCCGCACTAAACCCTGTCAAGCAGGCCAATGCGGTGCGCTTGTTTGACGGCGACACCTTGTCGATGAAGGTGAGTGAATTGCTAACTCTGGACGAACTGAAGGCGGGTCAACTTAGTGCAATCGGGGTCCATGTTCTGCGCTGCATGAGCGCCATCTCTTTGCGCTTGGCTGAAGATGGAGTCGGCCCAGAGGCGGTCGAGGCGTGCCGGAAGGTCAACCGTTTGTTGCCTGCTGCCCTGTTGGAGGGGCGCGTTTCTGACGAACTCTTGAGCGCGGCCGTTCAGTTGCATGAATATCACCAAGCCCAACGCGATCTGGCCGACCGTATCAGCTACGCCAAGGCCGCAGCGCCCTACACCCGGTTTAGAAACTGAGCGTCACTACTTTTTGGGGTGAAGGTAGGCATCCCCGCCAGGTGAAAACTTGGCGGGGCTCTGTCTTTCTGGGCGCCTGAAAACATCAAAAAAACCCTTGCTTACTGGTTGTCATCTGTTGTATAGTCGGGTTCGGTGCAGTTTGGAATTGGCCTGTTAATCCGTAGGTCCCTGGTTCGAGCCCAGGTCGGGGAGCCAAATAAATCAAGCACTTAGCCCGGTTCCCCGGGCTTTTTGCTTAGCCCCGCGTGCTACTCCGTCACTGGTGGCCAGCGGCGGGCGGTGTGCACCAAGGCCAGTACCCAAACCGTGCTGCCGTCGATCTCGTACACCAGCCTATAGCTTTCATGCGCTACCAGTTCGCGGGTGCCCGCAACCTTGCCCGCCTTGCCCAGCTTCGGATGCGCGGCCAGCCTAGCAGCCGCAGCGCTGAAAAGCGCATCGATGCGCACGGCTGCGCTTGGGTTGTTGTCTGCGATGTAGTCCCAAATGTCGGCGCGGTCTTGCTCTGCCTCCGGCGTCCAGACGACAATCACACTTGGCCTGCCGCTACTTGGTGGCGTTTGGTAGCGAATGCGGCTTCAACTTCGTCGTTGGAGCGGCCAAGACCGGCACGCATCGAGGTGCGCGCGGCCTCGACCTTGCGCTGAAGGTAGTCATCGTAGGCACGGGCTTGGCGGCGCTGTTCGATGTAGCCGCGCATCAACTCGCGCACCACTTGGGATGCGGGCCGATCTTCGCCGGCCACCTCGGCCATAAAGTCGGCACGCAGCTGCGGCTCCAGCTTCATCGTAAAAATGGCTTCTTTGGACATGGAGCTCTCCTTGTCAGGGTACTGTCCAAGTATAAACATTGTCAGTACTTAGCGCTCGCTGAAATGCAGACACCGCCGAAGGCTTCTTCACCCCTTCAACCGCTGCCTTGGACACTATCGAATCATCGGGCTTAAGCCAGCCCTTGCGCACACGCAGCGCAGCAAGCAAGGTCGGGTCAGTAGCTACGCCGCAGCGAGGAACGCCTTTGCCGCAGAGAGGAGCAGACGCACCGCAACGACTCCGCAAAGATGCCGCGAACGAGCCGCAACCATGCCGCGTTTCATCTCAAAGGACTAAAGCCCCCCAAAAACTCCCGCAGAAATACCGGTGCAAGGTAGGGCGGTCAGCCAGCGCCAGCGCGCAGCCAAGCCCCAGCGGCCAGCGCTGCCCAAGTCGAAGATCATCGATTTGTCGGCACTGGCGCCGTGGCGGCGCGGGTGATAAAGCGCGATCGGAGCGCGATCTTGCGGCATAAGATATACTTGTATAAACCCATCCAAAGGAGCCGAAACATGCTTGCCATCCGACTGCCCGCCGAGGTGGAAAGCCGCCTTGAAGCACTGGCGCGAGCCACCGGCCGCACCAAGACCTTCTACGCCCGCGAGGCCATCCTAGAGCACTTGGACGACCTCGAAGATTTGTACTTGGCCGAGCAGCGCCTGATCGATATTCGTGCAGGCCGCAGCCGCACCTACACGCTGGAAGAAGTGGAGCGCGATCTTGGCTTGGCGGATTGAGTTCGACGACAAAGCCAAGAAGGATTTGGCCGCACTGGACAAGGCTGTAGCCAAGCGCATCACCACCTTTTTGCGCGAGCGCGTGTCGAGGCTCGACGACCCCCGCAGCATCGGCGAAGCCCTCAAGGGCTCCAAGCTAGGAGCCTTTTGGAAGTACCGTGTTGGCGACTGGCGCATCATCGCCAACATCGAGGACGGCGCTCTGCGCATCCTTGTGGTGCGCATCGGCGACCGCAAAGAGGTTTACCGCTGATGCAGCGCCGTTGCCGGCGCCTTGCCGGCGCACCTAAGCACCAACCAGCTTTCGCAGCCCGGCAACCGGGTCCCTGGTTCGAGCCCAGGTCGGGGAGCCAAATCAATCTAGCACTTAGCCCGGTTTTCCGGGCTTTTTGTTTTTTCGGAAAAGGCTCATGTAGTCGCCGATACATCGGTTTTGTGTCTTGGTTTCCGGTGGTCTTTGCCGTCAATCGAGCGCAAGCCCGGTTCAGTGGCTCAAGCTTTGGCGTCGGGTTGCACCCTTGAGCGACTCAAGTGGCAGCAGGCTCCATGGCAGCTTTTCCATCGCTTGGCCTTGGGCCGGGGCCGGCAGGGCTTTGACCTCTTGCTCATACGGATTTTCTCGTCACTGAGGGTGTAATCCTGTCAATAATCCTGTCAATCCGCCTCCAGCAAGATAAGATTGGGGTTTACTCTTGTCGTGCGACAAGATTGATGAACTTGACCCGATTCGCTGCACCATGACCACTGCCACGCTGCCGTCCCGCCATGAGGCGCTGCTGCGCCATGCCCTTGCCGCAGGGCGGCCCGTGGCACCCAGCGAGTGGGAGCGCGCGCTCCAAGTCTCCCGGCCCACCATCAACCGGGACTTGCGGTGCCTTCTTGCCGCCGGCCTTCTCGAGAAGCAAGGAGATGGTCGCTCGACCCGATACTTGGCCACCGCAGCGGCTACGGCTGCGCTGCGCGCCCCGCCCACCGGTTCCCCACTGGTGATTGGGAACCGGACCTTCCAATGGTCAGCGGCGGCACAGCCCCTTGTTGAGGCGCTTCGCGCACCCTTGGGCACCCGCACGTCTGTGGGCTATGACAGCGGGTTTGTCAACAGCTACATCCCGAATCAGTCTAGCTTGTTGCCGCCCCAGCTGGCCACAGACCTGTACCACGCGGGCCGCAGCCAGCACCAGCAACCCGCAGGAACCTATGCGCGCGAGGTGCTCGAGCAGTTGCTCATCGACCTGTCTTGGTCGTCATCGCGCCTTGAGGGCAACAACAAGAGTTTGCTCGACACCCAGCAACTCTTCGAGTTCGGCCAACAAGCCGGCCCGCTCGATGAGGACACGCTGATGCTGCTCAACCACAAGAGCGCCATCGAGTTCATGGTCGATGCGGTGCCGACGGAGGGCATCACCGTGCCCGTCATCGTCGACCTGCAGGCCAAGCTGATGCGGGACCTCCTTCGCGACGCACGCGACATTGGCAGCATCCGCCGGCGCGTGGTGAACATCGACGGCTCGGTCTATACGCCCAGCAGCATACCCACGCTCCTTGCAGAAACGCTGCACACCATCATCGACAAGGTGCGGCAGATTCGCAACCCGGTCGAGGCCGCCTTCTTCCTGTGGGTCAACCTAGCCTACCTGCAGCCCTTTGCGGACGGCAACAAGCGCACGAGCCGACTGAGCGCCAACATGCCGCTCATGCTCTACAACTGCGCACCGCTGTCCTTTCTGGACGTGGAGCGCTCGGACTATGCGACGGCCATGCTCGGCATCTACGAGCAGCGCAATGTGGCTGCGGCGGTGGACTTGTTCGAGTTCATTTACCGCCGCTCGATTCAGAAGTACAGCGTGTTGCGCGCCTCGCTGTCGGCGCCCGACCCCATTCGCACCAAATACCGGCAAACCTTGAACGAGCTGATGCAGTTCGTGGTCTTCCATGGCCTTACGCTGGAGGCGGCATTCGCCGAGGTGCACGTCAATAGCACCGACAGCGTGGCGCTGCGCCTCATTGCCAACACCGAACTCGACCAACTGGAGCCATACAACTGCGCCCGCTACAACCTTGCGCGAGGCATGACGCAGCGATGGATAGACGCTGGGCGGCG
>Ga0208735_100521_pt1 | contig 15414 bp, 16 predicted proteins | sample Subbio12Aug_8Aab_FD_184829 | JGI IMG/M metagenome (GOLD analysis project Ga0208735, IMG submission 184829) | Serpentinite rock and fluid subsurface biosphere microbial communities from McLaughlin Reserve, California, USA - CR12Aug_8Aab (SPAdes) | ecosystem: Environmental > Terrestrial > Deep... | reverse complement strand
CCACATCCCGCGGATGGAGGTGGAACTGACGCCGGGCGCCGAGGCCTGTGCCGATTGCGGCGGGCGCCTGCGCCGGATCGGCGAGGATGTCACCGAAGAACTGGAGTATGTCCCCGGACGCTTCATCGTGAACCGGATCGTGCGCCCCCGCCTGACCTGCGCCTGCTGTGAACGGTTCATCCAGGCGCCGCTGCCCTCCCGCCCCATCGAGCGCGGCCGCCCCGGACCGGGTTTGTTGGCCCACGTGCTGGTCAGCAAATATGCCGATCACCTGCCGCTCTACCGGCAGAGCCAGATATTTGACCGCGAAGGGCTCGATCTGGATCGCTCCACCCTGGCCGACTGGGTCGGCAAATCCACGGCTCTGCTTGAGCCCCTTGCCGATGCCATCGGTCGCCATGTCCTGTCGGCCGAAGCAATCTTTGCCGACGACACCCCGATCGGCATGCTCGCCCCCGGCACCGGGAAGACCCAGACCGCAAGGCTCTGGACATACGCCCGCGATGAACGCCCTTGGGGCGGCGGCGCTCCACCCGCTGCCTGGTATCGCTTCTCCGGTGATCGCAAGGGCCAGCACCCGAAGGATCACCTCGCCCGATACCGCGGCTGGATGCATGCCGATGGCTATGCCGGGTTCGAAGATCTCTACCGATCCGGGGCGATCCGAGAAGTCGCCTGCATGGCCCATGTCAGGCGCAAGTTCGTCGACATCCACCGATCGCAAGCTTCCCCGATCGCCGAAGAAGCCATCGGCCGGATCGCCCAACTCTACGCCGTCGAGAAGGAGGCCCGAGGTTCACCTCCGGACGTCCGCCTCGCGCTTCGCAAGGCACATGCCGCCCCGGTCTTCGACGACCTGGAGCGATGGCTGGCCATGCAACTCACCACGATCTCGGGCAAATCTCCGCTCGCAGCCGCCATCCGCTATGCCCTGACCCGCATGGAACGCCTGCGTCCCTACCTCGACAACGGCATCCTGGAACTGGACAACAACACCGCCGAACGGGGCATGCGCGCCATCGCGCTGGGACGGAAAAACTACCTCTTCGTTGGCTCCGAGGCGGGCGGCAAGGCCGCCGCCATCGCCTACACCCTGATCGAAACCGCTAAACTCAATACCGTCGACCCCCACGCCTGGCTCGCCGACACCCTCGCCCGCATCCCGGACTACAAGATCACAAAGGTCAATGACCTGATGCCGTGGAATTGGCGCGCGTAGCGGTCAGGCCGGACGGTTACGAAGGTCTGACGTCCGTCGGGCGATCGTCAATCTGCCGTCGCGTTGGACCGCTGCGCTTGCAGGTCACGGATGTGTTCGGGCCAGGTCGATTTGATGTACTCCACGATGGCTTCGATCTCGCCTTGGTCCAGCACGGAGCCGAAGCCCGGCATGCCCGACGTGAAGGTCACGCCCATGTCGTCCAGAACGGCCTGACCGCCTCGGGCGATGTAGTCGATGAGCATGGCGTCATCGTGATGCCAGGTGTGACCCGTCTCGTCATGGGGCGGCGCAGGATAGAGGCCGTTGGCGTCAGGCCTGCGCCAGTCGGGCTGCCCCTCCAGATCCACGCCGTGGCAGGCCGCGCAGTACTCGACGTAAAGCGCGCGGCCGGAGTCGGTATCCGTCTCGGAAGCGTGGAAGAACGCCGCGACGGGAACCGGCGTGAGCCCGATCATTACGGAGAATGCAGGCAACAGATGCCGACCCAGCAAGAGCGGTTTGACCGGCATCCGGTGCCCCCGTCTGCGCCACGACCCTGCCATCAGCGAAAGAAGATGTATTTGACCAGAGCCGCAACGGCGAGCACCACGAGGACAGCGACCACAAGGCCCCAGACCCCCATTCCCCACATCATGCCGTCGCCCATCATCGTTCCGATCTCCTGACGCCTAGTGGTCGCGCGACCTTCCCGAGAGCCCGTCGATGATCGGGCAGTCCGGGCGGGCGTCGCCGTGACAATTCTCGACAAGATGCCCGAGCATCTCCAGCAACCCGGTCAGTTCCGCGATCTTGCGGTCGATCTCGCCAAGCTTCTCGGTGGCGATCGCCTTCACATCCGCGCTGGCGCGGTCGCGGTCGGTATAGAGGGAGAGCAGCTGCCGACATTCCTCTACTGAAAACCCGAGGCTGCGGGACCGCTGGACGAAGCGTAGCCGGTGGACATCCTCGCTGGAATAGTCGCGGTACCCGTTGGCAGCCCGGTCGGCGGTCAGCAGACCGATGTCCTCGTAGTAGCGGATCGTCTTGGGCGGCAGGCCCGATTGCCTGGCGGCTGTTCCAATGCTCATGGCGGCATCTCCGTAGCTTCTCCCGCCAACATAAGGTTTCCAGCCGCTGGAAGCTCAAGTGATTTCGAGGCGAGCGGACAGAAGTGGCCGCGCGGTCTGCACCGCGCAGCCACTGTGGTCTCAGTTGGCGTTCTCAGCCAGCCAAGTGGTCATCCGCTCGATCTCGGGGCCCTGCGCCGCGATGATCTCTTCGGCAAGCGCGCGCATCTGCGGATCGTCGCCGTGCTCGAGCAACACCTCAGCCATGTCGATGGCGCCCTGATGGTGGGCGATCATTCCACAGGCGAAGGCCACGTCGGCATCCTCCATCATCATGCCTTCGTGCATGGCCGGCATGGTGATCATCATCTTCGCCATGTTTTCCTGGACATGCTCGGGCATGGACTCGAGGTCCATGCCTCCCATGCCCATCATTTCCATCATGCCCGCGTTCATGCCGCCGCCCTGATTGCCGTGCATGCCGCCATGTCCCATGGCCGAGTGATCCATGCCACCCGAGGCAGCCGCTGTCGTGCACTGCTCGGGGAGCTGGAACTCCGCGTCCTGCGCCATGACGGGCGCTGAGAACGCGGTAGCGGCGATAGCCGCGGCGAGGATCGTCTTTGCGATAGTCATCTTGAGTTCTCCTGAATGTATGATTTGTCGAGCGGGTCGGTGTCGGTCTGCTCATGCCGCTCGGCTACCACACTGGATTCACAAGATGAATCCCTTATGGGATTTGTGCAACATGTGTAACCGCCCCAAGCGCAAGAGGGTTCTTCGGAGCTGGTCATGGCGCGTCGTCGGGTGCTGACATGTGTCCGGCCTCTGTTGCGGCCATCTCCATGCCGCGGGGCCTGTATGGTGTCCGCGGGTCGGGTCCAGATCAAAGCCGCGTGCTCGATGGCACTCTGTTGCACCCTGGTTCTCCCGATCCCGTCTCACGACCGTTGCGCCAAACTTCTCCTTGCCCTCTTCCGCTCCGACGTCCTCGCGACCAGTGACGGCTTACGCCGCCGCGGCCGGAGACTGGTAGACGCCGCCCCGGGCCATCAGGGCCCAGACGATCCGCGCCATCTTGTTCGCCAGCGCCACCCGCACAAGCATCGGCGGCTTGCGCGTCAGCATCCTGCCCAGCCATGTGCCCGGACGGGCTGCGGCATGGACGTGCCGCTTGATGATGACGCTGTTCGCCCCGATGATCAGCAACCGCCTCAGAGAGCGTTCGCCCTTCTTCGTCGTGGCTCCGAGACGCTGCTTGCCCCCGGTCGAATGCTGCCGGGGCGTGAGGCCGAGCCAAGCCGCGAAGTCGCGCGCCTTCCGGAATGCCTCCGGAGGCGGGGCCAGGACCACGATGGCCGTGGCGATCAGCGGCCCGATGCCCGGCACCGTCATCAGCCGCCGGGCCACATCATTCTCCTTGGCCCGACGGGCGATCTCGGCATCGAGCGTGCCGATCTCCGTCTCCAGATGGGAAAGGGCCGCGACCAGCACCTTCAGAGTGGCGATGGCGTCGGCTGGCAGGCCGCTGTCCGGATCCTCGACAATGGCGATCAGACGCACCGAGTTCGCAGCGCCTTGCGGCACAATCTGCCCGAACTCGGTCAGGTGGCCACGCAGGGCATTGATCGCCTGCGTACGCTGACGGATCAGGAGCTCGCGGATGCGGAAGACCATCGCAGCCCCTTGCGTCGCTTCACTCTTCACGGGCACGAAACGCATCGTCGGTCGCATCGCCGCTTCACAGATCGCCTCCGCATCGGCTGCGTCGTTCTTCTGCCGCTTCACAAAGGGTTTGACGTAGGCGGGCGGGATCAGCCGCACTTCATGGCCCATCTTTCCGATCTCGCGACCCCAGAAATGGGCGCCGCCACAGGCCTCCATGGCGACGACGCAGCACGGAAGCTGGCTGAAAAAGGCCAGTACCTGGTCCCGCCGCAACTTCTTGCGCAGCATCATCCGCCCTGAGGCATCAGCCCCGTGCACCTGAAACACATGTTTCGCCAGATCGAGCCCGACCGTGGTAATCTCCGACATGACCGTCCTCCTCGTGGGATCCTCACAGACCCACCTTGGCACAGCGATGCCGTCGGGGGGCGGTCACATCATCAGAGCCGTCTGAAAGACAACCTTCTCAACCCTCCGTCACGCTTCTGGCCTCGGTGCATGGTCGCTAGAAAGGCAGCACGAGCGGCACAAGAGCCACACTTGCCGCCATGCAGATCGCCGCGAAAGGCACGCCGATCCGCAGGAAATCTGCGAATCTGTAGTTGCCCGGTCCCACGACCAGCGTGTTCACCGGTGAGGAGACAGGCGTCATGAAGGCAGCCGACGCGGCCAACGCGACGGTCATGGCGAACGAATAGGGCGAGGCGTCGAGGGCGCTGGCGACGGCCAGGGCCACCGGGCCCATCAGGACGGCCGTTGCCGTGTTGGAGATGAAGAGCCCCAGCAGCCCGGTGACCGCGAAGACCGCCGCGAGAACCAGCCGGGGAGAGGCCCCGTCCAGCGCTCTGAGCAGCACCTGTGCCGCGATCTCGACGCCGCCGGTGCGGTTGCAGCGCCAGCGAAAAGGGCAGCACGCCCACGATCAGGATCAGGCTCTGCCAGTGGATCGATCGATAGGCGCCCGCCCTGTCAATGCAGCGGAACAGGCCCAGTGGCAGACATCTGAACAGCGCCGCCTGCACAATCGGAACGATCCCCCAGACCATCAGCACCACCACCAGTGCCAGCACGCCCACGGCCAGCGGCGCGCGGTGGCGGGCAGGCACGGCCTCGTCGGACTCGGCGGGCAGATCGAGCAGCACGAGATTGCGCCGTTCGTCAGCCAGCTTGCGGATCGCGCGCCAGGGGCCGACGGTCAGCAGAGTGTCGCCAGGTCGCAGCGGCTCGTCGATCACGCTGTCGGGCACGGGTTTCGTGCCGTGCTTCATGCCGATCACCGACAGGTCATAGGTGCTGCAGAACCAGGCCTGCGTGACCGTCTTGCCGATCAGGCGCGAGGTCGGCGGCACGATGATCTGCGCCATGCCGATTTCCTGCGCCGTGTCTGTGTACCACTGGCCGGAGACCGGCAGCGCGATCAGATCCTGCACCTGTGCGAAGCTGTCGAGATCTTATCCTGATGCACCGTTCGCGCGCCGGTCGATCAGAAGGATGTCGCCAGCTTCCAGCACCGTCTCGGCGGGCGGGTGGATCAACTTGCGCCGGAAACGGCTGCCGCGCTCGATGGCGACGATATTGATGCCCGCGCTGGCGCGCAGATCCAGCGCATCCAGCCGCTTTCCGGAGAGGTCGGAGCCCGCGCGGAGTTGCAGCCTGTGCTCGCGGCCGGCAAGGCCGTAATCCGCAACCCACCCCGTCAGCGCGGCGCGCTCAGGAGTTTCGGGCGCGGGTCCGGGGGCAAGGAAGCGGCGCGCGAACAGCATGTAGAGGATGGCCAGCACCAGGATCGGGACGCCGAACGGGGTGAAGGCGAAGAAACCGAAGCCTTCGTGCCCCTGTCGCATCAGTTCGGAATGCACGACCAGGTTGGGCGCGGTGGCAACCAGCGTCATCATCCCGCTGATCAGCGCGGCCATCGACAGCGGCATCATCAGCCGGCCCGCCGGAATGCGGGCGTTGCGGGCGATGCGCAGCACTATGGGGATGAAGATCGCGACGAACCCGGTCGAGGACATAAACGAGCCCACTCCCGCCACGATCACCATCAGAAGGAAGAACAGCCTCGCCTCGCTGGCACCGGCCCGGGCGGTCAGCCAGTTGCGCAGGCGCTGCGCCACACCGGTGCGAACCAGCGCCTCGCCGATCACGAACAGCGCCGCGATCAGCACGATGTTCGGGTCCGACAGGCCCATCAACGCCTCGGACATGCTGATCACGCCGGTCATCGGCAGCGCGACCATCATGATCACCGCCACCACATCCACGCGCGGGCGGTTGATCGCCAACTTCACCACCGCCGCGCCCAGCAGGGCCGGCACCATGGCGAGGGAGGACATCGGCTACACCCCGCGCGGTGGCGCGGTGCGGTTCGGGAAGTGGGTGCGACAGCGGATCATGCCCCCGGCGGAACCGCGAGCACGTCGATCTCGACACTGCCCATCAGTTCCTGCGCCACGCTTCCAAGGAACAGGCGCCTGACGCCTGACAACCCGCGCGTGCCGATCACCAGAAGATCGGGTTTCGCCTGCTCCACCAGACCGGCGATGGCATCGGCGCCGACGCCCTCGATGATGCGGGCGCTGTAGTCCAGCTCGCCAAGGTCGAGGCCCTGAATGAACTGGCCAAGCTCGCGGCGCGTGGACTGGAACTCGCGCTCGGCTTCCTGATGGACCCGCTCGGCCGGGATGCCGGCATGGGTCATCATATGGCGTGTTATCGGAGCGTAGCCGTGCACGAAGGTGACATCGGCATGGTCCAGCAGGCCAAGCGCCTGCCCTTGCGAGCAGCATGGCCCGAGGTTTCGGACATGTCCGTTGCGATGAACACCTTTCGCCAGCTCTCGCCGGTATTCGAATTGGCCATCAGGACCGGTCGCCCCGCCGTGCGGGTGACACGCTCGATCGTCGTACCCACGAAGACATCGCGCAGGAACTGCCGCCGATGCGCGCCCATGACGATGAGATCCGCCTCGCGGGCGCGTGCCTCTTCCCCGATGACGTGGAAGGCGTGGCCCATGGCCACTGCGACCTCGCAGGCGGGCGGCTTGCCGAAGCCCGCGACCTGATCCGTCAGGTAATCCTCGGCACTCCGGATTTCATGGCGCATCCGGTCTTCGAGCAGGTCGTCCTCGACCACATGCAGAACGCACAGCGCCGCACCGGAACCCTCGGCAAGTTGCGCCGCGCGCTGGACGGCGGGTTTCGAGCGAGACGAAAGGTCGGAGGCGACAAGGATCGATTTCAGCATGGGCGTGCGGGCCTCTGGTCAAGTCAAGGAGTTCCTGACACTATTGCATTGAAACAAAGTCAATAGAACCCGAAAGCGCCGGGAAGCATGCACGCATTGCAACCCCTTGCTCAGGCCCTGCTCGCAACCCTGCGTGACATGGCACCGATCCTGGCGACGATCGCGCTGTTTCAGGGGCTGGTGCTGGGGGTCTGGCCGGATGACCCGGTGGGCCTGCTGGCGGGGTTGCTCGCGATCCTGATCGGCCTCACGCTGCTGGTGCGCGGGCTGGAGCGGAGCCTCTTTCCCATCGGCGAGGCGCTGGCCGAAGCCATGGCGCGGCGCGGCCATCCGGCCTTGTTGATGGGGTTCGCCTTTGCCCTCGGCTTTGGCAGCACCGTGGCCGAGCCCGCACTGGCGGCCGTTGCCGCGCAGGCGGCAAGTGCCATGGTCGCCGATCCCGATTTCCCGGCAACCGAGACGCAACTGGCATCCCTTACCATGCAGATCCGCTACGGTGTGGCGTTCGGGTTGGGCCTTGCGTTGATGCTGGGGGTCTGGCGCATCCTGAAGGGCTGGCCGCTGGTCTGGCTGGTGCTGCCGGGCTACGGTGTGATCGCCATGATTGCAGCCCTCACCGATGCTCCCTTCGTTGCCGTGGCACTGGATCTTGGCACCGCCGCGACCTCGGCGATCAACATCCCGCTGATACTGGCGCTCGGGATCGGACTGGCGTCGAGCCTGCGCAGCCGCAACGCGCTGATGGACGGCTTCGGCATGGTGATCATGGCCAGTCTGACACCGATGCTGCTGTTCCTTGCCGTCGCCTTCCTTCTGGTGCCGGGGGGTTGACCTGCTTGACATGATCCTGCTCGAAGCGGCCCGAACAGTCCGCGACCTTTCCCCCATCGTGCTGATCCTTGGCCTGTTCTCGGCGCGGTTTCTGACGCGCGACCGGGCGCTGTTGCGCCGGGTCCTGATCGGCGGGCTGCATCTGGCGGTGGGGCTGACGCTGATCCGGATCGGGCTTGACGGGGCGCTCCTGCCGCTGGCGGGCGATCTGGCACGAGGCCTCGCGGCAGCGCTGGTCACCGATCCGCACTGGCCGCAGGTGCTGGCGGCCACGGGCTTTGCCATGGCCATCGGTGCGACCGCCGCTCTGATCGAGCCAACGCTGGCGGCCATGGCGGACAGGATGCGCGACCTGAGCGGCGGCACGGTCCGGCCGATGGTGCTGCGCATGGCGGTGGCTTTGGGTTTTGGGCTCGGGTTGGGGCTGGCCGGGCTGCGGCTGATCTGGGGACTGCCATTGGCGATGGTTCTGGTTCCTGCAGTCGTCCTGCTGGTGCTGCTCGCGGCCATCGCGCCCCGGGCCCTCGTGCCGCTGGCGCTTGACAGCGGCGCGGTCGCGACCTCGGTCGTCACGGTTCCGATCATCACAGCTTATGGCGTGGCAGTGGCCGATACCCTGCCCGGGCGCAGCGGGCTGGCCGACGGGTTTGGAATGATCGTGCTGGCGATGATCTTCTCCGGGATCTCCGTGCTGTCCGCGGCGATCATGACTGAACGCATGCGACGTCGGGCATCGGATGCCCGCGAGAACAAAAGGAGTAGCCCATGAAGTTCAAACTGATCCTTGCCTTCCTGCCCGACGATCACCTTGAGGAGGTGCTCAAGGCTGCGCGTGACGCCGGGGCGACGGGCTCCACTGTCATCACCTCGGCGCGCGGCGAGGGTCTCGAGCTGGAGCGAAGGTTCCTCGGGTTGGAGGTCGCATCGCACCGCAACCTGGCCTTCTGGCTGGTAAAGGAAAGCGTGGCTGCGGATGTGCTGGCGCGAATCTCCAGCGTCGGTCGATTCGAAGCGGAACGCGGTGCCGGGATCGCCTGTCAGATCGACGTCGAGGACGCGGTCGGATTGATGCGACAGATCAAGGCGTTGGAAGGCGGGGATCAGGAACGAAAGGATTGACCTGCACGCCAAAAGAACGCATACGGGGCGGGGCTTCCCCACCTCGTTTCCTGCACGGCTGCACATGCGGTTAATGGTCCTGTCATGGATGTCATCTCGCTCGTCGGCATTGTTGCCGCGTTGTTCATCGTCATCTCCCTGAGCGAGCCCCTGGCCGACCGAATCCGGCTGCCCTACACAGTGGTACTGGCAATCATCGGCACGCTGATCGGCCTCGGCGCCGTTTTCCTGGCCGATCACGGCCGCGACATCCTCGGCCTGCCGCTGGCCGTCGAGATGTTCGAGATCAACATCCGCGCCAGCGTCTTCCTCTTTGTCCTGCTGCCGACGCTCCTGTTCCAGGTCTCGCTGGGGCTGAACTTGCGCCGGATGGCCGACGACTGGGTTCCGATTCTCGTCATGGCGGTGCTCGCGGTGGTGGTGGCAACCTTCGCCATCGGCTTTGCGCTGACCCCCTTCACCACGCTGCCGCTGGTGGCCTGCCTGATGCTGGGCGCGATCGTCGCCACGACCGACCCCTCGGCCGTCGTCTCGATATTCCGCAACATTGCCGCCCCGCAGCGCCTGACCCGGATCGTCGAGGGCGAGAGCCTGCTGAACGACGCCGCCGCCATCGCGCTGTTCGGTTTCTTCCTGACGTTCGTGATGCTGGGCGTGCCCAACCCCACTCTGCGCGACGCGCTGGTGGGCTTTCCGACGCTGATCTTCGGCGGGATCGGCATCGGCTGGATCTTCGCGCGGATATGCATCGCTCTCTTTGCGTTGATGAGCCGTTATCCCCTGGCACAGGTCTCGCTGAGCGTGGCACTTCCCTATGTCACGTATCTGGTGGCCGACCAGATCCTTGGCGTCTCGGGCGTGATCGCGGTGGTCATGGCCGGGATGACTTTGAACTACCTCGGCCCCGGCCGGCTTTCGCCAGGCAACTGGACCAACCTGCGCGAGGTCTGGGATGTCCTTGCTCATTGGGCCGGGGCGCTGATCTTCCTGCTTGCAGCCTTCCTCGTGCCTCGTCTCCTTGGGGACGTACAGTTGCGCGATCTCGCGCTGATCGGCGTGGTGATCGTTGCTGCCACGGCGGCACGGCTGTTCATGCTGTACGTCGTCCTGCCGCTGCTGACGGCGGCACGGCTCTCGCCCCGCGTGGATCGTCCCTACCGCGTCGCCATCCTCTGGGGCGGGTTGCGCGGGGCCGTCACGCTGGCCCTGGCGCTTGCCGTGACCGAAAACCTCCGCGTGCCGATGGACATCAAGCGCGAGGTGGGGATTCTCGCCACCGGGTTCACGCTCTACACGCTTCTCGTGCAGGGGACGACGCTACGCTGGATCATCGCGATTCTGGGGCTCGACAAGCTGTCTCGGCTGGATCGGGCGCTGTCGAACCAGGTCATCGCCGTCGCGCTGGAGAACGTGCGCGAGGAAGTCGCGAGCACGGCCCAACGCCATGAATTGACGCGAGAGATCGTCCGCTCCGAGGCAAAGCGCTTTGCCGAGCGACTGGACAGCGCCATGTCAAGGGCCGAAGGCGTCGACGAAATCCCCGATCGCGACCGCATCACACTTGGCCTGGTGGCGCTGGCCGGACGTGAGCGGGACATGATCCTCGAGGCATTTCGCGAACAACAGATTTCGGCACGTCTGGCCGAGCAGATGTTGTCAGACGCCGACCGGTTGATCGAACGCACGCGGGCCGGGGGACGCGACGAATACCGCACTTCGGGTCGCCTCAGCCTCGCGCAGGGACGCTGGTATCGCTTCGCGATCTTCCTTCACAATCGCCTGAGTCTGTCCGGCCTGCTAAGCCGTATGACGGCGGACAGGTTCGAGATCCTGCTGAACCAGCGGCTGATCCTGCGCGACTTGCAGGGCTATATCGACGGCAAGATCCGCCGCATTCACGGCCGCCGGGTGGCCGATCTTCTGCACGAGCTGCTGAAGCGGCGCGAGGATGAAACGCAGTCGGCGCTCGATGGCCTGCGCCTGCAGTATCCGGGCTATGCGGAGGAGACCGAACGCCGCTTTATCCGCCGCACCTCTCTCCGGCTGGAAGAACGGGAATACGACATTCTCTATCAGGACGGGCTGATCGGCCGGGAGCTCCTGACCACGCTCAAGCAAGAGCTGACCGAGAAGCGCAAGCGCGCCGAAGCGCGCCCGGCACTGGATCTTGCGGTGCAGAAAACCGAGCTTGTGCGCCAGTTCCCGATCTTTGCCGACATGGACGATGCCGCCCGGACCAGCCTCGCAAAGGCGCTGAAGGCCCGATACGTACAGCCCGGCGAAGTGCTTAGACGCAAGGGCGACATACCCCGCGAGGTCTGTTTCATCGCCTCCGGAGCCGTCGAGGTCGAAACAGCAGGCCAAAAGAGCAAGCTGGGCCGCGGCGAGATGTTCGGGCAGTTGTCCCTCTTGAGCCGACAAGTTCGGCGAATCCAAATCACGGCAATTAGCCATTCGACACTGCTTGTTTTGGACGAGGTTAGCTTTCGGCGCCTGCTGGAAGGAAGCGAGACGCTTCGAGCGGCCGTACGGGAGAGCGCCGAACGGCGCGGGCTGTCAACCGAGGCGCTGGATCTTACGGTGCTTCAGTAATCCGTCTCCAGATAAACCCCGGCGCAGTCGTAGGCGACGGCCGCGGCCGTTGCGCCGTTGTTCAAGAACAGCCGCGGCGACAGGAACTGCGTATTGGCTGGCAGGTCCGCTGTGATCTCCTGCTCGAATACCGTGCCGGAGACCTCATCGACGACGCGCACCCAGACCGAGCTGCCATTCGGCGGTGCCGCGATGAACAGCGCCAGTACCCCGCCCGTCGCGATGGCGAAACTCGCCCCCAGGTCGGTCAGCGTCGGCGCGGCGTAAGCGGTGCGCCGGCCCCGTGGTTTCGGCTTGATGTGACTTCGGGCATGCCGTCCTGCAACTGAGTTTGCGGGAGGCTTGCCATGGAGCACCAAAACGAGCACCGGATGGAGGTGCGTGGGTCGAATGGAGTGTCGCGGATCGAGGTCCTTGATGGCCCGACCGGTCGTCGGCGTTGGCCGGATGATCTCAAGGCGCGGATTGTGGCCGAGAGTTTTCAGCCCGGCGCGCGGGTCTGCGATGTTGCGGCGAAGTATGGGCTGATTGCCCGGCACCTTTCGGGATGGCGCGCTCAAGCGCGTAAAGGGGAGCTGGTGGTGCCGATTGATGCGGCCCCGGCATTCGTGCCGCTGGTGATCGAGCCATCGATTTCTGATACTGCCGCTGCCGCGGTGGGCGGCACTGGCGTGATCAGGGTCGAGATTTGCGGCGCAGTTTTGCATGTGGCGCCAGACTGCAGCCCGGAGCGTGTGGCGGCTTTGGCGGCGGCGTTGAGGAAGGCGCTGTGATCTTCCCCGATCAGGCCGTCCGGATCGTGATTGCGACCAAGCCGGTGGACTTCCGCAAGGGGCACGATGGGCTGGCCGCCATGGCCCACGCCGAGCTGGGCTTTGCGCCCAAGACGGGGGTGATGGTGGTGTTCAGGTCAAAGCGTGGCGACAGGATCAAGGTTCTGTTCTGGGACGGCAGTGGGATCGTGATGATCTACAAGCGCCTGGAGCAGGGCGGCTTTGCCTGGCCAAAGGTTGGCGACGGGATCATGCGGCTGTCGCGGGTGCAGTTCGAGGCGCTGTTTGCGGGCCTTGATTGGCGCCGCATCCATGCGCCCAGACCGACCCCACCCACCGCGACAGAATGACTCGGATCGCCTTGTAAATATGGGCAATCATGCGGGCGTGCGGTATAAATCGCCATGTCTGCGCCCGCCGATCTCCCCTTTGATCTGGACAGCCTTCCGCCCGCCGTGCGTGAGGCATTTGCGGCCATGCAGGCCAAGGTCGCCGGGCTGGAAGCCCATACCGAACGACAGGATTACCTTATCGCCGAGCTGCGCCATGCGCTTTATGGCAAGCGGTCCGAGCAACTGCCTCCCGATGAGCGTCAGCTGGCTTTCGAGGATCTGGAAACGGCCGTCGCGGAAGCCGAGGCTGCCCGGGCAGCACTGGCGGAGAGCAATGCCGATGGCAGGCCCAGACGTCCGGCAGCCAAACGCAACCTTGGCCATCTGCCAGATCACCTACCGCGCATCGAGCAGGTGATCGAACCCGCGCAGAAGATATGTCCCTGCGGCTGCACCGACATGGTGAAGATCGGCGAAGACCGTGCCGAACGGCTCGACATCGTTCCGGCCCGCTTCCAGGTCATCGTCACCATTCGCCCGCGCTATGCCTGCCGCCGTTGCGACGCGGGTGTTGTGCAGGCGGACACGCCCAACTGGCTGATCGAAGGCGGTTTGCCGACCGAGGGCACGCTCGCCCATGTCGCGGTCTCCAAATATGCCGACCACTTGCCACTTTATCGCCAATGCCAGATCTATGGCCGAGGCGGCGTGGACCTGGATCGGTCAACCCTGGCAAACTGGTGCGGTGTGGCGGCCTATCATCTGGCCCCAGTCGTCGACCGGATGCTGATCCACCTCAAACGATCCAGCCGCCTGTTCATGGACGAGACCCGGGCGCCGGTCCTCGATCCCAAGGCGGGCAAAACCAAAGCCGGCTACCTTTGGGCGGTGACCCGCGATGATCGCGGTTGGGGTGGAGGCGATCCGCCCGCCGTCGTCTTCACCTATGCGCCCGGGCGCCATGGCCGACATGCGATGGACATCCTGACAGGCTTCGAGGGTATTCTGCAGGTCGATGGATATACCGGCTATGACGCCTTGGCCGAACCAAAGCGCGTGGGCGGCATGCCCCTGACGCTGGCCTACTGCTGGGCACATTCCCGGCGCAAGCTGCATGACATCTATCAAAAGGACGGCTCCGAGATCGCCGCCGAAGGCCTGCGCCGCATCGCCCAGATCTACAAGATCGAAGCCGGCGTCCGGGGGCGGTCCCCCGAAGAGCGCCTTGCCGCCCGCCAAGCGCAATCCGCCCCGTTGATTGCCGACTTCCGCCGTTGGTTGACCCAACAGCGCAGCCGGATCTCCGCCAAATCCCGCTTGGGCGAGAAGCTCGGCTACATCCACCGCCACTGGGATGGCCTGCAAATCTTCCTGACCGATGGCCGCGTCGAGATGGATACCAACCCGGTCGAAAACACCATCAGACCCATAACCCTCAATCGCAAGAACGCGCTGTTCGCCGGTCATGACGAGGGCGGCCGAACCTGGGCGCGCATGGCCTCGCTGATCGAAACCTGCAAGCTGAACGCCATCGATCCCTACGCCTACTTGCGCGAAACCCTGACCGCCATCGCCAACGGCTACCCCGCGTCGCGCATCGACGACCTCATGCCCTGGGCCTTCCAAAAAACCGTCAATCTAAAAGCCCGACGAGGTTCACGCACCGCTTACGCGCGGCTGTGTCCCAACGGTTGGTGTAGGAGGCCGCGCGCGGAGCCCCCGGCGTAGCGCAGCGCGCGGCCGGGGGTGACGCTGGCGGTCACCGTCGATCTTCGGAGTAGGTTCGGGTTGCGAAGCCTTGAACCAGATGGAGATGACGATGACCGACGAGAGAATGGCGCTGATCGAACTGATTGAAAAGCAGGCTGACAGCGATCTGGTGCGCGAGATGCTGGCCTTCGCGGCCGACCGGATCATGGATCTTGAGGTGGAGTTGCGCACCGGCGCCGCAAAGGGCTCGCGCTCGCCGCTGCGCGAGGTGCAGCGCAACGGATACCGCGAGAGGGACTGGGATACCCGTGCCGGTCGGATCGCGCTGGAGATCCCGAAGCTGCGCAAGGGCAGCTACCTGCCGAGCTTTCTGGAACCGCGCCGCACGGCCGAGAAGGCCTTGGTTGCAGTGATCCAGGAGGCTTATGTGCAAGGCATTTCCACCCGCTCGGTTGATGACCTCGTGAAGGCGATGGGCGCGGGCGGCATGTCCAAGAGCCAGGTCAGCCGTCTTTGCGGCGAGATCGACGAGCGGGTGAACGCCTTCCTGACCCGGCCTCTGGAGGGTGCCTGGCCCTATCTGTGGCTCGACGCCACCTACCTGAAGGTGCGGGATGGCGGACGGATCGTCAGCCGGGCCGTGATAGTGGCGGTGGCGGTGAACGAAGACGGCAGGCGCGAGGTGCTGGGCGTCGCCACCGGCCCCTCGGAAGCCGAGACCTTCTGGACCGACTTCCTGCGCAACCTTGCCGATCGTGGCCTGCGCGGCGTGAAGCTGGTCATCGCCGATGATCACAAGGGGCTCCTGCTGGCTCAGACCCGCCCGTTCCAGCGTGTCGACGTAAAGCTGCAGTGCCTCGGGGCCGGAGAGGCGG
>Ga0208735_100520_pt1 | contig 15420 bp, 11 predicted proteins | sample Subbio12Aug_8Aab_FD_184829 | JGI IMG/M metagenome (GOLD analysis project Ga0208735, IMG submission 184829) | Serpentinite rock and fluid subsurface biosphere microbial communities from McLaughlin Reserve, California, USA - CR12Aug_8Aab (SPAdes) | ecosystem: Environmental > Terrestrial > Deep... | reverse complement strand
CGCGCCGATCGCGATGGAAGAGGGCCTGCGCTTCGCCATCCGCGAGGGCGGCCGCACCGTCGGCGCCGGCGTCGTGGCTAAGATCATCGAGTAGATATTTGTTTTGTCATGCCGGGCGCCGCTCTCGGAGGGGCGTCCTGCGTGGTGTTCAGGGTCTTAGCCGCAGGGGTATAGCTCAATTGGCAGAGCGGCGGTCTCCAAAACCGCAGGTTGGGGGTTCGATTCCCTCTGCCCCTGCCACACTTGCTTGATGGAAACGGACAAAGAAGGATATGGCCGATAAACTGAAGTTCGCTCTGGCGCTATCGTTGGTGATGGCGGGCATAGCGGGCTTTTACCTGCTTGCCGAACAGCCTTTGGTATTGCGCGTGCTCTCGGTGTTGCTCGGTATCGCCGCCGGCGTTGCGGTGGCCTGGTTCACCGAGCCGGGGCAGCGTTTCGTTATCCTCGCCCAAGAGTCGATTGCCGAAACCAAAAAGGTCGTTTGGCCGTCGCGCAAGGAGACCTTGCAGACTACGGGCATCGTCTTCGCCTTCGTGCTGGTGATGGCGATCATGCTGTGGCTGACCGATAAGACCCTGGCGTGGGTGCTTTACGATCTGATCCTGGGGTGGAAATAACCATGACGAAACGCTGGTACGTGGTGCATGCCTATTCGGGTTTCGAGAAATCGGTCCAGCGTGCCTTGGTCGAGCGCATTGTGCGTGCCGGGATGCAGGACAAGTTCGGCCAGATTCTCGTTCCGGTTGAAGAGGTGGTTGAGATGAAGAGCGGCCAGAAGACCATTTCCGAGCGCAAGTTCTTTCCCGGCTACGTGCTGGTGGAGATGGAAATGAATGACGACAGTTGGCATCTGGTCAAAAGCACGCCGAAGGTCACCGGTTTCGTCGGTGGCACGGCGACGAAACCGACGCCGATCTCCGAGAGGGAGGTCGAGAAGATCATGCAGCAGATGCAGGAGGGTGTGGAAAAGCCGCGCCCCAAGGTGTTGTTCGAGGCCGGCGAACTGGTGCGGGTCAAGGATGGGCCATTCACCGATTTCAACGGCACGGTTGAGGAGGTCAATTACGAGAAGAGCAGACTGCGCGTTTCCGTGACGATTTTCGGTCGGGCGACGCCGGTCGAACTCGAGTTCGGTCAGGTCGAGAAAGCTTGAATTGCCGCGCCACGGCGGCTTACCGTGGCAAACGAGGAGCGCCGTCAAAGTCGGCGCGTTACCACTCACTCACCAGGAGTAGTTGGAAATGGCGAAGAAAATCGTCGGCTACATCAAGCTGCAGGTGCCGGCGGGCAAGGCGAACCCCTCGCCCCCGATCGGTCCCGCACTCGGCCAGCGCGGCCTCAACATCATGGAGTTCTGCAAGGCGTTCAATGCCCAGACCCAGGGTCTGGAACCGGGGTTGCCGATCCCGGTGGTGATTACCGCCTACGCGGACAAGTCCTTCACCTTCATTATGAAGACCCCGCCGGCCACCATCCTGATCAAGAAGGCCGCCGGTGTCCAGAAGGGTTCGCCCAAGCCGCATACCGACAAGGTTGGCAAGATCACCCGCGCCCAGGCCGAGGAAATCGCCAAGACCAAGATGAAGGATCTGACCGCGGCCGACATGGACGCAGCGGTGCGCACCATCGCGGGTTCCGCTCGCAGCATGGGCATTACCGTGGAGGGCGTGTGAGATGGCGAAGCATTCCAAGCGAGTCGAGGCAGCGCGAGCCAAGGTTGATCGCAACAAGAACTACCCTTTGTCCGAAGCGCTGACTCTGGTCAAGGAAAATGCCACTGCGAAGTTCAACGAGTCCATCGATGTGGCCGTAAATCTCGGCGTCGATGCGAAAAAATCGGATCAGGTGGTGCGCGGTTCCGTCGTCCTGCCTGCGGGTACCGGCAAGACCGTGCGTGTCGCCGTGTTCTGCCAGGGCGCCAAGGCCGAGGAAGCCAAGGCGGCCGGCGCCGATATCGTCGGTTTCGATGATCTTGCAGCTTCTGTCAAGGGTGGCACGATCGATTTCGACGTCTGCATCGCCACCCCGGATGCCATGAAGGTGGTGGGCCAGTTGGGTCAGATTCTCGGCCCGCGCGGCCTGATGCCGAACCCGAAGGTGGGGACCGTGACGGCGGACGTGACGACCGCCGTGAAGAATGCCAGGGCGGGCCAGGTCCAATACCGTACCGACAAGGCCGGCATCGTGATGTGCACCATCGGTCGCGCTTCGTTCTCGGTTGATCAATTGCAGCAGAACATGGCTGCCCTGATCGAAGCGCTGAACAAGGCCAAGCCGGCTGCCGCCAAGGGTCAGTATTTGAAGAAGGTTTCGGTGTCCTCGACGATGGGCGCCGGGGTGCGTGTCGATCAGGCTTCCCTGGTCGCCGCGCAGGCATAGGAACTTTGGGCCGCTGCCCACCTGCAATGGATCGCAGGCGGCGGCGGGTTGTCAAAGACCGCAGGTGTCCGCAAGGGCTTAAGCGCATGCGACTGATCACTGTCGCCGTGGCCTGCGCAGATGGCGTTACCCGAAGGCGGGAATCCAATTCCTGAATGAAGGTCGCCGTGTCGCCGGCGCCGATTTTCGGCGCCGGAGCTTGAAAAGGAGTTGACCGTGGGTCTCAATCTTGATGACAAGAAGGCAGTGGTCGCCGAAGTATCCGCGCAAATTGCGAATGCCCAGTCGATCATCGTCGCCGAGTACCGTGGTCTCGAGGTGGGCGATATCACTGCCTTGCGCGCTACTGCCCGCAAGTCGGGGGTTTATCTGCGCGTGGTGAAAAACACCCTGGTGCGACGCGCCGTAGCCGGCACGCCGTTCGCGGGGCTTGCAGACAAGATGGTCGGTCCGCTGATCTATGGAATCTCCCAGGATCCGGTGGCTGCGGCTAAGCTGCTGCAGGAGTTTGGCAAGAGCAACCCGAAGCTCGCCGTCAAGGCGGGCGCCATGCCGAATCACGTCATGGATGCGGAAGGCGTGAAGGCGCTTGCCTCCCTGCCCGGCCGCGAGGAACTGCTGTCCAGACTGCTTGGTACCATGCAGGCGCCAATTGCCCAGTTCGTCCGTACGCTCAACGAAATCCCGACGAAGTTCGTCCGGGGTCTCGCTGCCGTGCGCGACGCCAAAGAGGCTGCGTAATCGTATTTCATTGACCGATTTTCATTCAGGAGTTGTAATCATGACTGTTAGCAAAGCTGAAATCCTTGATGCCATCGCCGGCATGACCGTTCTGGAACTGTCCGAGCTGATCAAGGAAATGGAAGAGAAGTTCGGCGTTTCCGCCGCCGCCGCCGCGGTTGCCGTGGCTGCTCCCGCTGCCGGCGCCGCCGCGCCTGCCGCCGAAGAACAGACCGAATTCACCGTCATGCTGATGGCTGCCGGCGAAAAAAAGGTCGAGGTCATCAAGGTGGTGCGTGCCGCGACCGGTCTGGGCCTCAAGGAGGCCAAGGATCTCGTCGACGGCGCGCCGAAGCCCGTCAAGGAAAGCATTCCGAAGGCCGACGCCCAGGCGCTCAGGAAGCAACTCGAAGACGCCGGCGCCAAGGTCGAAGTCAAGTAAGTCGCCTTGGTGTCATGGGCTGGCTGTCCGTCATGGACGGCCAGCCGTTCTGTATTGGATGGTTTCGTTGGAACAAAAACCAAGAATTCAGAGATCAGCAAGCGGTGCCTGGATGCTGATCCCTGAGTCCTGACAGCCGGAGCGAACATGGCCTACTCGTACACCGAGAAAAAACGTATCCGCAAGAGCTTCGCCAAGCGCGCGAACGTGTTGAACATCCCCTTCCTGCTTGCGACACAACTGGAGTCCTACACTCAGTTCCTGCAGGTGGAAGTGCCTCCTGCCCGGCGCAGGGATCAAGGCCTGCAGGTTGCGTTCAAGTCGATTTTCCCGATCATGGCCCATTCGGGGGGCGCACGCCTCGAGTTCGTCGAGTATCGGCTGGGCGAGCCGCCTTTCGACGTCAAGGAATGTCAGCAGAGGGGACTGACCTTCGCTTCCCCGCTGCGTGCCAAGGTACGTCTCGTCATCCTGGATCGCGAGAGCAATGTCGAGAAGGTCAAGGAGATCAAGGAGCAAGAGGTGTATATGGGCGAAATTCCGCTCATGACCACCACGGGCTCCTTCATCATCAACGGCACCGAGCGCGTCATCGTCTCCCAGTTGCATCGCTCTCCGGGCGTATTTTTTGAACATGACAAGGGCAAAACCCACAGCTCCGGCAAGCTGCTGTTCTCGGCCCGCATCATCCCCTATCGCGGCTCGTGGCTGGATTTTGAGTTCGATCCGAAGGACCTGCTCTATTTCCGCGTAGACCGCCGCCGCAAGATGCCGGTAACGATCCTGCTCAAGGCCATCGGCATGACTGCCGAGCAGATTCTGGAATTCTTTTTCGAGACGGATTCCTTCCATCTGGGTCGGAAGGGGGTCCAGTTCGACGTGGTACCCGAGCGCTTGCGCGGCGAGGTCGCCAAGTTCGAGATCTTCGACAAGTCCGGCAAGGTGCTGGTGCCCAAGGACAAGCGCATCACCGCGAAGCACATCCGCGAGATGGCCGAGGCCGGGATCAAGAAAATTGCCGTTCCGGAGGAGTTCCTGGTCGGACGCGTGATCGCGCGCAACCTGATTGATCCGGCTAGCGGCGAAGTGCTTGCGAATGCGAACGATGAAATCACGGAAAGCCTGCTGGCCAAGCTGATCGAGGCGGGCGTCGAGAACCTGAAAACGCTCTACATCAACGACCTGGACCGCGGCCCCTACATCTCGACCACGCTGCGCTCCGACGAAACGGCCGACCAGTGGGCCGCCAGGGTGGCGATCTATCGCATGATGCGTCCCGGCGAGCCGCCCACCGAAGACGCGGTGGAATCGCTCTTCCATGGTCTGTTTTACTCGGAAGAGCGTTACGACCTTTCGGCGGTCGGGCGGATGAAATTCAACCGGCGCATCGGGCGCGCGGAAATCACGGGCTCGAGCGTGCTGTCCAACGAGGACATTCTCGAAGTGGTGCGGATTCTCGTCGAACTGCGTAACGGGCGAGGCGAAGTGGATGACATCGACCATCTCGGCAACCGCCGTGTGCGCTGCGTCGGGGAACTGGTGGAAAACCAGTTCCGCGCAGGCCTGGTGCGCGTCGAGCGCGCGGTCAAGGAGCGCTTGAACCAGGCTGAGTCCGACAACCTGATGCCGCACGACCTGATCAATGCCAAACCGATCAGTGCGGCGATCAAGGAGTTTTTTGGCTCGTCGCAGCTGTCCCAGTTCATGGATCAGACCAATCCTCTATCCGAGATCACCCACAAGCGGCGCGTTTCGGCGCTTGGTCCGGGGGGGTTGACGCGCGAGCGGGCGGGCTTCGAGGTGCGCGACGTGCACCCGACCCACTACGGTCGCGTGTGTCCGATCGAGACGCCGGAAGGCCCGAACATCGGTCTGATCAACTCGCTGGCGCTGTATGCCCGCACCAATGAATATGGCTTTCTCGAAACTCCCTACCGCAGGGTCGAGAACGGTCACGTAACGAACGAGATCGCCTACCTGTCGGCGATCGAAGAGGGCAAGTACGTCATCGCGCAGGCCAATGCCCAACTCGACAAGAAAGGCAAGCTGGTCGACGAGCTGGTTTCCTGTCGATTCAAGGGCGAGTTCGAGCTCAAAGAGCCTGCCGAGGTACGGTTCATGGACGTTGCTCCCGGTCAGATCGTTTCGGTTGCGGCGTCATTGATTCCCTTCCTCGAGCACGACGATGCCAACCGGGCCTTGATGGGCGCCAACATGCAGCGCCAGGCGGTTCCCTGTCTCCGGCCGGAAAAGGCGCTGGTCGGCACCGGCATCGAGCGCACGGTCGCAGTCGACTCAGGCACTGCGGTCCAGGCGTTGCGCGGCGGCGTGATCGACTACATTGACGCAAACCGGATCGTGGTGCGCGTCAGCGACGAGGAAACCGTTCCCGGCGAAGTCGGCGTGGATATCTACAATCTGATCAAATACACTCGTTCCAACCAGAACACCAACATCAATCAGCGCCCGATCGTCAAGGTCGGCGATGCTATCGCCAAGGGTGACGTGGTGGCCGATGGAGCGTCTACCGATCTGGGCGAGCTGGCCCTTGGCCAGAACATGCTCGTCGCCTTCATGCCCTGGAACGGCTACAACTTCGAAGACTCGATCCTGATTTCAGAGCGCGTGGTGGCGGAAGACCGCTTCACCTCGATTCATATCGAGGAGTTGACGGTCGTTGCGCGCGACACCAAACTCGGGCCGGAGGAGATTACCCGCGACATCGCCACTCTCGGCGAGGCGCAACTCTCTCGCCTCGATGACTCCGGTATCGTCTACATCGGCGCCGAGGTCGAAGCGGGTGACGTACTGGTCGGCAAGGTTACGCCGAAGGGCGAGACCCAATTAACGCCGGAAGAAAAGTTGCTGCGCGCCATTTTCGGCGAGAAGGCATCCGACGTGAAAGACACCAGCCTGCGCGTTCCTTCTGGCATGTCGGGCACGGTCATCGATGTCCAAGTGTTTACGCGGGAGGGAATCGAGCGGGACAAGCGCGCTCAGTCGATCATCGACGATCAACTCAAAAGCTACAAACTCGATCTGGCCGACCAGATGCGCATCGTCGAGCGCGATGCCTTCGCCCGTATCGAGCGTTTGCTGCTCGGCAAGAGCGCGAACAAGGGACCAAAGAAGCTCGTCAAGGGAGCCAAGGTCACCAAGGACTATCTTGCCGGCCTCGATCATTATCACTGGTTCGACATCAGCCTGGCCGACGAGGATGTCCAACAGCAGCTCGAAGGCCTGCGCGACAGCCTCGATCAGACTCGCAGGGACTTCGACGTTGCTTTCGAAGCGAAGAAAAAGAAGCTCACCCAGGGGGACGAACTGCCCCCGGGCGTCCAGAAGATGGTCAAGGTCTATCTGGCCGTGAAGCGCCGCCTGCAGCCTGGCGACAAGATGGCGGGACGCCACGGCAACAAGGGTGTCGTGTCCCGTATCGTCCCGGTGGAGGACATGCCCTACATGGAGGACGGCACATCGGTCGATATCGTTTTGAATCCGCTCGGCGTTCCTTCGCGGATGAACATCGGCCAGATTCTTGAGGCACATCTGGGCTGGGCGGCCAAGGGCCTGGGCGCGAAGATCGGCGCGCTGCTCCGGCAACGGGCAGCGGTTGTCGAATTGAGGAAGTTCCTTGACAAGATTTACAACTCCGCGGGACGGGATTCCGGCGTCAATAGTCTCAACGATGTGGAAGTTACCGAGCTTGCGGGTAATCTGTGCAGAGGCGTTCCTTTCGCCACCCCGGTGTTCGATGGCTGCAAGGAAGAGGAAATTCGCGCGATGCTCGATCTGGCCTATCCGGATGAGGTGGCCAGACGCCTCAATCTGACTGTATCCAAAACACAGGCGCTGCTGTATGACGGACGCACAGGCGAAGCCTTTGATCGCCCTGTCACCGTAGGTTTCATGCACGTTCTAAAATTGCATCACTTGGTAGATGACAAGATGCACGCCCGCTCGACCGGACCGTACAGCCTGGTGACGCAGCAGCCGCTCGGCGGCAAGGCCCAGTTCGGTGGCCAGCGCTTCGGCGAGATGGAGGTCTGGGCACTGGAGGCCTACGGCGCCGCCTACACGCTACAGGAAATGCTGACCGTCAAGTCCGACGATGTGACGGGGCGCACCAAGGTATACGAAAACATCGTCAAGGGCGAACACAAGATTGATGCCGGCATGCCGGAGTCCTTCAACGTCTTGGTGAAGGAGATTCGCTCGCTGGCCATCGACATCGACCTTGAACGCCATTGATCGTCCCTCGACCCGCGACAGGAGTAACACACCATGAAAGCACTGCTCGATCTGTTCAAGCAAGTCACGCAGGAAGAGGAGTTCGATGCGATCACGATCAGCCTCGCATCCCCAGAAAAAATCCGCTCCTGGTCCTATGGCGAAGTTAAAAAGCCTGAGACGATCAATTACCGGACTTTCAAGCCGGAACGCGATGGATTGTTCTGCGCGAAGATTTTCGGTCCGGTCAAGGATTATGAATGTCTTTGCGGTAAGTACAAGCGACTCAAGCATCGTGGCGTGATCTGCGAGAAGTGCGGTGTCGAAGTCACGCAGGCTAAGGTACGACGCGAGCGCATGGGCCATATCGAGCTCGCCTCGCCAATAGCGCACATCTGGTTCCTGAAAAGTCTGCCCAGTCGTCTGGGCATGGTGCTCGATATGACTCTGCGCGATATCGAGCGTGTCCTCTACTTCGAGGCTTATGTCGTCGTGGACCCCGGCATGACGCCGCTGACGCGCGGACAACTGCTGACCGAGGATGATTATCTGGCCAAGGTGGAGGAGCATGGTGACGACTTTGCGGCCGTAATGGGGGCGGAAGGGGTTCGCGAACTGCTGCGCAGCCTGGATCTGCAGAAAGAGGTCGACACGCTCCGAAGCGAGCTCGATGCGACTGGATCGGAAGCGAAAATCAAAAAATTCGCCAAGCGGCTGAAGATCCTCGAAGCCTTTCAGCAGTCCGGCATTAAACCGGAGTGGATGATTCTCAATGTGCTGCCGGTGTTGCCGCCCGATCTTCGCCCGCTCGTGCCGCTCGATGGGGGGCGCTTCGCCACCTCCGACCTCAACGACCTGTACCGCCGCGTGATCAACCGTAACAACCGCCTCAAGCGTTTGCTCGAACTGAAGGCGCCGGACATCATCGTGCGCAACGAAAAGCGCATGCTGCAGGAAGCTGTCGACTCGCTGCTGGACAACGGGCGGCGCGGCAAGGCCATGACCGGCGCTAACAAGCGTCCGCTCAAGTCGCTGGCCGACATGATCAAGGGCAAGGGCGGCCGCTTCCGCCAGAACCTGCTGGGCAAGCGTGTCGACTATTCCGGCCGGTCCGTTATCGTCGTCGGCCCGCAATTGAAACTACATCAATGCGGCCTGCCGAAGAAAATGGCGCTGGAGCTTTTCAAGCCATTCATTTTCGAGCGGCTCGAGAAAATGGGGATTGCCAGCACCATCAAGGCGGCAAAAAAAGAAGTCGAGGCCGAAACGCCGGTGGTCTGGGATATCCTGGAAGAGGTCATCCGCGAGCACCCCGTCCTGCTTAACCGCGCGCCAACCCTGCACCGTCTCGGGATCCAGGCATTCGAACCTGTTTTGATCGAGGGTAAAGCCATCCAGCTGCATCCCTTGGTCTGTACTGCGTTCAACGCCGACTTCGATGGAGACCAGATGGCGGTTCACGTTCCTCTCTCCCTTGAGGCGCAAATGGAGGCAAGGACCCTCATGCTGGCCTCCAACAACGTTCTGTCGCCAGCAAACGGAGCTCCCATCATCGTTCCCTCTCAGGATGTGGTGCTCGGTCTCTACTATGCCACCAAGGAAAATGCGGCGGCCCAGGGCAGCGGCATGGCGTTCGCCGACATCGCGGAAGTAGCGCGTGCCGTCGAGTCCAGACAGGTTGATGCACACGCGCGCATTTCCGTCCGAATTCGTGAGTATGAGGCCGCGGGTGGCAGCTGGCGCGAAAGGATAACCCGCTATACCACGACCGCGGGCCGAGCCCTGCTTTCCGAAATCCTGCCCAAGGGACTTCCTTTCAGGGCCATCGACAAGCCGCTCAAGAAAAAAGAGATCTCCAAGCTGATCGATGAGAGTTATCGTCGGTGCGGCCTCAAGGAGACGGTTGTTTTTGCAGACAAGCTAATGCAGGCGGGATTCCGCTTGGCAACCCGTGGAGGCATTTCCATCTGCATCGATGACATGTTGGTACCCGGACAGAAGCAGGGCATCATCGAAGCCGCGGAGACGGAAGTCAAGGAGATCGAAAAGCAATACACCTCGGGGCTGGTCACGGTTGGCGAGCGCTACAACAAGGTGGTGGATATCTGGGGACGGGCCGGGGATCAGGTGGCCAAGGCGATGATGGACCAGTTGCAGCACGAAAAGGTGCGCGACCTGACCGGCAGGGAAATCACCCAGGATTCCTTCAACTCGATCTACATGATGGCTGACTCGGGAGCGCGCGGATCGGCGGCTCAAATCCGTCAGCTCGCCGGCATGCGCGGGCTAATGGCCAAGCCGGATGGCTCGATCATCGAAACGCCGATTACCACGAACTTCCGTGAGGGACTCAACGTCCTGCAGTACTTCATTTCGACCCACGGCGCACGCAAAGGCCTTGCCGACACCGCACTGAAAACCGCAAACTCGGGTTATCTGACGCGCCGACTGGTCGATGTCACTCAGGATCTCGTGGTTACGGAAGATGACTGCGGTACGACCAACGGGATTGCGATGAAGGCTCTTGTCGAGGGGGGCGAGGTGGTCGAGCCGCTGCGCGAACGCATCCTTGGCCGCGTGGTGGCTGCCGATGTGATCGGTCCCGACAGTCAGGAGGTCCTGTGGGCCGCAGGGACCATGCTCGACGAGGATGCCGTCGATGTGATCGAGCGGTTGGGGATCGACGAGGTCGTGGCCCGGACGCCGCTCACCTGTGAAACCCGTTACGGGCTTTGCGCCAAGTGCTATGGTCGCGACCTCGGCCGTGGCATGCTGGTCAATACGGGCGAAGCGGTGGGCGTCATCGCCGCCCAGTCGATCGGGGAACCGGGCACTCAATTGACGATGCGCACCTTCCACGTGGGCGGGGCCGCTTCCCGCGCTGCGGCGCAAAGCCACATCGAGGCGAAAAGCGCAGGAACGGTGCGCCTTTCGGCAACCATGCGCTATGTTTCCAATCCGAAGGGAGAAAAGATCGTCATCGCCCGTTCAGGCGAGGTGCTCATTGCGGACGAGCATGGTCGCGAGCGAGAGAGGCACAAGGTGCCCTATGGTGCGACCCTCATGTTCGAGGATGGAGTTCAGGTCAAGGCCGGCGCCCAACTTGCCACCTGGGATCCTCATACCCGTCCCATTGTTACCGAGTATGCCGGCACCGTGCGTTTCGAAAATATTGAGAAGGGAGTGACGGTTGCCGAACAAATGGACGAAGTAACCGGCCTGACAACTCTCGTCGTCATCGACCCCAAGCGTGGCGCTAAGGCCCAGGCGAAGGGATTACGGCCCCAGGTCAAACTGCTCGACTTGGATGGACAGGAAGCCAAGATTCATGGCACCGACCACTCCGTCGCCATAACGTTCCACGTGGGTTCGATCATTACGGTAAAGAATGGCCAGGCAGTGAGTGTCGGGGAAGTGTTGGCGCGCATTCCGCAGGAGTCTGCGAAGACGCGTGATATCACCGGCGGTCTCCCGCGGGTTGCCGAACTGTTTGAGGCCCGCTCTCCCAAGGATGCCGGGATGCTGGCCGAGGTCACCGGGACCGTGTCTTTCGGTAAGGACACCAAGGGCAAGCAGCGCTTGAAGATCACCGAACCGGACGGAAGCGAGCATGAATACCTGATACCCAAGGACAAGCACGTCATGGCTCATGACGGCCAGGTTGTCAATAAGGGCGAGATCATCGTCGATGGACCTGTCGATCCCCACGATATCCTTCGGCTGAAGGGGGTCGAGGAGCTTGCGCGCTACATCATCGATGAGGTTCAGGATGTCTACCGATTGCAGGGCGTCAAAATCAACGACAAGCACATCGAGGTCATCGTGCGGCAGATGTTGCGTCGAGTTGTCATCACTGAACCGGGAGATTCGCGTTTCATTCGGGAGGAACAGGTTGAACGTTCGGAGGTGCTGGACGAGAACGACAAGCTCGTCGAGGCAGGCAAACGGCCGACTGAATTCCAGTACATGCTGCTCGGGATAACCAAGGCAAGCTTGTCGACCGACTCATTCATCTCCGCTGCGTCTTTCCAGGAAACCACTCGTGTTCTGACCGAAGCGGCGATCATGGGTAAGCGTGACGAGCTGCGGGGTCTGAAGGAAAACGTAATCGTCGGACGGTTGATTCCGGCGGGAACCGGGCTGGCCTATCACCGAACGCGCCAAAGGCGTGGTGGTGGGGAGGGGAGCGTGTTCGGCAGTCTCGGCGAGGCAATCCAACCTGATTCCGATGGCCAGCCGGCGGCACGGGTCAGTTGACGGGGAATGGTGACGCCAATACAATTCCGCCTCTTTTTCTGCGCCCGTCCGCCAGCCCCGATCTTAGTCGATCCACGAAACAGGAATAACAGATATGCCTACTATCAATCAGCTTGTGCGCAAACCGCGCCAAGCCGAGAAATCCAAGAGCAAAGTCCCCGCCCTGGGAGGCTGTCCGGCAAGGCGGGGCGTGTGCACACGCGTTTACACCACAACACCAAAAAAGCCAAACTCCGCCTTGCGCAAGGTGGCGAAGGTGAGGCTGACAAATGGTTTCGAGGTGATTTCCTACATCGGGGGGGAAGGGCACAACCTGCAGGAGCACTCGGTTGTCCTGATTCGCGGTGGGCGGGTAAAAGATCTTCCCGGTGTGCGCTACCACATCGTGCGCGGTAGTCTGGATACCCAGGGCGTCAAGGACCGGAAACAGGGGCGCTCCAAGTATGGCGCCAAACGGCCGAAGAAGGCCTGATCAAGCCAGTCGCAAGAAAGGAAAGTCAAATGCCACGACGTAGAGAAGTTCCCAAGCGCGATATCCTGCCTGACCCCAAGTTCGGCAATGTCGAGGTTTCCAAGTTCATGAATGTCATCATGACTAGCGGCAAGAAGTCGGTTGCCGAGCGCATCGTCTATGGCGCCTTTAGCGTGATCTCGCAGAAGAGCGGAAAGGATCCGGTGGAGGTCTTTGCGGCGGCCATCAACAATGTCAAGCCGGTTGTCGAAGTGAAGAGTCGCCGCGTCGGTGGCGCGAACTATCAAGTTCCCGTGGAAGTGCGCCCTTCTAGGCGTATGGCGCTGTCCATGCGTTGGATTCGCGAGGCAGCCCGCAAGCGCAGCGAAAAGTCGATGGATCAGCGTTTGGCCACGGAGCTAATTGAGGCGTCCGAGGGGCGTGGCGCCGCGATGAAAAAACGGGAAGAAGTGCATCGCATGGCCGAAGCCAATAAGGCGTTCTCGCACTTCCGCTTCTAATTTCAACCCTCCTGCACCGTCAGCGTAGGCTGGCGGCCAATCATTTCGACCAACCCGGCTAGGGATATCTGCGGTGGCCGGCTTAGAAAGATAGGTAATCCAAGTGGCTCGCAAGACACCCATTGAGCGATATCGGAACATTGGCATCTCGGCGCATATCGACGCCGGCAAAACCACGACTACCGAGCGCATTCTCTTCTATACCGGCGTCAATCACAAGATTGGCGAGGTGCATGATGGTGCTGCGACCATGGACTGGATGGAGCAGGAGCAGGAGCGCGGCATCACGATCACCTCCGCCGCCACTACGTGCTTCTGGAAGGGTATGGGCAACTACTTCCCGGAGCATCGCGTCAATATCATCGACACTCCGGGCCACGTCGATTTCACCATAGAGGTCGAACGCTCGATGCGCGTGCTCGATGGCGCCTGCATGGTGTACTGCGCCGTGGGCGGCGTGCAGCCGCAGTCCGAGACGGTCTGGCGTCAGGCCAACAAGTACGGTGTGCCACGCCTGGCCTTCGTGAACAAGATGGACCGTACCGGCGCCAACTTCTTCAAGGTGCATGACCAGATGCGCGAGCGCCTCAAGGCGAACCCCATTCCGATTCAGGTGCCGATCGGCGCCGAGGACAAGTTCGAGGGCGTGGTGGATCTTGTGAAGATGAAGGCCATCGTCTGGGATGATACCTCGCAGGGCACCAAGTTCACCTATGGCGAAATTCCGGCCGATCTGGTCGAGACCTGCAAGGTGTGGCGCGAGAAGATGCTCGAGGCCGCTGCCGAAGCTTCCGAAGAATTGATGAACAAGTACATCGAGGAGGGCGATCTTTCCGAGGAGGAGATCAAGAAGGCGCTGCGTCAGCGCACCATCGCCAGCGAAATCGTGCCGATGCTGTGTGGCTCGGCCTTCAAGAACAAGGGCGTGCAGGCCATGCTCGATGCCGTCATCGAATACATGCCGGCGCCGACCGACATCCCGCCGGTTAAGGGCATCCTCGAGAACGAATCCGTAGGGGAGCGCAAGGCTTCGGACGACGAGCCGTTTGCCGCCCTGGCCTTCAAGATCATGACCGACCCCTTCGTCGGCCAGCTGACCTTCTTCCGCGTCTACTCGGGGGTCATCAATTCCGGCGACACTATCTACAACCCGGTGAAGGGCCGCAAGGAGCGCATCGGCCGGATTCTGCAGATGCACGCCAACCAGCGTGAGGAAATCAAGGAAGTGCGCGCTGGTGACATCGCCGCCGCCGTCGGCCTCAAGGAGGCGACCACCGGAGAAACCCTCTGCCAGCTCGACAGGGTCATCACGCTCGAGCGCATGGAGTTTCCCGAGCCGGTGATCCACATCGCCGTCGAGCCCAAGACCAAGGCCGACCAGGAGAAGATGGGCATCGCCCTCAACCGCCTCGCCCAGGAGGATCCATCCTTCCGCGTGCGTACCGACGCGGAGTCCGGGCAGACCATCATCTCGGGTATGGGTGAATTGCACCTCGAGATCATCGTCGACCGCATGAAGCGCGAATTCGGCGTCGAGGCCAACATCGGCGCGCCGCAGGTGGCTTACCGCGAGGCGATTCGTAAGGCGGTGGAGCAGGAGGGCAAGTTCGTCAAGCAGTCCGGCGGTCGCGGCCAGTATGGCCACGTCTGGATCAAGCTCGAGCCTAACGAGCAGGGCAAGGGCTACGAGTTCGTCGACGCCATCAAGGGCGGCGTGGTGCCACGCGAGTACATTCCCGCGGTCGACAAGGGGTTGCAGGAAACCCTGCCAAACGGCGTGCTGGCCGGATTCCCGGTTGTCGATGTCAAGGTCACCCTGTTCGACGGCTCCTACCACGACGTCGATTCCAACGAAAACGCCTTCAAGATGGCTGCATCGATGGCCTTCAAGGACGCGATGCGCAAGGCCAGTCCGGTCCTGCTCGAGCCGATGATGTCGGTCGAGGTAGAAACTCCCGAGGACTACATGGGCAACGTCATGGGTGACTTGTCCGGCCGTCGCGGCATGGTGCAGGGTATGGACGACCTGCCTGGCGGCATCAAAGCCATCAAGGCCGAAGTTCCGCTGGCGGAGATGTTCGGCTATTCAACACAGTTGCGTTCCCTGACCCAGGGTCGGGCTACGTATACGATGGAATTCAAGCACTACAGCGAGGCGCCGAAGAACGTCGCCGAAGCCGTCATCAACAAGAAGTGATACCGTTCTTTAAGGAAATCGATCATGGCGAAAGGCAAATTTGAGCGTACGAAGCCGCATGTGAATGTGGGGACGATTGGGCACGTGGATCATGGCAAGACCACGTTGACGGCGGCGATCACGACGATTTTGGCGGCGAAGTTTGGTGGTGAGGCGAAGAAGTATGACGAGATTGATGCGGCGCCGGAAGAGAAGGCGCGGGGCATCACGATCAATACGG
>Ga0208735_100515_pt1 | contig 15525 bp, 7 predicted proteins | sample Subbio12Aug_8Aab_FD_184829 | JGI IMG/M metagenome (GOLD analysis project Ga0208735, IMG submission 184829) | Serpentinite rock and fluid subsurface biosphere microbial communities from McLaughlin Reserve, California, USA - CR12Aug_8Aab (SPAdes) | ecosystem: Environmental > Terrestrial > Deep... | reverse complement strand
GGGGTTCTCAAGAACACCCTGGCACGCCGCGCAGTGGCTGGCACCGGCTTTGAGGCAGGCGCCGACCAGATGTCCGGGCCGCTGATCTATGGCTTTTCCCAAGACGCCGTGGCCGCTGCCAAAGTGATGGCCGATTTCGCCAAGACCAACGACAAGTTGGTCATTCGTGGCGGCGTTTTTGCGGGTAAAGCCCTGGACATCAATGGCGTGAAGCAGCTTGCCAACATCCCTCCCAAAGAGGTGTTGCTGGCGCAGTTGCTGGGCTTGATGCAATCCCCGATTTCGCGCACTGCGCGCGTGCTGGCCGCCTTGGCCGAGCAGCGTGGCGCTGGCAGCCTGAGTGCCGCCGAGCCCGCCGCCCAATAACCGTTTGTTAGGAAATTTGAAAATGGCATTCGATAAAGACGCATTTCTGACCGCGCTCGACAGCATGACGGTCATGGAACTCAACGAGCTGGTGAAAGCCATCGAAGAGAAATTCGGCGTGAGCGCCGCCGCCATGTCGGCACCTGCTGCCGGCGGTGGCGCTGCCGCTGCGGCCGTGGTGGAAGAAAAAACCGACTTCGACCTGGTGCTCAAAGAAACCGGCGCGAACAAGGTGTCGGTCATCAAAGTCGTGCGCGAAATCACCGGCCTGGGCCTGAAAGAAGCCAAAGACCTGGTCGATGGCGCGCCCAAAACGGTGAAAGAAGCCATGCCCAAGGCCGACGCCGAAGCCGCCAAGAAAAAGCTCGAAGACGCTGGTGCCAAGGCCGAGCTCAAATAAACGGCTCTGCCTCAAAGGCTGGTGCGCCCCTTACCGGGCTTGCCAGCCTTTTGGCGCTGGATGCGGCGGGTTTTTTATCAACCGCAGTCAGCGCCAGAACACACAGCCAAGGCCGCACCGCTAGCGGTTTTGGCTGTGTCTTCTCAAGCCCGGAGATCTCATGGCTCAAACGTACTCATTCACCGAACGCAAACGCATCCGCAAAAGCTTCGGCAGCCGCGAAAACGTGCTGGAAATCCCCTATCTGTTGCAAATGCAGAAAGATGCCTATACCGCCTTTTTGCAGGTAGACCGCCATCCGCGCAAGCGCGCCCCGGAGGGTTTGCAGGCGGCCTTCGAGTCGGCCTTCCCGATCGTGTCGCACAACGGCTACGTGGAGATGAAGTTTGTCGAGTACAACCTGGCCAAACCGGCCTTCGATGTGCGCGAGTGCCAAACCCGCGGCCTGACCTTCGCCTCGGCGGTGCGGGCGCGGGTGCAGCTCATCATCTACGACCGCGAATCCTCGACCAGCCAGTCCAAGGTGGTGAAAGAGGTGAAAGAGCAAGAGGTTTACATGGGCGAAGTGCCGCTCATGACCGACAAGGGCTCGTTCATCGTCAACGGCACCGAGCGCGTGATCGTCTCGCAGTTGCACCGCTCGCCGGGCGTGTTTTTCGAGCACGACAAGGGCAAGACCCACAGTTCGGGCAAGCTGCTGTTTTCGGCCCGCATCATCCCCTACCGTGGCTCGTGGCTCGATTTCGAGTTCGACCCCAAAGATCTGCTGTTCTTCCGCGTTGACCGCCGGCGCAAGATGCCGGTCACGATTTTGCTCAAGGCCATCGGCCTCAACCCCGAGCAGATTCTGGCCAACTTCTATGTCAACGACCACTTCCGCCTGATGGACAGCGGCGCCCAGATGGCGCTGGTGACCGAGCGCCTGCGCGGCGAGGTGGCGCGTTTTGACCTCACCGACCCGAGCGGCAAGGTGGTGGTGGCCAAAGACAAACGCATCACCGCCCGTCACACACGCGAACTGGAACAGGCCAAAGTCAGCCACATCAGCGTGCCCGAAGACTTTTTGCTCGGGCGCGTGGTGGCGCGCAACGTGATCGACCCCGGCAGCGGCGAGCTGCTGGCGCGCGCCAACGACGAGCTCACCGAAACCCTGCTCAAAAAACTGCGCAGCGCCGGCATTGCCGAACTGGCTTGCATTTTTACCAACGAGCTCGACCAGGGCCCCTACATCAGCCAGACCCTGCGCAGCGACGAAACCGCGGACGAGTTTAGCGCCCGCGTGGCCATCTACCGCATGATGCGCCCCGGCGAGCCGCCGACCGAAGACGCGGTGCAGGCGCTGTTTCACCGCCTGTTTTACAACCCCGACACCTACGACCTCTCGCGCGTGGGGCGCATGAAGTTCAACGCCCGCGTCGGGCGCGGCAGCAGCACCGGCGCCATGGTGCTGTCGAACGAAGACATCCTGGACGTGGTGAAAATCCTAGTGGACTTGCGCAACGGCAAGGGCGAAGTCGATGACATCGACCATCTCGGCAACCGGCGCGTGCGCTGCGTGGGCGAACTGGCCGAAAACCAGTACCGCACCGGGCTGGCACGGATCGAGAAAGCGGTAAAAGAGCGCCTCGGCCAGGCCGAGCAAGAGCCGCTGATGCCGCACGACCTGATCAACTCCAAGCCGATTTCGGCTGCGCTCAAAGAGTTCTTTGGCGCCTCGCAGTTGTCGCAGTTCATGGACCAGACCAACCCGCTGGCCGAAATCACGCACAAGCGCCGCGTCTCGGCCCTGGGGCCAGGCGGCCTGACGCGCGAGCGCGCCGGCTTTGAGGTGCGCGACGTGCACGTGACGCATTACGGCCGCGTGTGCCCGATCGAAACACCGGAAGGCCCCAACATCGGGCTCATCAACTCGCTGGCGCTGTATGCGCGCCTGAACGAGTACGGCTTCATCGAAACCCCGTACCGGCGCGTGATCGAGTGCAAGGTGACGAACCAGATCGACTATCTGTCGGCGATCGAAGAAGGCAAGTACGTGATCGCGCAGGCCAACGCCGCACTTGACGCCAGCGGGCGCCTGAGCGACGAGCTGGTGAGCGCACGCGAAAAGGGCGAATCCATCCTGACGCCGCCCGAAACGGTGCAGTATATGGATGTGTCGCCAGCGCAGATCGTTTCGGTGGCGGCCTCGCTGGTGCCCTTCCTCGAGCACGACGACGCCAACCGCGCGCTCATGGGTGCCAACATGTCGCGCCAGGCAGTGCCTGTGCTGCGGCCCGAAAAGCCGCTGGTTGGCACCGGCATCGAGCGCGTGGCCGCAATCGATTCCGGCACCGTGGTGGTGGCCAAACGCGGCGGCCGGGTCGATTACGTCGATGCGGCGCGCATCGTGGTGCGCGTCAACGACGCCGAGGCGGTGGCGGGCGAGGTCGGGGTCGATATCTACAACCTGATCAAGTACCAGCGCTCGAACCAGAACACCAACATCCACCAGCGCCCGATCGTCAAAAAAGGCGATCTGATCCACGTCGGCGCGGTGATCGCCGACGGCGCTTCCACCGACCTGGGCGAGATTTCGATCGGGCAGAACATGCTGATCGCCTTCATGCCCTGGAACGGCTACAACTTCGAGGACTCGATCCTGATCTCCGAAAAGGTGGTGTCGGAAGACCGCTACACATCGATCCACATCGAGGAACTGGTGGTGATGGCCCGTGACACCAAGCTGGGCGCCGAAGACATCACGCGCGACATTCCCAACCTGGCCGAGCAGCAGATCAACCGGCTGGACGAATCGGGCATCATCTACGTCGGGGCCGAGGTGCTGCCGGGTGATGTGCTGGTGGGCAAGGTCACGCCCAAAGGCGAAACCACGCTCACGCCCGAAGAAAAGCTGCTGCGCGCCATTTTTGGCGAAAAAGCCTCGGACGTGAAAGACACCTCGCTGCGCGTGGACCAAGGCTCGCAGGGCACGGTGATCGATGTGCAGGTGTTCACCCGCGAAGGCATCGTGCGCGACAAACGGGCGCAGCAGATCATCGACGACGAGCTCAAGCGCTTCCGGCTCGACCTCAACGACCAGTTGCGCATCGTCGAAGCCGACGCCTACGACCGGATCGAAAAGCTGCTGCTGGGCAAGGCCGCCAACGGCGGACCCAAGCGCCTGGCCAAGGGCAGCACGATCGATCGCGCCTACCTGGCCGATGTGGATAAATTCCACTGGTTCGACATCCGCCCGGCCGACGATCAGGTGGCGGCGCAGCTCGAATCGATCAAGAACGCACTCGAGGCCACGCGCCACAGCTTCGACTTGGCCTTCGAGGAAAAGCGCAAGAAGCTCACCCAAGGCGATGAGCTGCCCGCGGGCGTGCTCAAGATGGTGAAGGTTTATCTGGCCGTCAAGCGCCGTTTGCAGCCGGGCGACAAAATGGCCGGCCGCCACGGCAACAAGGGCGTGGTCTCCAAGATCACCCCGGTCGAAGACATGCCCTACCTGGCCGACGGCACCCCGGTCGATATCGTGCTGAATCCGCTGGGCGTGCCTTCGCGCATGAACATCGGGCAGGTGCTGGAAGTGCATTTGGGCTGGGCCGCCAAGGGGCTGGGGCAGCGCATCGGCGACATGCTGCAGCGCCAAGCCGCCGCCAGCGAGGTGCGCCAGTTGCTGGAGCAAATCTACAACCGCACCGGGCGCAAAGAAAACCTGACCGACTTGAGCGACGAGGAAGTGCGCGCCATGGCGGGCGAATTGAGCAAGGGCGTGCCCTTTGCCTCGCCGGTGTTCGACGGTGCCAGCGAAGCCGAAATCTTCGACATGCTCCGGCTGGCCTACCCCGATGAGGTGGCCGCCGCCAAGGGTCTCACGCCCACGCGCACCCAAGCGCAGCTCTATGACGGCCGCACCGGCGACGCCTTTGAGCGCGTGACCACCGTGGGCTATATGCACTACCTCAAGCTGCACCACTTGGTCGATGACAAAATGCACGCACGCTCCACCGGCCCGTACTCGCTCGTCACGCAGCAGCCGCTCGGCGGCAAGGCCCAGTTTGGTGGCCAGCGCTTTGGTGAGATGGAGGTCTGGGCGCTGGAAGCCTATGGCGCCAGCTACGTGCTGCAAGAGATGCTCACCGTCAAGTCCGACGACGTGCAGGGCCGCACCAAGGTCTATGAGTCGATCGTCAAGGGCGAGCACGCCATCGATGCCGGGATGCCGGAATCTTTCAACGTGCTGGTCAAGGAAATCCGGTCGCTTGGCATCGACATCGAACTCGAACGGGGATGAAGGGCCAAAGCCACGCCAGGGGGTGTTGCCCGGTCGTTTGCATAGCGCTGCTATGCGGCACTCCCGGGCGCCTACCCTGGCGCGCCTTTGATCCCTTCATCTCGGCCTCGTTTATTGCGCGCAATCCATTGGAGCAGCCATGAAATCTTTCCTCGACCTGTTCAAGCAGATCACCCCCGACGAGCATTTCGATGCCATCAAGATCGGGCTGGCCTCGCCCGAGAAAATCCGTTCCTGGTCTTTCGGTGAAGTCAAAAAACCCGAGACCATCAACTACCGCACCTTCAAGCCCGAGCGCGACGGCCTGTTTTGCGCCAAGATCTTTGGCCCGATCAAAGACTATGAGTGCCTGTGCGGCAAGTACAAGCGCCTCAAGCACCGCGGCGTGATCTGCGAGAAGTGCGGCGTCGAAGTCACGCAGACCAAGGTGCGGCGCGAGCGCATGGGCCACATCGACTTGGCCGCGCCCTGCGCCCACATCTGGTTCCTCAAGAGCCTGCCGAGCCGCCTGGGGATGGTGCTCGACATGACGCTGCGCGACATCGAGCGCGTGCTGTATTTTGAAGCCTACGTGGTGGTGGACCCGGGCATGACGCCGCTGAAGAAATTCGCCATCATGAGCGAAGACGACTTCGACGCCAAAGAGCGCGAGTACGGCGACGAGTTCGTGGCCAAAATGGGTGCCGAGGGCATCCAGGAGCTGCTGCGCAGCATCGAGATCGACAGCGAAATCGAGCGCCTGCGCAACGACCTCACCGGCTCCGAGCTCAAGGTCAAGAAAAACGCCAAACGCCTCAAGGTGCTGGAAGCGTTCAAAAAATCGGGCATCAAACCCGAGTGGATGGTGCTCGACGTGCTGCCGGTGCTGCCGCCGGACTTGCGCCCGCTGGTCCCGCTCGACGGTGGCCGCTTTGCCACCTCCGATCTGAACGACCTGTACCGGCGCGTGATCAACCGCAACAGCCGCCTGAAGCGCCTGCTGGAGTTGAAAGCGCCCGAGATCATTGCGCGCAACGAAAAGCGCATGCTGCAAGAGGCGGTTGACAGCCTGCTCGACAACGGCCGTCGTGGTAAGGCCATGACCGGCGCCAACAAGCGCGCGCTCAAATCGCTGGCCGACATGATCAAGGGCAAGAGCGGGCGCTTCCGCCAAAACTTGCTCGGCAAGCGGGTCGATTACTCGGGGCGCTCGGTCATCACCGTCGGCCCCACGCTCAAGCTGCACCAGTGCGGCCTGCCCAAGCTGATGGCGCTCGAGCTCTTCAAGCCCTTCATCTTTGCGCGCCTGGAGCAGATGGGCATAGCCACCACCATCAAGGCGGCCAAGAAGGAAGTCGAAGCCGGCACCCCGGTGGTGTGGGACATACTCGAAGAGGTGATCCGCGAACACCCGGTGCTGCTCAACCGCGCGCCCACCCTGCACCGCCTCGGCATCCAGGCCTTTGAGCCGCTGCTGATCGAGGGCAAGGCGATCCAGTTGCACCCGCTGGTGTGCGCGGCCTTCAACGCCGACTTCGACGGCGACCAGATGGCGGTGCACATTCCGCTCTCGGTCGAGGCGCAGATGGAAGCGCGCACGCTCATGCTCTCGTCCAACAACGTGCTGTTCCCAGCCAACGGCGAGCCCTCCATCGTGCCCAGCCAAGACGTGGTGCTGGGCCTGTACTACACCACCCGCGAGCGCATCAACGGCAAGGGTGAAGGCATGATGTTTGCCGACATTCTCGAGGTGCAGCGTGCGCTCGACGCCGGCGTGGTGGAGCTTACGGCCAAGGTGTCGGTGCGCCTGACCGAATACAGCAAGAACAAGGAAGACGGCCAGTTCACGCCCCTCACCAAAGTGGTGCAGACCACCGTGGGGCGTGCGCTGCTGAGCGAGATTTTGCCGCGCGGCCTGCCCTTCGAGCTCATCAACAAGGCGCTCAAGAAGAAGGAAATCTCCAAGCTCATCAACGCCTCGTTCCGCAAGTGCGGCCTCAAAGAGACGGTGGTGTTTGCCGACAAGCTGCTGCAAAATGGCTTCAGGCTGGCGACCCGCGCCGGCATTTCGATCGCCATCGACGACATGCTGGTGCCGACCGAAAAACACACCATCATCGCCCGCGCCGAAGGCGAGGTGAAAGAGATCGCGCAGCAGTACTCCTCGGGTCTGGTGACCTCGGGCGAGCGCTACAACAAGGTGGTCGATATCTGGGGCAAGGCCGGCGACGACATCTCCAAGGTCATGATGGAGCGCCTGAAGAAGGAAAAAACCATCGACCGCCACGGCAACGAGGTGGAGCAAGAGTCCTTCAACTCGATCTACATGATGGCCGACTCGGGCGCGCGCGGCTCGGCAGCCCAGATTCGCCAGCTTGCCGGTATGCGCGGCCTGATGGCCAAGCCCGACGGCTCGATCATCGAAACCCCGATCACGGCCAACTTCCGTGAGGGGCTGAACGTGTTGCAGTACTTCATCAGCACCCACGGCGCGCGCAAGGGCCTGGCCGACACGGCGCTCAAGACCGCCAACTCGGGCTACCTGACGCGGCGTTTGGTTGACGTGACGCAAGACCTGGTGGTGACCGAAGACGACTGCGGCACCGCCAACGGCACCCTGATGCGCGCCATCGTCGAAGGCGGCGAGGTGATCGAGTCGCTGCGCGACCGCATTCTGGGCCGCACCGTGGTCGATGACGTGCTCAACCCCGAAACCCAGCAGGTGGTGATTGCGGCCGGCCAGATCGTCGATGAAGACGGTTGCGACCTGATCGACGCCCTGGGCATCGACGAGGTGCGCGTGCGCACGGCCCTGACCTGCGAAACCCGCTTTGGCCTGTGCGCCAAGTGCTACGGGCGCGATCTGGGCCGCGGCGGCCCGGTCAACATCGGCGAAGCGGTGGGCGTGATTGCGGCGCAGTCGATCGGCGAGCCCGGCACCCAGCTCACCATGCGCACCTTCCACATCGGCGGTGCGGCTTCGCGCGCGGCGGTGGCTTCGAGCGTAGAGGCCAAGTCCAGCGGCAGCGTGGGCTTCAACGCCACCATGCGCTACGTCACCAATACCAAGGGCGAGCTGGTGGTGATCGCGCGCTCGGGTGAAATCGTCATCCACGACGAACAAGGGCGCGAGCGCGAGCGCCACAAAGTGCCCTACGGCGCCATTCTGGCAATCCGGCCCGACCAGGCCATCAAGGCCGGCACCATCCTGGCCAACTGGGACCCGCTCACGCGCCCGATCATCACCGAATTCGCCGGCACGGTGAAGTTCGAGAACGTGCACGAGGGTATGACGGTGGCCAAGCAGGTCGATGACGTGACCGGCCTTTCTACCCTGGTGGTGATCGACCCGAAACGGCGCGGTGTCACCAAGGTGGTGCGGCCGCAGGTCAAGCTGATCGATGTGGCCGGCAACGAAGTGAAAATCCCCGGCACCGACCATTCGGTGACGATCGGCTTCCAGGTGGGTGCCCTGATTCAGGTGCGCGACGGCCAGGACGTGGGCCCTGGCGAGGTGCTGGCGCGGATTCCGGTCGAAGGCCAGAAAACGCGCGACATCACCGGCGGTTTGCCGCGCGTGGCCGAGCTATTCGAGGCGCGCACGCCCAAAGACAAAGGCATTTTGGCCGAAATCACCGGCACTGTGAGCTTTGGCAAGGAAACCAAGGGCAAGGTGCGCTTGCAGATCACCGACCCGGACGGCAAAGTCTGGGAAGACTTGGTGCCCAAAGAGAAAAACATCGTGGTGCACGAAGGCCAGGTGGTGAACAAGGGCGAGTCGGTGGTCGATGGTCCGGCCGATCCGCAAGACATTCTGCGCCTGCTGGGCATCGAGGAGTTGTCGCGCTACATCGTCGATGAGGTGCAGGACGTGTACCGCTTGCAAGGCGTGAAGATCAACGACAAGCACATCGAGGTGATCGTGCGCCAGATGCTGCGCCGCGTGGTGGTGAGCAACCCGGGCGACTCGGGCTACATTGGTGGCGAACAAGTCGAGCGCTCCGAGATCCTCAACACCAACGACGATCTGCTCAAGGCGGGCAAGACTCCAGCCAGCTACACCAACGTGTTGCTGGGCATCACCAAGGCCTCGCTCTCGACCGACTCCTTCATCTCGGCCGCTTCGTTCCAGGAAACCACGCGCGTACTCACCGAGGCTGCCATCATGGGCAAGCGCGACGAGCTGCGCGGCCTGAAAGAGAACGTGATCGTCGGGCGCCTGATTCCGGCCGGCACCGGCATGGCCTTTCACAAAGCGCGCCACGCCAAAGAGCGCATGGACGACGAAGAGCGCCGCGCCATCGCTGAGGCCGATGCGGTGGCATTGGCCACCAGTTTGGCCGATGCGGGCAGCGACAGCAACGCCGAGTGAAGCCCGCGCTGGCCGAGCAATTGGCCGGTGCAGCGCGCCTGCTGGCGGGGGTGGCGGCCGGTCGCTCGCTGAGCGAGACCTTGCCGGCGCTGCCACCCACCTTGCGCCCGGGGGTGCAGGCGCTGGTGTTTGATGCGCTGCGCCATTGGGGCCTGTCGCTGGCGCTGCGGCGGCTGCTGTGCCGCCAGGCGCCCGCGCCGCTGGTGGCGGCCTTGCTCGAGCTCACGCTGGGGCTGCTGGATGCGGCGGCCGAGGCAGCCGCATCGTTGCCAGCGGCAGAGGGCGTGCGGCTGCCGCACGGGCCGCGACCGCTGTACCCTGCCCACACGCTGGTAGACCAAGCGGTGGCCGCGTTGCGCCCGCTGCAGGTGCCGCCCGCGCTGCGCGCTTTTGTGAACGCCTGCCTGCGCCGTTTTTTGCGCGAGCGCGCCGCCTTGCGCGAGCAGGCGCTGGCCGACCCGGTGGCGCGCTGGAACCACCCGCTGTGGTGGATCGAGCAGTTGCAACGCGACCATCCCCGGCACTGGCAGCACATTCTGAGCGCCAACCAGCGCGCCGCGCCCATGGTGCTGCGTGTGAACCGGCGCCGCTGCAGCCGCAGCGATTACTTGCGGCACTTGGAGCAGCTCGGCCAGGCAGCGCAAGCTTGGGGCGAGGACGGCGTGGTGCTGGCGCAGCCGCTGCCGGTGGAGCAGTTGCCGGGCTGGGCGCAGGGCTGGGTGTCGGTGCAAGACGGCGCCGCCCAACTGGCCGCGCCCTTGCTGCTGGAGGCTGCGGGGCTGCCAGCCTTCGGCGCTGCGGCCGCCCGCCCGCGCCTGCTCGATGCCTGCGCCGCCCCTGGCGGCAAGACCGCGCACCTGCTCGAATGCGCCGACGCCGGTTTGCTGGTGCTCGAGATCGACCCCGAGCGCTGCCCGCGCATCGCGCAAAACCTGCAACGCCTTGGGCTTCAAGCCGAGCTGCGCTGCGCCGACGCGACCCAACCCGCTGCGTGGTGGGACGGCCGGCCTTTCGATGCCATTTTGCTCGACGCCCCGTGCAGCGCCAGCGGCATCGTGCGCCGCCACCCCGATGTGCCGTGGCTGCGCCGCCCCGCAGACGTGCCCCAGCTCGCGGCGCAGCAGCGCCGTCTGCTCGAAGCCCTCTGGCCCTTGCTGCGCCCAGGCGGACACCTGCTGTACGCCACCTGCTCGGTGTTCCTAGCCGAAGGGGCGCAACAGATCGAGGCATTTTTGCAGCGCCACCCCGATGCCGTCGAGCTGCCAGCTCCGGGGCTGTTGCTGCCCGGCGGGCTGGCCGCTGCCGACGCCGTGGCCGAGGCAGGCAAGAAAACGGCTGCCGACGCTGCCGGGGCCAGCAGCGTCGCCGCAATGGGCGACAATTGCGCGCGTGAAACCGATGGCTTTTATTACGCCCTGCTGCACAAGCGGGCCTGACACCCAGCCCGCCCACTGGCGGCGCGGGTTGGGTGTGGGCGTGACCCACGCAGCCGCGGCTTACTGGGCGCGCGCCTTGCGCGGCTGGCTGCTGGCGCTGCTGACGCTGTGCCTGAGCTCAGCCGCCATCGCCAGCGGCCCGGTCGAGTTGCTGCGCGACGCAGAGGGCTTGCGCCTGAGCGCACGCCTGGCTCCCGAGCTCCCCCCCGACCTCGAATCCGTGCTGCTGCGCGGGGTGCCGGTGCACTTTGTCTGGCAAGCCCAGGTGCGGCGGCCGCGCTGGTACTGGACCGCCGAATACCTGGGCTCGGTGCAACGCGTGGTGCGCGTGGCCTACCAACCCCTGACACGGCGCTGGCGCGTCAGCGTCACCACGGGGCCGATCAACGAGGCTGCGCTGGGCACTGCGCTGCACCAGAACCTGGAAAGTTTTGCCGACGCCATGGCGGCGGCCACCTCGGTCTCGCGCTGGCGCCTGCTGGACGCCGATGAGCTGCCCCAAGGCAGTGCCTTGCGCGTCGATTTCGAGTTTCGACTCGACGACGGGCTGCTGTTGCGCCCGTTTCAGCTTCTTGCACCACAAAACGATAGCTGGTCGGTGTTGTACCGCCAAACCCTGCGCCTGCCTGCGGGCAGCGATTGAGCCCCGTGAACACCTCCAGCACCCGGCCCCTGAGCGCCGCCACCCGGCGCTGGCTGGCCGCGTTGCTGGCGGTGATCGTGGGCGGGGTGGTGCTGGTGCTGTTTTTCATGCTCACCCTGGCCACCGACCACCGCGCTTTAGAGGCCGAGGGCTACGTCTATCTGGTCTGGCTCAACGTGGGTGTGGCCAGCCTGCTCGGCTTGCTGCTGCTGTGGCTGGCCTACAAACTGGCCAGCCGCTGGCGGCGCAAGCGCTTTGGCAGCCGCCTGCAGGTCAAACTGGCCGCTATCTTTGCCTTGGTCGGCTTTTTGCCCGGTCTGCTGATCTACGTGGTCTCGTACCAGTTCGTATCGCGCTCGATTGAAACCTGGTTCGATGTGCGCGTCGAAACCGCGCTCAGCGCCGGGCTCAATCTGGGGCGCACCACGCTCGACACGCTGGCGGCCGATCTGGCGTCCAAGTCGCGCAGCGCCGCCCTGATGCTGGGCGAGCAAAGCGATGTGATGGCTGCGCTCAGCCTCGAGGGCCTGCGCGCCCAGTTGCAGGCCGATGACGTGGTTTTATGGAGCGCGGCCGGGCGCGCCGTCGGCTCGGCCGGAGAGTCGCGTTTCGATCTGCTGCCCGCAGCACCCGCGCCCGAGCTGTTGCGCCAGGTGCGCACCCAGCGCTCCGTCACCCGCATCGAAGGGCTGGATGAGCTCGAAACACTGCTCGACCCGCGGCAGGTTCTGAGCCTGCCAGCGGCGCAACTGCCGCGCGTGCGCGTGCTGGTGCTGGTGGAGCCGCACGGCTTTGGCATCGGCCAGGAGCCGCGTTTTTTGCAGGTCACCTCCGCCCTGCCGGCCGCCCTGATCGCCGACGCCTTGTCGGTGCAACTGGCCAACCGCGAATACCAGGAGCGTGCGCTGGCGCGCGACGGTTTGCGCAGCATGTACATCGGCACCCTCACGCTGGCGCTGTTTCTGGCCACCTTTGGCGCCGTGCTGTTGGCGCTGCTGCTGGGCCAGCAACTGATGCGCCCGCTGCTGGTGCTGGCCGAGGGCATGCGCGACGTGGCGCGCGGCGACCTCACGCCCAAGCAAGCCCTGCCCGCCAAAGATGAGCTGGCGGGCCTGACGCGCACCTTCGCCCACATGACGCAAGAGCTGCTGGATGCGCGCCAGGCGGTGCAGCGCAGCATCGGCCAGGTCGATGCCGCGCGCGCCAACCTGCAAACCCTGCTCGACAACCTCAGCGCCGGAGTGGTGGTGCTGGACGCGCAGCAGCGGCTGGTGAGCGCCAACCCTGGTGCCACACGCATCTTGCGCGCTCCACTGGCCGAATACATTGGCCAGGGCATGCAAGCCGTGCCCGGTCTGCACGGCTTTGCTGAATTTGTGCAGCAGCAGTTCGACCGTTTTTTGGCCGATCCGGCGCAGCTAGAAGGCCAGCACTGGCAGCAATCGGTGGATTTGCATCCCGGCGTGGGTGCCACCGCCCCCTCTGAAAGCCAGCGCCCGGGGCTGACCCTGATCGCCCGCGGTGCCTTGCTGCCCAGTGGCGAACAATTGCTGGTGTTCGACGACGTATCCGAAATCATCTCGGCCCAGCGCGCCCAGGCCTGGGCCGAAGTGGCGCGCCGGCTCGCGCACGAGATCAAAAACCCGCTCACCCCGATCCAGCTCGCGGCCGAGCGGCTGGCCATGAAGCTGCAACCCAAGCTCGAGGGCAGCGAGCGCGCCTTGCTCGACAAATCGGTCAAGACCATCGTCGATCAGGTCGATGCCATGAAGCGGCTGGTGAACGAATTCCGCGACTACGCCCGCCTGCCCGCTGCGCAATTGGAGGCGCTCGACCTCAACACCCATGTGCGCGACATCGTGGCGCTGTACGAGGCCGCCGAGGTGCCGGTGCAGCTCGACTTGCAAGCCAGCCTGGCGCCGGTATTGGCCGACGCCCAGCAACTGCGCCAGGTGGTCCACAATCTGGTACAAAACGCACAAGATGCCACCCCGCCCGGTGCGCCGGCGGTGCTGCTGCGCACCCGCGCCTCCGAGGGCGGGCGCTGGGTGCGGCTGCAGGTGCTGGACCACGGGCCGGGCTTTTCCGAGGCCATACTCAAGCGCGCCTTCGAGCCCTACGTGACCAGCAAGGTCAAGGGCACGGGCTTGGGGCTGGCGGTGGTGAAAAAAATCATTGACGAACACGGCGGCCGCATCGACATCGGTCGCTGGGACGATGAGGACGGTCAGGGCGGGGCGCAAGTCTCGCTATCATTGCGGGTTGCAAATTAGCAACAACATTGAGCACGGCACGGGAAGACTAGCGAGGCAGCATGGCAAACATCTTGGTGGTTGACGACGAGCTTGGCATACGCGAGTTGTTGTTCGAAATTCTGAACGACGAGGGGCATGCGGTGGATCTGGCCGAAAACGCCAGCCGAGCGCGCGAATTGCGACTGGCCGCCTGCCCGGACTTGGTGTTGCTCGACATCTGGATGCCCGACACCGACGGCGTCAGCCTGCTCAAGGAATGGGCCGCGAGCGGGTTGCTCACCATGCCCGTGATCATGATGAGCGGCCACGCCACCATCGAGACGGCGGTGGAGGCAACCCGCATCGGGGCCATGGCCTTCCTGGAAAAGCCCATCACCCTGCAAAAACTGCTGCAAACGGTGGAGAAGGGGCTGAGCCGGGTGCAGAGTCGCGCGGCGCCGCCGGGCCAACCAGCCAGCGCGCCAGGGGTGGGGGGCAGCAGCGCGCCTTTGTCGGGCCCAGAAGCCGTGGCACCCCCACAGGCCGCTGGCTGCTTGCCCGATGAGGCGCCAGGCCTGCAGCGCTTTAATTTTGAGGCGCCCTTGCGCGAGGCCCGCGACGCCTTCGAAAAGGCCTATTTCGAATTTCACCTGAGCCAAGAAAACGGCTCCATGACCCGCGTGGCCGAAAAAACCGGGCTCGAACGCACCCACCTGTACCGCAAACTCAAGCAACTGGGGGTGGATTTGAGCAAGCCCAAGCGCGAGGTCGAGTAGCGCCGGCTGGCGCCCCGGTTCGCCCAGCCGGCCATTGGCGATAAGCCCCAGGGGGTACGGGAACTTTACCCCCGGGCGCCGGCTCACTATCCGTGGGTGTTTATACTGCTGCGCATGTTCAAAATTTTCTGGGTTTTTCTGCTGGGCGCCTGCCTCGGGCTGGGCGTGCCGTTGGCTGGCGCACAGGTTTCGGCCCCCGTGCTCACGCCGGAATCGCGCACGTCGCTGCTGGTCCATGCGCCGCAGGGCGTGGCGCCGGGGCAGCCGCTGTGGCTGGGTTTGCAGATCGAGCACGCACCGGGCTGGCACAGCTACTGGAAAAACCCCGGCGACTCTGGCTTGCCGACCGAATTCGAGTGGCAGTTGCCGGGCCACGTGGTGCCCGGGGCCATTGCATGGCCGACGCCGCGCAAAATTCCGATCGGCGAGCTGGCCAACTACGGCTACAAGGACACGGTGCTGCTGCCGATCCCGCTCGAGGTGCGGCCGGGCTTTGCGGCGGCGGCGCTGGAGCTCGAGGTGCTGGCCACTTGGCTCATCTGCCGCGAGGAGTGCATCCCGCAAGAGGCACGCTTTCAGGTGCGCATTCCGGCGCAAATGGCCACGGTGGCGCACGCGGCGGCGTTCGAGGCCGCCTGGGGCGCGCGCCCGGTGGCGCTGCCGGCCGGGGCCAGCCAGTTGGTGGTGGGTGAGCAGGCGCTGCAAGCCACGCTGCACGGCTTGCCTGCGGCGTGGCAGGGGCGGGCGCTGGAGTTTTTCCCGGAAATCGGCGCCCTGATCCAGCCCGGTGCCGCCTGGCAGCAGCGCTGGGAGGGCGGGGTCTGGCACGCCAGCATCCCGCTCAACCCCTTTCGCTCCGCCTCACCCGAGCAACTGCCGCTGGTGCTGGCGCTGGCCGACCCGCCGCCGGGGGCGGCCGGGGTGCGCATGGAGCTGCCGGTACCCGGCGGCTGGCCTGCCGTGGCGGCCCCGACCGGGGTCTCGGACGCGCTGGCTGCGGCCTTGGCCGCCGAGGCGGCGCGCGCCGCCGCTCCCGCCCC
>Ga0208735_100512_pt1 | contig 15602 bp, 19 predicted proteins | sample Subbio12Aug_8Aab_FD_184829 | JGI IMG/M metagenome (GOLD analysis project Ga0208735, IMG submission 184829) | Serpentinite rock and fluid subsurface biosphere microbial communities from McLaughlin Reserve, California, USA - CR12Aug_8Aab (SPAdes) | ecosystem: Environmental > Terrestrial > Deep... | reverse complement strand
CCCGCCGGCGCCGACTTCGGCCCGGCGCGTCGCGCAGCGGGTCGAGGCGGTGCTGGGCCGCACGCCGTTGCTGATCGGCGATCCCGAGCGGGAGATTCGCACCGTGGCGTGGTGCAGCGGCGCGGCGCAGGGCTATTTCGAGCAGGCGATCCGCGCCGGCGCGGATCTCTATCTGAGCGGCGAGATTTCCGAGCACACCGTGCATTTGGCGCGCGAATCCGGCGTGCCCTACCTGGCGGCCGGCCACCATGCGACCGAGCGCTACGGCGTGATGGCGCTGGGCGCGCATCTGGCCGAGCGCTGCGGCCTCGCGTGCGACTACGTCGAGATCGACAACCCTATCTGACCGGCAGGAAGCCGTAGGCGGCGCGCATTACCGCGCCGAGCAGCAGCAACTCCTCGGCGACCGGCTGCGGGAAGCCCGAGCGCGCGCCGCCGCGGTTGTCGTCGAGCAGGTTCTGGATATAGACCAGGCAGTCGGGGCGGCCCCACAGCTCGGTGAGGCGCTTGGCGATGTGCGGAAAGTTTTCCAGGGTCTGCGCGGCATCGGGCCGGGGGTGCCAGTCTTCCGGCCGTACGTTGAAATGCAGGCGCAGTTCCTCGGCCGAACGTTCGAACTCCTCCTGCTGGCCGTTGCTGCGGTAGATCTCCAGCAGCCTGAGCCAGTGCCGCAGGGCCTGCTTGGGTTCGGTGCGGATCTGGTCGACGAGCGTCTGGGTCGCGCCATGGCCGAGTCCCATCGAGACCATGATTTCGGCGAGTTCCAGCGTCTGGTCTCCCGTAACGGCAGAAGGGGGTTCGATGGCGGGCGCGGGCGCCGGCAGGACGGTCGCCGCCGCAGGGGGCGGGGCAGGCTTCGCCGCGGCGGGAGGCGGCTTTTCCATGGCGGGAAGCGGCGGGATTTGCGCCGGCGCCGGCGCAATCTTCGCCTGGCGCGCCCCTTCCCGCCGCTGGCCCAGCCAGAAGGCCAACAGGGCCAGCAGCGCGGCGCCGGCCAGGGTGGCCAGCCAGCCGCCGATCGGGCCGGGAACCTCCTGAATCACGGTTTTTTCGATCACCACCGGGGCAGGCGGCGGGGCAGGGGGCGCGACGACCGGCGGCGCGCCGAAGTCGGGCAGGCCTCTCAGCATGCGCTCGATTTCGACTACCAGGGCGTCGATGTGCGTCAGGCTTTGCAGGATGCCGTCGATGAGTCGCCTGTCTTCCCGGGCCCAACGCTGGAAGGCTTCGTCCGGAATGGTGCGGACGACCGGGGCGGCGGCGGGACCGGCCCGCTCCGGCGGGGCGGGGCCCTGCGCCTGCGCGAGAAAAGGCCAGGCCAGAAAAACACAGGCCAGCACCTTCATGCGCAGCTGCGGGGAGCGTGGCCTCAAGATCGCGGATCGAGTGCGGGAATGTCGCATGCCGCGATTGTGCCGACCGCCTTCGATGCCGAAAGCTTAATTACAGGGGCATTGCGCCGCTATACGCCCGATTTGAGCCGGCCGCCGAATTTTTGCCGCAGCCGGACGGTTACAATCAGACGCAAAACAATCGCACGTTGCCGGCAGCCGGGAAGTTTTTGCACAGTCAGAGGGTCTTATCAAGTGAAAATTCACGAGTATCAGGGCAAGGAAATCCTGAGGAAGTTCGGTGTGGCCACCCCGCGCGGCATTCCCTGTTTTTCCGTCGATGAGGCCGTCAAGGCGGCCGAACAGTTGGGCGGCAATGTCTGGGTGGTGAAGGCCCAGATCCATGCCGGCGGCCGCGGCAAGGGCGGCGGCGTCAAACTGGCGAAATCGCTCGACGAGGTGCGCCAGCACGCCGCCAGCATCCTCGGCATGCAGTTGAAGACCCACCAGACCGGCCCGCAAGGCCAGAAGGTGCGGCGCCTGCTGATCGAGGACGGCGCCGACATCAGGAAGGAATACTACGTCGCGGCGCTGACCGACCGCGCCACCCAGAAGGTCGCCATGATGGCCTCCTCCGAGGGCGGCATGGACATCGAGGAAGTGGCCCGCAATCGCCCGACGGCGATCATCAAGGTCTTCGTCGACCCGCTGGTCGGTCTGACCGACGCGCAGGCCAGGGAACTCGCAGCCGGCATCGGCGTTCCCGCTGACGCCCAGGCTCAGGCCATCGACACCTTCAAGAAGCTCTACACCTGTTACATGGAAACCGATGCCTCGCTGGCGGAAATCAACCCGCTGATCCTGGAAGGAGGCGTGGCTGGAAAAGCGGGCAACATCAAGGCGCTCGACGCCAAGTTCAACTTCGATTCGAATGCGCTCTACCGCCAGCCCGAGATCGTCGCCTGCCGCGACCTCGACGAGGAAGATGCCGACGAAATCGAGGCTTCGAAGTTCGATCTCGCCTACATCAGCCTCGACGGCAACATCGGCTGCCTGGTGAATGGCGCCGGCCTGGCCATGGCGACCATGGACACCATCAAGCTGTTCGGCGCCGAGCCGGCCAACTTCCTCGACGTCGGCGGCGGCGCCACGACCGAAAAGGTCACCGAGGCCTTCAAATTGATGCTCAAGAATCCCAAGGTCAAGGGCATCCTCGTCAATATCTTCGGCGGCATCATGAAGTGCGACACCATCGCTGCCGGCGTTGTGAGTGCCGCCCGAGAGGTGCGCCTCTCGGTTCCATTGGTTGTGCGCATGAAGGGCACCAACGAAGACCTCGGCAAGCAGCTCCTCGCCGCATCCGGTCTGCCGATCATCGCCGCCGATACCATGGCGGAAGCCGCGACCAGGATCGTCGCCGCGGTCAAGTAAGGAGCCGACATGTCGATTCTGATCAACAAGGACACCAGGGTCATCACCCAGGGCATTACCGGCAAGACCGGCCAGTTCCACACCGAGAAGTGCATCGAATACGCCAACGGCCGCAACTGCTTCGTCGCCGGCGTGAACCCGAAGAAGGCCGGCGAGAAGATCTTCGACGTGCCGATCTTCGCCTCGGTCAAGGACGCCCGGGCCGCCACCGGCGCCACCGTCTCCGCCATCTACGTGCCGCCGGCCGGCGCGGCCGACGCCATCTGGGAGGCCTGCGCGGCCGATCTCGATCTCGTCGTCTGCATCACCGAGGGCATCCCCGTGCGCGACATGCTGATGGTGCGCAACAAGATGAAGCAGAAAGTGGCGCAGGGCGGCAAGGAAACCCTGCTGCTCGGTCCGAACTGCCCCGGCCTGATCACCCCCGACGAAATCAAGATCGGCATCATGCCCGGCCACATCCACAGGAAGGGCCGCATCGGCGTGGTCTCGCGCTCCGGCACGCTGACCTACGAGGCCGTCGCGCAGGTGACCGAACTGGGCCTCGGCCAGTCGTCGGCGGTCGGCATCGGCGGCGATCCGATCAACGGCCTCAAGCATATCGACATCATGCGCATGTTCAACGACGACCCGGACACCGACGCGGTGATCATGATCGGCGAAATCGGCGGCCCGGACGAGGCCGACGCCGCGCGCTGGTGCAAAGACAACATGAAGAAGCCGGTGGTCGGCTTCATCGCCGGCGTCACCGCCCCGGCCGGCAAGCGCATGGGCCACGCCGGCGCGCTGATCTCGGGCGGCGCCGACACTGCCGACGCAAAACTCGCCATCATGGAAGAATGCGGCTTCAGGATCACGCGCGATCCGTCCGTGATGGGCAAGCTGCTGAAAACGCTGCTCTGAAAGTCAGCTCGGACGAGACGGAAAATGAGCGGCACATCATGGCGCTGTTCCTGACCGAGGCCGACGTCCGGCGGCTGCTGACGATGGATCTGGCGCTGGCGGCGGTGGCGGACGCCCACCGGGCGCATGCGCTGGGCCGGGCGATCGACATCCCGCGCCGGCGCACGCGCGGGCCGACCGCCTCGCTGCACATCCTGCAGGGCGCACTGCTCGACGAGAACGTCATGGGCTACAAGGCCTACACGGCGAGCAGGGCCGGCGCGCGCTTCCTCGTGCATCTGTTCGATGCGGCCGATGGCAGGTTGCAGGCGGTGATCGAAGCGGACACCCTCGGCATGATGCGCACCGGCGCGGCCGGCGGCATCGCGGCCAAACATCTCTCCCGGCCGGAAGCGGCGACCGTTGCCCTGATCGGCGCCGGCGGGCAGGCGCAAGGCCAGCTGGAAGCGCTCTGCAAGGTCCGGCCGATTCGGCAGGTCAGGCTGTTCTCGCGCAATCCCGACAACTGCCGTCGCGCCAGCGCCGACTTTGCGCGGCGCTTCGGCGTCGAAGTGGCGCCGGCCGAGACTGCCGAAAGCGCGGTGCGCGGCAGCGACATCGTCGTGACGGTCACGACCTCCGGCACGCCGGTCGTGCTGGGCGAATGGCTGGCGGCGGGCACGCACATCAACGCGGCCGGCTCGAATGCCCTGACCCGCCGCGAACTCGATGAAAGGGCCGTCGGCCGGGCCGGCCTGGTTTGCGTCGACAGCCGGGCGACGGCGCTGCGCGAGGCCGGCGACCTGTTGCCGGCGCTGGAAAAGGGCCGCCTGCACGAAGGGCAGCTCGTCGAACTCGGCGAGATCGTCGCCGGCATCCGGCCCGGCCGGAGCGATCCGGAAGCGATCACCCTGTTCGAATCGCAGGGCATGGCGATCCAGGATCTGGCCGTGGCGGTGCGGCTCGCGCAACAGGCGCAGTCGCAGGGAATCGGAACGGAGCTGCCGATCTGATGCCCAAGCCGAAAAGACATTGACTTAATTGAGCCCGGACTGCAAGAATGGCGGCCATTGCACTGTTTCTTAATTAAGTTATGCCGATGCACGACTTGTCCCGCGCCCTCGAGATGGTTGCCTGCAGCGATGCCGGGCGGGTGCGCGGCAACAATGAAGACGCCATTCATGTGAATCCGGAGCTGGGGCTCGCCATCCTTGCCGACGGCATGGGCGGCCACAATGCCGGCGAGGTTGCCAGCGCCATGGCGATCACTGCGCTGGGCAGCGAACTGGAGCATGCGCTCGGCAAGCGGTCGCCCCGCCCGGCGGTCGGCCGCCCGGGCCCGCGCGCGGTGCTGGGCGACGTGATCCTGCGCACCAATGCCGCCGTCTATCTGGCCGCGCGCAACAATCCCAGGCTTGCCGGCATGGGCACGACGCTGGTTGTCGTGCAGTTCCACGACGACCGCCTGGTCGTCGCCCATGTCGGCGATTCGCGCCTGTATCGCCTGCGCGCAGGCCTCCTGACGCAACTCACGCGCGACCACACCCAGTTGCAAGAACAGATTGACAAGGGCATTATTTCGCCTGCGGCGGCGCGTTCCGCCCCGAACCGCAATCTGGTCACGCGCGCGCTGGGCGTCGAAGCCTCGGTGGCCGCCGAGATGAACGATTACGAGGTGCTGCCGGGCGACCTGTATCTGCTGTGCTCGGACGGCCTCAACGACATGGTGGAAGATCGGGAAATCGCGTCGGTCATGGCCTCGTTTTCGGCAGATTTGCAACTGTGCGCGGCGCGGCTGATACAAACGGCGAACGAATATGGCGGCCGGGACAATGTCTCGGTTATCCTAGTCGGCGTCATGGCGCCCTTCCCGGCCCCCGCATGACCATGGGCACGCACGAGGGCGCGCGTGCGCGGCGGATTTGCAACGATCGATGTCCTGAAGGAAGCGCATGATGGCTAAGCTCATACTCAGCATGGACAACCTGGTGCTCAAGGAGATCCCGCTCAACAAGGAGCGGCTCACCATCGGCCGGAAGCCGCAGAACGACGTCCAGATCGACAACCTGGCGATTTCCGGTTCCCATGCCGTGATCGTCACCATCCTCGACGATGCCTTCCTCGAGGATCTCGACAGCACCAACGGCACCTTCGTCAACGGCCGACAGATCAAGAAACACTTCCTGCAGAACAACGATGTGATCGAACTGGGCAAATACCGGCTCAAATTCGTCAGGGAGGCGGGCCAGGCCGTTGCCCAGGAGGAAGTCGAAAAGACCATGGTGCTGCGCCCCGACATGATGCGCCGGGTGGCCGAACCCGGCGCCCTGGCGGTCGCGCCGCGCCCGCCGCCGCCCGCCGCCGCGCCGCCGGCCGAGCCGCCCCGCAGCGTCGCACCCCCGCCGCCTGCACCGGCGTCGCCGGCCGCGGCGCAGGCCGCGCCTACCCCCGATTTGCCCCTGGGCGCCATCCAGGTGCTGACGGGCAGCAATGCGGGCAGGATGCTCGATCTGGTCAAGTCGCTCACCACCCTGGGCAAACCCGGAGTGCAGGTCGCCGTGATCGCCCGGCGTCCGCACGGCTATTTCCTCACCCATGTCGAAGGCCCGCGCTACCCCCAGGTGAATGGCACGCCGATCAACGTCCAGGCCCATGCCCTGAAAGATCATGACATCGTGGAGCTGGCCGGGGTGAAGATGGAGTTCTTCCTCAAGGACTGATGGCCACCACGGTTCGAGGCTGCGGCGCATGGGCGCGGTGCTGAATCCGGCCACCGCCGGCCAGGGCGGGGACTCGCTGAGCGCCGGAGAGCTCGGCAGCCGGCTGGCCTTCTTCAAGAACCTGCAGGCGGTCGCCAACAAGATTCATGCGACGACCAACATCGAAGAAATCATGCTCGAGCTGTCGCAGGACATCTGCGCGCTGTTCAATGCCGATCGGCTGACGATCTACGCCCTGAGCGAAGACCGCAGCGCGATCGTGTCCAAGGTCAAGACCGGCCTGAGCTCGTTCAAGGATCTCAGGCTGCCGGTTTCCGACCACAGCGTTGCCGGTTATGTCGCGCTGAAGCGTCAGACCCTCAACATCCGCGACGTCTATGACGAGAGCGAGCTCAGGTCCGTCAGCCCGAACCTGCGCTTCCTGCAGGAGGTGGATCGCCGCACCGGTTACCGCACCCGGCAGATGCTGGTCAGCCCCGTCATCGACACCCAGGCCGACGCATTGCTCGGCGTCGTGCAGGTCATCAACAACAAGGCGGGCGTGCCCTTCGCCGGTTTCCAGGAAGAAGGGATCCGGGGGCTGTGCGAGACGCTGGCGATCGCCTTCACCCAGCGCAGCCGGCCCGAGCACGTCGCCAGGACGAAATACGACCATCTCGTCCTCGACGCCGTCATCACCGCCGAAGAGATGGAGCTGGCCAGCAAGTCGGCGCGGCGCAAGAACATCGATGTCGAGGAAGCCCTGATCACCGAATTCCAGGTCAAGCTGTCCGCCATCGGCGCGGCGCTCGCCAAGTTCTTCGGGGTTCCCTACGAAGCCTACAAGGCCGATCGCATCAAGCCGGTCGACCTGATGAAGAACCTGCGCCGCGAGTATGTCGAGCAGAATCTCTGGGTGCCGATCGAGGATGGCAAGGAAGGCGTCCTCGTCCTGACGCTAGACCCGGAGCAGATCAAGGGCTCGCGCGTCGTCAACAACGTCTTTCCGCGTCACAAGATCGCCTACCGGGTGACCACGCGGCGCGAATTCAGGCAGACCGTCGACCAGTTCTTCGGCGGCGGCGGCGGTTTCACCGACAACACCAGCGTCGGCGACCTGCTTTCCGCCATGGACGAGGGCGAGGCCGAGATCGACGGCGGCGACGAGATTTCCGCCGCCGCCGACAACGAGCTCGTCAAGCTGGTGAACAAGGTCATCATCGACGCCTACCAGCAGGGCGCCTCCGACATCCACATCGAGCCGGGCATGGGCAAGGAGCGGGTGACGATCCGCTTCCGCCGCGACGGCTCGCTGCAGAAATACATCGAGATTCCCCACAGCTTCCGGGCCGCCCTCGTCGCGCGCATCAAGATCATGTGCGACCTGGATATTTCGGAGAAGCGCCGCCCGCAGGACGGCAAGATCAAGTTCAAGAAGTTCGGTCCGCTCGACCTCGAACTGCGCGTCGCCACCCTGCCCACCGCAGGCGGCATCGAGGACGTGGTGATGCGCATCCTCGGCGCCGGCGAGCCGATCCCGCTCGACCGGCTCGGGCTGCTGCCGCACAACGAAGAGCGCCTCAAGGAGACGGTGGCGAAGCCTTACGGCCTGTTCTGCGTCTGCGGGCCGACCGGCTCGGGCAAGACCACCACCCTGCACTCGGTGCTGAAGCTGCTCAACACGCCCGACACCAAGATCTGGACGGCGGAGGATCCGGTCGAAATCACGCAGAAAGGCCTGCGCCAGGTGCAGGTGAACAAGAAGGCCGGTCTCGACTTCGCCACCATCATGCGCGCCTTCCTGCGCGCCGATCCGGACATCATCATGGTGGGCGAGATGCGCGATGCCGAAACCGCCGGCATCGGCATCGAGGCCTCGCTGACGGGGCACCGGGTGCTCGCCACGCTGCACACCAACAGCGCGCCGGAGTCGATCATTCGCCTGCTCGACATGGGCATGGATCCGTTCAACTTCTCCGACGCGCTGCTGGGCATCCTCGCCCAGCGTCTCGCCAAGCGCATCTGCAGCCAGTGCCGGCAGGCCTATGTGCCCGAGCCGAACGAGATCAGGCACTTCCTCGCCGAGTACTGCGAAGAACTGCTGCATACCGAGACTTTCAAACGCGATCCCAAGGCGGGCTCCGAGGCGATCTACAAACACTGGGTGAAGACTTACGCCAACGACAAGGGGCAGTTCACTTTCTACCGGGCGCGCGAAAAGGGCGATTGCGAAACTTGCGGCGGCGCCGGCTACAAGGGGCGCGTCGGCCTGCACGAGCTGATGGTCGGCACCGATGCGGTGAAGAAGCTGATCCAGGAACACGCGCGCGTGGCCCAACTGCTGGCGCAGGCGCTCGAGGACGGCATGCGCACGCTCAAGCAGGACGGCATGGAAAAGGTGCTGCAGGGCATCACCGACATGAGGCAGGTCCGGGCAGTCTGCATCAAGTAACAGACCTGAAAGTCAAGTCGCGCATGGACTCGCCCGAAGAACTGTTCCGCCGCCTCGAACAGCTGAACGCAATCGGCGCGGCGCTTTCCAGCGAACGTGATCTCGGCAGCCTGCTGGAAAGAATCCTTCTTGCGGCCAAAACCATCACGCATGCCGATGCCGGCACGCTCTACCGGGTGACGGAAAATCGGAGTGCATTGCACTTCGAAATTGTCTGCAACGATACGCTTGGCATCGCGCCCGGCGGCGGCGCGACCGGCTTCCCCGATCTGCCGCTCCATACCCCGGAGGGTGATCCCAACAAGAAGCTCGTCGCCGTGTGCGCCGTGCTCGAAGACCGCACCATCAATATCGCCGACGCCTATGCCGAGGCCGGTTTCGATTTCTCCGGCACATGCTTGTTCGATACCCGTACGGGCTATCGCTCGCGGTCTTTTCTGACCGTGCCCATGAAGAATCACGAAGGCACGATCATCGGCGTCCTGCAGCTCATCAATGCGAAGCATCCTGAAACCGGGCAGGTACAGCGCTTCAGCATCGCCGCCCAGCGCCTCGCCGAGTCGCTCGCCTCGCAGGCGGCGATCGCCTTGACCAACCGGCAGCTGATCGACCAGCTGGAAGCGCTGTTCGAGTCCTTCGTCAGCCTCATCAACCTGGCGATCGACGAGAAGTCCCCCTATACCGGCGGGCACTGCCAGCGCGTGCCCCGGCTGACGATGATGATCGCGGAGGCGGTGAATGCCACCCGCGAGGGGCCGCTGGCGGATTTCACGCTGTCCGAGGCCGAGCTGTACGAGCTGAAAATCGCCGGGCTGCTCCACGACTGCGGCAAGGTGACGACGCCCGTCCACGTGGTGGACAAGGCGACCAAGCTGCAGACGATCCATGATCGCATCGGCCTGATCGACACCCGCTTCGAGGTGCTCAAGCGCGATGCGCAGATCGCCGCGTTGCGCAAGCAGCTCGAACTGCGCCCGCAGCAGGACGCGCCGGCCGAGGCCGCCTGCTGGAACGCGTATCGCCAGGCGCTGGAACGTCTCGACGACGACCGGGCCTTCCTGCGGCAGGCGAATCTGGGCTGCGAGGCGATGCCCCCGGAACAGCAGCAGCGCGTGCGCGACATCGGCGCCGGCCGCAACTGGCGCAATCCGGCCGGGGTCGATGCCGATTTTCTGAGCGCCGACGAAATCGAGAACCTGACGATCCGTTCCGGCACCCTGACGGCGGCCGAGCGCGAAACCATCAACCACCACATCGTCGCCACGATCCGGATGCTCGAGGCGCTGCCCTGGCCGGCCCACCTCCGCAAGGTGCCGGAATTCGCCGGCGGCCATCACGAACGGATGGACGGCCGGGGCTATCCGCAAGGACTGACCCGCGAACAAATGTCGGTGCCCGCGCGCATGATGGGCATCGCCGACATCTTCGAGGCGCTCACCGCGCGCGACCGCCCCTACAAGTCCGGCATGAAGCTGTCGCAGGCCCTCGGGATCATGCGCAAGTTCGCCGCCAACGGCCACATCGATCCCGACCTGTTCGAGGTCTTCATGCGGCAAGGCGTCTGGCGCCGATACGCCAGCGAGTTCCTCGACCCGGAGCAGATCGACATCTGAAATCGGCGCCGGCGGGACGGCGCGGGCTTCAACCCGTCTCGAGGTCCGCGTAGATCGCGTCGATCGGTATGCTCGCCGCCAGGCAATCGAGACGCACCTCGCCTTCGATGACCTGTTCGCCCAGCCAGTCGTTGGCGCGCCGAAATATCTCGACGCGTCGTACATCCTGCGCCACCAGCGCATACTCGTGCAGGCTGGGCAAGGTCGGGTAGGCCAGCAGCTTCTCGCGCCGATCGATGCGTTCGGTCGACTCCGACAACACCTCGACGATCAGGCAGGGGCGGGTTCTGAAATAGGGCTCGCGGTCGTCCGGATCGCAGGCCAGCATCAAGTCGGGATAGTAGAACACCGGCCTGCCGGAAATGCTCAGTTTCAGCTTCATGTCGGAAGAGAACAACTGGCAGGGCCGCTTGCGCGCCGGCGGGGTTAGCGCAAATGCCAGGGCATTCAAGATCAGGCCATGGCGGTCGCTCGCCCCGCCCATCGCATACACCTGGCCGTCGATGTATTCGTGGCGGATTTCCGTCTGCAACTCGCCGGCGAGGTATTCCTCGACCGAGACCGTGCGGGTAAATGCGGGCAAGGGCGGCATGAACATTTCCTTTCGGGCGAAACGACCGGCATAGTGTAACCCCAGCCGGCAAAGTCGGCGCTGGCCGGACGGCGCCAAGCCTGCCTCACCAGACAACGGCCGTACCAAACGCCGTAAAGACAGGGTCGCGAGTGATCAGCGGGGCGGCTTCGAGGGCGCTTTGCGCGGCCAGCATGCGGTCGAACGGATCGCGATGCTCGACAGCAAGACTGCCGGCCCGCAGCGCATGCAGGTAGGTCACCGGCAGATGCTCGAAACCGTCGGCCTCGATCAATTCGTTGAAACGCGGCACTGCCGTCTCGGCAATGGGCAGTTTCCCCAGCCGGAACTTGGTGGTGATCTCCCAGGCGCTGGCCGCGCTGACCAGAATGCTGTTGCGCTCGTCGGCGATCAATTCCCGGGCGCGGGAAGAAAGCCGCGGATCGTCGGCCATCCACCACAACAGGGCGTGGGTATCGAGCAAAAACCTCATTTTCCCTCCCAGGCGGCCAGCTCGTCTTCCGGCAATGGCTCGAAAAACGCATCGCCCACCTCGCCGCACAGCCGGCCGGGCTGTCTTTTCCCGCTATGCGCTTTCAGCGGCACCAGCCGGGCATAAGGCTTGCCGGCCTTGGCGAGCACAATCTCCTGCCCGGCATGCGCCTGTTCGAGCAGACGCGAAAAATGGGTCTTGGCTTCATGCACATTGATCATTATCGCCATGGCAAACTCTCCGTTGGTTTAGTCGTCAGACTAAGCTTAGCATGGATCTTGCGGCCTACAGAGGCAAGCCTTTATGGGCGAAAGTCGGCGCTGGCAGGACGGCGCTTAGCGATCTTCGCGCGTATGCCAGATGCGCAAAAGGTAAATCGTGCGGTCCTGAATTTCGTAGCGCATCTCATGGTGGCCGACGAGGATGCGGCGCACTTCGCGCGGGTTGAATTCTTCCAGGCGCTCGCCGATGCGCGGATTGACGCGCAAACCAGACGGCCCGGCAGTCAGCGACCGAACCACGCGCGCGGCGGCGGCCGGATTCACCGGCGCCAGAAAATCGTACAGCCGGGCCAGGTCGGACAGGCCCTTGCCGGTCCACTTCAACTCCATCAGCGCGGCGCCGGCAGCGGATTGGCCGTGCTCAAGCTATCGGCCCAGGCCTGCACGGTCTGGTGGTCGATAATGCGGCCGGCGTCGACGTCGTCCAGCGCTTCGCGGGTCAGGCGACTACGTTCTTCTTCCTGATCGATCCAGGCGGATAGTGCCTGCTTGACGATCCACCCCCGCGAGCGCTCCAGGCGCGCGGCAACCAGATCGATCTTTTCAGCGAGCGGCAGGGGAACATGGGCGGTGAGTACCTTGGTTGTGGGGTGTGCCATGAGGGCCTCCAATCAAAATAAATCGTTGTTAATCATACCGACACAATGTTCAGCCCGCAAGCGGGCCGCACAGCGCGCACTGGGCTGGCGCGACCTGGCCAGACTGCTGCGCGAAAGTCGGCGCTGCCGGGACGGCATCCGTGCTTCATGTGACGAAAATTGTCACTAACTGACGGGCGAGTCGTAATGGCAACCCGATTTCCGGCCATTTCTGGGTCAAAATCGGGGTTGATAGGCTGGCATGGGCATTGCATAATCCCTGACAGCACGATTCGGGTGCTTCACTCAAAGGAGAGAAACATGAAAAAGGTTCAACAAGGCTTTACCCTGATCGAACTGATGATCGTCGTCGCCATCATCGGCATTCTGGCCGCCATCGCCCTGCCGGCGTATCAGGATTACACCATCCGCGCCCGCGTGTCGGAAGCGATCATGGTCGCAGGCGCGGCGAAGACCACGATCAGCGAAAACATCTCGAACAATGGCGGCGTGATGCCTGCGGACGCCTGTCTGGGAGTCACTCCCATTGCGGCGGTGATCGGCAACGTGGCCAGCTTGGGTTGTACTGCTGCCACCGGTGTCATTACCGTGGCAACCACCGCCGCCGCCGGTTCGGTGACGCTGACACTGACCCCGACCGCGCCGGGCGCCGCGGGACCGGCAATTCAATGGGCGTGCGCCCGGACTGTCGGCAGCAACAGCCACGTGCCTGCGCAGTGCCGAGTCTGATCCAACGATCGACGCAAAAAACCCCGCTGCGGCGGGGTTTTTTGTGTCTGGTGCTGACCTTCCGCACAGCAGGTTTTCGGGTTATTCTTTTCGCCGACATACTTTGACGACAAACACGGCATGCCAACTGTTTTGCGCCTGCTCAACTGGCGCTTTCATTTCTACTCGAACGAAGGCCATGAACCGCCCCACATTCATGTCAGAGCAGGAGATGGCGAATGCAAGTTCTGGCTTTCACCGGTTCGTTTGGCAAGGGTCGACGGCGTGCGTGCTGTCGAGGTTCGTCGCATGGAGGTGGCAGTGATCGAGCACGAGGCCTTTTTTCTGGAGAAGTGGCATGAACACGGCAACGGTTGATCTGGATCCTCGCGCCTTGCGCGCCTGGGTAAAGGACCGCATGGTATTCATCGAGCTGACCGATGGCAGGCTCATCGGTTTTCCGGCGGATCGCTTTCGCTTGCTCGCCAAAGCTGACGACGAGGCATTGAGACAAGTCGAATTGTGTCTCAACGGCGCTGCATTGCGCTGGGAGGCGCTGGACGAAGACATTTCCGTGCGCGGTATTGTCGAGGGGCGTTTCCAGCTTCCCCTACCCTTGCCCTTGGCGGCCTGAGTGGAATAATCGAGCGAACTAATCGGGGTCAGACCCCAATTAACGGAACACCCCGCTGCGGCGGGGTTTTTTGTGTCTGGGCGCCGTCCCGCCGGCGCCGACTTTGGTGGTGTCACGCGGCAAGGCGCTCCGCCAGTTGCGCGGGAGAAAGGATGAGGAGGCCCTGCAGTCGTTGGCCGTACAGCGGCCCAAAATGCGTGCGGTCGCCCGTGATCAGGACGTCGCAACGGTGGTGGATGGCGGCAGCAAGCACCGGGCGGTCTTTTTCGGGAAGAATCGCCGCTTCCGGCAAGAGAACGCCGCCGACGGGGAGGTCACCGATCCGGATACGTCGGGCGATGACTTCCAGAACCGCGAGACCGGCGGGCGACTTCGCAACAAGGTTGCGACGGGCTTCCTCGAAAACGTAGGTGCCCGCCCAGAGTTCGTGGCCGGCATCCTCGGCCATCGCCAGCAGACGCCGCATGGCGCCCGGGGCGCGGGCGGCCGAGAAGAGAATGTTGGCGTCGAGGAATATCCGCACTGTGTCAGTGCGATTTCTTGTCCAGCACGGCGGCCAGTTCTGCTTCTGCGGCGGCGAACTCCTTCAGTCGATCCTCGCTGTACATCTCGATCGGCAGGGTGACGGCGGGCCGCAACAGCAGTCCCTCGGGCGTGGTCTCGGCGATCAGCTGGTCGTTGGCCGAGAGGCCGAGGGCGTGGCGCAATTTGGCGGGCAGGGTGATGACGCCGCGCGCGGTGATGGTCAGGGTGGCTTTCATGGCTGCAGCATTGCAGAAATACAGCAAAACGGCAAGGACTGGACTGGCGCTCCGAGTTCTTATTTCAGAAATAATGGTTGCATAATCACCATTGGAGGGTTCATTGTTTACCCGTCCCGGATGCCGGACTCACCAGACTGACCCCGGAGAAATAGGTGGAGTAACGCCGCGTGTCCCGGGTCAGCACGGGGTAGCCCGCCACGGCGGCATGCGCGCCGATGAAGAAATCGGCGAGTACGTTGTTCTTCTTGCCTCCCTGCCGGCGATAGCGCACGAAGGCCTTGCCGGCCAGGAACAGCGCGGGCCGGGGAATCTCGATCATCGTCAGACCCAGGTCATCGATGGTGCGATCCAGGGCCTCGACCGTCGAGAAGGTCAGCGACAGTTCGGAGTAGATGATCGGGTTGATGGCCAGGCGATGAATCTTGGACTGCGCCCGCAGCTGGCCGATGGACCAGTCCGCCCATTCCGGATCGTCCTCCAGAACGTCGACCAGCACATTGGTGTCGACCAGCAGCATCAACGTAAGCTCAAGCCTCGCCGCGCAGCAGGGCCATCAGATCGTCGGTGCGCCACTTCACGTCGGCCTTGCCACGCGCCGCCTCGAAACGATCCGGCTTGCGGCTGGCACGCGCGCCGACCTTGTGAATCACGACGTCGCCCTCGCGGTTGACCGCGAAATCAACGGAGCATCCCGGCGCCAGATTCAGCGCATCGCGGATCTGCTTCGGGATGGTGACCTGCCCCTTGCTGGTGAGTGTGGTTGCCATTTAAGGACTCCTGCCGTATTACGGTAACGATGATTGTAATACTGCCTGACCGCAACGGCAATTTCGAATGATGTTCGATGAATAGCTTGGTGCTGTTGGGTCGGAAAACGGTGGAGTTTTCGACCCGCCGACAACGCATCGCCGCCCGGAACCGCGCCAACACTGGCGCTCCGGGCAGAAAAAAGCCCGACCGATAAAGGTCAGGCTTTTGAAATTGGTGGCGTGCAGTTTATGGCGTGCAGTTTACTACCGAACGACTCGCTATTGGAACCAATGAGTGCGCCGGCCCCGATTTTTCTGGACACGAATTTGGGGTTAAATCGTGTCTGAAGAAGGAGCCGTGAAATGCTGAACGAATCGAAGGTGGGCGGGGTTGC
>Ga0208735_100504_pt1 | contig 15788 bp, 15 predicted proteins | sample Subbio12Aug_8Aab_FD_184829 | JGI IMG/M metagenome (GOLD analysis project Ga0208735, IMG submission 184829) | Serpentinite rock and fluid subsurface biosphere microbial communities from McLaughlin Reserve, California, USA - CR12Aug_8Aab (SPAdes) | ecosystem: Environmental > Terrestrial > Deep... | reverse complement strand
GGTGGCGAAGCTAGCAGCGTCTGACGCCAAATACCAGACCGCATGGGCGATCTCCGAAGGCTCGCCGACGCGCCCCAGCGGGGTCAGCTCGAGCCAAGCCCGATACCATTCGGGGTTGCTCATGCCCCGCCGCGTCATCTCGGTACCGATATAGCCGGGCAAGACCGCGTTGACCCGCACGCCGCGGCTGGCCCACTCCGCCGCTAACGACTTCGTTAGCATGATGACCCCGGCTTTAGAGACGTTGTAGTGCGCCTGCGGCTGAGGTTTGTTGACGATCATGCCGGACATCGAAGCGATGTTGACGATCGCTCCCTTACCCCGCTCCAGCATCTGCTTCCCCACAGCCCGGCAACACCAGAAGACGCCGTTTAAGTTGACATCCATGACCTGACGCCATTCCTCGTCAGAAGTCGCTTCAGCAGGGGTGTTGAAAGCTACCCCGGCGTTATTGACCAGGATGTCGATGGGTCCAAAACGCTTTAGCGCCTGCTCTACCAGACTAGCGACGCTGGCCGGGTCGCGGACATCGACCTGCAAGAACACCGCCTGGCACCCGAGCCCTTCGATCTCCTGGGCGGCCTCGCGGCCTGTTTCGGCATCGAACTCGGCGACCGCGATAGCTGCCCCGGCTTTGGCCAGGGTGCGGGCAATCTCGCGCCCAATGCCGCGGCCTGCGCCGGTGATGAGGGCGATACGATCCTTAAGGTTGAAGGGATTGTCCATAGCTATCTCCCGAAAATCAGTAGTCAAGTATTCGGGTATTCAAGTATTCGAGTAGGGGCGAACCCTTTCGGGCTGAGGCCCCTCAGGGCGAAGCCTTGGACGGCTGCGCATTATCGCATTATCGCTCTCACTTCGCTCGGGCCGGCGCTTCGCTGACGTTCGCCCTGTTTTCATGCGGGGTGGTAAAGCCTGCCTGATTGTGGCTACGGCAGTTCAATCTGCGCCTTGACAGAACTTGGTGGCATACGGCTGGCAAACTCAAAGGCCTCGAGGCTCTCTTGAAACGCAAATGTTTCGGTAATCAACGGCTTGACGTCGATCTTTCCGCTGGCCATCAACGCCAGCGCGCGAGGGAACACGTGAGCATAGCGAAAGACATTCTCGATCTGAGCCTCCTTGATCTGTGCCGCCACTACATCATAGGCGATAGGTTCCCCTGGCATGCCGATCAAGACCACCTTGCCACCCGGGCAGATTAGCTCGAAGACGCCCGCAGCAGCCTTGCTGTTGCCGCTTGCCTCAAAAACGACATCGGCACCCCATCCTTCCGTGATCTCCTGTACAACGGCGGAGAGACGCCGCTCGTTGACGTTCACTGGCGCAATAGGGCCGAGTTTCACCACGAGGTCGAGTTTGGCCTGCTGTACGTCAGATACAATAACCCTGCTGCAACCGCCAGCCAGAGCCGCCAGAGCCGTGAGGGCACCAATCGGCCCGGCGCCGATCACAACTGCGACGTCTCCAGGTTTGATTTGGGCTTTGTTAACAGCGTGCATCCCGACAGCCAGCGGTTCGACCATCGCCCCTTCCGCAAAGCTCACGTTATCCGGCAACTTGAAGGTAAAACTGGCTGGATGTACCACAGTCGGCCTCAAACAGCCATGCACTGGAGGTGTGGCCCAGAAACGTACCGCCGGATCGAGGTTGTACCTCCCCAAGCGCGTGGCCTTGCTGTTGGGATCCGGAATGCCCGGCTCCATGCAAACGCGATCACCGACCTTGAGCCGCTCAACCTCTTGACCCAATTCAACCACCACGCCCGACGCTTCGTGCCCCAGCACCATGGGCTGCTTTACGACATAAGGTCCAATGTAGCCGTGTTGATAGTAGTGCAAGTCACTACCGCAGATGCCGACCGTGCGCACAGCAATCCGCACATCGTGTGGGCCTAGCGGCTCCTCAAGCTCAATTTCACGCAGCGCGAGCTTTTTGGTTTCCTCTAAAACCAGTGCTACCATGGCGTTCTCCTTTGCCGGACCGCGTTTCAAAATCTCCCAGAGACGGCGTGACAGGTGAGCATCCCCAGTCCACCAGGCTGCGTGGTTACACTGCGTCAAACCCTACGTGATACGGCGCAGCAGCGCCACAACGGCCTCAAGCGCTTCCGGCAGGGCGGCTTCAACGGTATCCGAGAGCGCCGTGCCGTAGCCTAGATCTGCCGCACCCACCGAGACGGCATAGGCAGCGGGGGCCTGGCCGTAGAGCTGCCTGGTCAGCGCCAAGAGCGCGGCGGGATTAAGCTGGTGCGAGAAGGCCTCGGCGCTGGTGGCGTTGTCCTGAGCTTGTCGAAGGGCCGGGGTCACGGGTACCGAGCGCACTACCCCGGGCGGCACGCCGATCTCGACATCGAGGAAGATCACTAGCGCCACGCCGCGCAGCATTTCAGCCAGCTCTGGCGTCAGCTGGTGGTAGGCAATTACCTCGACGCCCACGGGCAATTCGGCCTTGGCGAGCTCATCGGCTAGGCGCCAGCCGAAGCTATCATCAGCGCGGAGCGGATTGCCTAGCCCAAGGATCAGGGTGTGGGGTTCATTCATACTGCCTCAAGGGGGCGTGAGTGTACCGCTTAGTATACGTGGGAAGTGGGATGTGGGATGTGGGACAATCCTACAACCCACAACCTACGACAGGGGCCAAGGGCTTAGCGACTAGAGCGTCTTAGGGTATCGACCACCTCGCCACTAGGACTCACTAACGCAATCTCGAGCGGCATCTGACCCAGAGCATGAGTCGAGCAGCTCAGGCAGGGATCGAAAGCCCGCACTACCGCCTCGACGCGGTTGAGCATCCCCTCTTGCAGCTTCTCGCCATCGACAAAGCGCTGGGCTACCTGCAGCACGCCGCGGTTAATCGCCAGGTTATTGTTGCCGGTGGCGATAATCAGGTTGACCCAGGTAATCAGGCCGCGCTTATCGACCCGGTAGTGATGGATCAGGGTGCCGCGGGGCGCTTCGGTAACGCCTACGCCCTCTAAGTTATTGACGCCGGCCTCGGCCCGGACATGCTCACTGAGGATATCAGGGGCGTTAAGGGTGGCGGCGATGGTCTCTAAGGCATAGACCATCTCAATTAGGCGGGCGTAGTGGTAGTAGAACGAACTCTTAACCATCGGCGCGCCGAGCTTGCGGAACTCGGCCAGTTCGGCGTCGGCCTGGGGGGTGCCGCAGCTAGTTGCGACATTGAGCCGGGCTAGCGGGCCGACCCGGTACATGCCCTGCGGATAGCCGAGCGGGGTGTAGTACGGCGACTTGAGATACGAGAACGGCTCGATCTGCTCGGTCAGGAACTCCTGATAGCGGCTGGGGTCGAAGCCGCCCTCTACGATCTGGCCCTGATGGTCCTTGAGGCGCAGCACGCCGTCGTAGTGCTCGAGCCTCCCTTGGCTATCTACCAGACCCAGGTAGAGGCTATCGAAGTTGGCAAAGCTGTCGATCTCGTCCCGGAACTGGGCCATCATCGGCTTAAACAGTGCTAGCGCACGCTCGAGCGCCGCCAGCGCCCGCGGCACGTCGCCCAAGATGGCCTCACGCGCCGCTTCGCTTAAGGGGCTGCTCACCCCGCCCGGCACCACCCAGGCCGGGTGGATGCGCTTGCCGGCCAGCCTAGCGATAATCTCCTGGCCGAAGCGCCGCAGGAAGATGCCGTCCTTGGCGATCTCTGGGTGCTGTTCAATCAGCCCAAAAAGATTGCGTTGGCTCGGGTCGCTATCAAAACCTAGCAGCAGGTCGGGCATGGAGAGGTGGAAAAACGACAGGGCGTGCGACTGGAAGAGCTGTGCTAAGTTGACGATGCGCCGCAGTTTGACCGCCGTCTGGGGGATCTTGACCGCCAAGATGGCGTCGCCGGCCTTGGCCCCGGCCATCAGGTGGCTGATCGGGCAGATGCCGCAGGTGCGGGCCATCAAGGCCGGCATCTCGTGGAAGGGGCGGCCCTCGGCTAGCTTCTCGAAGCCCCGGAACTGGGTGATGCTAAAAGTGGCGTCCGAGACTTTGCCCGCGTCGTCGAGCTGTAGCGTAATCTTGCCGTGACCCTCGATGCGGGTAACCGGATTGATCTCAATGCGCCTAGCCATGATTATGCTCCGAACCGCGTCAGCTCATTAAGTTGGGGCTGACGGCCCGCTAGTAGTTCAACCAGGGTGTGGTGAATGGTGTCCGCCGAGGGTGGGCAGCCGGGCACGAAGACCTCGACCGGGACCACCTGATGCACCGGCAAGACCGTTTCCAGCAGCACCGGTAGATTATCGGCCGGGAGATTGTCGCCGTAGCTCCGAACAGTCACCGCCGCCAGGCCGATCGGGTTGCGCATGGCCGAGATATTGCCGGTCACCGCGCAGTCGCCCAGCGAAACGATCACCTTGCTGTGGGCCCGGATTTTGCGGATCTTGGCTAAGTCTTCATCGGTGGCGACCGCCCCCTCGACGATAGTCACATCGACCTCGTCAGGGAACTCCTTGGCATCGACCAAGGGGCTGTAGACCAGGGTGATCTTATCAGCTAGCGCCATGAGCCGCTCGTCCATGTCCAAGAGCGACATGTGGCAGCCACTGCAGCCGTCCAACCAGACTGTTGCTACACGGAATTGTCGGGCGAAGCCCTCTTTCATGGCCGCTCCACCTCTGTTCTCGCTTCGCTCGGACCTCGTTGCTCGAGCAAGTTAGTGATAAAGTCTGGACTCTTGATCATTTCAGCAGCGGCCCGGCCCTTCTCGAACAGCGCCCCGGTCGGGCAGACCTGCACGCACTTGCCGCAGCTAGTACAGGTCGTGGCCTCGCCCCAGGGTTGGGCCAGGTCGGTAATGATCAGGCTAGTGGTGCCGCGTCCCAAGATCCCCTTGGTGTGCGCCCCCTCGATCTCGCCACAGACCCGCACGCAGCGCGTACAGAGGATGCAGCGGTTGTGATCGATGGCAAAGCGGGAGTGGGAGGCATCAAGCTCGAGGTGGGGGTTCCGGTACGGGAAGCGTACATGGTCCATCCCCAACGACTGAGCCAGCGCCTGCAGCTCGCAGTGGCCGTTGGATACGCACACCGCGCAAAAGTGGTTGCGTTCGGCAAAGAGCAGCTCGAGGATCATCCGGCGGTAGCGCGCCAGGCGCTCGGAGTTGGTGACGACCACCATCTCCTCGCGGACGTTAACCATGCAGGCCGGTTGCAGCTTAGGGTTGCCTTGGATCTCGACCAAGCACAATCGGCAGGCACCGACATCGCTCAAGCCGCTTAGGTGGCAGAGTTTGGGAATCGGAATAACAGCAGCCTCGGCGGCCTCCAGCAGCGTGGCACCTTGCGGCGCCGACACCGGCTGGCCGTCAATCGTTAGCTTTAGGCCTTTACGCGACTTCATCTGGCCAACACCTCCGCCCCCTTAGGCAAGCAGACGCCCGCCGGACAGTAACCTTCAAGATGCGCTTGGTACTCCTGCCGGAAGTAGCGCAGTGTGGAGATGACCGGATTGGGCGCCGTCTGACCGAGGCCGCACAGGCTCGTGTGCTTGACCATGTCACACAGCTCCTCAAGTAGCTCCAGATCAGCCTTAGAGGCCTTGCCACCACAGATCTTTTCCAGCAGCGCCAGCATCTCAGCAGTCCCGGCGCGACAGGGGATGCACTTACCGCACGATTCATCGACGCAGAAGGTCATGAAGAACTTGGCCACATCGACCATGCACGATGCCTCGTCCATCACGATCATGCCGCCCGAGCCCATCATCGAACCCAAGGCTTGCAGGCTCTCGTAATCGACGGGGGTATCGAGGTGCTCCGCCGGGATGCAGCCGCCCGACGGGCCGCCAGCCTGCACGGCCTTGAAGGCGCGCTGGCCGGGGATGCCGCCGCCGATCTCATAGATGATCTCGCGCAGGGTGATCCCCATCGGCACCTCGATCAGGCCGGTATGGTTCAGGTTGCCGGTCAGGGCAAAGACCTTAGTCCCTTTGCTGCCTGCGGTGCCGACGCTGCTGAACCAGGCCGCACCTTTGCTGATGATGTGCGGCACGTTGGCCAAGGTCTCGACGTTGTTGATCATAGTCGGCGCGCCCCACAGCCCTCTTTCGGTCGGATAGGGTGGGCGCACCCGCGGGGTGCCGCGCTTGCCCTCAATGGAGGCCAGCAGCGCCGTCTCTTCGCCGCAGACAAAGGCCCCGGCGCCGATGCGGATTTCGATATCGAAGGCGAAGCTGCTACCCAGGACGCTCTTACCCAGCAGCCCGTGGCGCTTGGCCTGGCGGATAGCCTGCTCGAGCCTGGTGATGGCCAATGGGTACTCGGCCCGCACATAGATAAAGCCCTGGCGGGCGCCGGTGGCGTAACCGGCGATCGCCATCCCCTCCAGCAGCAGGTGGGGATCGGTCTCCATCGCGGTGCGGTCCATGTAGGCGCCGGGGTCGCCCTCGTCGCCGTTGGCCACGATGTACTTAATCTCGCCGACAGCGTTGCGCAGCAGCTCCCATTTGGCGCCGGCCGGATAGCCCGCCCCGCCGCGCCCGCGCAGGCCGCTATTGCGGATCTCCTGGCAGACAGCCTCCGGCGTCATCTCAGAGAGCGCCTTGCTGAGCGCCTGATAGCCGCCCCGCGCCACATACTCCTCGATCCGCTCGGGGTTGATCTCACCTGCGGAATCGAGCACCAGCAGCCGCTGGCGGGTGAAGAAGGGGGTATCGGCCGCGAGCTTATGCTCGAGCTGGGGCCGTCCCGCAACAATGTGCTCGGCCACGATAGACTCAGCCGCCGGCGCATGAACGTGATGATAAAAGGTGCCGGGCTTGCCGGGCTCGAGCACCTTAGCTAGCGGCCCCAGGCTGCACAGCCCCAAGCAGCCTGACGGCGCAACCTGCACCTCACCCTCAAGCCGGTGAGCCTTAATGCTCTCTTCAAAGGCTTGCCGGGTAGCGACTCCACCCGAGGCCACACAGGCCGTGGACGAGCAGACCATGACGCGGCAACGGTGTTGCTGGCGATTGTGCAGTTCGTCGGCTGCCATCGCCGCCAGGTCGACCTTTTTCATCTTGCCACCTCCTGAGGCGTTTGCAGCAGTGTCTGTAGCCGCCCTACTATCGCCTCCGGCGATTCCTTGCCGATCACCGTGCTGTCGATAATCACCACCGGAGCCAGCCCGCAACTACCCACGCAACGCGCTGCCCTAACGCTCAGCTTGCCGTCAGCACTGGTTTCGCCGGGGGCTACCTTGAAGGTCGCTTGGATCTGGTTGATAATATCTTCAGCCCGCTTGACGTAGCAGGGGGTACCCATGCAGACGGTGCAGATATGCTCGCCCAGAGGCGTAAATGAAAACTGGTGATAAAACGTCGCCACCCCGTAGACCTGGCTGGGAGGGAGTTTAAGCCGCTTGGCCACATGGGTGAGCAGCTCGTTAGGGAGGTAGCCAAAGACCTCCTGAGCACTGTGGAGTATCTCAATCAGCGCACTCTTACTGTACCCAAGGCGCTTCATGGTCGTCTCTAGCAGATCGAAGCGCGGATCAACAGCAGGGGGGGCTGTGGCGGAAGGTTGGCTGGCGGACATATCTCCCCTTTCGAAATACACATCAGAACCGGTTTCAAAATGTGTGCTGCTCCTGCCAACAAGAGCGGCCATCACCGGTCTCATTATCACCCAGGGTGGGTAGGGACAAGTGCCCCGCTTGAGAACGTGTTCACCAGCGTGCTGTGTTGGGCGGTGTTCTGGCGGCATTAAAAACCCCAAGAGAGCGCCCCTGGGTCGCTCTCTTGTTTTGATCACACCTAGTCTAGAAAATCGTTATAGTTTGATGGCCGCCTAGCGGCGCTAGACGAGTCGGGGCGCCATGACTGCAAGACTTTCAGGTAGTTGGCTCGAGCAAAGGCCGAAGGATCGCGCACGGCCAGCTGGCTCATGCTGCCGATGGCCTGACTTACCGACTCGTACTCGCGTTCGGTGAACCACTGCTCCATGGCGACAACCATCTCGTTAAGCCGCTGGGGACCGTATTTAAGGTGTGCCGAGGCGGTCATCGCCACCTTGGCGCCGACCATCAGCCCTTTGATGACATCAAGGTGGGTATGCACGCCGCTGGTGATGGCTAGATCGGTATGCACGCGGCCGTACAGAATAGCTACCCAGCGCAGCGGCAGAGTCAGTTCAAAGGACTGGCTCAGGACCAGATGCGGTACCACTTCCAGGGTATCGAGATCAAGATCGGGCTGGTAAAAGCGGTTAAACAGCACCAGGCCGTTGGCTCCGGCCCGCTCGAGCCTTAGCGCCATGTTGGCGGTAGCGCTAAAGTAGGGGCTTAACTTTACTGCCAACGGGATAGTGAGGATCGCGCGCACATCGCGCACTACGTCCAGATACAGCTTCTCGACTTCGGCGCCACTGAGGCTAATATCGGTTGGCAGGTAGAAGATGTTGAGCTCTAAGGCATCAGCCCCGGCCTCCTCAATTAGCTTGGCATAGCGCGTCCAGCCGCCCGGTGAGATGCCGTTAAGGCTGCCGATGATGGGAATCTCCAGCGCCTCCTTGGCCTGGCGGATCAGCTCTAAATACTCTTGCGGCCCTACGTTAAAGGCCCGCTGCTCAGGGTAGTAGCTGAGCGCCTCGGCAAAGCTCTCGCTGCCGTAGCTTAAGTAGTGGTCAAGCGCCCGTGACTCCTGCTCAATCTGCTCCTCAAAGAGCGAGTGCATCACCACCGCGGCGGCACCCCCGTCTTCCAGGGCGCGGAGCTTGTCGAGGCTATAAGACAGCGGGGAGGCGGAAGAGACTAGCGGGTGCTTGAGTCTTAAGCCCAGATACTTAGTCGATAGGTCCATTTAAGCCTCCTTGGCAAGTTTTTCCAGCGTTTTCCAGCGGAACTCAATGGCGGCCTGCGCCTCAGCGAGTAGTCGCTCGGCCGACTCGCGGTTGGCCTGCATCAACATCCGGTAGCGGTTTTCGCTGAGCGCGTAGTCAGTAAAGGCTATCTTGGGCGGACGTGAGTCGAGCTGGAAGGGGTTTTTCCCCTCAGCCTTGAGGCGTGGGTCGAAGCGGAACAGCGGCCAGTAGCCCGAATCGACCGCTAGCTTCTGCTGCTCGAGCCCATGGGCCATGTTGATGCCGTGCGCGATACAGTGGCTATAAGCGATGATTAAGGACGGCCCTGGGTACGACTCAGCCTCAATAAAAGCCTTGACCGTGTGTTGGTCGTTGGCGCCCATGGCGATCTGCGCCACATAAACATTGCTGTAGGTCATGGCCATAGTGGCCAGATCCTTCTTGAGCGTGGCCTTACCACCGGCGGCAAACTTAGCTACCGCGCCCAGGCTGGTAGCCTTAGAGGCCTGGCCACCAGTATTGGAGTAGACTTCGGTATCTAAGACCAGCAGATTGACATTACGGCCGCTGGCTAGCACGTGGTCTAAACCACCAAAGCCGATATCATAAGCCCAGCCGTCGCCCCCGACGCTCCACACCGATTTCTTAACGAGCTGATCGGCCAGGCTGAGCAGGTCCTTGCCGACCGGGTCGCTAGCGCCTGCCAGCTTCTCCTTTAGGGTGGCAACCCGCTCGCGCTGGGCGGCGATCCCGGCTTCGCTCGACTGATCGGCATTGAGCAGCCCGGCCACCAAGCCTTCGCCAAGGCTGCCAGCCAAGCGCTGTAGCAACTCCCTAGCGTACTCATGTTGCTTATCGAAGCTCAGGCGCATGCCCATGCCGAACTCGGCGTTATCCTCAAAGAGCGAGTTGCTCCAGGTAGGGCCGCGCCCGTCTCTGTTGGTAGTCCAGGGGGTAGTGGGCAGGTTACCGCCGTAGATCGACGAGCAGCCGGTGGCATTAGCTATTACCAAACGGTCGCCATAAAGACGGCTCAGCAGGCTGACATAAGGGGTCTCACCGCAACCGGCGCAGGCCCCTGAGAACTCGAATAGCGGCTCTAGGAGCTGGGTGTTCTTGACGTTATGGAAGTTTAGGTGACTGTGCCGCGGATAGTCGGGGATGGTTAAGAAGTAATCCCAATGCTTGCGGCCCTGTTCGCGCAAGGGGGCTTGCGGCTCCATATTGATGGCTTTAAGGCCCACCTGGCGCTTGTTCTTAGCCGGGCAAGCCTCGACGCACAGCGCACAGCCGGTGCAATCCTCAACAGCGACTTGCAGCGTGTAGCTCATCCCAGGTAGCTCTTTCCACTTGGCGGTGGTCGTTAGGAAACCCTCGGGGGCAGCCGCGAAGGCGCTCGGCTCGGCCACCTTGGCCCGGATTACCGAGTGCGGGCAGACCAGTACGCACTTTCCGCACTGGATGCAGACCTCGGGATCCCAGACCGGCACTTCCAGAGCGATGTTGCGCTTTTCCCACTTAGTAGTGCCGGTGGGATAGGTGCCATCGACCGGCATGGCACTTACCGGCAGCAGGTCGCCCTGGCCGGCGATCATCATGGCGGTGACGTTCCGGACAAACTCGGGAGCCTCGCTTGGCACCACCTGTGGTAGCAGGGTGGTGCTAGTTGGCTCGCTGGGGATCTTGACCTCGTGCAGATGCGCCAGAGCGGCATCGACCGCCGCGTAGTTCATGCGCACCACCGCTTCGCCGCGCTTACCGTAGGTCTTGTAAATGGTCTCTTTGATTTTGGCGATGGCCTCGCCCCTAGGCAGCACCCCACTGATGGCAAAGAAGCAGGTCTGCATGATGGTGTTGATGCGGTTGCCCATGCCCGCGTCGTGCGCCACCTGGTAGGCGTTGATGGTGTAGACCTTGAGCCTCTTGGCGATAATCCGCTCTTGCACCTGGCGCGGCAGGGTATCCCACAGCTCATCAGGAGCATAAGCGCTGTTGAGGAGCAGGACCGCCCCCGTTTCGGCATTGCCCAGCACATCGTAGCGCTCCAAAAAGCCCGCCTGATGCACGCCAATAAAGTTGGCGCGGCGGATCAGGTAAGTAGACCTAATCGGCTTGGGCCCAAACCGCAGGTGCGAGACGGTCTGCGCCCCGGACTTCTTGGAGTCATAGACGAAATAGCCCTGGGCGAAGTAGTCGGTCTCCTCGCCAATGATCTTGATCGAGTTCTTGTTAGCGCCAACCGTGCCGTCTGAGCCGAGGCCGTAGAACATGGCCCGGAACACCTCTTGGGGCTCAATATCGATGGTCGGATCAAAGTCGAGCGAGGTGTGGCTGACATCGTCAACAATGCCGACTGTGAAATGATTTTTGGGCTTTTTCTGGGCGAGCTCGGCAAAGACGCCGATGATCATGGCCGGCGTGAACTCTTTGGACGATAGCCCGTAGCGCCCGCCGATTACCCGCGGCAGGGTAGCAAAGGGGGCCAAGCCCTCGGTTTGACCTTCACTTAGAGCGGTAATCACATCCTGATAAAGCGGTTCGCCGGCGCCACCAGGCTCTTTGCAACGGTCGAGCACCGCCAGGGCCTTGACCGTCGGCGGCAGAGCAGCCAGCAGGTGCTGCACTGAGAAGGGGCGGAACAGCCGCACCTTAACCACACCAACCTTTTCGCCCTGGGCTACCAGGTAATTAACTGTCTCGTGGACCGCTTCGGCGCCCGAGCCCATCAGAATAACGACCCGCTCCGCCTCGGGGTGGCCGATGTAATCAAACAGCCGATACTGCCGCCCGACCTGCGCCGCAAAGGCATCCATCACCTCCTGGACGATGCCGGGCAGCTTGGCATAGAAGGGGTTAACGGTCTCACGAGCCTGGAAAAAGACATCCGGGTTCTGGGAGGTGCCGCGGACCACGGGTCTGTCCGGGGTCATGGCCCTGGCCCGATGCTGATATACCAGCTCGTCATCAACTAGCGCCCGCAGGTCATCATCTAGGAGCTTCTCGATCTTCGCAGCTTCGTGCGAGGTCCTAAAGCCATCCATGACGTGCAAAAACGGCACCCGGCTACGCAGTGTCACAGCCTGGGCAAGCAGCGCGAAGTCGTGCGCCTCTTGCACCGAGCCTGCGAACAGCATCCCCCAACCGGTGGCGCGGCAGGCCATGACGTCGGAGTGTTCACCAAAAATCGATAACCCCTGCGCAGCCAGGGCGCGGGCAGCAATGTGAAAGACCGTGCTGGTCAGTTCACCAGCGATCTTGTACATGTTGGGGATCTTGAGCAAGAGCCCTTGGCTGGCTGTAAAGGTAGTAGACAGTGCGCCGGTTTGCAGGGCACCGTGAACCGCGCCTGCCGCCCCGCCTTCGGACTGCATCTCAACCACCAGCGGAACGGTGCCCCAGAGGTTTCTCTCACCGTGCATGGACCATTCGTCGGAGAGCTCCCCCATGGGCGACGCGGGGGTGATCGGATAGATAGCGATCACCTCGTTAAGCTTGTGGGCAACTAGCGCTACCGCTTCGTTGCCATCAACAGTAATCCAGGGCCGTTTCACAACGCAGACTCCTTAAAAGTCGAGGGGCAACCAGCCAGGCTCGGCACGGTGCCACCAGTTAGTTGCATTGTTTCACTAGAGCGCCAAATCCGCATGGGACAAACGTCATATACGTCAGGCTGGCGTCTCGGTCGGCAATCTCTCAAGCAAGGTAGGCCTGGGGCGGTATCCGGTAGAGTAACAGCGTGCTCGATCCGTTCGCTCTCCTGATTGGCGCGGTCAGCCGCCCCAGCGTGTCTGGTCAAGAGCGCTTGGTTGCTGAGTACTTGGTAGCGCAGCTGCGCAGCTTTGCTTCAGAGGCTTTCATCGATGCAGCGGGCAACGTCGTAGCTAGGCTAGGGCGGGGGGCGCGCCACGTCATGGTACTCGGCCACATCGATACCGTACCGGGCGAGATCCCGGTGCGGATTGTGGATAACGTGCTGTTCGGGCGCGGCGCGGTCGATGCCAAAGGGGCGCTTTGCGCCGCTATCGCCGCCGCCGCGCAGCTCTCGCCCGAGGTGCTCGATGGCCTCACCCTGACCATCATCGGGGCGGTTGAGGAGGAGGCCCCCTCGAGCAAAGGGGCGCGCTACGCGGTTACGGCCTACCCCAAGCCGGACCTGCTGATCATCGGCGAGCCGAGCGGCTGGGACGCCATGACCATCGGTTACAAGGGGCGGCTGGTGATCAAGCTGAGCTGCGAGCGGGCGAACTTCCATAGCGCCCGCGACGAGACTACCGCCGCCGAGCTGCTCGTGGCGGCTTGGCTCAGCCTCAAGGCGTGGGCGGATGGCGTGAATGAGGGTACCGACGGGCTGTTCGACCGGGTGCAGTTGTCGTTGCAGGGGATAAACGGCGACAGCAACGGGCTGTCGCAGCGCGCCGACGCTGTAGTGGGACTGCGCCTGCCGCCCAAGCTCTCCCCGCAGGCGGCCGAGAAAGCGGTGCGTGACTGTCTCGCACCGTACCCCGGCCTAAGCCTGAGCTTTGCCGGACACGAGTCCGCCTACCGCAGCCCTAAGGACACCCCCTTAACGCGGGCTTTGCGGATAGCGATCCGCGCTGCAGGCGGGAAGCCGCGCCTAATAGTCAAGACCGGCACCAGCGACATGAATGTCGTCGCTCCGTACTGGGACGTGCCGATGTTAGCTTACGGCCCGGGGGACGCTGACTTCGACCATCGCCCTGATGAGCAGCTCCCGCTAGCGGAGTACCAGCGGGCTATCGACGTGCTGCAGTTGGCGCTGGTGCGTCTGGCCACTGATAGCAGGTATCATCTGGTTTGATCCTGCGGGTGCTCGCAGGACTGCGTATCGTTCTCCAGGGCGCCTTTGCAGAGATGATACCTGCGCTAAGGCGACTCAGTATTTGTGAAAACCGCTGTGAGAGGGCGGGCGCTTTGGGCTAGGATTAAAACTATATTCATTGCCAAGGAGGCGGCGACATCGCGAGCGTGAGGTTCTACATCGATGGCTAGGTTGCTCTTCAACGGGCGCGGTGTACACTTGGTGTTGTGAAGCCAAAGGTTTATCTCGAGACCACGGTCATCAGTTACCTCATGGCGAGACCAAGCCGTGATCTGAGAATTGCCGCACATCAACAAGCTACGCAAGATTGGTGGCATGACCGCAGGGTCGCTTTTGACCTATACGCTTCACAATTCGTCATTCAAGAAGCAAGCCAAGGCAACAAGGTAGCTGTTGAAGAGCGCTTGAAGGTACTTGAGGAGACCACCCTGCTAGCTGTAACAGACGAGGCATTAGCGCTCGCCGAAGCCATCGTCAGCCGCCGACTCGTCCCTCAGAAAGCCGCTGTGGATGCCGCACACATCGCCGTAGCGACAGCGAATGCTATGGACTATTTGCTGACGTGGAACCTCAAACATATCGCCAATGCAGTCATCCGAGGAAAAGTTGAATCCCTATGTCGTGCAGAAGGTTATGAACCACCGATTATCTGCACCCCCGAAGAGTTGATGGAGGAAGTCGATGACGGATGAAATCGTTGAGGAAGTTCGCCGCGCCAGAGAAGCATACGCCAAGCAGTTCAACTACGACCTTCGAGCGATCTTTGCTGACATCAAAAAGCAACAAGCTGACAGTGGGCGTCAGGTCGTGTCACTCCCAGCAAAGCGCATCCCCCCTTTAACCCGAACGCCATCTAAGCGTTGACCCGCAACCCAACAACCGCTGCAAGGGACGCAGCCGCATTCCTTCTCAGCCACTTCGCCGCTTCAAAGGAAGCTGTGGACGAGGTTCTTCGGCGCGCCGAGGCGGCCGGCGCGACGCTGATACGCTGGCCGGGAGGGCAGTCCGACGAGTACACCGGCGAGTTCGAGAGTCTGGACGGCCAGGTGCGGCAGATCATGTGGAACGGCGGCGATGCGGCCCAGGTGTGAGCTGGTGGCAAGCACGCCGAACGAGAGGCTTCGCGGTGACATCCTTGAACTTCGTGGCCGCATCAAAGGCCAAGACGGTAAGACCGCTTTGGGTGCAAAGAGTCGGGTTCTGGTCACTGATGAACTCTAAGTCCAGGTCCGGAAGAACCATGACGCCGAACCCCGCCTTCGAGCGGACGGCCACAAGCGCGCTTGCGGTGCCCTCCTCGCTACGCTCGTCGGCCGCCGGTCAATGCGAGCGTTGGGCCGCCACTGAGAGAGTCACCCGAACCCCAGTGGGGGAACAAGTGGCCGCCATGAAGGCGCGGTAGGGGCGACCCTGGACAATGTCCGCTGCGGCGAAGAGGTGGCCGAAGAGCACAAGCCATACGGCCAGCTGGGCGAGCGCGACTAAGCGCCCCTGGTGCAAAATGCCGATGCGGTCGCAAAGCTGGTTGGTCTCCTCGAGGTAGTGGGTGGTCAGGAACACGGTAAGGCCGCGCGCTTTTAGCACGGCGACGAATGACCAAAGCTGCTGGCGGTAGGTACGGTCTTAGGCGATTACCTCGCCGTCCACGGTATCGGGCAAAGGTTCCTCCTGGAGATGATTAATCGCCCGCCAGGCGTGGTAGGCCAGGCGGTCTACCCAGCGCATGGCCTCAAGCTCTGCCATGGCTTGCTCGGAGTCGAGCTTGCCGGCGGCGGTCTGATTAAGCACCTCTACCCGCTGCTGCCGTCTCGCCGCCGCAACCTGCTGGGAGACATCTTTCATCAGCGGCAACAGGTCAGCCTCGGCCCCCACGCCGATCAGCGCCCGCGCCTCAGCCAGCTGAGTGGCTAGCTCCTGGCTGCTGCGCTGCAACAAGGCTGCGCCCGACAATTGCGCCTCGCGGCTTAGATACGGCATATGGTCCGGCTCGCGGCAGGCCGTGGCCAAGCGCTCCAAGTGCTCGAGCGCATGCAGTACCGAGACGTGTTGACGATACTCGCTGTCGCCCTCGGGGGCCGAGCGGATCTGCGCCAGATAGCGGCGCGTCTCACGAAGTGCCTCCTCAGCTTTATCGAGTTGCGAGGCAGTGAAGCGCGGCACG
>Ga0208735_100500_pt1 | contig 16029 bp, 13 predicted proteins | sample Subbio12Aug_8Aab_FD_184829 | JGI IMG/M metagenome (GOLD analysis project Ga0208735, IMG submission 184829) | Serpentinite rock and fluid subsurface biosphere microbial communities from McLaughlin Reserve, California, USA - CR12Aug_8Aab (SPAdes) | ecosystem: Environmental > Terrestrial > Deep... | reverse complement strand
CCCGCCAGCGCCGACTCCCGCAGCGCCGCCCGCGGCCGGCGACACCAGCGCGGAACTGCTCGAGCTGCTGGCCCAGCTGCTCGAGATGGCGATCGGCATCGTCCTGGTCGACAACGCCGAGATGACCGCCGAGGCCAAGCGCCTCGCCGCCGCGGCGCGCGCCGCGCGCGCCCCCAGGGAAATCGCCGCCTTCATCGCCGCGATGAAGCGCTTCGGCTACCGGCTGCATTTCGTCGCCGAAGACCAGGCGGAGCTGCGCGCCTCCCTGCTCCACCTGCTCCATCTCGTCATCGACAACATCGGCGAACTGGTGATCGACGACCAGTGGCTGCAGGGACAGATCGCGGCGGTGCTCGAACTGTTCAACCAGCCGCTCAATCTGCGCCGCCTCGACGATGTCGAACGGCGCCTGAAGGACGTCATCTACAAACAGAGCGCGCTGAAGAAAAGCCTCAACGAGGCGCAGGACCAACTCAAGGCGATGCTCGTCACCTTCGTCGACCGGCTGGCCGGCTTTTCCGCCTCCACCGGCAGCTATCACGACAAGATCGAGCGCTGCGCCGAAAAGATCGGCAAGGCAGGCGATATCGCCGAGCTGACCGTCGTGCTCGACGAGGTGATGCAGGAGACCCGCGCCGTGCAGCTCGATGCCCAGCGCACCCACGATGAATTGCAACTGATGCGCAGGAAAGTCGAGGAGGCCGAACGGGAGGTCGAGCGTCTGCAGCAGGAACTCGCCAGCGCCAGCGAACTGGTGCGGCACGATCCGCTCACCGGCGCGCTCAATCGCAGGGGCATGGGCGATGCGCTCGACACCGAGCTCTCGCGGACGAAACGCCACGGCAGCCAGCTTTGCCTGGCCCTGCTCGACATCGACAACTTCAAGAAACTGAACGACGCGCTCGGCCACGCCGCCGGCGACGCCGCCCTCGTCCATCTGGCCAGGGTGGTCCAGGAAACGATCCGGCCCGAGGACACCCTGGCACGCTACGGCGGCGAGGAGTTCGTCGTGCTGCTGCCGAACACCGCGCTGGAAGAGGCCATCACCGCGATGGCGCGCGTCCAGCGCGAGCTGACGCGGCGCTTCTTCCTGCACAACAACGACAAGGTGCTCATCACCTTCAGCTGCGGCGTTGCCGAACTCGGCGCCGGCGAGACGGCGCAAGCCGCCCTGCAGCGCGCCGACAGCGCCATGTACCTCGCCAAGCGCGCCGGCAAAAACCGCGTCATGGCCGGCTGAACGCTTTTTTATTGACGCGACCCCCCAATTTGCTGCACAATGGCGGTCTTGACGCGGGGTGGAGCAGTCTGGCAGCTCGTCGGGCTCATAACCCGAAGGTCGCAAGTTCAAATCTTGCCCCCGCAACCACCGATAACTGGCTCAGGGCGGCAATGCCGCCCTGAGCCATTTCCGCCCATAGTTCGCCATCTTCCGGGATCAGCCGGATCTCTCTCCAACGATGGCGCGGATTGCTTCCCTGGCAGCAGAAACATCCTCAATCCGGTCAAGCTGCTCGACCATTCGTTTCGCTAGAGGACTAGCGTCCCGCAAGGACCCGTCAGTCCGCCCCGAACAGGTCGCGGCTGAAGATCTTGTCCTGCACGTCGCGGAGCTCGTCGGTGATGCGGTTGGCGACGATGACCTCCGCCAGCCGCTTGAACTCGGCCAGATCGCGGATCACCTTCGAGTGGAAGAATTCGGGCTCCTGCAGCACCGGTTCGTAGACGACGACCGGAATGCCCTTGGCCTTGATGCGCTTCATGATGCCCTGGATCGAGGAGGCGCGGAAGTTGTCCGAACCGCTCTTCATGATCAGGCGATAGATGCCGACCGCCTGCGGTTTTCTGCGGATGATCTCGTCGGCGATGAAATCCTTGCGCGTGGTGTTGGCCTCGACGATGGCGTGGATCAGGTTTTGCGGCACGTCGCGGTAGTTGGCCAGCAGTTGCTTGGTGTCCTTGGGCAGGCAGTAGCCGCCATAACCGAAGCTCGGATTGTTGTAGTGGTTGCCGATGCGCGGATCGAGGCAGACGCCCTCGATGATCTGGCGCGAGTCCAGGCCGTGGGTGGCGGCGTAGGTATCGAGCTCGTTGAAGTAGGCGACGCGCATGGCGAGATAGGTGTTGGCGAAGAGCTTGATCGCCTCGGCTTCGGTGCTGCCGGTGAATAGCGTCGGGACGTTCTGGCGGACCGCGCCCTGCTGCAGCAGCCGGGCGAAAGTCTCGGCACGCGCCGAACGCTCGCCGACGACGATGCGCGAGGGATGGAGGTTGTCATGGAGCGCCTTGCCCTCGCGCAGGAACTCGGGCGAGAAGATCAGCCTGTCGCAGCCGAACCGCTCCCGAGCGCGAAGGGTGTAGCCGACCGGCACGGTGGACTTGATCACCATCACCGCTGCGGGATCGATGGCCATCACGTCCTGGATCACCGCCTCGATCGAACGCGTGTCGAAGCGGTTGGTTTCCGCATCGTAGTCGGTCGGCGTGGCGATGACGACGAAGGCCGCGCCGGCGTAGGCCTCCCGCTGGTCGAGGGTGGCGCGCAGGTTCAGCGGCCGGCGGCACAGATAATCCTCGATCTCGGCATCCTCGATCGGCGACTGGCGGCGGTTGAGCAGGGCCACCTTGTCGGGAAGGATGTCGAGGGCGACGACTTCGTTGTGCTGGGCCAGCAGGATGGCGTTGGACAGACCGACGTAACCCGTCCCGGCGATGGCGATCTTCATGCGCGCCCCGAATCTCCGGTTTCCGGCGGGATCAGCATCGGCCGTAGTGGTCTTCGAAGCGCACGATGTCGTCCTCGCCGACGTAGTCGCCGGTCTGCACCTCGATCATCACGCAGTCGATCTTGCCCGGATTGGCCAGCCGGTGCGCCGTGCCGGCGGGAATGTAGGTCGATTCGTCGGTGCGCACGAAGATCTCGCGCTCGCCGTTCACCACGCGCGCCATGCCGGCGATGACCACCCAGTGCTCGCTGCGGTGGTGGTGCATCTGCAGCGAGAGGCTGGCGTCGGGCTTGACGACGATGCGCTTGATCTTGAAGCGCGCCCCCTCCTCCAGCACCGTGTAGCTGCCCCAGGGGCGCTGCACGGTGCGGTGATGGCGCACGCTGTGGTGCGCGCTGAGCCTGAGTTGCTGGACGACGGCCTTGACCTCCTGCGCGCGGTCTCGATCGGCGACCAGCAGGGCGTCGGCGGTATCGACGATCAGCAGGTTGTCGACGCCGACCGCGGCCACGACGCGATCTTCCCCCTGCACGTAGCAGTTCGACGCATCGACCAGCACCGCCTCCCCGGCGATGCGGTTGCCGCAGCGGTCCGGGGCCGTCAGCTCGGCCAGGGCGTTCCACGAGCCGATGTCGCTCCAGTCGAAGCGGGCCGGCACGACCGCAACCCGCTCCGCCCTCTCCATGACGGCGTAGTCGATCGAGATGTCCGGCGCGTGCCGGAAGTGATCGGCGGACAGCACCGGCGGCTGCCTGGCGAAATCGGTGGCCGCGAGCGTCGCCTCGACGGTATCGAGCAGTTCGGGAGCGTGCGCGCGCAGGGCGTCCAGCATCGCCCCCGCGGCGAAGCAGAACATGCCGGAATTCCAGGTGAAATTGCCCGAGGCCAGATAGTCCTCGGCCTTCTCCCGGGTCGGCTTTTCGACGAAGCGCTCGACCCGGAAGCCGGCAGTCCCGATCGCCGCGCCGGCCTCGATGTAGCCGAAACCCGTTTCCGGCGCGGTCGGCCTGATGCCGAAGGTGACCAGCCAGCCTTCCGCCGCCAGTTGCCGGGCCTGCGCAACCGCAGCAGCAAACGCCGCCTGATCGCGGATCAGGTGATCGGCCGGCAGAACCAGCAGGATCGCGTCTGCGCCGAACTGCCCGGCGCTGCGCAACGCGGCCGCGGCGACGGCCGGCGCCGTATTGCGGCCGCAGGGTTCGAGCAGGTACTCGCAGGGGGGCAGGGCGTCCGTCGCGCCGTATTCGTCGCGCGTCAGAAAGTAGTGGTCGCGGTTGGTGACGGTGAAGAGCGCCGCGACGCCGGGCAGCGCGACGGCGCGCCCAAGGGTTTTCCGCAGCAGGCTTTCGCCGTCAGGCAGCTTGATGAAGGGCTTGGGCAGCGCCTCGCGGGAAACGGGCCACAACCGCGTACCGGCGCCGCCGGACAGGATGACGGGAACAAATGCGCTCATGGGCGCAATTTAACATATGCCATCGACCTCGCGCTTGCCCGCTGCGCCGCACAACGAGAGCAGCCGCAGCACGAAGGGCAGCGCCGCCAGAACCAGCCAGCCCAGCAACACGGCGATCACGATCGGCACATCGACGTACACCCACAACAGCTTGACCACAACCGCGCCGAGCAGCAGCACGAGGACACCCGCGATCAGCGCCGCGCTTCCCGGACCGGTTCCCGTCTTGCTCATGAGGCGACCCCTCCATCTTCCCCTACGCTCGCCATGGTAACCGGATTTATGCATAAAGCCATAAAAAAGAGCAGTGCTTTCGCGGCGCAGTTCTATCCACTGGCGCAGGCATGCGCCGCCCTGTCCGGCGGCGCGGCGTCAGCCGGCCGGCGACCTGAATCCGAACGCCAGCAGACCGGCCCATTCGTGCAGGGCATACCAGGCGGCGTAGGCCGCCGCGGGGCCGGGCAGGTAATCGAGAAACCAGACTCTCGGTTCGTCGCCCTCGAAGCGGCTGAAATAGCCGGTCGGCGCCGGAATCACCTCGATCCCGTGCGCGGCGAATTCGGCCATGGCACGGCGCATGTGGGCCGCATGGGTCACCAGAACGATGCGCTCGACCGCCCTGCCGCGCAGGATCGCGACGGTGTTGCGGGCATTGTCCTCGGTATCCAGCGAGCCCCCCTCGAGCCAGCGCGGCGCGACGCCGAAATCCGCCCGCAGGCTCTCCGCCATCGGGCCCGCCTCGCCGCTGACGAGCACCGGCAGGCCGCTGGCCCGCGCCAGGCGGGCGCCATAGCGCAGCCTTTCCAACGCCAGCCGGTTCGGCCCCGCCCCGCCGTACTCGGGCATGAAGCGGGCGCCCGCCCCCAGGATGACGATCGCCTCGCCGCGCGCCAGATCCTGCGGCTGGAGGACCGGCACGTCCTCGAGCGGTGTCGTGATCAGGTTCACCACCGCCGGGGTGCTGAGCAGCCAGGCGACCAGCAGGCCGCCCCAGGCCAGCGCGCGCCCCAGCCGCGGCCGCCGGCGCAGCAGCAGCAAGCCGATGCCGATGCTCAAGAGGGGCAGCAGCGGCGGCAGCAGCAGGGCGGCGCCGAACTTTTTCAGCAGGAAGGCGAGGGGCAGCGTTTCCATCAGCGCACGAAGCAGGAAGCTGGATTATCCCGCATCGATTCGTCTATGATGGGCTCATGTCGCGACTTGGCTCGTTGCCCGTTCTTTGCGCGCTCGCGTGCTTCTCCATGGCGCGGGCGGAATCGCTGCCGGCCGAATCGCAGTACATCGGCGAGATCCGGCGCGATGCCGGCGGCAAGCTCGTCACCGTCCCCTCCCCGGCAACCGTCGGCGCCCTCCCGCAGCAGGCGGCGTCCGGCAACGTCATCCGCGTCGGCCCGAGCCACGGCATCCGCACGATCGCGACGGCCGCCGCCCTCGCCCGGGATGGCGACATCGTCGAAATCGAGGCGGGCGACTATGTCGGCGATGTCGCCGTCTGGAAACAGAACCGTCTGCTCATCCGCGGCGTCGGGGGCCGGGTGCGCCTGGTGGCCGGCGGCGCCCACGCGGAAGGCAAGGCCCTCTGGGTCCTGCGCGGCGGCAAGATCACCGTCGAGAACCTCGAATTCGCCGGCGCCCGCATGCCCGACCGCAACGGCGCCGGCATCCGCTTCGAGAAAGGCCACCTGATCGTCCGCAACTGTCGCTTCGTCGGCAACGAGAACAGCATCCTCACGGGCGGCGGCAACATGGATCTCGAGATCGAGAACAGCGAGTTCGCCGACAATGGCGCCGGCGACGGCTACAGCCACAATCTCTACGTCGGCGCGATCAGGATGTTGCGCGTGACCGGCAGCTATTTCCATCACGCCAAGGCCGGCCACCTGCTGAAGAGCCGCGCCGCCGAGAACCACATCCTCTACAACCGCCTGACCGACGAATCCGGCGGCCGCGCCGGCTACGAACTCGAGTTTCCCAGCGGCGGCATCGCCTATGTCATCGGCAACATCATCGAACAGAGCGCGACCACGGAAAACCCCTACCTCGTCTCGTTCGGCGCCGAGGGCTACAAGCACCCGGCCAACGAGCTCTATCTGGTCAACAACACGCTGATCGACAACCTGCCGCAGTCCGGCTTCTTCCTCGCCGCCAGGCCCGGCTTCCAGGTCGTCAAGGCCTGGAACAACCTGTTGCTGGGCAGGCGCCCGCTCAACAGCGGCGGCATCGACGGCGAGTTCGTCAACAATCCGAACGTCGGCAAGGACAGCTTCGTCCTCGCCGACAGCCATGATTACCGGATCCGGCGGGAAAGCCCGCTGCACCGTACTTACCGTGTTCCTGAAGCAGCCCGCGGCATCCCGCTGGCGCCGGAACGCGAGTATGTGCATCCCGCCGCGACGCGCATGCTGACCGCCACGCCGACCCTGCCCGGCGCGAAGCAGACGCTGCAGCCCGACAATTCGAATTGAAAGTCGGCGCTGGCTGGACGGCACTACACGAGGATTTCTAGACGAGAACTTCAGCGACCGGCGGATGGCCGAGGAAGGCCTGCGGACTCGCGCTCGCGCCGTAGGCGCCCGACTGGAAGATCACCACGAGGTCGCCGGGTTCGGCCCGGGCCAGCTCCATGCGGTCGGCCAGCAGGTCGAGTGGGGTGCAGAGCGGGCCGACGACCGAGGCGATTTCCTTCTCGGTCGCATCCATCCTGTTGCCGATGGCAACAGGATAATTCTTGCGGATGACCTGCCCGAAATTTCCGGAGGCCGAAAGATGGTGGTTCAGCCCGCCGTCGCAGACGAGGAAGACCTGTCCGCGCGAGATTTTCCGGTCGAGCACGCGCGTGACGTAGATGCCGGCCTCGCCGACCAGGTAGCGGCCCAGCTCGATCACCAGTTCGGCCTGCGGCAACTCGGTCTGCGCCCGTTCGACCAGCGCCGCGAGGTTGACGCCGATCGGCGCAAGCTCGAGCCGCTGCTCGCCCGGGAAATAGGGAATGCCGAAACCGCCGCCGAGGTTCAGGAAGCGCACCGGCGCCGGCGCATCCTGCGCCAGTCGCAGCGCGAGTTCGTAGGATTTCTGCTGCGCCTCGACGATCGCCTCCGCCTTGAGGTTCTGCGAACCCGCGAAGAGGTGGAAACCCTCGAAAGCCAGCCCGGCCTTGCCGATCCCGGCCAGCGCCTGCGGCGTCTGCTCGGCATCGATGCCGAACTGCTTCGGCCCGCCGCCCATCTTCATGCCGGACGACTTCAGCTCGAAATCAGGGTTGACCCGCACCGCCACTCGGGCGGCCTTCCCGAACTCCCGCGCAATCGTCGCCAGCAGATCGATCTCGCGGAAGGATTCGACATTGACGAGGATGCCCGCCTCGACCGCCTGGCGCAATTCGGTTGCGCGCTTGCCCGGCCCGGCGAAGCTGATCTCGTGCGGGTCGGCGCCGGACTCCAGCGCCACGGCCAGTTCGCCGCCCGAGGCGACGTCGATGCCATCGACCAGCCCGGCCATGTGGGCCACCAGCGCCGGCAGGGGATTCGCCTTCATCGCGTAGTGGAGCTTCACCGCCTGGGGCAGCGCGGCGCGCAGCTCGGCCACGCGTTGCGTCAGCAAGCCGCGGTCGTAGGCATAGAACGGCGTCGATCCGGCGCGCGCCGCCAGTTGCGCGAGCGGCAGGCCGCCGACGACCAGTTCGGCGCCTGCGCTGCGGAACAGGTTCATCGGCGCATGTTGCGGCAGGGTCTTTTCAGTGGCCATGCCGCTCGATCCATTCCGTGCTCAGCGTCTTGCGGTCGATCTTGCCGTTCGGGTTGCGCGGCAGCGGGCCCGTGCGGACATCGATGCCGGCCGGCACCATGTAGGCCGGCATGCGCGCCTTGCATTCGGCGATCAAGGCATCGACATCCAGCGTGCCGCCATCAGGCGGCGTCGCGATCACCTGAATCGCCTGGCCGAGCGTCGCATGCTCGACGCCGAAAGCGACGCATTCGCCGACCCGCTTCGTCCCGTAGAGAATCTCCTCGACTTCGGTCGGGCTGACGCGATAACCCGAAGTCTTCATCATCTCGTCGCGCCGGCCGACGAAGTAGAGGAAGCCCTCCTCGTCACTGCGCACCGTGTCGCCGGAGAACACGGCGAGTTCGGGAATCACCAGCCCCGCCTCGCGCCCCGGCAGGGGTTTGTAACGCTCGGCGGTCTTTTCCGGATCGTTCCAGTAGCCCATGCCGACCAGCGCGCCGCGATGCACCAGCTCGCCGGGCTCGTTCGGCGCGCAGGGCGTGCCGTCCTCGCGCAGCACGAGGATCTCGGCATTCGGGATCGCCTTGCCGATCGAATCGGGGCGCCGGTCGACTTCCTCGGGCGGCAGGTAGGTGGAGCGGAAAGCCTCGGTCAGCCCGTACATCAGGAAAGGCTGCGTTTTCGGCAGGCGCGCGCGCAGGGCGGCGAGCGTCTCGCGCGGCATGCGGCCGCCGGTGTTGGCGAAATAGCGCAGGTGCTCGGTGATCGCGGCCGGCCATTCCAGTTGCGACAACTGGATGTAGAGCGGCGGCACCGCCGTCAGTCCCGTGACCCTTTCCTTTTCCAGGGCCTTGAGCACGTCGCGCGGCAGCAGGTAGTTGAGCAGCACCACGCGCGCGCCGGCATGGAAAGCCGTGGTCAGCTGAGAAAAGCCGGCATCGAAGGACAGCGGCAAGGCGGCCAGCAGCGTGTCGCCCGGCCGGTTCTCCAGATACGACGCCACGCTCTTCGCGCCGGCCACCATGTTGCGATGGGAGAGCACCACGCCCTTCGGCTTGCCGGTGCTGCCCGAGGTGTAGAGAATCGCCAGCACATCGGCATCGATGACGCGATGGCCAGGCCGCGGCGGCGCGGCCAGCAGATCGTCCCAGCGGTGGCAGGCCGGCGTGCCGGCGGCAGGCAGATCGGCCTTGGCATCGACGACCACGACCTGGCGCAGGTCGCGGCATTCCGCCAGCACGCTCTCCAGCAGCATCAAACGCTCCGGCGAAGTGACCAGCACGCGCACATTGCAGTCGCGCAGGATGTAGCCGACCTGCTCCGGCTTGAGCAGCGGGTTGAGCGGCACGAACACGCCGCCGCCGGCCGGCGCGCCGAAGCTGGCGATCACCGTCTCGAAGCGCTTCTCCAGATAGATGCCGACCCGCTCGCCGCGCTGCAGGCCCAGCCCGATCAGTCCGCCGGCGAAGCGCGCGACGGCATCCCGCAACTCACCGTACCGCAGCGACTGTTTGCCGTAGGCAAGCGCGACCGCTGTCGGATCGCGCTCCGCGGAAATTGCGATGAGCTCGGGGAGGAGGCAGGAATCGCGCATGGCATAAACGCTTCAACTATGACGGCAAGAAGTATCGCACAGTCCCATGGCCTATAATCCGCGCCGTTTCTGCCCGTCACCGGAGCCGTCCTTGAATACCCAGCAAGAAGTCCTCAACCTGCTCGACGAAATTCTCGGCCTCAAGGGCCGGACCGGCAGTTTCACCGCCGGGACGCCGCTGCTCGGCGCGCTTCCCGAACTCGACTCGATGGCCGTCGTCGCGCTGATCACCGGCATGGAAGAGCGCTTCGGCTTCATGACCGAGGACGACGAGATCGACGGCAGCGTCTTCGCCACGGTCGGTTCGCTGGTCGACTTCGTGGAAGCCAAGCAGGCGGGCTGACCCCTCTCGGCCGATGGCGCCCGAAGCCTTCTTCCTGACGGTCGCCGACGCCCCGCACCCGCAGCGCTTCTGTCTCTATCACGCGCCCGCCGGATCGGCACACGGCGCAGTGCTCTACCTCCATCCCTTCGCCGAGGAGATGAACAAGGCGCGCCGCATGGCCGCCCTGCAGGCGCGCCTGCTGGCCGAAAACGGCTACGCCGTGCTGCAGATCGACCTGCACGGCTGCGGCGACAGTTCCGGCGACTTCGGCGCCGCCACCTGGGAAAGCTGGCTTGCCGACGTGCATGCCGCGCACGCCTGGCTGCGCGCGCGCTGCCCTGCCCCCGCCCCGCTCTGGCTCTGGGGCCTGCGCAGCGGCTGCCTGCTGGCGGCCGACGCTGCCCGGCGCAGCGGCACGCCCGTCAACTTCCTGTTCTGGCAGCCGGTCGTATCGGGCAAGCAGTACCTGCAGCAGTTCCTGCGCCTCAAGGTCGCCGGCGCAATGATGGGCGGCGAGAGCAAGGGCGTGATGGAAACCCTGAAGGCGCAGCTCGCCGCCGGCCAGGTCGTGGAAATCGCCGGCTATGCGCTCTCGGCCGGCCTGGCCCGTGGGCTGGAAAGCGCCGAACTGTCGCCCCCCGCCCGGTCGGGTCGCCTGCACTGGCTCGAAGTGTCCGCGCGCCCGGAGACCACGCTGGCGCCGGCCTCGCAGAAGCGCATCGAACAGTGGCGGGCGGCGGGATGCGCGGCCGGGAGTGCCGTCCTGCCAGCGCCGACTTTCTGGCAGACCACCGAAATCGAGGAAGCCCCGGCGCTGCTGGACGCCACGCTGGCGGCGCTGCGCTCATGAACTGCGCCGAAGAAGCCATCCGCTTCGCCTGCGAGGGCGAGACCCTGTTCGGCATCCTCGCCCGCCCGGAGCAGCCGGCCGAGCTCGGCATCGTCATCGTCGTCGGCGGCCCGCAGACCCGCGTCGGCAGCCACCGGCAATTTGTCCTGCTGTCCCGCACCCTTGCCGCCGCCGGTTTTCCGGTGCTGCGTTTCGACGTGCGCGGCATGGGCGACAGCACCGGCGCGCAACGCAGCTTCGAAGCGCTCACACCCGATATCGGCGCGGCCATCGACGCGCTTCAGTCCGCCAGCCCCGCCGTGAAGCGCGTCGTGCTCTGGGGGCTATGCGATGCGGCTTCAGCTGCCCTGCTCTATTGCGATGAAACCCGCGACTCGCGCATCGCCGGCCTGTGTCTGCTCAATCCCTGGGTGCGTTCTGAAGCCACGCTGGCGAGAACCCAGGTCAAGCACTACTACGGCCAGCGCCTGCTGCAGAAGGAGTTCTGGGGGAAGCTGCTGAGCGGTCGTTTGAACATCGTCCGCTCGGTTGCCGAACTGTTGCGCAAACTGGGGCAGGCATCTTCCCGGCCGGAACCATCGCTCGGTTTCCAGGAACGCATGGCGCGCGGCTGGAAAACCTTCACCGGGCCGATCCTGCTCATCCTCAGCGGCAACGACTACACCGCGAAAGAGTTCCGCGAATACGCGGCCGGCGCGCCAAGCTGGCGCGGCCTGCCGGAACAGGCCGGCGTCACGCGCGTCGACGTGAAGGATGCCGACCACACGTTTTCTTCCGCACAGTGGCGCGACATAGTGGCCGCAACCTGCCTGAAGTGGCTGGCAACTACTTCGGAACGACGACCGCGGGCATGAGCCCCAGCCGTTTTGCCCGGCGTGCGAATTTGCCATCGTCGAACGAGGCCATGCTTGAGCAACCCCGATAGCTGGCGTGATGCAAAGCATCGGCAAAATCGAGCCCGGCCGTGCAATGCGACAGCGCCTGGACGACCGTCTCCCGATCTTCGACTGTCATATTCGGCAACGCACAGAGATGCTCCATTGGTGTCGATGCCGATCATGGCTTGGCGAGCGCAGCCGGATCGAAATCCACGGGCACCGCCTTGCGCCGGCTCTTGAGCATGCCGAAGCCGCTTTCCGGAACGGCGACCGGCGTACTCCTGACGCGCACCTCGACATGATCGCCGACCAGAGTGAACTCGACCTTGCTGCCCTGCCGGATGCCCAATCGCTGCCTGACCGACTTGGGAATCGTCACCTGTCCTTTGCTGGTAACGGAACATGTATCCATCGCATTCTCCTTGTAATACCGGGTAAGGAATATCATCGTACGAGCGTCTGCACAATCGCCCTCCTATAATCGATTCCGGTAAATGACTTCGGTATTGACCCGCGCATGAAGCAAACATATCTCTGCCTCGGCCACCCGCGCTTCGCCGACGGCGACCTCGCCGCCATCGCCGCGCGCGAGGGCATTCCGGCCGCCTGGCAGCAGGCTTTCTTGCGGCACGGCGCAGAGGCGCCCGCGCGCGTCAGCGGCGACTTCGCCGTGGCCGTCGCGCTCGCCGACGGCCGGACCTTCCTCGCCATCGACCGCTTCGCGATCCGGACGCTCTGCCATCGCGTCGTCGACGGCCGGCTGCGTCATGCCGCCCGCGCGGATGAATTGGGGGCGACCGAGCTCGACCCGCAGGCGATCTTCGACTACCTCTATTTCCATGTCATCCCCTCGCCGCGCACGATTTTCAAAGGCGTCTTGCGTCTGCCGCCGGGCCACTATGCCCTCTTCGAAAATGGGCAGCTGACGGTTGCGCCGTATTGGCAGCCGCGTTTCGAAGAGGCCCGCAACCCCTCATTCAACGAGTTGCGCGACGAATTCCGCCAGCTCGTCAAGGCGGCCGTCGCCGACCGGCTCGCCGCCGGCCCGGCCGGCTGCTACCTGAGCGGCGGCACCGACAGCTCCACCGTCGCCGGCATGGTCACGCAGATCACCGGCCAGCCGGCCGACACCTACTCGATCGGCTTCGCCGTCGCCGGCTACGACGAGATGGAATACGCGCGCATCGCCGTCCGCCATTTCGGCACGCGCCACCACGAGCACTACGTCACGCCGGACGACCTCGTCGCCGCCATGCCCGCCGTGGCGGCCAGTTACGACCAGCCCTTCGGCAATTCCTCGGCCGTGCCGGCCTTCTATTGCGCGCGCATGGCCCGGCAGGACGGCTACGACCGCCTGCTCGCCGGCGACGGCGGCGACGAACTCTTCGGCGGCAACGCGCGTTACGCGATGCAGCGCATCCTCGGCGTCTATGACGCTCTGCCGGCCTTCTTCCGGCGCGGCCTCGCCGAACCACTCACCGACACCGGCCTGTTCAACCGCATTCCGCTGCTGAAAAAAGGCGCCAGCTACGTGCGCCAGGCGCGCGTGCCGATGCCCGACCGCATGCAGTCCTACAACCTGCTGCTGCGCCTGGGGCTCGACGGCGTCTTCACTGCCGATTTCCTGGCGCGCGTCGACGCGGACGAACCGGAATGCCACCAGCGCGCCACCTGGGCCGCCTGCCCGTCATCCGCCTCGCTGGTCAACAAGATGCTCGTCTACGACTGGCGCTACACCCTGGCCGAGAACGACCTGCCCAAGGTCATCGGCTCGGCCCGCCTGGCCGGCATCGAAGCCGGCTTCCCGCTGCTCGACGACCGCCTGCTCGACTTCTCGCTCAAGCTGCCCACGTCATACAAACTCAAGGGCCTCAAGCTGCGCTGGTTCTTCAAGGAAGCCCTGCGCGGCTTCCTGCCCGACGAGATTCTCGTCAAGAAGAAACACGGTTTCGGCCTGCCCTTCGGCCCCTGGGCGGTTGAGAACGCCGGCCTCAACAAGCTCGCCACCGGCTCGCTGCACGGCCTCGCCGATCGCGGCATCGTACGGCGAGAATTCATCGACACCCTGCTGAAAGAACACCTGCCCGCGCATCCCGGCTTCTACGGCGAACTGGTGTGGGTGATGACGATGCTCGAACTGTGGCTGCGAAACCGGCTCGACACGACCGGTTGAAACCATGACAAAACTCGGCGCTGGCGCGACGGCAGAACCATGACGTTCCGTCCCCATGCCTGGGCCTTCCTCGTATTCGTCGTCGCCTTCATCCTCTATGGCTCGCTCTTTCCGTTCGACTTCCGCGCTGCTCCGGAACCCTTCGCGACCCTGCTCTCGCATCGCGACCTGTTCGCCAACGCGGCCGATGCGGCCGACAACTTCCTGCTCTTCGTCCCGCTCGGACTCGCGCTGCACCTGTGCCTGCCGCGCAGGCGCGACCGACTGATCGGCGCGCTGCTGGCGCTCCTCGCGCTCGGCCTCGGCGTCCAGGCCCTGCAGCTTTACCTGCCCAGCCGGATCGCCGCCCTCGCCGACGTCATCTGGAACGCCGCCGGCCTGGCGGCCGGGCTGCTGATCGCCGGCCTCGCGCGGCGCTGGCTCGGCGCGCGCCTCGCCGTTTCCCCGGCGGCGCAGCCCTTTCCCCTGCTGCTGGTGCTGCTGTGGCTCTGTTACGAAAGCTTCCCCTTCGTGCCGACGCTCGACTATGGCCTGCTGCGCGCCCATGTCAAAACGGCGCTGATCGCGCCGCCGTTCGAGGCGATGCGCTTCCTCCAGCATCTGCTCGCGGCCATCCTCGCCGGCATCGCGCTGCAGCGCGCCCGCCTGTTCGGGAGCGGCGGACTGGCCGTGGCGCTGATCGGCGCCGGGGCGGTGCTGCTCGAGATCCTCGTCGCCTACGGCAGCCTGCGCCGCGAAACCCTGCTCGGCATGGTGGCGGGCCTCGCGCTCGGCCACGGGATCGGCCGCGCCGGCGACCTGACGGTCCGGCTCGCGCTCGCGGCCGCGGCAACCGGCGCCCTCCTGATCGCGGTGCTCACCCCCTACCGCGGCCAGGTCGCCGACGCGGGCTTCACCCTTACGCCGTTTTCAGGATTTCTGTGGCGCCAGGTCACCTACGAAGTGCCGCCGCTCGCCTTCGAGGCGCTTGCCATCGGCGCCCTGCTGTGGTGCGGGCTGCACACCGGCGCGCGCCCCGTCCTCCGGGTCGGCGCCGTGCTGGGCCTGGTCGCGGCGCTCGAGGCCGTGCGCGTCCTCGTCGCCGGCTATCGCGGCGACACCACGGCGTTGCTGATCGCGGCGCTGCTCGGCGCATTCGCCCTGGGCGTCCGGCGCGACCCCGACGCTCTTCCCGCGCCGGGCGCCCAAGAACCCGCACGCCGCCGGGGGCCCGGGCCGGTCACGACATTTCTCGCCCATCCGGCCCTTATGATCGCCTTGCTGGCGGCTGCGGCCTATGCCGCCGCCCGCCTGCCGGGCCTGCCCTACAACCTCCGCGAACTGTTCCCGTCCGGCATCGGCGGGATCGGCGCGGCGCTTTGCCTGGCCGGCTGCGTCTGGCTGGCGGCACGCGCGCCCTTCTTCCTCCTCGCGCCGGAAGCGCGCCGCCGACTGCTGCTGTTTCCCCTGCTGCTCGCGCTGCAAGGCGTCATCCTCTGGGCGCTGCTGCGTCTGGGCGTGCCGCGGGAAAGCCTGCACGACATCGTCGGCGCGCCGGTCCTCGGCTGGCCCTGGGACTGGGAGCTCCTGCTGCGCTTCCTCGCCCTGCATCAGGCCGTCGCGGCGCAGATGGTCGGCGCCGTCCTGCTCGTCGCCCTGCTCTGCCGCCCGGCCCTGCTTCCCGCCCTGCTCTGGTGGCTCGTCGTCAGCCTGCTGTGCGCCTGGCCGCTCCACCTGGTCGTCGTGGCCGGGGCCGCCACCGACAATCTCACCGAGCTGATGCGCGGCGGCGGCGGCCTGCTGGCGAGCACCCTGCTGGCGACAGGCATCCTGTCCGTCTTCCTCGGCGGCACGGCGCTCGGCGCCGCCATCGCCCTGCCGGAGCGCCGCCGCGCCCTGCTCGCGCTCGCGGCCGCGACCCTCCCGCTGGCGGCCGTCTGCTTCCACGCCGGGTTGGAGCCGGTCATCGTCAAATACGGCCAGGTTTTTTCCGCCGGCCAGTTCCTGCTGAGCCCGGACCGCGCCAACTATCTGCCTCCCGCCCTGTTGGCGATCCGCTTCGTCCTGGCCTGGGCGCTGGCCGCGGCGCTGATCGCCCTGCTGCAACTGCGCGCCTGGCAGTCCCTGGCCCCTTGCCCGGAGCAACGTCCGCATCCGTCGGCATGACTCCGCCGCCCCGTCTATACATTGAAATTTCTTCTGGTCGCGGTAGGGACGCCGGTTACCCGACGCCCCCCGCACAGATCCCTGCGAGCGGAATTACCGCACAAGGCTCCTGCCTTGGGTGAGTAACGCCAAATCGCTGTTCAGGATAGGGATGAGTATGGT
>Ga0208735_100497_pt1 | contig 16097 bp, 14 predicted proteins | sample Subbio12Aug_8Aab_FD_184829 | JGI IMG/M metagenome (GOLD analysis project Ga0208735, IMG submission 184829) | Serpentinite rock and fluid subsurface biosphere microbial communities from McLaughlin Reserve, California, USA - CR12Aug_8Aab (SPAdes) | ecosystem: Environmental > Terrestrial > Deep... | reverse complement strand
CGCTGACGAAGGAAAAAGACTGACCAGACGACCCGGCGCGCCCGGTGCGGCCGATGCGGTGCACGTAGTCTTCGGCGTTGAAGGGGATGTCGAAGTTGAACACCGCCGGCACGTCTTTGATGTCGAGCCCGCGCGCCGCGACGTCGGTGCACACCAGCAGCTGCACCGCGCCTGTTTTGAAGGCCTCGAGGGCTTTGAGGCGCTCGTCTTGGCTCTTGTCGCCGTGCAGCGCCGTGGTGACGAAGCCGTCGCGCTCGAGTGTGCGCGCCAGCCGCGCACAGCCCAGTTTGCTGTTGACGAACACAAACGATTGGCCGATCTCGCGCTCGCGCAGCACCTGTTTGAGCGCCTGCAGCTTGTCGTTTTCTTCGATGCGGTAAAAGCGCTGCTCGATGGTCGCGGCGGTGGCGTTGGAGCGCGCGACCTCGATGGTCACTGGGTCTTGCAGGTAGCTCGAGGCCAAGCGCTTGATTTCGGTCGAGAACGTGGCCGAGAACAGCAAGGTGGTGCGCTGCTTGGGCAAATACGACAAGATGCGCTGCAGATCGGGCAAGAAGCCGATGTCGAGCATGCGGTCGGCTTCGTCGAGCACCACGTATTCCACTTGGTTGAGCACGCAGTTCTTGGCTTCGATGTGGTCCAACAGCCGCCCCGGCGTGGCCACCAGCACCTCGACGCCGCGCTTGAGTTCGGCGGTTTGCGGCTTCATGTCCATGCCACCAAACACCACCGTGCTGCGCAGCTCGGTGTATTTGGCGTAGAGCTCGATCTGTTGCGCCACCTGCACCGCCAGCTCGCGCGTGGGCAGCAGCACCAGTGCGCGCACCGGGTGCCGCGCCGGCGAAGTGGAGGCGCTGGCGTGCTTGAGCAAGCGCTGCAGCAGCGGCAAGGAGAAGGCGGCGGTTTTGCCGGTGCCGGTCTGGGCCGCGCCCATCACGTCGCGGCCTTGCAGCACCACCGGAATCGCCTGCGCCTGGATCGGCGTCATGGATGTGAAGCCGAGTTCGGCTACGGCACGGGCCAGCGGCTCGGCCAGCGAGAGTTCAGAAAAAGCAGGATTCATCTATAGCCGATTGTCGCACCACATCGTGACAAAGCAAAAAACCGAAGCGGGCGCGTTGTTGTGCGCCCGCAACGCGATGGGCCGAACAAGCTCGACCCAACCGGCGCTACACCAGTAAGGAAGGGGCTCAAGAAAGCGGCGGCGGCTCGGCTCAAACGGCGTAAGACGGCGCCTGCCCGCTGGTCGGGCGGCCTTGGAAGTCGGTCCAGCAGCGCTGGGTGAAGTCGTAGAGCTTGCACTTGCGTGCGGTCTCAAAGTACCAGCGCCAGCTGAACTGCTGCACGATGATGCGCCCGGGCAGCATGTCTTCGAGCTTTTGCTGCGCCTCTTTGAGCTTGTACAGCGGCACGCTCATGTCCACATGGTGCGCGGTGTGCTCCATGATGTGATGCACCAACGCCCCGATGCGGTAGGGGAACTTCAGGTGCACCGTGGTCGAAACGAAGGGCGCGGCCTTGGCCCAGAGGTGTTTGTCGTCGTGCCACTGCACGCTGGTGTGGGTGTGGTGCACATAGACCACGAAGCCGATCATGGCGTTCCAAAACAGGAACGGCACCACGAAACCCATGACGATCAGCAGCCACACCGCCTGCCCGGTGGCCAGCGCCGCCCACACGAGGCCGGCGAGCCACAGCAGCGCCACCGCCGAGACGAAGACCCCGTCCCAAATGAACTCGCGCCGCTGCGTGCCCATGTAGGTTCTGCGCGGGAAAAACATGCGCAGCCACCACATTTCGATCAGGTAGTACAGCGCCGGGCCCCAACCACTGCGGTAGATGCGCTCGAGGGCGCGGCGGCCGGGCGAGAGCGCTTCGAACTCGGTTTTGGTCAGCGGCGCCCAGACGAAATCCACGCCCTTGAGGTTGGTGTAGCCGTGGTGCACCACGTTGTGGCCCACTTCCCACAGGCTGTAAGGGGTGAGCGAGGGGATCATGGCGATGCGCCCCAGCACCCGGTTCAGGCCGCGGTGCGGGGTGTAGCTCTGGTGACAGGCGTCGTGCCCGATGATGAACAGGCGCCCGATCACAAAACCCGCCGCCAGCGCGCACAGCAGCTTGGCCCACCAAGCTTGGAGCAAAATGGTGCCGGCGATCAGGGCGGCAAAAATGGCCCAGTCGAGCACCAACAAAAATACCGCGATGGCGGTGCGGCGCTCGGCCAACGGCGTGATCCAGCCGCGGATGACCTTGCGGTGTGGCATCGGAGCCCCGGCAGGAACCGGGCGCTCAGGGGCAGCAGAGGCTGCGGCTGGGAGCGGCTGCACGCCGCTCAAGGGGTCTGGTGTGGTGTGCATCGAGGAAAGCAAGGGATAAAATGTCAGCACACAAGCCGTGCCAGACACATTTGCGGGCAGCCAAAAACTGCACTAGACGATTTTATCCTGCACGCCCTTACAGCAGCTTGACCGCGATCAAAGACTGCAAAAAACAGCAGTCTATTCCTAGCCCAAATCAGCGGCGTACGTCTATAATGCAGGGTTTTGCTGGCAACATCCACAAACAACTCAAGGAACCCACACATGGCCACCAAGCCGAAGAAAAAGAACCCCCGTCTGGCCTCAGGCCGCAAACGCGCGCGCCAAGACGTCAAACTCAACGCCGCCAACACCTCTCTGCGCTCGCAGTATCGCACCGCCGTCAAGAAGGTCGAGAAGGCCGTGCTGGCCGGCGACACGACCCAAGCCAGCGCGCTCTTTGCCCAGATGCAAAGCGTGGTGGACACGGTCGCCGACAAAGGCATTTTCCACAAAAACAAGGCCGCTCGCGACAAGAGCCGCCTGTCGGCCAAGGTCAAGGCCTTGGCCACCAGCGCCGCAGCGGCCTGAGCACCAGCCAGACCGACCGCCCAGGCTCGGGGGCTGCTTAAGCCCCCTGCACAGCCTGCCGTTTGAACCGGGTGCGCTGCCAGCAAATCCCGCTCACATACAAAAAACCGCCCCTAGAGGCGGTTTTTTGTTTTGCCAACTGCCTGTCCGCCTTGGGCAGGCGGCACTGCAGCGCCCGAGGTCTGGCTTATGGGGTCGGATCGCCAAGCGCTGGGCTGATAGGCCCCCCATCGGGCAGCAAACACGCCTCCACCACCTCCAGCTCGTTGTCGCGGGCGAAGCCGATCACGAAGTCCCAAGCCATGGGGTCGTAGTCGCGCAGGGCGGTGTTGAGCACCACGCACTTGACGCCGTTGATCACCTTCGGATTGCACCAAGGCGAGTAGCCCAAGTGCGCGCCCGGCATCCGCCCTGCCGGGTGAAAAGGGCTCATCACCCCGGACAAGCGCTCGGCCCAGTCGCTGGGGCGAAAGGGCTTGCCGCTGCGGGTGCGGCCCTGAATGAAGACTTCATTGGCGCTCGGGGAGACCATTTAGGTTCAGGCCTTAAAGGGTGGCTCGCCAGCCGCCGCCGAGGATCGCTCGCTGCACGTGGTGAACCGGTAGAGACCGATGGGTGGATGCAAGTATTCTATCTTATATAAGACTTGTGCGCGGCTTTCCTGCCACTGACCTGCCACTGACCTGCCACTGACCTGCCACTGACCTGCCACTGACCTGCCACTGACCTGCCACTGCCCCAAGCTGCGCCTACAATGTTCCTCTTTGCCCTTGGTTGAGCCATGGGCTTTGGACCGCCCGCTCCTCCTTTCTTCTCCCACTTTTTTCGATCAGGACTCGATCCATGCTGCCAGCCGCCCCGGTGCAACCGCACGTCATGAACACCTACGGCCGCTTGCCGATCGAGCTCTCGCACGGTAAGGGTTGCCGCGTCTGGGACGTGCACGGCAAGGCCTACCTCGATGCGCTGGGCGGCATCGCCGTCAATACGCTCGGGCACGCGCACCCTAAGCTGGTGCCGGCCTTGCAAGAGCAGATCGGCACCCTGATGCACATCAGCAACTACTACCACCACCGCTACACCGAACAACTGGCGCAGCTGCTGGTCGAGCGCTCGGGCCTGAGCAATGTGTTTTTCTGCTCCAGCGGGCTCGAGGCCAACGAGGCCGCGCTCAAGCTGGCACGCAAGTTTGGCCATAACAAAGGCATCGCGCGGCCCGAGGTCGTGGTCTATGAAAAAGCCTTTCATGGCCGCTCCATCGCCACTTTGAGCGCCACCGGCAACCCCAAGGTGCAGGCCGGCTTTGAGCCGCTGGTCGAGGGCTTCATCCGCGTGCCACTGAACGACGCCGAGGCCATCCGCCGCGCCACCGCCGGCAACCCGAACGTGGTGGCGGTGTTCCTCGAGGCCATTCAGGGCGAAGGCGGCGTGCACCCGGCCAGCGCCGACTACCTGCAGCAGGTGCGCGCCCTGTGCGACACCAATGACTGGCTGCTGATGATCGACGAGGTGCAGTGCGGCATGGGGCGCACCGGCAAGTGGTTTGCGCACCAGTGGGCTGGCATACTGCCCGACGTCATGCCGCTGGCCAAGGGGTTGGGTTCCGGGGTGCCGATCGGCGCCGTGGTGGCGGGCCCCAAGGCCGCGCAGCTGTTCCAGCCCGGCAACCACGGCAGCACCTTTGGTGGCAACCCGCTGGCGCTGCGCGCCGGCATCGAGACCATCCGCATCATGGAAGAAGACGGCCTGCTCGCGCACGCGGCCAAGGTCGGTTTTCAGCTGCAGACCCTGCTCAGCACCCAGCTCATGCACGAGCCCGGCGTGCGCGCGGTGCGCGGCAAGGGGCTGATGATCGGCATCGAGCTCGATCGCCCCTGCGCCGTGCTGGTCGAGCGCTGCGCCGAAGCCGGGCTGCTCATCAGCGTCACCGCCGAGCGCGTGGTGCGCTTGGTGCCGCCGCTTATTTTGAGCGGCGCCGAGGCCGACGAGATCGTGGCCCTGCTCGTGCCCCAGATCAAGCAGTTGCTGGCCGAGCTCCAAGCCCAAGCCCAACCCCAAACCTGAAACCAGGCCAACCGCGCACCCGCCTCTGGGTTCGCCCACCCCAAAGAGTGCCACCCATGTCAGCCCCAGCCCCCCCCGCCACCGCCATCAAGCACTACCTGCAGTTCAAGGATTTCACGGCCGCCGAGTACGCCTACCTGTTCGAACGCGCCTGGCTGATCAAGCACAAGTTCAAAACCTACCAAAAGCACCACAGCCTGTGCGACCGCACCCTGGCCATGATTTTCGAGAAGGCCAGCACGCGCACCCGGGTCAGTTTCGAGGCCGGCATGTACCAGCTGGGCGGCAGCGTGGTGCACCTGACCACCGGCGACAGCCAGCTCGGGCGCGCCGAGCCGATCGAAGACAGCGCGCGCGTCATCAGCCGCATGACCGATTTGGTGATGATCCGCACCTACGAGCAGAGCAAGATTGAGCGCTTTGCCGCGCACTCGCGCGTGCCGGTGATCAACGGCCTGACGAACGAATTCCACCCCTGCCAGATTCTGGCCGATCTGTTCACCTGGCTCGAGCACCGCGGCCGGCGCGCCGACGGCACGCTCGACGTGGGCGCGCTGCGCGGCATGACGGTGGCTTGGGTGGGCGACGGCAACAACATGGCCAACACCTGGCTGCAGGCGGCGCAGATTCTGGGCTTTGCCGTGCGCGTGAGCACCCCCAGTGGCTACGAGGTCAAGCCCGAGATCGCGGGCGTGGCCGCTGCGGCCAACTGCTGGCAGGTGTTTGACGACCCGCTGCAGGCCTGCGCCGGGGCCAATCTGGTGACCACCGACGTCTGGACCAGCATGGGTTTTGAGGCCGAAAACGCCGCCCGCCAGCACGCCTTCGCCGCCTGGTGCGTGACCCCACAGCTGATGGCGCAAGCGCACCCCGAGGCGCTGTTCATGCACTGCCTGCCCGCGCACCGCGGCGAAGAAGTGGCCGCCGAAGTGATCGACGGCCCGCAGAGCGTGGTCTGGGACGAGGCCGAAAACCGCATGCACGTACAAAAAGCCCTCATGGAATACCTGCTGCTGGGCCGGCAGTGAGCCCAAAGCCTATGCACTGCCGTGGCTGGGCCTGTACGATGCCCGGCCCTAGACCGGCCTTAACCCGCACCGGCTCTACAGACCTCGGCACTGCATGACCCCGGTTTTTGACGTCGCCATCGTCGGCGCGGGTGCGGCCGGCCTGTTTTGCGCCGGCATCGCCGGCCAGCGCGGCTTGCGCGTGCTGCTGCTCGATCACGCGCCCAAGGTGGCCGAAAAAATCCGCATCTCGGGCGGCGGACGCTGCAACTTCACCAACCGCGAGCTCGACCCGCGCCAGCCGCAGCGCCACTTCCTGAGCCAGAACCCAAACTTTTGCCGCTCGGCGCTGGCGCGCTACACCCCGGCCGACTTCATCGCCCTGCTGCAGCGCCACGGCGTGCCCTTCGAAGAAAAACACAAAGGCCAGTTGTTTTGCAGCCGCTCCGCGCAAGACCTGATCGAGCTGCTGCTGCTTGAGTGCGGCGCTGGCGGCGTGACGCATTGGCAACCCTGCGGCGTGCGCGCCGTGCACTGGCAGGACGGCGCGCCGGGCAGTGCACGCTACCGGCTCGAAACCGAGCGCGGCGCGGTGGCTGCGCACGCCTTGGTGGTGGCCACGGGCGGCCTGCCGGTGCCCAAGATCGGCGCCAGTGACTGGGGCTTGCGGCTGGCGCAGCAGTTTGGGCTGCCCATCGTCGCGCCCCGGCCGGCGCTGGTGCCGCTCACCTTCGAGCCCTCTGGCTGGGCCCCCTTCGTGCACTTGGCTGGCCTGGCGCTGCCGGTGCACATCGCAACCGGCAACAAAAAACAGGGCATGGCTTTCGACGAAGACCTGCTCTTTACCCACCGGGGCTTGAGCGGCCCGGCGGGGCTGCAAATCTCGAGCTACTGGAACCCCGGCCAGCCCTTGCGCATCGACCTGCACCCCCAAGCCCCGCTCGAAGCCACGCTGCTGGCGGCCAAGACAGCGGGCGTGCGCAAACGGCTGCCCAACCTGCTGGCCCAGCAGCTGCCGCAGCGCCTGTGCGACACTTGGACACAGCACCGGCCCGACTGGCAGCGCCCCGTGAGCGATTGCAGCGACAAGGCGCTGGCGCAGCTGGCGGCCAGCCTGCACCAGTGGACGCCTACGCCCCACGGCGACGAGGGCTGGGCCAAGGCCGAAGTCATGCGCGGCGGCGTGGACACGCGCCAGCTGTGCTCGCAAAAGATGGAATCCACCCAGCCCGGGCTGTACTTCATCGGCGAAGTGGTGGACGTGACCGGCTGGCTGGGCGGCTACAACTTCCAGTGGGCCTGGGCCAGCGCCCACGCCTGCGCACTGGCGCTGCCCAAAGCCAGCCACTGCAGCGCGTAGGGTCTTTGGCACTGCAGAAAAACAGGGGCTGAGGGATAATCCCCCACTTTTCAAGCCTTCCTTTTGCCATCCACCCACCCCCATGACTGACACCCAACAACGCATCGACAGCCTGGTCAAAACGCACGACGTCGTGCTGTTCATGAAAGGCACCGCCACCTTCCCCATGTGCGGTTTTTCGGGCCGTGCGCTGCAAATCCTCAAAGCCTGTGGCGTCGAATCCAGCGCCGTCAAGGCCGTGAACGTGCTCGAAGACCCCGAAATCCGCCAAGGCATCAAAGACTACAGCAACTGGCCCACGATTCCGCAGCTGTTCGTGCGCGGCGAGTTCATCGGCGGCTCCGACATCATGATGGAGATGTACGAATCGGGTGAGCTGCAGCAGGTGCTTGCCGGCTCCAACGCCTCCAAGGCCTGAAACCCGGCGCTTTAGTCCCAGCGCTTTTTAACCGATCTGCCAGCGCCGCTGCGCCGCAAACACGGCGTTTGGGTAGGGGCTGCGCCCGCGGCTGCCGTTGTAGCGCCCCAGCGCCATGAACAGGTCGCCGCGTTCGCGGTCTAGGTAGTGGCGCATAATCACGCAGCCAAAGCGCAGGTTGGTTTTGAGGTGAAACAGGCCGCCCACGTCGCCATCGCCGATCAAACGCGCCCAAAAGGGCATGATCTGCATATAACCGCGCGCCCCCACGACCGAGATCGCAAACTGCCTGAAGCCGCTCTCGACCTGGATCAGGCCCAGCACCAGCGACTCATCGAGGCCGGCGCGGCGGCTCTCGTACCACACGGTCTGCAAAAAATCCACGCGCTCGTTTAAGTCGGGCTTGCGCCGCGCCAGACGCGGGCTGATTTGCGTCAGCCAGCGCAGGTAGGCCATGCGCGCCTCGGTGCTGGCGAACTCGGGCTCGGGCGGGTCGGCAAACTCGACCGCCGCGCGCAAGGCGTGGCGCACCGAATCGGCCAGCGGCTCCTCAAGCTGGCTGGCCGCCGCCGGGCGCAGCGGCCACGCGGCGGCTGTGGCCGCAGCCGCGCCAGCCATGGCCGCAGTCCAGCGGCGCCGGCTCCACCGGTCCTGATCGGCGCACGCTGCCATCACACGCTCACACCCCCAGCCGCTCGCGCAACCATGGCAGCGCTAGTGCCAGCTCCAGCTTCGAGGCTTGCGCCTCACGCCGGTGCTGGTACTCGATCTGGCCGTCTTTGAGGCCCTTGTCGCCCACCGTGATGCGGTGCGGCACGCCGATCAGCTCCCAGTCGGCAAACATCGCCCCCGGGCGCTCGCCGCGGTCGTCGAGCAGCACATCGACCCCCAGCGCCTTGAGCTCGGCGTAGAGCCGCTCGGCCGCATCGCGCACCGCTGGGCTGCGCTCCATGCCGATGGGGCAGATCACCGCCGTGAACGGCGCGATGGCGTCGGGCCAGATGATGCCGCGCTCGTCGTGGTTTTGCTCGATCGCCGCCGCCGGCAAGCGCGTGATGCCGATGCCGTAGCAGCCCATCTCGAACGGTTTGGGTTTGCCGTCTTCGTCTAAAAAAGTGGCGTTCATGGCGCGGCTGTACTTGGTGCCCAGATAGAACACATGGCCGACTTCGATGCCGCGCTCGATCAGCAGTTCCCCGGCACCGTCGGGCGAAGGGTCGCCGGGCAACACGTTGCGGATGTCGGCCACCAGGTCGGGCTCGGGCAAATCGCGGCCCCAGTTGACGCCGGTGAGGTGGTGGTCGGCTTGGTTGGCACCGCAGACCCAGTCGGCCATCAGCGCCACTTCGCGGTCGGCCAGCACCTGCACCGGCCGCTTGAGCCCGATCGGCCCCAAGTAACCCGGGCGGGTGCCAAAGTGGGCCATGATTTCGGCCTCGGTGGCAAAGCGGTAGCCTAGGTTGAGCCCCGGCAGCTTGCCCACCTTGACCTCGTTCATATCGTGGTCGCCGCGCAGCAGCAGCAGCCAGATGCGGCTGCCCACGAGTTCATCGCGCTCGTTGATCTCGTCGGTGGCCAGCACCAGCGATTTGACGGTGCGCGCCAGCGGCAGCCCGAGCAGCTCGGCCACGTCGGCGCAGGTGCTGCGGCCCGGCGTGGGCGTGAGCGTCAGCGGCTGGCTCGGGGCCGGGCGCGGGCCGGCTGGGGCCAGCGCCTCGGCTTTTTCGAGGTTGGCGGCGTAGTCGCTCTGCGGGCAATAGACGATCGCGTCTTCGCCGGTGGCGGCGATCACCTGAAACTCCTCGCTCAGGTCGCCGCCGATGGCGCCGCTGTCGGCGGCCACGGCGCGGTAGCGCAGCCCGAAGCGCTCGAATATGCGCCGGTACGCCGCCGCCATGGCCTGGTAGCTGGCCTGGGCCGCGTCGCGGTCGCGGTCGAAGCTGTAGGCGTCTTTCATGGTGAACTCGCGCCCACGCATGAGGCCAAAGCGCGGCCGGCGCTCGTCGCGAAACTTGGTCTGAATCTGGTAGAAGTTTTTGGGCAGCTGCTTGTAGCTGCGCAGCTCTTGGCGCGCGAGGTCGGTCACCACCTCTTCGCTGGTGGGCTGCACCACAAAGTCGCGCTCGTGCCGGTCTTTGATGCGCAGCAGCTCGGGCCCCATCTTCGCAAAGCGCCCGGTTTCCTGCCACAGCTCGGCCGGCTGCACCACCGGCATGGCGAGCTCGATCGCGCCGGCAGCGTCCATCTCCTCGCGCACAATGCGTTCGACCTTGCGGATCACGCGCAGCCCCATCGGCAGGTAGGTGTAGATGCCAGCGCCGAGTTTTTTGATCAGGCCGGCGCGCAGCATCAGGCGGTGGCTGGCGACTTCGGCGTCGGTGGGGGCTTCTTTGAGAGTGGAGACGAAGAACTGAGAGGCTTTCATGGGCGTGCGTGCGTTCCCGACTGGCACCCGCAAGCCCACTGGGGCCACCCTAGGCGCCGCTGACGCTTGCGCCCAAGGCCGCAGAGACCCCACACGAGGCCCCCAAAAGGGCGCAGACCGTGCATAATCGGGACAGTTTAAAAATTGGGGTTGATTATGCTTGACAGAGACGGCTTTAGGCCGAATGTCGGCATCATTCTGCTCAACCAGAAAAACCAGGTGTTCTGGGGCAAACGCATACGCACCCATTCGTGGCAGTTTCCGCAAGGTGGCATCGACCGGGGCGAATCCCCCGAGCAAGCCATGTACCGCGAACTGCACGAAGAAGTCGGGCTCAAGCCCGAACACGTGAGCGTCGTGGCCCGCACGCGAGACTGGTTGCGCTACGAAGTGCCGGACCGCTACATCCGCCGCGATGCACGCGGCCACTACAAGGGCCAGAAACAGATCTGGTACCTGCTGCGCCTGCTCGGCGGCGACTGGCTGCTCAACCTGCGCGCCACCGCGCACCCCGAGTTCGACGCTTGGCGCTGGCACGACTACTGGGTGCCCCTGGACGTGGTAGTCGAGTTCAAGCGCGGCGTCTATGAAATGGCGCTCACCGAACTGGCGCGCCACCTGCCCGCCGACACCCGCCACCGCAGTGGGCGGGGTTTGCTGCACCCGCGCCCCAGCCTAGCCAGTGTGGGCCGGCCCACCCCACCTAGCACGGGCAGCGGCGCCGGCGCGGCCTCGCCCCCAATGCCCGTGCACATGCCCGTGAATATGCCCGCGCACATGGAACTGCCCCCAGGCGCCACCTTCGAGCCCAACCCCCAGTTTGACACCACGGTGCAAACGCCTGTTGCGCCGGCCATGCCGGCTCGCCCCACCCCTCCATGATCAAACTGCGCCCCTCAATCCCTGTTGCACGCCAGCTCGGCGCCTTGGCGCTGGCAGCGGCCCTGCTCGCTGCCGTGGCGCCCGCCGCCGCGCAGTCCCTGTTTTTGACCGAAGGCGAGCAGTGGCAAGAAGGGCCCGTCCCGGCCCCGCCAGCCTTCAGCACCCAAAGCTTGGTGCCCTTCGAGGTGGGTGTAGACTCGCCGCTGCGCTTTGCGCTCGTGCCCGATACGCTGCAACTGGGCGCCGATGGCGTGATTCGCTTCGTGGTGGTGGCCCAAAGCGCCAGCGGTGCCGTGAATGTGATGCACCAAGGCCTGCGCTGCCGCAGCAACGAGTCGCGCACCTACGCGCGCTGGTCGCCGGCGCAACTGCCGCTAGGCACCCCCTTCAACTCCGACGCCGGCCAGTGGCTCAGCGCCGGCCAAACCCGCTGGCAAGACTGGCGCGACCACGCCGCCGGCCGCCCCGCTTGGGCCCTGGCCCGCGCCGGCCTGTGCGACGGCGCCGCCCCCAACGGCACCCCAGCGCAGATGCTGCGCGCGCTGCGGGCGCAGGGGCAGCCGGTGCGCTAGGGGGGGTGGGGACTTGGCTGCTTGATGAAGCGACAAGTTGCTTGACGTGTACCGGTTTTTGCTACCGCCCCAGCAACGCCGCGGCTGCGTCCATTTGCTCGTGCTCAAAGGCCGGGGCGAAGTCGTCCAGTTCTGCCGCAGCCAACCCCACCTCTGCACCAAGCGCCAGCTGACGCCAGCGCCGCACGGCGGCCACCACTTCGGCCAGCACGGCCAAGGCCTGTTGCGGGTTGAGGGCGAAGCTTGATGAACGGGCCAGCAACTGGCGCACGTCGGTGATCGGGCCATCCTGCTCGGACAACCAAGTTTTGGACTCGCGCTCCTTGTCGGGGAAGGGGTTGAGGTCAAAGGCGGGGGCGAGCCGCCACTGGCCATGTGCCACGTGCAAGAACCCGTGGTTGCGCAGATGGTCATCGACGTTGGTGATCAGCAGGTTGAACACCAACCGGCGCCAGAGTTGCTGCAGGTCGGGTGTCGGGGCCTGGCCGTGGCTGCGGATCGCGTCGGCGATCTCGGTGTAGCTGCGATCGTGCTCGCGTTGGGCTTGCAACAGCGATGCCGCAGACTGGTAGGGGATGCGGCCGCCGGCCGCGTCGCGGTCAAAGCGCTGGATCACGGCCACCGGCACGTCGCTCCCCCTTGGCCCCAAGCACACCAAGCGCGCTGGGGCGGCGTCGATTCCGGCCAGCGCCGCCAGCTTCAGGGCCAGCACTTCGCCGCGGCTAACGCTGCGCGCATCACCCACGCTCGGGAACTTGCCGATGGCCAGTTTGCCGTCTTCGTCCAGCAGCGTGCATTTGGGCCGCATACCGCCCAGCGAGGTGCCCTTGCCCTGCAGGTAGCGCAGGTCTTCGGCGGTCTCGAGGCCGCGCTCCACTGCGCGGCTGGCTTCAAACACGCGTTCCAATTCGATCAGTGGTGGCGTGCTGCGCCGCCCAGCTTGGGCGCTGCCCTGCCAAGTGCCGTCGGCGTGGCGCAGGCGCAGCGCACCCACGCGGCTAAAGTCGTCCACTGCCAGCAGGTAGTCGAGTTCGGTCAGGGCCGGCAGATGCGGGTCGAACTGGCGGCGCTTGGCGTGTGCGCGCGCGATCACGCGCCGGCCCCAGGCATCGGGCGCGGTATCGGCGATTGCACCGTGAAACACCGAATCGTGCGCCGAAGGGGCCTTGTGCGTCTGGTAGCCAGCCAGCAGTTGCAGATCGGCCGACACATTGAAGCCTGCCGGGCTGGCCAGCCAGCTTTCGGCGTAGGCGACCGCGCTGTACTCGCGCCGCCCTTGGCGCACGTACACCAGCGCCCCGACGGCCAGCCCCGCCTTGCCCAAGCACAGTTGCACCTGTTGGCGCAGCGGCGTTGCAGCGGCCATCAGAGCGCCCCCGAGGTGCCGGACTTGGTGCGCACGCGCTTGGGCAGGCGCGCGTCCATCAGCGTCAGGCCGATGTCGTCGTGGGCGCTATCGAGCAGGTTCTCGAGCGCCTGGATTTCGCCAAAAACGTGCAAGGCCCGGGCGATAAAGTGGATGGGCACGCGCGCATCGCCTTTTTCGATGCGGCGCACGGTGCTCAGGGAGGCACCCATGCGCTCGGCCAACGACGCCTGCGTGAAGTGGCGCCGCCGACGCGCCAGCGAGATGTCGGCACCGAGCTTGTGCATGGCACGCTGGACCGGTAGGGGCAACGGCGTGTCGATTTTAAATCCTCCTGAGGGATGTTTAGGCCGCGTAAATGCTTCTACCGGAGCTATTATATTTCTACAAGCGCGAGCAGGGACACGAAACCGTGGCCAGACCCTTGTGGCTCTAGGCCTTTTACCTACTGGCCACTTGGTCTCTTGGCAGCAAATCGTGGACAGGCTGAGATGTCCCCAGTGAACGGCAGGATTTGATTGCGGCTGAGGACTACGAAGCCGTCAGCGGCCTGTTTGACGAGGCTGTGCTGGGCTATGGAACCGTTCTGAGCAGCTCACATGGCCCATGCCATTGCTCTAGGCATTCTGTATGATGCTGTGTTTGCCCAAACCCTAGCCTTCACCCATGTCCATCCAGCCCTTGGGATTCGATCCCGACGTCATCGCGCCCCTGCGTGAGCGCCTCGATACGCATCCCGTCTACGGCCTGCGCGACCTCGACGACCTGCGTCGCTTCATGGAATGCCACATCTACTCGGTGTGGGATTTCATGTCCCTGCTCAAGTATCTCCAGCACCACATCGCGCCGGCCCGCTATCCTTGGGCGCCAGGACCGGATGCGACGGTGTGCCGCTTCATCAACGAACTGGTGCTGGAAGAGGAGTCTGACAAGATCCCTGGGCCCGACGGCGAAGAGATCTGCCTGAGCCATTTCGAGCTCTACTGCGGCGCCATGCGCGAGCTGGGCGCAGATCCCTCCGGCCCCGAGGCCTTCGTGGCCCTAGCCGCCCGCGAGGGCATCGAGGCGGCGCTGGCTGCGGGCATCGCCCCAGAGCCGTCGCGCCGCTTCTTGGAGAGCACCTTCGGTTTCATCCGCAGCGGCCAAGCCCATGTCGTCGCCGCGGCCCTAGCCTTGGGCCGCGAACACGTGATCCCCGGCATGTTCCGCAGCCTGCTGGCGCGCATGGGCATCACCGAGCAGGATGCCCCCATGTTCCACATCTATCTGAAACGTCACATCCATCTGGACGAGAGCTTCCACGGCCCCATGTCCCTGCGCATGCTGGACCTGCTCTGCGCCGGTGACGCCCAAAAGCGGCGCGAGGCGGAGCAGGCAGCCTGCGCGGCCATCGAGGCGCGCATCCGCTTCTGGGACGATGTGGCCAAGCGACTGCAGATCTCCTGATGGCACTGCGTCTGCGCAATCGCTGAAAACAGCAGGAGCGAAGTCGGGCCTTGGAAGGTGTGGTTGCGGTGAGTGCCGCCAGCGCCTGCTTTCGCTGAGCGCGGCCAGCCGTGACGGTTGCGCCGCCTGCCCGCTCGGGCGGCTGCAGCGATTGGCCTCTGACCGCAGCAGCCGCGCCCTTTCTTCAAACGGATTCGCTATCGAAGCGGCGGCGCGCCTGCGCCACCGCCTCTTCGCGGCTCGGGTAAACGTTGTCGCGGCCGATCTGCGCGAGCAGACCGGAGCGCTCGAGCACCTCCGCCACCGGCGCCTTCAGGCTGGTGAGCATCAGGGTCACGCCCTGCGCGGCGAGCGAGCGCTGCAGTTCGCGCAGCTTCTCCTCGCCCGAGGCGTCAACCTCGTTGATGCCCGAGGCGATGACCAAGAGGGCGCGGATTCCGGCGTGGTGGGCGATCACCTCCAGCACGCTGTCCTCGAAGGCGGCGACGTTCAGGTAATTGAGCGAGCGGTCGAAGCGCAGCGCGACGAAATTGCGCCCGAGCGGCTCGACCGCGTGCAAGTCGGTGCCAGCCAGCGTGCCGTCCGGCATGCGCCCGAGCACGGTGGCGCGCGGGCGCATGGTGCGCAACAGGAACATGGCGGCGGTCAGCGCCATGCCGACCAGGATGCCGTTGGCGATGTCGGGCGCGAACGCGAGTGTGGCCGCAAAGGTGACGATGCCGGCGATCGCGTCCGAGCGCTGCACCTTCCAAGCCTGGATGATCGGTCGCACGCGGATCAGGCCGAACACCGCCATCATCACGATCATCGCCAGCACCGACTGCGGCAGGTGATACAGGCTGCCGGTCAGGAACAGCAGCACGACGAGCGTCACCAACGCGCTCACCACCGCGTACAGCCCGGTCTGGGCGCCGCTGCGTGCGGCCACCGCCGAGCGCGAGAACGAGCCGCTCACCGTATAGCTCTGGAAGAACGCGCCGCCGATGTTCGCCAGCCCCTGTCCGATCAGCTCTTTGTTGGTGTCGATGCGCTGCCGGGTCTGGGTCGCAAGCGCCTTCGAGATCGAGGTCGCCTCCATGAAGCCGATCAGTGCCATGACGAACGCCGCCGGCAGCAACACCAACATCATGTTCCAGTCCAGCATCGGTACCTTGAAGTCGGGCAGCCCCTGCGGGATGCTGCCGACGACCTCGCCACCAGCGGCGAGCTTGATCTCGGCGCCGCTGACGCCGGAGAAGCGCCACACGCCCGGCGCCGCGTTGGCGGGCGCACGGTCTTGGTGGTAGAAGCGTGGCGCGCCGTCGGCCGCCTGCACCTTGACCAAGGGTTGACTGTGGATGTCGAGCCGGCGCGCGTTGTTCTCGCGGCGCAACTGCGTGACGCGCACCTCCATCACCGTCAGCTCGGCGCGCAGCGACTCGAGTTCGGTGGCCGGCACATCAGCGGCACGCGCACTGCGGATCTCGGCGCGCAGGTTGGCCGCCTGCGTTGACAGTTCGCGGATCTGCACGCGGGTCTGCTTAAACTCGTCGATCATCGCGAGCGTTTGCGCATCGGCGACCCGATCGACCGGCACGGTCAGGGTCTGCTCGAAGTCGATTGCGGCGCTGGCCACCGTGCCGATCACCACCGCCAGCAGCACCGCCGGCATGCGCGGCAGCCAGCGCGC
>Ga0208735_100494_pt1 | contig 16232 bp, 13 predicted proteins | sample Subbio12Aug_8Aab_FD_184829 | JGI IMG/M metagenome (GOLD analysis project Ga0208735, IMG submission 184829) | Serpentinite rock and fluid subsurface biosphere microbial communities from McLaughlin Reserve, California, USA - CR12Aug_8Aab (SPAdes) | ecosystem: Environmental > Terrestrial > Deep... | reverse complement strand
TGGACACACCAGGGCTGCACCGTGCCAAAGATGCCCTGGGCGACTACATGAACCGCGAGGTGAGAAACGCCCTGATCGACGTCGATATCGCCTTGTGGGTAGTCGATCTGCGCCGCCCGCCCAGCGACGAAGACAAAGGCGTAGCGCGGCTGCTCAAGGGGATCGATCCGGCCACCCCGATCTACCTAATCGGCAATAAGGTAGATGCCGCCAAGTACCCCGACGAGGCCTTAAGGCTCTATCACGAGCTGCTCCCTAACGCGGCTAAGGTGCTAAGCTTAAGCGCGCTGAACGACCCTGAAGCGGTCTATGCGCTGCGCGATGAACTGTTGCAACAGCTCCCAGCAGGTCCCTTTTTCTTTCCCAGCAATATCCGCAGCGATCAGTCCCGCGAGACGTGGGCCGCCGAGCTGATCCGCGAAAGCGCCATGATCCATCTGCGCCAGGAGCTCCCCTATGCCGTAGCGGTGCAGGTGTTGGAGTGGCGCGATCCGGCGGAGCCGAGCGAGCCGCTCTATCTGCAAGCCGAACTATGGGTCGAGAAGCCTAACCACCGGATGATCGTCCTGGGCAAGGGCGGCGCTATGATCAAGGAGATCGGACGGACCGCCCGCAAACAGCTGGAGGTGTTCTTATCGCAGCGCATCTACCTCGACCTGGAGGTAGTAGTGCGCCGCGACTGGCGCGAGGATCCAGAAGCTTTGCGTGAACTGGGGTACGAGTGAGCTATGCCGATTGCGGCCCGCTGGCGCAGACTCGCGGCGCTCCCGCCTCCACGCGGGAGCGCCGCTCTGCCCGGCGTCTATGAGCTGGCCGATGCCGACAAGCAACTTATCTACATCGGCCAATCAGCGCGGGATGTCCCTAACCGCATCCGCGCTCACCTCGAGCAGAACCCCTGCATAGCTGGGAGCCTGTGCTATTGGCGTTACCGTTTCAGCCGCGTGCCGGAGGCCGAGGAGGCCGCGCTCTTAGCCGCTTATCGCGCTAAGCACGGCGACGTCCCGCTGTGCAACCGCGCCATCCCCCTCCTCCGCAACGCGCGGCGGCGTTATCAGGAGCGGAGCCGCAGCCGTGATTAAGGCGCACAGTAAACTCTGGTTAGAAGACGAACAGGGGAACTACCTGATGGGCCCGCGCACCGCCCGCCTGCTGGCGGCCATCGAGGCCCATGGCAGCCTGGCCAAAGCCGCTAAAGCGACCGGTTTTAGCTACCGCGCCGCCTGGAATCGCCTGCGGCGCGTTGAGGAAGCGCTCGGTTATCCGTTAGTAGAGACCACCGTCGGCGGCCCCGGCGGCGGCGGTAGTACCCTGTCCAAGCAGGGCAAGCGTCTGGTCAGCCGCTTCAGCGCGCTGCAGCAGGATGTTGAGGCCCTGGTGCGCGCGGCCTTCGAGCACTTCGACACCACCGGGCTGGCGCCTTAAGCCTATCTTGGAAACAGCCCGCGCCAATCGTGCCATTGGCAAAAGCATTGTCAAACTTAACTTGTGAAAGCGGTAGCCAGTGTGATATAATATAAAGGTAGGCAAGTGAATGGGGTCCGCCCCCACCCTTGGAGGGATACGTATGCGCAAACTGCTAACCTTAATCACGGTGTTGTTGCTCAGCCTCAGCGTGGCGACGGCCCAAGACTTGACCGGCTCCTGGGTCGGTGTGTCCGGCGGCTTCCCCGGCTTTAACTTGCACTTCGGCTTGAACGACGTTGTCAGCCAGGGTGTCGATCTGCGCCTTAACGGCAGCTTCACCTATACTGGCGCCTTCGGTCTTGGCGCCGATGTACTGGTAGCTATTCCGGCTGAGCTTGACCAACCCGTGGCGATCTACGGCGGCGGCGGCCCCTTTGCCACCTTCGGCGGTGCGGCCGGCTTCGGCTTCGGCCTGGCGCTGTTCGTGGGTGGCGAATACCGCCTAGGCGACGTCGGCTTTGCGCCCGGCGGCATCTTCGCTGAACTCGGCCCGTCGCTAGGCTTTGTCCCTAACTTTGGCGTTGGCTTCGTGGGACGCCTCGGCTTTAACTATCACTTCTAGATTCTAAGATTTGGGAAGTAAGTAGGATGTGGGAAGTAGGAAGTGGGAAAAACCCTACCACCTACACCCCACAACCTACTTACTACTTACACTACTTACAAAGATACAGCACCTCACTGAGCGCCCGCAGCATCTCGTCAGATTTAAGGCCGCGCTTCTTGAGGCTAAAACCCGGCGGGTAGCGGGTTGATTCAACCGCATACGGCAGCCGTTTAAGCCCGCGGGCATCGTAGTCTATGGCCTCCTGCGCAAAGCTGAGCTGAATGTCGGTCAGGTGCTCCTTGATGGTCACCACACCTTTTTGCGCCGCCAAGAGGCGCAGCTTGGCCAGCTCGATAAAGGCTTTGACCTCGCTAGGAAGCGGGCCGTAGTCAGCGCGTAGCTCGTTCTGAAGGCGGCCGATCTCAGCCAGGCTGTTGGTTTCGGCTAGCCTCCCGTAGTAGGCGATGCGCACCTCATCGTCGGCCACGTAGCTAGGGCTCAAGCGGGCATCGACCGACAGGTCGATAGCGACCCGCACCGGCTCCAAAGCCGCCTCGCCCTTGAGCTTGCCGATCTCTTCGGCCAGCATCTCGGTGTAGACCTCCAGCGACACCGCGCTGATATGCCCATGCTGCTCGGGGCCGAGCAGGTTGCCGACGCCGCGGATCTCCATATCCTTTTCGGCCAGCAGGTGGCCGCTCCCCAGGTCGTTAAGTTCGGCCACGGCGTAGAGTCGCCGCTGCGCCGCTTCGGTGAGCCGCCCCGGATAGAAGAGGTAGGCCCAGGCCTCGGTCTCGCGGCGCCCTACCCGCCCACGCAACTGATAGAGCTGCGCTAGTCCGAGCTTATCGGCCCGCTCGATGATCAGCGTGTTGGCTCCGGCAATATCGAGCCCTGACTCCACGATGGTGGTGCTTAACAGCAGGTCATAAGCGCCGTCCTGAAAAGCGAGCATCACCTCCTCGAGGTCATCAGGGGCCAGCTGGCCGTGCGCTACCCCAAGGCGCGCCTCGGGCACCAGCCGCTGCAAAAAGAGCGCCCTGGCCCCCATCGAGCCGATGCGGTCGTGGATGTAGAAGGTCCGCCCGCCGCGCATCAGCTCCGCCATCACCGCCTCGCGCACCACTAAGGGATCGTATGGTTGCAGCACGGTCTGAATCGGCTTGCGCCCCTCAGGCGGGGTCAGGATCTGCGACACGTCGCGCAGCCCTACCAGGCTCATGTACAGCGTCCTGGGGATGGGCGTAGCCGATAGCGACAGCACATCGACGTTGGCTTTAAGCGCCTTGATGCGCTCCTTTTGTGCCACTCCAAAGCGGTGCTCCTCGTCGATGACCAGCAGGCCCAGGTCTTTAAACACCACCCCATCGGCCAGCAGGCGGTGGGTGCCGATGGCAATATCGATACTACCCAGCCTTAGCCCTTCGAGGCTGGCTCGAGCCTCGCGGTCGCTCGAAAAGCGCGACAGCATCGCCACCTTGACCGGCAACCCGGCAAAGCGCTGGCGGAAGGTCTCATAGTGCTGCGCGGCCAGCACCGTAGTAGGCACCAACATGGCCACCTGCTTGCCGTGACCAACAGCGCGGTGAGCGGCGCGGATAGCCACCTCGGTCTTGCCGAAGCCCACATCGCCGCTAATCAGCCGGTCCATCGGCACCGGGCGGGCCATGTCGTGTAGCGTCGCCCTTACCGCCTTGGCCTGATCCGGGGTGAGCGTAAAGGGGCAGTTCTCGTTAATCAGCGGATCCCAGTCGGACAGCTCCGGCAGTGCCAGGCCGGAGGCCGCCTGCCGCTCGGCGTAGGTCTTAATCAGCCGCAGCGCCAGCTCCTGAGCGTTAACGCGCGCCTTCTCGCGCGCCCTGGCCCATTCATTGGTGCCCAGGGTGCTGAGGCGCGGCGGGTCGTCGGTGGTGCCGGGGTGGCGGCGCAACAGCGGCAGCTGCTCGACCGGCAGATAGAGTCTCCCCTCCCCGGCGTACTGCAAGATCAGATAGTCGCGGGTGATGCCCATCACCTGGCGCGGGCTAAGCCCCAGAAAGCGTCCGATGCCGTGGTCAGGGTGGATCAGGTAATCGCCGATGGTCAGATGAACGGCATCCTGCACGCGCTTGCCGGGTAGGCGCTTGACCTGGCGGGTACCTTGGTAGCCATAGAGCAGCTCCTCGGTAATTACCACCTCGCGCCGCACATCATCGCGGTAGCCCCCCCGGCAGTTGGCGCCGAGCACCAGGCCCAGCACCCCCGGCTTAAACGCCACACTGCTGCGCCACTCGGCCTCGATACCGCCTAGCAGTTTGTCCCTTAAATAGTGCCCGGTCCGCTCGAAGCGCAGCAGCAGCGACACGCTGTAGTCGCCCTGGAGCCAGGTCGCGAGGTCACTAGCAAACTCGCCGAGCTTGCCCCGATAGTAGGGGATGGGCTCGAGCGCTACCTTCCCCTCGGACAGGCTCAGCGAGTCGCGGCCAAACGAGAGCACCTCGCGCTGGGCCAAGTGCTGCCACAGCCAGGCCAGGCGCACTGCATCGACCTCTTCACCGGCAAACAGCTCAGGGCTGTCCAGATAGACCGTGCCGGGAAGGTGGGCTAATAGTACGCTCGTCGCTTCCGGGAGCACCACCCCTGCTCGCGGCGTTAGGATGAACTGCTTAACCGGCTGGCCGCAGTGGCTCAGCGTCTCAAGCTCATCGCCAAAGAACTCTAAGCGCACGGCCTTGGCTTCGTCCTCGGCGTCTAGGTACAAGGTAACGGTGTCGCCCCGCACGCCAAAGCCCGGCAGCTCGTCGCGGGCGTAGCCGAAGGCCAGCAGCCGCGAAGAAAGCGCCTCACGCGCTATGCGCTGGCCCAAGCGGAGGGTCAAGGCGAACTGCTCCGGCTCGGCGGGGAAGGCTTGCAGCGCCTGCGCTACGCTCAGCACCACCTTGTCGCGCTTGGTGGGCCAATCGCTCAGCGTCGGATTGATGCTGGCCGGTGCGCCGAACACCCCGCCGTCACGAAACAGAGCCAGCCGCTCCTCGGTCGTTAGCAGCACCGCCGGGCCCCCCTGGCGCACGAACAGCGCCAGCCGCGCCACAGCCGGAAGACCGAGCAGGCGTTGCGAGGAGACGGCGGCTAGCGTACTCACCAAGGCGCTATCATAACGCCCTAGGTGCGCCGCTAGGGTAACGTGCTCACCACCTCAGCTTTTATCCACCAACCTAAGCGGCATTTGCCAAAAGCTGTCTCGCGTTGCCGCTAAGGCTCTTGGTCTTCGGGCTGACCCGAGGCGCGGTGACAGGTTAAACTGCCCCGAGGCCGCTGAGGTGAGCGCCGACCTGAGTTAGGCAGCTGGTCAGTCTCGGCCTGGAGGATAGCTTGAGACTGGCGCTCGCCGCCCAGCACTCGCTGGAGACAGGAGCGTTAGTTAAAGTTCAAGCGTTCGGTCGAAAGGAGAACCGTGAGCATACACCCGATTAGCGCAGCACCAAGGGTTCACTCCGAAGGGCGAAGCTATACGGTCGCTCAGGCCATCGTCAAGTACTTGGCCATGCAATACAGCGAGCGCGACGGCCAAACACAGCGCCTGATCCCTGGGGTGTGGGCCATCTTCGGCCACGGCAACGTCTCAGGGTTAGGGCAGGCGTTAGAGGAGTTTGGCCATAAGGTCGGCCTCCCTACCTACCGCCCGCAGAACGAGCAGGCTATGGTCCATACCGCCGCCGCCTACGCCAAGCACAAAAACCGGCTTGCCACCTTGGCCTGCGCCGCCTCCATCGGGCCGGGCTCGAGCAATATGCTGACCGCCGCAGCCGGGGCGACCGTCAACCGCCTGCCGGTCTTGCTCTTCCCTAGCGACTACTTTGCTAACCGCGTCCCCGATCCGGTACTGCAACAGCTCGAGCACGCGAGCGAACACGACGCCAGTATCAACGACTGCTTCCGCCCCATCTCGCGCTTCTTTACCCGCATCACCCGGCCCGAGCAGCTTCTCTCCGCCCTGCCCGAAGCGATGCGGGTGCTGACCGACCCGGCCGAGACGGGCGCGGTCACCGTGGCGCTCCCCGAGGACGTGCAGACCGAGGCTTACGACTGGCCCGAGAGCTTTTTTGCTGAGCGCGTCTGGCGCGTGCGGCGCCCGGCTCCTGAACCGGAGCTCGTCTCGCAGGCGGCAGCTATGATCCAAGCTGCCAAGCGGCCGCTGATCGTCACCGGCGGCGGAACCATCTATGCCGAGGCGACCGAGGCGCTTCGCAGCTTCGCCGATAGCTTCGGTATCCCGGTAGTAGAGTCGCAAGCTGGCAAGGGCGCGCTCGCCTGGCACCACCCGATGAACGCCGGTCCGGTCGGTGCCAACGGCGGGCTGGCCGCTAACCGGCTAGCGCGGGAGGCCGATCTCGTTATCGCGATCGGCACACGGTTAGGTGACTTCGTGACCTCTTCCAAGACGGCCTTTGCTCATCCTGAGGTCAAGTTTATCGGTCTCAACGTGGTGCCGCTGGACGCACATAAACTCTCGGCGCTGCCCATAGTAGCCGACGCCAAGCGAGGGCTCGAGCAGCTCCAGCTCGCGCTCAAAGAGGTCGGGTATCGAGGCACCGGCAGTGCGTACCGTGACGAGGTGGCACGCCTCAAGGCCGAGTGGGATAGGGCAGTGGACGACCTCCGCACCGTCAAAGAGCCACACAATCTCGCCCAATCCGAAGTGATCGGCCTGGTCAACAAAACGTTTGGCGGCCAGGCCACGGTCATCTGCGCCGCCGGAACCATGCCCGGCGACCTCCTAAAACTCTGGCGGCCCGAGGAGCCTAAGGCCTACCACCTCGAGTACGGCTACTCCTGCATGGGCTACGAGATCCCAGCCGGCCTGGGCGTCAAGCAGGCTGAACCGGAACGGGAGGTGGTGGTAATGATCGGCGACGGGTCGTACCTGATGATGAACTCGGAGATCGTCACAGCGGTGGCCGAAGGGCTTGGCTTAACCATCGTGCTGATCGACAACCACGGCTATCAGTCGATCCACGGGTTGCAACGGAGCTGCGGCACGCCCGGTTTCAACAACGAACTCCGCTACCGTAACCCTCAGAGCGGCCGGACTGATGGCGACTACGTGCCAGTAGATTTCGTCAAGCATGCCGAGGCGATGGGAGCGAGAGCCTTTTACGCACCGCACGAAGGGTCGCTAAAAGACGCGCTCCAACAAGCCAAGGGCTCTGAAGGCGTAACGGTCATCGTCGTGCCGGTCGATCCCGAAAAGCGCGTACCCAACTTTGAGGGCTGGTGGGACGTGCCGGTGGCGCAGGTAACGGGGCAGGAGGCGGTTAAGGCGGCCAGGGCAGCCTACGAAACCGCCCTGGCAAAACAGCGATTTCATGTCTAGGGCGCCTACGGGAGGGTTATGTCGGACACTTTAGGGTTTGCCGTCATCGGCGCCGGACGCATCGGCAACCTGCACGCTAAGCACCTAGCGGGGGCAGTGGACGGCGCTCGACTCGTGATCGTGATGGATGCTGACCTGGACGCCGCTAAGAGAGCGGCTTATGGCGGCGCGGCAGCTACCCAGGAGGTAACCGCAGCCTTAGCACACTCCGAGGTCGAGGCTGTCCTGATCGCTTCACCAACGAACCTGCACGCTGAGCAGATCAAGTTAGCCGCCGAGTCAGGCAAGGCGATCTTCTGTGAAAAGCCCGTCGCGCTCGATTTACAGGAGACCATCGACGCGATGAGGGCGGTTAAGGCAGCAGGTGTCCCCTTTCAGATCGGTTTCAATCGGCGCTTCGATCCCGGTTACGCCGCCGTAGCGCGGGCGGTCAAGGCCGGCGAGATCGGCAAAGTCGAGCTGTTCCGCAGCCAGTCCAGCGACCCCGGCCCTGCGCCGGAGGCCTATATCGCCGCTTCTGGTGGCTTCTACCGCGACTCGATCATTCACGACATCGACACCGCGCGCTTCGTGGTCGGGGAGATCACCCGGGTCACCGCCTTAGGGCGCGTGCTGGTCGATCCCGTTTACGCCAAGTACGGCGACGTCGATACCAGCATCCTGACCATCGAGTTTGCCTCGGGCGCCATCGGCGTGCTGCTGAACACCCGCCGCACCATCTACGGCTACGACCTGCGGGTTGAGGTCCACGGCGAGAAAGGCAAGCTCCTAACCGAAGATGAACGCGCCACCAAGGTCTGGCGTTACGATAAGGGCGGAATCCACGGCGACTTCTACTACTTCTTCCTGGAGCGCTTCAAGGATGCCTACCGGATAGAGCTCCAAGTCTTTGTAGATTCGGTGCGCAAGGGGCAACAGCCGAGCCCTGGCCCGGATGATGCGGTCGAGTCTTTGAGAGTAGCGGATGCGGCGACCAAGAGCCTCAAAGAGGGGCGGCCGGTCGAGGTTGTGGAGATTAAGGGATGATCAAAGTCGCTAACGCCCCCTGCTCCTGGGGCACCATCGAAGGCTACGGCACCGGCATCCCCTATGGGCAGATGCTTAATGAGCTGGTCGAAACCGGCTACCAGGGCACCGAGTTGGGCGATTTGGGCTACATGCCCACGGACCCTGCGAAGTTGCGCGAGGAGCTGGCAAAACGCGGGCTCATTATGCTTGGTGCCTACGAAGGGGTCAACCTACGCGAGCCGAACGCCGTTGAGGCGAGTCGCCCGCGCATCCTGACCATCGCCCGCCTATTGGCTCAGGTCGCCGACCCTACCCGCCCTCCCTTCTTTGTGCTGGCCGACCAGAACGGTCACGACCCGCTGCGCACCCAGCACGCCGGGCGCATCACGCCGGAGCTTGGGCTGTCGCCTGAAGCGTGGCAGACTTTTGCACACCATGCTGAAGAGGTCGCCCGCATAGTGGCAGGCGAAGCCGGGCTCAAGACGGTCTTCCACCATCACTGCGCCGCCTTTGTCGAAACGCCCGGGGAGATCGCGCACTTTCTCGACCTGACCGACCCGGAGCTGATCGGACTGGTCTTCGATACCGGCCACTACGTCTATGGTACCGGCCAAAGTGATGACGGCAGCCTGGCGCTTGAGGGCATGAGGCGCTTTGGGGAGCGCATCTGGTACGTGCATTTCAAGGACTGCCAGCCCACCGTAGCAGCGCAGGCTCGCCGCGCGGGCTGGGACTACACAACAGCGGTCAGACACGGCGTTTTTTGTGAACTAGGCCAGGGCAGCGTCGATTTTGCCGCTATTCTGGCGTTCTTGAACGAGCGGGGCTATACCGACTGGATCACCGTCGAACAGGACGTTTTGCCCGGCCTGGGAACGCCCAGGGAGAGTGCGCAGCGCAACCGGGAGTATTTGCGGGGGTTGGGAGTGTAAGTAGTCAGTATCAAGTAGTCAGTATTCAAGAATAAAGGCAGAAAACCTGCTGACTACTTGAATACTCGAATACTTGAATACGGCCTTTCAGATTGCGAGGTTTCGATGCCACACGTTATCCCCGCCAACGTTACGAGCCCTCTTCGCACCAGCGTCACCCCCGAGCTGGCTGGCTGGCAATACCTGTCCTTTCGGGTTCACGCCCTGGCCGAAGGCCAGCGCTACCGAGGAGAGAGCCTAGGCTGTGAGGTGGCACTGGTCTTCCTGTCGGGCGATGCCGAGGTTAAGGTTAACGGCCAGGCGTGGTCGCTCACAGGGCGCCGTGACGTCTTTGCCGGGCTCCCGTATGCCACCTATGTGCCGCCAGATCACAGCTATCAGGTGACAGCCAAAAGCGGGCTCGAGCTTGCCGTGGGGATGGCTCCGGCCAAGGGTATTCTGGCACCGCGCCTGATTACTCCCGATGAGGTCAAGGTTGAAATCCGTGGTGGCCACAACGTAACCCGGCAGATCTCGCACATCCTCGACCCCGGCGATGCGGAGAAGCTCCTCTGTGTCGAGGTCTACACCCCTTCCGGCAACTGGTCGAGCTACCCGCCACACCAACATGACGTTCACAACCCGCCGGAGGAAGTTGAACTGGAAGAGGTCTATCACTACCGCTTCCAGCCGCAAGACGGCTGGGCCATGCAGCGCCTCTATACCGACGACCGCAGCCTTAACGAGGTCGTGCTAGCCAAACACGGCGACACGGTGCTGATCCGCCGGGGGTATCATCCGGTGGTAACGGCGCCGGGCTATGACTGCTACTACCTCAACTTCCTGGCAGGCGAGATGCCGACCTGGGAGGCTAAGGACGACCCGCAGCTGGCCTGGGTACGGGGGAGCTGGGAAGGCCAAGAGGATAGGCTAAGGTTGCCGCTTACAGGGACAGGACGATGAGGCTCAGCCTTTCTAGTGTGGTTCACCATCGAACGCGAAACCAGGGCGAACGTCAGCGAAGCGCCGGCCCGAACGAAGTGAGAGCGATAGTGGCGTAGCCGTCCAAGGCTTCGCCCTGAGGGGCCTCAGCCCGAAGGGTTCGCCCCTACTTGAATACTTGAATACTCGAATACTTGAATACTGATTTTCGGGAGGCACTATGACCATAACAGCCGCAAAGGAGCTCCTAAACTACATCGGCGGCGAGTGGCGGCGCTCCTCGGCCAGCGACTACCTCGAGGTGCGCAACCCGGCCACCGCCGAAACGATCGCCAAGGTGCCGCTGTCGGCCCAAGCAGAGGTGAACGAGGCCGTCCAGAAGGCCCATGGCGCCTACCTCGAATGGCGGCAGGTGCCCGTTACCGAGCGCATCCAGCCCCTGTTCAAGCTCAAAGCGCTCTTAGAAGAGCATCTTGACGAGCTGGCCAAGACCATCACCAACGAGTGCGGCAAGACCTATGCCGAGAGCGTCGGTGAGCTGCGCCGCGGTATCGAGAACGTCGAGGTCGCTTGCGGCGCGCCGCTGCTGATGCAGGGCTACAACAACGAAGATGTCGCCCGCGGCATCGACGAGCAGATGATCCGCCAGCCCCTGGGGGTGGTAGCGGCGATTACCCCCTTTAACTTTCCCGGCATGATCCCGTTGTGGTTTTTGCCTTATGCCGTGGCGACGGGGAACGCCTTTGTGCTCAAGCCGAGCGAGAAGGTCCCCATGACCACGCAGTATCTGTATCGGCTGCTTAAGCAGGCAGGTTTTCCCACTGGGGTCTTGAGCCTCATCAACGGCGGTAAGGAGACGGTCGATGCCCTGCTCGATCATCCGCTGGTTAAGGGCGTGTCGTTTGTGGGCTCGACCCCGGTCGCCAGATACATCTACAGCCGGGCCACGGCCAACGGCAAGCGCGCCCAGTGTCAGGGCGGCGCCAAGAACCCCGCTGTGGTCCTGCCTGACGCCGATATGGCGATGGCTACACGCATCCTGGCGGACTCAGCCTTCGGCTGCGCGGGTCAGCGCTGTCTCGCCACGTCAGCGATCATCACCGTGGGCGAGGCCAGGGGCGAGTTCACCGAGCGGATCGTGGCCGACGCGGCCTCCCGCAAAGTGGGCTACGGCCTCCAGGAAGAGGTTCAGATGGGGCCGGTGATCTCCGCTGATAGCAAGGCCCGTATCGAAAGCCTGGTGGATAAAGGCGTGCAGGAAGGGGCAAAGCTGCTGCTCGACGGGCGCGGCAAGCCGGTCGCAGGCGAGGAGTTCCGCAACGGCTACTTCACCCATCCGACCGTGCTCGACGAGGTCAACCCCAAGAGCACCTTCGCCACTACCGAAATCTTCGGCCCGGTCCTGTCGCTGATGCAGGCCGATACTTTCGAGGAAGCTATTGAGATAGCCAATCTCCGCGCCTATGGCAACCAGGCCTGCCTCTTTACTAGCTCTGGCGCAGCCGCTCGCGAGTTTCGTCACAAGGTCCAGGCCGGCAACATCGGCATCAACTTAGGGGTAGCGGCGCCGATGGCGTTTTTCCCCTTCTCGGGCTGGGGCGAGTCGTTCTTCGGCGACTTGCACGCCCAGGCGCATCACGGCGTGGAGTTCTACACCCAGACCAAGGTGGTAGTGGAGCGCTGGCCGAACACCTGGAGCCGGAAGTTCTGAAAGCTTGTGGGGGAGGCTGAAGTGTCCTTGGCTACGCACCTTTTCCACGTCTTTATGTGCTACACTTAATAACGTGAAACTAGAGACACGCAATATCACCCTGGCACTGCCTAAGGAGATGCTGAGACAGATCCGGGTACTAGCCGCCAAGCGCGGCACCTCGGTCTCGGCCATTCTCAAGGAGAAGCTCACAGCCTTGATACAGGAAGAGAGCGACTATGGACGGGCTCGCCGTGAGTTCATGGAGGTAGCTAACCGCGGTTTCGACCTGGGTACCCATGGTGAAGCCCGCTGGACGCGCGACGAACTCCATGAGCGTTAAGGCCTTTGTCGACAGCAACATCTTCATCTACCTTCACGACGTCACCGCCGGACGCAAGCGGGAGCGCGCCAAGCAGCTGGTAGAAAAGCTGTGGGACAGCGGCGAGGGGTGCGTCAGTGTGCAGGTCTTGCAGGAGTTTTATGTCAATAGCACGCGCAAACTGGGAATGCCCCAAGGCGAAGCGGAAGCGCAGGTGGTGCGGCTTTCAGCCTGGACTGTTCACACCCCCTCCGCCCACGACGTCGTCGCCGCCATTCGCCTGCACCAGAGCGAGCAGCTTTCCTTTTGGGATGCCATGATCGTGCAAAGTGTACGGCAGCTCGGTTGCCACATTCTCTACTCTGAAGACCTGAATCCCGGACAGACCGTAGCGGGCGTTGTGATCCAAAACCCCTTTCGCTAAGAGCCTAGGAGGCGTATGGCCAGCTTCGACCTCATCACTATGGGCCGCTCGTCGATCGACCTGTATGCCAACGATATCGGCGCCCCCTTCGAAGAGATCACGAGCTTTGCCGCTTATGTCGGCGGCAGTCCGACCAACATCGCGGTCGGCGCCAGGCGTTTGGGGCTCAAGGTGGCGGTACTGACCGCCGTCGGAGAGGATAAGGTCGGCGACTTTATCCTCAAGTTTCTGCGCGATGAAGGGGTCGAGACGCACTACATCCCCCGGCGGCCCGGAACGCGCAGCAGCGCAGTGATACTCGGCATCGAGCCGCCCGACCGCTTCCCGCTAGTCTACTATCGTGACAACGCCGCCGACATTCAGCTCACCATCGACGACGTGCTGGCGATCCCTATCGCCGAGGCTGGCGCCCTAGAAATCTCCGGCACCGGCTTAAGCCGCGAGCCGAGCCGTAGCGCCACCTTTTACGCTGCCGAGCTAGCGCGACGGGCCGGCAAGCCGGTCTACCTCGATCTGGATTTCCGCGCCGACCAGTGGCACGACCCGCGCGCCTTCGGGGTGATGGTGCGGGCCCTCTTGCCGCTCGTCACCGTAGCTATCGGTACTGTCGAAGAGGTCAACGCCGCCATGGTGCAAAGCCCAGCGGACATCGTTATCCGTCATCAGCAGATCTCGGCGCCCGAAATTAGGGGCGATATCGAGGCCAATATCGCAGCCATGCTGGGTGTGCCGAACGGCCCCGAGGCCTTGGTGGTCAAGCGCGGGGCGAAAGGGGCGACCGTTCACTTGCGAGACGGCGACCGGGTTGATGTACCAGGTTTCCCGGTCGAGATCTACAATGTGCTGGGTGCCGGCGACGCCTTTGCCGCTGGCTTCATCTATGGCCGCAGCAAAGGCTGGGACTGGTTTAAAAGCGCTCGCCTGGGCAATGCCTGTGGAGCGATTGTGGTGATGCGGCATGGCTGTGCTAACTTCATGGGCTACCACGACGAGGTACTGGACTTTGTAACGGCGCGTGGCGGCTTTTAACCCGCTTCGCTCGACTGCGCCCAGATGTTGATGCCGCTATCGGTAGCGTGGCGGTCGATCTCGGCCAACTCCTCGGCGGTGAAGCTCAAGTTGTCAAGGGCCGCCACATTCTCGTCGAGTTGTGCCGGGCTGCTGGCGCCGATCAGCACTGAGGTAACCCGTGGGTCACGCAGGTTCCAGGCCAGCGCTAGTTGCGCCAGCGTCTGGCCGCGGCGCTGGGCGAGCTGGTTGAGCGCCTGCACCTTGTCGGCTGTCGTGTGGGAAAGCAACCGAGACGCAGCCATGAACGTCCCCACCCCCCGTTGCGTTAGGATAGCTCGATGGAGCCTTTGCTGCGCGAGTGCTTACGCCACCGGGTGCTAGTACTAGACGGCGCCATGGGCACCATGATCCAGCGTCAGGCCCTGGGCGAGGAGGGCTTTCGCGGCGAGCGCTTTCGCGATCATCCCAAAAACCTTCAGGGGGCTAACGATATTTTGTGCCTGACGCAGCCGGAGCTTATCGCCGGGATTCACCGCGCCTATCTTGAAGCAGGCGCTGACATTATTGAAACCAACACCTTCAACGCCACCCGTGTGGGCCTGGCCGAGTACGGCTTAGAGGAGATCATCTTCGAACTGAACACCGCTGCAGCGCGGCTGGCCAGACAGGCGGCGGACGCTTACAGCACGCCCGAGAAGCCGCGCTTCGTGGCGGGCGCCATCGGCCCCACCAACCGCACCGCCAGCCTGTCGCCGGATGTGAACCGCCCCGGCTTCCGGACGATTACCTTTGACGAACTGGCCCGCGACTACGGCGAGCAGCTCCGCGGGCTGATAGCGGGCGGCATCGACCTCGTCTTGATCGAGACCGTCTTCGACACCTTAAACTGCAAGGCGGCGCTCTTTGCAGCGGAGATGGTCTTTGACGAGCTGGGTCGGCGCCTGCCGGTGATGGTCTCGGGGACCATCACCGACGCCAGCGGGCGCACGCTCTCGGGGCAGACGCTCGAGGCCTTCTGGATCAGCGTCATGCACGCGGACCTGCTGGCGGTCGGGCTCAACTGCGCGCTCGGCCCCCAAGAGCTGCGTGCGCACGTCGAGGAGCTCTCCGGCCTAGCACCCATCTTCACCATCGCCTACCCTAACGCCGGGCTGCCCAACGCCTTTGGCGGCTACGACGAGACGCCCGAGTCGATGGTGCGGGTGATGGAGGAGTGGCTGCGGGAGGGCTGGGTCAATCTCTTGGGCGGTTGTTGTGGCACTACCCCTGAGCATATCAGCGCCTTTGCCGAGGTCGCGGCCAAGTACAAGCCGCGGGTACCGCACGAGGTCCCGCCCTATCCGAGGTTTTCGGGGCTCGAGCCCTTAGTAATCCGCCCGGACACCAACTTCGTCAACATCGGTGAGCGCACCAACGTCACCGGTTCGCGACAGTTCTTGCGCCTGATCCAAAACAGGGAGTACGAGGCGGCGCTGGCAGTGGCCCGCGAGCAGGTCGAAGGCGGCGCCCAGATGATCGATATCAACCTGGACGAAGCCATGCTCGATAGCGAAGCGGCCATGGTGCAGTTTCTGAACCTGATCGCCGCCGAACCGGATATCGCCAGAGTCCCGGTCGTCATCGACTCCAGCAGGTGGGCCGTCATCGAGGCGGGCTTAAAGCGCTTGCAGGGCAAGGGGCTAGTCAATTCGCTCAGCCTCAAGGAGGGCGAGGGCGTATTCAGACGCCAGGCGAAGCTCGCCAGGCGCTACGGCGCGGCGGTGATCGTGATGGCCTTCGACGAAACGGGCCAGGCCGATACCTTCGAGCGCCGCATCGAGATCTGCCAGCGCGCTTACCGCATCCTGATGCACGAGCTGGGCTTTAAGCCGCAGGACGTCATCTTCGACCCCAACATCTTCCCGGTGGGTACCGGCCTCGAGGAGCACGCCTCTTACGCCCTCGACTTCATCCGGGCGACCAGGTGGATCAAGGAGCACCTGCCGGGTGCGCTGGTCTCGGGCGGTGTCTCAAATGTGAGTTTCGCTTTTCGCGGCAATGACCATGTGCGCGAGGCGATGCACGCAGCGTTTTTGTACCACGCGATTCAAGCCGGCATGGACATGGGGATCGTCAATCCGAGTGCGCTGACGGTCTACGAAGAGATTCCCAAGGAGCTGCTGGAGCTGGTCGAGGACGTGCTCTTGAATCGCCGTTCGGACGCTACCGAGCGGCTCTTGGCCTACGCCGAGACGGTCAAGCGTGACGGCAGAGTTAAACAGAAGGAGGAGGCGTGGCGGCAAGGGACGGTCGAGGATAGGCTTAAGCACGCCCTAGTCAAGGGGCTTGACGACTATATCGAAGTTGATGTGGAAGAGGCCCGGCGGCAGTACGGCCCTCTCGCCGTCATCGAAGGCCCGTTGATGGCCGGGATGAACGTAGTCGGCGACCTCTTCGGCGCGGGCAAGATGTTCCTGCCGCAGGTGGTCAAAAGCGCTCGGGTGATGAAGCGTGCGGTGGCTTACTTGCAGCCCTACCTCGCCCCCCCCTTGCATCCCCCCCCAACTTTGGGGGGGGGCCG
>Ga0208735_100486_pt1 | contig 16410 bp, 11 predicted proteins | sample Subbio12Aug_8Aab_FD_184829 | JGI IMG/M metagenome (GOLD analysis project Ga0208735, IMG submission 184829) | Serpentinite rock and fluid subsurface biosphere microbial communities from McLaughlin Reserve, California, USA - CR12Aug_8Aab (SPAdes) | ecosystem: Environmental > Terrestrial > Deep... | reverse complement strand
CGCCTGAGCGGCCTCGCCCCATAGAGCGGGTCATAGCCCTCCTCAGCTAGCAAGGCTTGGGCTTCCTCGCTAAAGGTAACCGTCAAGCCATATTCCTTTACCCTGGTCGCGAGCTCGCGCAGCATGATGCCCACTATCTTCGTCATGTCACCTTTTTCTAAGCGGTGAAAGACGATTGTATCATCAATGCGGTTGAGAAACTCCGGCCGCACCGACTTTTTCAGTTCCAGAAGAAAGCGTCCGCGCATGGCCTCATAGGCACTCTGGTTCTCACGCTCGGAGCTGCGGTCGCCGAAGCCGAGCGCCCCCCCCTTCTGGGCAGTCTCCGCCCCGATGTTTGAAGTCATGATGATAATGGTGTTCTGGAAATTGACCTTTCTTCCCTTGGCATCGGTCAAGCGACCATCCTCTAGGACCTGCAGGAGCACGTTGAAGACCTCGGGGTGCGCCTTTTCCATCTCATCAAAGAGCACCACCCCATAGGGCTTGCGGCGCACTGCCTCGGTCAGTTGTCCACCATCGTCATAGCCGACGTAACCCGGTGGAGAACCGACTAGGCGAGAAACGGTGTGACGCTCACTGTATTCTGACATATCGATGCGAGTCACCGAATTTTCATCGCCAAACATCGCTTCCGCCAGCGCCTTGGCCAGCTCGGTCTTGCCTACCCCGGTAGGCCCAAGGAAATAGAACGAACCGATGGGGCGCAAAGGGTCCTTAAGCCCCGCGCGCGCTCGGCGCAAGGCGCGCGATACCGCACGCACCGCCTGCTCCTGCCCGACTACGCGCTCATGTAAGATGCTTTCTAAATTGAGCAGTCGCTCCGACTCCTCTTCCTTGAGCCGGTTGACCGGTATGCCTGTCCAGGCAGCCACAATATGCGCCACGTCCTCCGGGGTCACAGTGGCCTCGCTCCGCATGCGCTCCTTCTCCCAGTTCTGCCGCAACTCTTCGAGTTGATCGCGCAGTTCCTTTTCTTTATCCCGCAAGCCTGCCGCTTTTTCATATTCTTGGTTAGTAGCGGCGGCCGCCTTCTCCTGCTTGAGACGATTAAGCTCGTCCTCTAACTCCTTCACATTGGGGGGTGCGGTAAAGTTAGCGAGCCGCACGCGGCTGCCCGCCTCATCGATCAAATCGATGGCTTTGTCTGGCAAAAACCGGTCGGCGATGTAGCGCTCCGACAACTTGACCGCCGCTTCAATAGTCTCATCCGGTATTTTCACCCGATGGTGGGCCTCGTAAAGGTCCCGTAGACCCTTGAGAATCTCAATGGCGGCCTCTTGTGTCGGCGCATCGACCATGACCGGCTGAAACCGCCTTTCTAGGGCCGGGTCCCTCTCCACGTGCCGGCGATACTCATCGAGGGTGGTCGCGCCTACACACTGCAGCTCCCCCCTCGCCAAGGCCGGCTTAAGAATATTGCTCGCGTCAATGGCCCCTTCGGCCCCGCCGGCACCGATAATGGTATGCATTTCATCAATAAAAAGCACAATATTCTGCGCCTGCTGTATTTCTTGCACCACTTTTTTGAGGCGCTCCTCAAACTCGCCCCGATACTTGGTGCCGGCAACCAGCGCCGCCATGTCGAGCGCAACCACTCTCTTGCCACGGAGCGTCTCCGGCACGGCTCCCTGCACAATCCTTTGCGCTAACCCTTCGGCAATGGCAGTCTTGCCAACCCCAGGCTCACCGATGAGCACAGGATTATTCTTGGTGCGACGCGAAAGTATCTGGATAACCCTGGACATTTCCTTGGCGCGACCGATTACCGGGTCTAGTGCCCCCTCCAGCGCCAGCTTCGTAAAGTCCCGCCCGTGCGCGTCGAGGGTAGGCGTCTTGCCCTTTTGTTTTTTCTGCCGCTCGCCGCTGTCACTGGCCGGACGCTCGGCCAGAGGCTCCTCGGGGCCGTCTTCCATAACGGCGAAAACCTCCCGCATGCTGTCTAGGTCGATGCCCAGAGCCATGAGGATGACGGCGCCAACCCCTTCACCCTCTTGCAAGAGACCGATGAGGATGTGAGCGACATCGATGGCCACGAACCCCTGCTTGCGTGCCTCGGCGAAGGCAAGCTCCAGCACTTTCTTCACCCGTGCGGAAGCACCCTGCACCGCACCGCCTTCACCCAGAGGTACCAGTCCCGATAATTGTTCGAGCACCCTCTCCTTGGTCAGACCTAAATTTTGTAGGGCTTCGGCGCGTTCTCCCGTCAGGGTCACTACCACCCCAAGCAGGAGATGCTCCGTTCCGACAATGGCATGCTTGAGCTGCCGCGCATTTTCCTCGGCGGCGGCAAGAACCTGTTCTGCGCCCGGCATTAATGGAAACATCATTGTTTTTCCCTCCCTAAAACCTCTAAGAGACGCCGGCGGACGATCTCCCCGCGCTTTATATCGCGCTCCAAGGCGTCTAAATTAACCTTGTTCACCGTCTGCAGTACCCCGGGCTGCACTAATACCAAGAGCTCCGACAACACCCCCACCGGTAGGGAGAGCAGGCCTGCCGAAACCCCTAGGCGAAGCTCCGACAAGAGGACCATGGCCTCGCTGCTGTCAAGCACCCGGGCATTGGTCAAAAGACCCAGAGCACGATAGACCCTATCTTCTATTTTTAGCCGCTGCGCCGCGACCATCTTCTGCAGGTGCGCCTGTTCTTGGGCTTTGATTTGCTCTACCACGGCTTTTAGATTGCGGACAATTTCTTCTTCCGCGATGCCGCAGGTAACCTGATTAGAAATCTGAAATACACTGCCCTTAGCCTCTGTACCTTCGCCATAAAGACCGCGGGCCATCAGGCCAAACTGGCCAATGGCCGCCAAGAGACGCCCAATCTGCCTTGACTCGACCAAGGCGGGCAGATGGAGCATGACTGAGGCGCGCATGCCTGTGCCCACATTGGTGGGGCAGGCCGTAAGATAACCATAATCCTCGTGAAAAGCGAAGTCGAGTTCTGCTTCAAGGAGGTCATCGCAGCTATTTGCCGTCTGCCACGCCTCCTCCAGAGAAAGCCCGGGGAGCAGCGCCTGAATGCGCAGATGGTCCTCTTCATTCAACATGACCGAGGTAGCACCATCCCGAGAAATAGCCACCGCACCTTCTGTTTTGTTCGCCAAGTCATAACTTATAAGGTGCTCCTCGACGAGGGCTAAGCGCTCGACTTGGGGCATTTTCGCCATGTAAAATACTTCATATCCATGCGGCGCCTTCTGCTCTAGCAATTTGGCGACGCGCGAGAGGACCTCGCTTCCCTCTTTACTGCTCATGGCTCCGGGGAAAGGAATGCCCTTCAGATTTCGCGCCAGACGCACCCGGCTAGAAATGACGATCGGGTCGGAAGCCTCTCCGCCTGCTACCCACTTTGCTCGGCAATCCACTGTGCTCACCCTCCTTTCCATTGTTCTTTTATTGCACTTCTTCTTGCTCTACCCGCTTAATTTGATCTCTGAGTTCGGCCGCCCGTTCAAAGTGCTCCTGTTCCACCGCCGCCTTGAGTTCGCCCTTTAAACGGCTGAGGTGTCGCTTGCGGTTCACGGACAATGCACCGCGGCTCGGCAGCTTACCCTGATGGGTGGGGGTACCGTGAATGCGCTTCAATAGGGGTTCCAGTTGGCGGCTAAAAGTCTGGTAGCAATCGGCACAGCCTAGCCTTCCACCCTCGGCAAAGCGCCGATAGTCCATCCCACAGGTAGCACAAGCCATGCCGCGCGACTTTAGTGGGAGCGACCCCTGCTCCATGCTCATGATTCCCGCCAATAAGTTGTTAATATTAAAACTACCCGACCCAAGGCCCGCAAGGTCTAGCTCGCCCATCGCCTGCGCGCAGTGCTCACACAGATTCTTCTCGGTTCGCTCCCCATTTAAGACCTGTGTGACATGAACGTTGGCTTGGTGTTTCCTGCATTCTTCACAGAGCATTCTTTATTCCTCCCTACTGGTCATTAAAGTGGCCAACATAGACCGCATTAGTTCGGCGCGCACCTCGTCATGCCAAGGCTGCTCGAGGCGGAGGACCGCCCTCTCTAGCGCCACCCTGAGCAGTCGCGCCTCCCGTGCCGTAATCAGTCCGGCTTGGTACAAGAGGCCGATGAGGTGGCGGGCATCGCTTATGGTCAGCGCAAAGGACGAAATCTCCAGAGCCTGCCTCCACAACTCGTCAACACTCGGCAGCAAGCCCGTGATGCGTATGTACCCACCTCCGCCGCGGCGGGTTTCGACTAGGTAGCCGCGCTGGGGTATAAAACGAGTCTGCAGGACATAGCTGACCTGCGAAGGCGCACAAGCAAATAGTGCGGCCAAATCGCTGCGCTGTATGACAATAGACCTCTGCTCTGCCTGTTGCAGCAGTTCTACTAGGTAGGCCTCGATGACATCCGCCAAGTTGGGCATTGCGGCACTTCCTTCTTTGTCCTTCCCTGACCTTTATGATAGTATACCCAATCGGCCTTCTCAACTACCAAAATTAGCGTTCTGGGGCACAATTTGCTCTGTTGCCTGCCCTAGCTTCAAATTGCTCGCGCTAGCGCGGTTTTCTAGTGCGGTTTGGCTACTTAAAGCAAAAACCGCCGCGATTCCTCGCGACGGCCTTACTACAACATGCTTACCAAATCTGGAGCACCACAAATTTGAGGTAACTCGTCTCCCGCGCGGCCAAGAGCAAGGGGTGATCCATCCCCTGGCCACGAATAGCCACCACTTTCACTTGGCGATGGGCGTCCGCGGCGGCCTCGTTTAGAATGGCCAAAAAATCTTCGCGGGACAAGTGGTAAGAGCAACTTGAGGTAACGAGGTACCCGCCGGGGCTCACGAGCTTCATGCCCCTTAGGTTGACCTCCTTGTAGCCGCGCCGCGCGGCAGGGAGGGAGGCCTTGCTTTTCGTGAAGGCTGGCGGGTCGATGAGCACCGCACCGTAGCGCTCTCGCGCATCGACCTGCTCTCTAAGAAAATCAAAGGCATTGGCCACGACGGCAGAGACACCAGGCACGTTGTTCAGGGCGGCATTCTTCAAAGTCCCCTCTACCGCTGTCGCCGCAATGTCCACCGCCGTGACCTCGCTCGCACCAAAATGTGCGGCATGCACCGCAAATGACCCAGTGTGACTAAAACAGTCGAGCACTCGCATCCCTTGCACAAAGGGCCGAATAAAGGCACGGTTTTCGCGCTGGTCGAGGAAGTAACCCGTTTTTTGCCCCGACCAGAGGTCAACCTCGAAGCGCAGACCATTCTCCTTGACCTCCACATGAGGGGAGAAAGAATCCCCAAGAAAACTAACGCCCAGGTCTAACCCTTCCAGCCGACGCACGGACACGTCGTTACGGAGGACTAGGCCCTTGATTCCTAGGGTGTCGCGCAGACAATCGGCGATAATCTCGGTATAGGGCTCAAGCCCTAGCGTTAAGACTTGAAGCACCGCATATTGACCATAGATGTCGACTACCAACCCCGGCAAATAATCTGCCTCGCTGTGCACCAGACGGTAGGCGGTAGTGTCTTTATCCACCACTTTCCGGCGCAGGGAAAGCGCTTCGCCGATGCGCCTCTGAAAAAATTGGGGGTTTATCTCTTCGTCCTGCCTAGTCAAAAGGCGCACCACAATTTGACTGTCGGGGTTGTAGTACCCGATGCCCACAAAAGCACCCGCGTGGTTCTGCACTCTTACCAGTCCCCCGGCAAGGGGGGTACCGGCCACGCGCCCGATATCGCTTTGAAAAATCCAAGGGTGGCCCGCCATAATCCGCGGACGGCGCTCTTTCTGCAAGTAGACTGTCGGATACATAGCATGCCCCTTATTCTAATTATTCTTCTTCCTTCTTGGCGGCAGCGGCGATGATTGGGTCGGCCACGTTGCTTGGCACCTCTTCGTAGTGGGAATGTTGTGTGGTGAAGGACGCCCTGCCCTGGGTCATGGAACGCAGGTCCGTGGCATACTTGAACAACTCGCCCAATGGTGCCTGCGCCTTAACTAACTGCATGCCATCCTGGGGCTCCATGCCGAGAATGCGGCCCCGCTTTTTATTTAAGTCACCAATAATGGTGCCCATGTCGGTATCAGGAACCTTTACCTCAAGGTTGACGATAGGCTCAAGGAGAATGGGCCGGCAGGCGGCAAAAGCCTTCTTAAAGGCAAGCGCACCGGCAATCTTAAAGGCCATCTCCGAAGAGTCGACCGGATGACTTGACCCATCCACCAGCGTCACGCGCACATCGACGACCCGATAACCTGCAATGACGCCCTCATCCAGTGTCTCTCTAATGCCCTTCTCGACGGCTGGGATATACTGGCGAGGCACAGCACCGCCAAAGACCTTGTCCACAAATTCAAAGCCCAATCCCGCTTCCGTTGGTTCCATTTCAATCCACACATGGCCGAACTGCCCCTTGCCGCCGGATTGCTTCTTGTGCTTGCCCTCCATGCGCACCGAGCTGCGAATGGTCTCGCGGTAAGGCACTTTAGGTAGCGAGATGACCACCTCGACGCCAAATTTCTTGGCAATGCGGCTGACGATTACTTCAAGATGCAGCTCACCCATGCCCGAGATGATGGTCTGCCGGGTTTCGGTTTCGCGCCGCACCATAAAGGTAAGGTCTTCTTCTTGCAGCCTGCTAAAGGAACTGCCTATCTTTTCTTCATCGCCCTTGGATTTTGGTTCGACCGCCATAGAAATGGTGGGCCGAGGAAAGGCCACTCCTTGGTAACGAATGGGGTGTTCTTTATCGGCGAGGGTATCGCCGGTGGCGGTGGCCTGTAGTTTAGCCACGGCACCGATATCCCCGGCTATGAGTTCGGTGACGGCTTCCTGCGTCTTGCCCCGCACGACAAAGAGCTGCCCGATGCGCTCGGCGTTTTCCTTAGTGCTATTAAAGACCGATGAATCTGATTTTATGGCCCCCGAGTAGACCCTAAAGAGCGAAAGCTTGCCCACATAGGGGTCAGCCATGGTCTTAAAGACCAAGGCGGAGAAAGGAGCGGTAACGGCGGAAAGGCGCTGTTCCTCGCTCTTTGATTTTGGGTTCACGCCACTTTGCGGGGCAAAATCCTTCGGGGAAGGGAAGTACCGGATGATGGCATCAAGGGCCGACTTCATGCCGATATTTTTCAGCGACGAGCCGCATAAAATAGGCGTCAGCTTGCCGGCGAGAATGCCCGCCTTAGCGCCGCGCATGACTTCTTCAAGAGTAAGCTCTTGTCCCTCAAGGTACTTCTCTAACAACTCGTCGTCCGTCTCCGCAATAGCCTCAAGCAGTACCGCGCGGTACTCCGCCGCCTGGGCCATGAGCTCCGCCGGAATGGGCTTTTCTTCTAGTTTGCGCCCGCCATCAGTGTAGTAAAACGCCTTTTCCATGAGCAGGTCCACAATGCCGACCAGCTTCGCCTCAGACCCAATGGGCATCTGAATGGGAGCGGCGCTACTGCCAAAGACCTCTTTTATCTGCCCGACTACCCGCGCAAAGTTGGCATTCTCGCGGTCCATCTTGTTTATAAAGAAGGCGCGCGGCAGATTGCCCTCGCTGGCATAGGCCCAGACCTTTTCGGTACCAACCTCGACCCCCGACACCGCGCAGGCAAAGATCAGCGCAGCATCCGCCGCCCGCAAGGCACCTTTAACCTCGCCCACAAAATCGAAGTAGCCCGGCGTGTCGATAAAATTGACCTTATGCCCCTGCGCCACGCAAGGGCCCAGAGATGTCGAGATAGAGATAGCCCGCTTTACTTCCTCCGGATCATGGTCAGAGACCGTGGTCCCCTCGTCCACCTTGCCCATGCGGTCGATGTGCCCGCAACCATACAAGGCCGCTTCGAGAAAGCTGGTCTTACCTGCCCCGCCATGTCCGGCGAGACAGATATTGCGGAGCTGTTCGGTGGTAAACTGCTTCAAACAAAATCTCCTCCTTCAAAAAACACCTGCCGTTTTTACAAGCTACAAGTTCGTCAGGGGAAGGAACTAATCCTGCCTATTAAGCGGCAAGATTAAGATAATGTTAAGAGCGACTGTAATTAGGCGCTTCCTTGGTGATATTAACGTCGTGCGGGTGGCTTTCCCTGAGCCCTGCGGCCGTTATCTTCATGAATTCAGTCGCTCTTTGTAGCTCTAGAATGGACTGGCAACCGCAATATCCCATACCGGACTTCAAGCCCCCGACAATTTGGTAGATGGTCTCCGCCAAGGGGCCGCGGTAGGGCACGCGCCCTTCGATGCCCTCGGGCACGGACTTGCTCTGTTGCTCTTGGAAGTAACGGTCCTTAGAGCCTCGCTCCATGGAAGCTAGGCTACCCATCCCACGATAGACTTTGTAGGTGCGCCCCTGGTAGACCTCGGTCTCGCCCGGGCTTTCCTCAGTTCCGGCTAATAGGTTGCCCAGCATAACGGTGGCCGCACCGGCCGCCAAAGCCTTGACCACATCGCCCGAATACTTAATGCCGCCGTCGGCAATGACGGGCACACCGTAGGGAGCCGCCGCCTGGGCACAGTCCATAATGGCGGTAATTTGCGGCACCCCCACACCGGCAACCACCCGCGTAGTGCAGATGGAACCCGGGCCGATGCCCACCTTGAGGGCGTCCGCCCCCGCAGCAATCAAGTCGCACACCGCCTCGGCGGTAGCTATGTTGCCGGCCACCAAGGCCACTTTCGGCCAGGCCGCCTTTATCTCGCGCACTTGGTGGAGCACCCCGCTCGAATGCCCATGCGCAGTATCGACAACTAAAACATCCACGCCCGATGCCACCAAAGCCGCGGCGCGCTCCATGTTACCCGGTCCTACCCCTATCGCCGCCGCCACGCGCAACCTACCTAAAGCATCCTTGGTGGAGTGAGGGTACATGCGAGTTTTTTCGATATCCTTGATGGTTATCAGGCCCACCAGCTGAAAATTATTGTCTACCAAGGGCAATTTTTCGATTTTGTGCTTCCAGAGAATTGCCTTGGCCTCGTCTAGAGTGGTGCCCCTAGAGGCCGTCACTAAGTTTTCCTTCGTCATCGCCGTATCTATTTTCGCATCAAGGTCCACTTCAAAACGAATATCGCGGTTAGTGATGATGCCGACTAATTTCCCCTGCACCGTAATCGGCACCCCCGAGATATGGTAGCGCTCCATGAGGCGCAGTGCATCGCGAATCAGGTGATCCGGCGACAAGAAAATAGGGTCGGTGATTACGCCATGCTCAGAGCGCTTAACCCTGTCCACTTCCGACGCCTGCTCTTCCACACTCATATTCTTGTGGATTACACCCAGACCCCCTTCACGGGCCATGGCGATAGCCATGCGGGCCTCCGTCACCGTATCCATCCCCGCACTCAAAATGGGGATATTCAGCCTGATGTCCTTAGTCAGCCATGTCGCGGTTTCCGCATCCCGAGGCAGAACCTCAGACTTGCGGGGAACCAGCAAGACATCATCAAAAGTGTAGCCCTCTCTCATGCCCCTACCCCCTTCACCTAGTATGTCTATTAACTCATTATCCTAACATAGGCCATGAGTTTAGACCACTTATTTCACCCTCCAAGTAAGATTATAAACACCTTCCCCATGGTGTTTTTGGGTGACACATGGACAACGCACCAACAGTGCGTTGCTACGAAATTCCCCCTCGCACCGTCCCCTATCTTTACGTCCCGGGTAGCGGCGTGACATGGCACGCCGACCCCCCGTAGCGGCCGGGGTATTACACCGCCAGACAAGGTCACCAACACCTTCCCCATGGTGTTTTTGGGTGACACATGGACAACGCACCAACAGTGCGTTGCTACGAAATTCCCCCTCGCACCGTCCCCTATCTTTGCGTCCCGGGTAGCGGCGTGACATGGCACGCCGACCCCCGTAGCGGCTGTGTACCACACCGCCAGACAAGGTAACCAACACCTTCCCCATGGTGTTTTTGGGTGACACATGGACAACGCACCGTCCCCAATCTTTGCGTCCCGGGTAGCGGCGTGACATGGCACGCCGACCCCCGTAGCGGCTGTGTACCACACCGCCGAACCACCGGAATAAAAAAATGCTCTGCGCGCTAAAAAGCGTCAGAGCACTGCTTGCTTGTCGATGTAGCCCTTGCTTTTTTAGCCCATTTTCCCAGTCAGGTAAGCCTCAGTTCTCTCGTCGCGAGTGCGCACGAACATCTCGGCGGTGCGACCTACTTCCACCACTTCACCATTTAGGACAAAGGCTGTCTGCTGAGAGATGCGGGCCGCCTGTTGCATATTATGGGTGACAATGATGACCGTGTACTCCTTGTGCAGCTCTCGAATCAGCTCTTCGATGCGCATGGTGCTCACCGGGTCAAGCGAGGCACAGGGCTCATCCATCAAGAACACCCTAGGCTCCACGGCCAAGGTGCGGGCGAGGCACAGGCGCTGCTGTTGACCGATGGAGAGCATGGTGCCGGGGCGATCTAGGCGATCTTTGACTTCTTCCCAAAGCGCTACTTTCTTCAAACAGCTTTCCACCCGTTCGGCCACCTCGCGGCCCTGCGCTAGGCCATGCAAACGAATGCCAGCCGCCACATTCTCAAAAATCGACAAATGGGGGAAGGGATTGGGCTTTTGAAAGATCATCCCCACCCGCCGCCGTAGCTCCACTTGGTCAATATGCGGGTCGAGCACATTTTCTGTGCCCACGGTTATTTTACCGGTAATACTAGCCCCGGAGTATAGACGGTAGAGGCGATTGATGCAGCGGAGCAAGGTGGTCTTGCCGCAGCCTGAGGGACCGATTAACGCCGTCACTTCTCTGGCCTGCGCTGACAGGGAAACATCCTTGAGCACCTGTTGCTTGCCAAACCAAAAAGATAAATTTTCGACAGTTACGCTCTCGGCCATGCTACACCTCCCTGTTCCTAGCGGCGACAAATAGCTGTGCGGCCACATTAAGCAAGAGCACCATCACAACCAGCACCAAGGCGGCGCCCCAGGCTTGCTGCTGCCAATCGGCAAAAGGGGTGATGGCGTAGCTATAAATGAGCACCGGCAGAGAGGCCGTGGGCTGCTGCAGGTTCTCCAGCCAAAAACGGCTGGTTAGCGCGGTAAGCAAAATTGGTGCGGTTTGACCCGCGGCCAAAGCAATAGCCAACATTATGCCGACCGTGATGCCCTTGGTCGCCGCCGGCAAGACAAGGCGCAGCACCGTCTGCCTGTGGGTGGCCCCAAGCGCCAGCGAGGCCTCTCGCCAGGTGGAGGGCACCAGGCGGAGCATCTCCTCGGCCGAGAGAGTAATCACCGGCACCATCATTACCGCCAAAGCGAGGCCCCCCGCCAAAGCCGAGTAACTACCCGTGCGGAGCACCATCAAGGTGAAGACAAATAGGCCGACAATTAGGGAGGGTACGCCGGTTAAAACCCGAGCGGCAAAGCGCGTGGCTATGGCCAGCCTACTTTCGCGGTGTTGGTCAAGATAAATTGCGGCGGCAATGCCCTGGGGCACGGCCAAAAGGGTGCCTATCCCCACCATAATGGCAGACCCGACGAGCGCGTTGCCGATGCCGCCTCCGGGAACACCTACCGGAGTAGGTAGATTCGTGAGAAAGGAGAGATTTATGACCCCCGCCCCACGGCGCACAATGTAGTAAAGAATAAGAAAAAGTACCGCCATGGCCGCGAAACCCGAAAGCAGGCAGATTACTTCCCATAAGTAGCTTTTGGCTAGGCGCAATTGCTTACCGTTCATGGCGGATCAATGCACCTCCTGCATTTTGCTTGGTCCGATAGACGAGCCAGACAGCGCCGGCATTGATGACGAGGGTAATCACTAAGAGCACCAGGCCGAGCAAAAACAGCGATGACAGATGCAGGTCAAAGGCCTCCGGAAACTCATTGACAATTTGCGAAGCGGCCGTCTGCGCCGGTGCCAAGAAGCTGGTGGGGATGGCATTGGCATTGCCGATGACCATCGTCACCGCCATGGCCTCGCCAATGGCCCGCCCGAGCGCTAAAAGCAAAGCTCCCAGAATACCGGTCTTACTATTTGGCAGCACAATGCGCGAAATGACTTCCCAGCGCGTTGCGCCCAAAGCATACATGCCCTCGCGCAGTTCACTAGGCACCGCCCGCATTACTTCGCGCGAAATAGCCGTAATAGTCGGCAAGATAACGATGGTCAAAACTACCGACGCCGTCAATACACCGACGCCAATGGAGGGGCCTTGAAACATAGGCAAGAAGCCAAGGTTTCTTTCGAGCCAAGCTCCCAGCACAGTCCGCATTATGGGGGCTAAAACAAATAGCCCCCATAGCCCATAGACAATACTTGGCACGGCCGCCAGCAACTCCACCACAAACGATGCCGGTTTTCTCAGCCAAAGCGGTGCCAGCTCACTCAAGAAAATGGCCGTTCCTACGCCGAGAGGGCCGGCCAGCGCCAGCGCCAAGAGGGAGGTGATGATGGTTCCCAGTATCGCCGGGGCAGCGCCATAAACATCTGCCACCGGATTCCACACAGTTTCGAACAAGAAGGCAAGGCCAAAGGTGTGCAGCGCCGGCCAGGCACCTCTGAAGACGATGAGCAAAATACCGGCGACCAAGAGCAGGAGCAGTGCGGCGGCCGAGGCGGTCAGGTAGGGGAAGAACCCTTCCCCTACCTTATCTCCAGATGGGCAGGCCATGAAAGGTCAGTGTCCGCAATTGCTCGCGCACGCGGTCGATGAGTTCTTGCGCCAGGGGAGCGTAGTGTAGTTCTTCGGCAAAAGGCTCAAGGTTGCGCTCCACCACCGCCCAACGAAGGAAGTCTACCATCGCGTTGGCCTTGGCCAAGTCGGTTTGGTCGCGGTAGACGATTATCCAAGTCAGCCCCACAATCGGGTAGGCGTTAGCACCGGGGGAGTTAACCAAGGAGGCCCGCATATCGGCAGGTATTTCCCTAGCCAGACCGGCAGCTGCGGCGGTCGTGGCCGCCACGGAGGGGGCGACAAAATTACCGGCGCGGTTGCGCAAAACAACGGTGTCCAGCTTGTTGATGATGGCATGCGAGAGCTCCACATAGCCTATCGCACCTGGGATTTGCCCGACCTGAGCCGAAACACCTTCGTTACCGCGCGCCCCGACATTACCGGGGGAGGGCCAAGCTACTGCGGTGCCTCGCGAAGGCCCGGTTCTCCAAGGCTCGCTCACTGCCGAAAGGTAGTCGGTGAAGATAAATGTCGTTCCGCTGGCGTCCGAGCGGCGCACTACGGTGATGCGCTGGTTGGGCAACGTTACACCGGCATTTAGCTGCACAATCCTAGGGTCATTCCAGTGCGTGAGGCGGCCGAGGAAAATGTCGGCCAAGACATCTGCAGTTAGCCTCAGACCGGTGCGGACTCCTTCGACATTGTAGATGACCGCGACGGCACCCATGACGGTGGGGATATGTAGCACCTGGTTTGGCAACACCTGGGCCATCTGTTCATCGGTCAGTGGGGCATCGGTGCCGGCAAAGTCGAATGTTCTCGCTAAAAGGCCGCGAATGCCGGCGCCGGAGCCTACCGAGGCGTAATCAATCTGGATAGTGGGCGCGGTGATGCGCGCATATTCTGCGGTTAGGCGAGCATAGAGAGGGAAGGGGAAGCTCGCGCCGCCGGTGGTCAGGCGCAGAGTACGGTCGAGGGGCGAACGGCGCTCCGACGCTGCGGTGCTGGTTATTTTGACGAGCGCCTTGCTTTCATCCCACTCTACCAGGGCACCCAGTGTTTCGGCCACAAAGCGCAGCGGCACCAAGGTGCGTCCGGCAGTTATCCGCGGAGCCTGGTCGAGGCGTACCGGGCTACCGTTGACGGTGGCGGTAGGGTTGCCGATAGTGAGCACAATAACATTCCCCGCCTTGTGCCCGGTCACAGTCCTAGTGTTTTCATCCCACGTTACCAAGGCACCTAGCGTTTCAAAAACGACGCGCATGGGCACCAGCGTGCGACCGCCGACGATAATTGGCGGGACTTCACTTGCTATAAGACGGCCGTCAAACTCCATCGTGATAGGGCGCGTCGTAGCCATGGTGGCGGTGGGTAGCAGGGAAACTAGGAGAGAAACACAGAATAGAATAGCCAGGGCTTTTACCTGCAGGCTTTTTTTCATAAACACTCTTTATACCTCCCCAAAATTGTGTGTGAAAAACTTTGTCACAACCCACTTTAGCAGAGGAGTGTTAAAGTAATGTGCGAGCCATACTAAGGCAACGTAAAAAAGCGACCCACGAAACCTCGTATGCCCCCGACACTACTTTATGCACAGCCAACGGCAGACCAGCCCAGTTTTTGGACAACGCACCATTGGTGCGTTGCTACGAAACCCATGCTCGCGTCGTGACATGGCACGCCGACCCCCCGTAGCGGCGGTGTACCCGCCGAACCACCGGAATGCACCACGCCTAAGCGACGCCTTTGGACAACGCACCAGTGGTGCGTTGCTACGAAACCCCTGCTCGCGTCGTGACATGGCACGCCTATTTTGGACAACGCACCATTGGTGCGTTGCTACGGTAACCCTCTTAAAGCAAGCAACCCCAGAGCTTTTGCTCTGGGGTTGCTTTAAGATTATTCCGGCGGCGTCCTACTCTCCCGGGGACTTGCGTCCCAAGTACCATCAGCGCTGGAGGGCTTAACTGCCGTGTTCGGGATGGGAACGGGTGTGACCCCTCCGCTATAGCCACCGGAAATATATGAGGTGCACCCTCAAAACTAAACAGTGGAGTCATCGGAATGCTGTTTTGCATAATCAAGCCCTCGACCTATTAGTACCGGTCAGCTGAAAGTATTACTACTCTTACACTCCCGGCCTATCAACCAGGTGGTCTACCTGGGGTCTTACTGAACTAAGTTCATGGGAAATCTCATCTTGAGGTGGGTTTCACGCTTAGATGCTTTCAGCGTTTATCCCTTCCAGACTTCGCTACTCAGCCTTGCACCTGGCGGTACAACTGATACACCAGAGGTCTGTTCATCCCGGTCCTCTCGTACTAGGGACAAAACCCCGCAAATTTCCTGCGCCCACGACGGATAGGGACCGAACTGTCTCACGACGTTCTGAACCCAGCTCACGTACCACTTTAATGGGCGAACAGCCCAACCCTTGGGACCTACTTCAGCCCCAGGATGTGATGAGCCGACATCGAGGTGCCAAACCTCCCCGTCGATATGGACTCTTGGGGGAGATAAGCCTGTTATCCCCGGGGTAGCTTTTATCCGTTAAGCGATGGCCCTTCCACTCGGTGCCACCGGATCACTAAGCCCGACTTTCGTCCCTGCTCGAGATGTGTCTCTCGCAGTCAAGCTTCCTTCTGCCTTTACGCTCTACGCGCGATTCCCAACCGCGCTGAGGAAACCTTTGGGCGCCTCCGTTACTCTTTAGGAGGCGACCGCCCCAGTCAAACTGCCCACCTGACACTGTCCCCAAACCGGTTCTACGGCTCAAGGTTAGAACTCCAATACTCAAAGGGTGGTATCCCAACGTTGACTCCACCGAATCTAACGACCCGGCTTCCCAGTCTCCCACCTATCCTGTACATCAAGTACCAAAATCCAATATCAGGCTGCAGTGAAGCTCCACGGGGTCTTTCTGTCCAATCGCGGGTAACCTGCGTCTTCACAGGTATCACAATTTCACCGGGCTCGTCGTCGAGACAGCGCTCAAGTCGTTACGCCATTCGTGCGGGTCGGAACTTACCCGACAAGGAATTTCGCTACCTTAGGACCGTTATAGTTACGGCCGCCGTTCACTGGGGCTTCGGTTCAAAGCTTCGCTTGCGCTAACCTCTTCCCTTAACCTTCCAGCACCGGGCAGGCGTCAGCCCCTATACTTCGTCTTTCGACTTCGCAGAGACCTGTGTTTTTGGTAAACAGTCGCTTGAGCCACTTTACTGCGGCCTCGCTTACGCGAGGCGCCCCTTCTCCCGAAGTTACGGGGCAATTTTGCCGAGTTCCTTAACGACGATTATCCCGCGCGCCTTAGGATTCTCTCCTCACCCACCTGTGTCGGTTTACGGTACGGGCACCTGACCCTCACTAGAGGCTTTTCTTGGCAGCTTAGGTTCAACAACTTCGCTACTTAATTTCGCTCCCCATCACGTCTCAAGATTATGACAAGCGGATTTCCCTACCTGTCTCCCTACTCGCTTGGGCGTACTCAACCAACGGTACGCTTTGTCTACCTGTCTGCGTCACCCCATCGCTCAAACGGGCTTTGGTGGTACTGGAATTTCAACCAGTTGTCCATCGCCTACGGCCGTAGCCCTCGGCTTAGGTCCCGACTTACCCTGAGCGGACGATCCTTCCTCAGGAACCCTTGGGTTTACGGCGGTCAAGATTCTCACTTGACTTTTCGCTACTCATACCGGCATTCTCACTTCCGTACTCTCCAGCACTCCTCACGGTATACCTTCAACGTGTACGGAACGCTCCCCTACCTCTGAGAGGTGAGATGTGAGAAATTAGATGTGAGAACTTACTTCCACCCCA
>Ga0208735_100483_pt1 | contig 16519 bp, 15 predicted proteins | sample Subbio12Aug_8Aab_FD_184829 | JGI IMG/M metagenome (GOLD analysis project Ga0208735, IMG submission 184829) | Serpentinite rock and fluid subsurface biosphere microbial communities from McLaughlin Reserve, California, USA - CR12Aug_8Aab (SPAdes) | ecosystem: Environmental > Terrestrial > Deep... | reverse complement strand
AGTTGCGCCTGCGCCTCGGCGGCGGCGGCGGCCTCCGCGTCGGCCTGGGCTGTCGCATCGGCCTCGGCCTGGGCGGCGGTCGCGGCGGCAGCAGCCTCTTCTGCGGCCAGCGCAGCGGCAGCCTCGGCTTCGACTGCGGCGGCTGCGGCGGCGTCGGCTTCCATCTGCGCGATGATCGCGTCGATGTCACAGGCCGCGTCGGCGGTCGGGACGCAAAGCACTGCGCCATCGTTGCCGGTGACCGAGCCATCCTCGTTCAGCACCTGGGCAAAGCCAGGCATGGTGCCCAGGGGGCTGATCACCACCGAAAGGGCCGTGGTGGATACCAGAAGTCTTCTCATGAATCAGTCCTCATTCTGATGGGCACAGGAATAACGGACATGAACGCATCCGGTTCCCCGCAGCCCTGATACGCATAACAAAGGGCATGGCTGGCTGATAAGCGATATCACCGACCTGCAAAGCCATAACCTTCGGCGGGGACCCGCCTAGGCGCGGAGCATTGCCAGGAGCCGGTCGCGTTCGCCGTGGTCCGAGGGTTCCGAGATGGCACGGCCAAGGGCTTCCAGCGAGGCGATGGAATGGCCGGCGCGGAAGCTGTCGACATGGGGCAGGATGGCGCGGATGCCCTGGGCGCGGGGCGCGAAACTGGTCCAGCGCAGCAGCGGGTTCAGCCAGATGAGGCGGCGGCAGGACAGGTGCAGCCGTTCGGTTTCGCGGGCAAGCAGCGCGGAGTCGTCACGGTCAAGGCCATCGGTGATCAGCAGCACGACCGCCCCCTGCCCCAGCACGCGCCGCGACCAGTCGCGGTTGAAGACGTGCAGCGACTGGCCGATGCGGGTGCCGCCGGACCAGTCCTGCGCCTCGGCCCCGGCAGCGCGCAGGGCCGCGTCCACGTCGCGGTCGCGCAGGTGGCGGGTGATGTTGGTCAGCCGGGTGCCGAAGGTGAAGGCATGCACCCTGGCCCAGCCCTGGCCCTTGCGGTTGGCGACGGCGTGGACGAAATGCAGGACCATGCGGGAGTAATCCGCCATCGAGCCGGAGATGTCGCACAGCACGACAAGGTTCGGCCAGCGGGTGACGGGGGCCTTGTGGATGAGGCGGGTGATCTCGCCTCCCTGCCGCAGCGCCGCGCGCAAGGTTCGACGGGCGTCGATCCTTGCGGTCAGCGCGGATGGGGCAGTGCGGCGGGTGGTCAACGGCTGCACGGGAAGCGACAGCCTGGCCAGCATCCGCCTGGCCGCGGCGACCTCTTCGCCCGACATCTGTTCGAAGTCCAGCGTCTTGAGCCGTTCTTCCGCCGACATCGTGGCGGTGGCGTCGATCTCGATCCGGTCGCCGGGCGTGTCCTCTTGCGGCACGGGGGGAAGCTGGCCGTCGACCAGCGCCTCGGCGGCGCGCTTTTCGGCGGCCTCGGCGCGGCGGTCTTCCTGCACCCCGTGAACCTGGGGCAGCATCAGCGACATCATGTGGTCGAGGTAGCGCGGGTCGCGCCAGAACAGGCGGAAGACCTGGGCGAAGACGCTGCGTTCTTCCGGGCGCGAGACAAAGATCGCCTGCAGGGTGAAGTAGAAATCCTCGCGCCGGTCGAAGCCGGCGGCGGCCACTGCGTTCACTGCATCAAGCGTGCGGCCGGGGCCGATGGGCAGGCCCGCCTTGCGCAGCGCGCGGGCGAAATGGACGATGTTGTGGGCGAGCTTGCCGTCTTCGGGGATGTCGAGGGGCGCGTGAGTGGCCATCGTCGAAGCGAGGGGTTTCACACCCCTCGCGCTCCCCGTGGGATATTTGCGGACAGAAAATGGGTCATGCGGGGGCCAGTTCGCGCTTGACCTCGTCCAGCAGGCGTCTGGCTTCGGAGCCTTGCAGTTTCTGGATGTCGTCCTGGTATTTCAGGATCGCCCCCAAGGTGTCGGAGATGACCTCTGGCGACAGCGCGATGACGTCGAGGGCTAGAAGGCACTTGGCCCAGTCGATGGTTTCAGCAACGCCGGGGCGCTTGAACAGGTCCTCGCGGCGGAGCTTCTGGACGAAGGCGACGATTTCGCGGGACAGGGTGTTGCGGGCCTCGGGGGCGCGGGCGTTCAGGATCTGCAGTTCGCGGTCGAAGGTCGGGTAGTCGACCCAATGGTACAGGCAGCGGCGCTTCAGGGCGTCATGCACCTCGCGCGTGCGGTTCGAGGTCAGGATGACGATGGGGGGTTCGGGGGCGCGGATGGTGCCAAGCTCGGGGATGGTGACCTGGAAGTCGGAGAGGGCTTCGAGGAGGAAGGCCTCGAACGGCTCATCCGTGCGGTCGATTTCGTCGATCAGCAGCACCGGCGCGCCGCCGGGTTGCGGGCGCATGGCAGCCAGGAGCGGGCGTTCGATCAGGTAGTCATCGGTGAAAAGCTCGGTCTTCAGCTGGTCGCGGTCAGTCGCGCCTTCGGCGGTGCGGATGGCGATCATCTGGGCGGCGAAGTTCCATTCGGCGACGGCAGAGGCCGCGTCGAGGCCTTCGTAGCATTGCAGGCGGATCAGGCGGCGGCCAAGGGCGGTGGCCAGGGTCTTGGCGATTTCGGTCTTGCCGGTGCCGGCCTCGCCTTCCAGAAACAGCGGGCGGCCGAGTTTGAGCGACAGGAAGACGACCGTGGCCAGCGCGCGCGAGGCGACGTAGCCTTGCCCGGAAAGCAGGGTCTCGACGGCGTCGATGCTGTTCGGGATCGCGGTCACGGGGCCTCCGGCTTTGGGCTGAGAGTGGCGGGCGGGGGTGCGGGGGTCAAGGCGGGATCGGTTGCCTCGGCCTGCAACCAAAGTCGTAGGGACCGCAAAGGCGCGCGTTGGGCAGGCGTGTTGGGCCAGACCAGATAGTAGGAGCCGAGCGCCCGGACCGGGGGACCGAAGATGGGAACAAGGCGGCCTTCGTCAAGCTCGCGCTGGATGAGAAAGGTCGGGATCAGGGCCAGTCCCATGCCGTGGATCGCGCCCTGGGTCAGGGTGGCGAACTGGTCGAACATCATGCCGGGGGGGCGCAGACCGGGGTGGCCGTGGTGGGCGAGCCAGCGGCCCCAGTCGCCGGTGCGGCCGTCCAGTTGCAGGATGGGGTGACGCAGGAGGTCGGTGGCCTTCTCCAGCACCGCAAAGCCGGGGGCGGCGACGGCAAGCACCTCTTCGTCCATGAGTTTCAGGCAGTCGACGCCGGGCCAGTCCTGGCGCCCCCCGTCCTGGCGCCCCCCGTCCGGGCGACCCCCGTCCAGTCGACCCCCGTCCAGGCGACCGTAGTGGATGGCGGCGTCGAAGGTGGAGCCTGTGAAGTCGAAGGGCCTGAGCCGGGTGGAAAGGTTGATCGTGATCTCGGGATGGGATTGGGCAAAGCGGGCCAGGCGCGGGGCCAGCCAGTGCATCCCGAAGGCGGGAAGGATCGCGAGGTTGAGGGAGCCTCCGGTCGGGTTGGCGCGCAGGGTCAGCGAGGCGGAGGCGAGGAGGTGAAGCGCCCGGCGGACCTCGGCCACATAGTCGCTGCCGGCGGGTGTCAGGCGCAGGCGCTGGCGTTCACGGATCAGAAGCGGCACGCCAAGCTGCGCCTCAAGCCCTTGCAGGGCCCGGCTGATGGCGCCCTGGGTGAGGCTCAGCTCCTCGGCGGCGGCAGAGGCGGTGCCAAGGCGAGCGACCGCCTCCAGCGCCAGGAGGGCGGGGATCGGCGGCAGGGAGCGGCGCGGCAGCATTATGAGTTTCCCTCATGAACCCGTGCGGGTCTTTCGATAGCCTGCCCGGCGCTTTTCTGCAATGATGCGCCCGAAGATGGAGGTTCCGATGCCCGATACCCTGCACAGCCGACCGAAGCTGAAACCCAAGGACATGCCCGATCTGGGCCGGTTCGACTGGGAGGACCCGTTCCGTCTGGACGACCAGCTGACCGAAGAGGAGCGGATGCTGCGCGATGCGGCGCGGGACTATGCGCAAGCTAGGTTGCAGCCGCGGGTCATTGCCGCCTACCGCGACGAGACCACCGACCCGTCGATCTTCCGCGAGATGGGCGAGATGGGGCTTCTGGGCGTGACGGTGCCCGAGGAATACGGCGGGCTGGGAGCCTCTTACGTCGCCTATGGCCTGGTCGCGCGCGAGGTGGAGCGGGTCGATTCGGGCTATCGCAGCATGATGTCGGTGCAGTCGAGCCTGGTGATGTATCCGATCTACGCCTACGGGACCGAGCAACAGCGGCAGAAATATCTGCCGAAGCTGGCGTCCGGCGCGTGGATCGGCTGTTTCGGGCTGACCGAACCCGACGCGGGGTCGGACCCGGCGGGGATGAAGACGGTCGCGAAGAAGACGGCGTCGGGCTATGTGCTGAACGGCGCGAAGATGTGGATTTCGAACGCGCCCATCGCGGATGTCTTCGTGGTCTGGGCCAAGTCCGAAGCGCATGGCGGCAAGATCAAGGGCTTTGTGCTGGACAAGGGCATGAAGGGCCTGTCGGCGCCGAAGGTCGGCGGCAAGCTGAGCTTGCGGGCCAGCATCACCGGCGAGATCGTGATGCAGGATGTCGAGGTGGGCGAGGACGCCTTGCTCCCGTTCGTCGAGGGGCTGAAGGGCCCGTTCGGCTGCCTGAACCGGGCGCGCTACGGGATCAGCTGGGGCGTCCTCGGCTCGGCCGAATTCTGCCTGCACGCGGCCAGGGCCTACGGGCTGGACCGCAAGCAGTTCGGCAAGCCGATCGCGGGGACGCAGCTGTTCCAGCTGAAGCTGGCCAACATGATGACCGAGATTTCGCTGGGGCTGCAGGCGTCCTTGCGGGTCGGGCGGCTCATGGACGAGGCCAATGCGGCACCGGAGATGATCAGCATCGTCAAGCGCAACAACTGCGGCAAGGCGCTGGAAGCGGCCCGCTGGGCGCGCGACATGCATGGCGGCAACGGGATTTCCGAGGATTTCCAGGTGATGCGCCACATGGTCAACCTGGAGACGGTGAACACCTATGAAGGCACGCATGACATCCACGCGCTGATCCTGGGCCGGGCGATCACCGGGGTGCAGGCCTTCTTCTGATCCCGGACCCGTGCTAGGCCTGTCGGCGTGGCACGGGTGGAGAGGTCGGATGCCTCCGGCGGGGATATTTCCGGACAGAAAATGGGGGCCGCAGTGCGGGTGACCGCAGTCCTTTGCGTGAAGAACGAAGGCGCGTTCCTGCTGGAGTGGCTGGCGCATCACCGGGCCTGCGGGGTCTCGGATTTTCTGGTCTTTTCCAACGATTGCGACGATGGCACCGAGGCGATGCTGGACCGGCTGCAGGCCCAGGGCTGGCTGACCCATGTCCGCAATCCGGGTCCGCATGGCGAGGGGCCGCAATGGGCGGCGCTGAAGCAGGCGGACCGGCATCCGCTGGTCACGGGGGCGGATTGGGTGTTGCCGCTGGACATCGACGAATTCGTCAATGTGCATGTCGGCGACCGGACGATCCCTGCCCTGCTGTCGGCCCTGCCCGAGGCGACGGCGATCACGCTGACCTGGCGGCTTTTCGGCAATGCAGGCGTGGTCGAGTACCGGGACGCCCCGGTGACCGAGACCTTCACCCGCGCCGCGCCCGCCATCCTGCACTGGCCGTGGCGAGCCTTGCTGTTCAAGACCCTGGTCCGGAATGACGGCAGCTATGGCAAGCTTGGCGTGCATCGTCCGCGTGCGCCGCTGGCCGGAAGGCTGGCCGCGCAGCGGTGGTTCGATGGCTCGGGCCGGGTGCTGCCGGCGGCGTTTCACCGAGGGCGGATCTTCTCGGATGTCGGGCGGGAGCACCACGCGCTGGTGCAGCTGAACCACTATCCGTTGGGGGCGGTGGAAAGCTTCCTGCTGAAGCGGGACCGCGGTCGGGCGGTCCATGCCGCCAGCGGGCTGGATGCCGGCTACTGGGTCGAGCGCAACTTCGCCGCCGAGGAGGACCGGTCGATCCTGGGCCTGCAAAGCCGCGCCCTGCGCGAGACGCTGCAAGCCGACGCGGTGCTGGGACCGCTGCACCGGGACGCGGTCGCGTGGCGGCACCAGCGGTTTCGCGCGCTGATGCAAGAGGATGCCTGGCGCAGCTTTTACGGCCAGATCCTGATGGCCGGACCGACGCGGGTCCTTGACCGCCAGGCCGCCGAAGCGATCTGGAAGCCGCATCTCGACCGGGGATGACCCTCGCGCGGGAAATCTGGCGATGATGCAGCCCAAGGGTGTCAAACCCGGCAATCGTTGCCATCCGATGCGCGCTATGGCTGTGGTCTTGGCAAATGTTTCCACCGCCGGGCCTTGTCGTGGCCGCATTCTGTCGCCAGACTCTGACACTACAAACCCCTGACCCCATGCAGCACACCGACAGTTTCCCGATGCCCACCGACGTCCAGCCTCCCGACTGGCAGCGCCCCATGCTGGAGATCGCCGAGGGCGATGGCGACTTCCTGCCGCTCGGGGACAGGCATTATGCCTTCTTCGCCGAGGAACGGCCGCAGCTGCTGGTGACTTTCGAGGATGCGGCATCCCTGCGCGACCGCGAGGATCATCTGCCCGAGCATTTCGCCCTGGCGCAGAACCGCGGCTGGTCGATGCTGACCATCCTGGCCGAGGGCGAGACCTGGTGGCGCGACCCGGCGGTGTTTCGCTATTTCGACCGGCTGGCCGACGACGGGTTCCTGGAAGATTTCGACCGCGTGGTCTTTTACGGCGCGGGCGCGGCGGGCTATGCGGCGGCGGCCTATTCGATCACCGCGCCCCAGGCCGAGCTGGTGCTGATCGCCCCGCGCGCGACGCTGGACCCGGCGCTGGCGGGCTGGGACGAGCGCCACCGGATCGCGCGGCGGATCAACTTCCGCGGCCGCTACGGCTATGCGCCGGACATGACGGAAAGCGCGGCAAAGGTCTGGCTGATCCATGATCCGCTGCACCAGCCCGATGCGATGCATGCGGCCCTGTTCCAGCGGCCCTGGGTCCACCCGCTGCATGCGCGCTATACCGGCGAAGGGACCGAGGACACCCTGCGCGAGATGAAGGTGCTGGACCGGATCCTGGAAGCGACGATGGAAGGCAAGATGTCGGCCGAGCGGTTCTCGTGGCTCTGGCGCGGGCGGCGGTCGAACAGCAGCTACCTGCGCGCGGTGCTGGCAGCGGCGCGGCTGTCGGGGCATCCCCGGCGCGAGATCAAGATCTGCCGGTCGGTCACCGCGCGGCTGAACGCCCCGCGCTTTGCCCGGCGGCTGGAAGAGCTGACCGGAGAGGCGGTCTAGCTAGCCCGCGTAAGCCTCGACCATGCGGGTGAGGTGGCCTGTGCGCTCCAAGGTCAGCAGGCGCATGCAGCCGTAGACCAGAAGCGGCTCGGCGCTGCCGCCCCTCATGGCATGACCTTCGGCCGCGCAGGCCTTGTCGCGGAAGGTGATCCAGGCGCGCTGGGCCTGGCGCAGGGCCTTGGCGCCGCCCTGCTCATCGCTGGGCAGGGCGGCGTCCCACTCTTCAAGCAGGGCCATTGCGTCCTGATAGGCGGCGTTCAGGGCGGCATCGGCGGCTTCCCAGTCGGCATGGGCGCAGGCATTCAGGTCGACCTGGGCCATCGCAACGGCGCAATCGACATCCTGCGCGGTGGCGGGCAAGGCAAGGCAGGCAAGCACGACCAGCGGACGGATCATCGGGGACTCCTTGGTTGCGCGGCGCTTCGCGGCGATCCTGTATCGCAATCCTTGCGCAGGAGCGTGCGCGATGCCACTGGAAACGGGGTCGGGTTTGCGTTACCTGCCGGGGCATGCTTCAGATCACGCTTCGCCGCCCCGACGACTGGCACCTGCATCTGCGCGACGGCGCCATGCTGAAGGCCGTGCTGCCCGAAACCGCCCGCCATTTCGCGCGCGCGATCATCATGCCGAACCTGGTGCCGCCGGTGGTGACACTGGACGACGCGATCGCATACCGCGACCGCATCCGGGCCGCCCTGCCCCGGGACATGACGTTCGAACCCCTGATGACGCTGTATCTGACCGAGGGCACCGACCCGGCCGACGTGGAACGCGCGGCGGCCTCGGGGCTGGTCAAGGCAGTGAAGCTGTACCCGGCCGGGGCCACGACGAACTCGCACTCCGGGGTCCGCGACCTGACCAGGGTCATGCCGGTGCTGGAGGTGATGGCGCGAATCGGGCTGCCCTTGTGCACCCACGGCGAAGTGACGGACAGCCACGTGGACATCTTCGACCGCGAGGCGGTGTTCATCGACACGGTCCTTGATCCGCTGCGCCGCCGTCTGCCAGAGCTGCGCATCGTGATGGAGCATATCACGACCGAAGAAGGCGTGGCCTATGCGGCCGAGGGCGACGAGACCCTGGCGGCGACGATCACCACCCATCACCTGATCATCAACCGCAATCACATCCTGGCCGGCGGGATCAGGCCGCACTACTACTGCCTGCCGGTGGCCAAGCGCGAAAAGCACCGACTGGCGCTGCGGGGTGCCGCGACCTCGGGCTCGCCCCGCTATTTCCTGGGCACCGACAGCGCCCCGCATGTGGATGCGCTGAAGGAACATGCCTGCGGCTGCGCGGGCTGTTTCACCGCAACCAACACGATGTCCCTTCTGGCACATGTCTTCGAGGAAGAAGGCGCGCTGGACCGGCTGGAGGGCTTCACCTCGCTGCATGGTCCCGCCTTCTACCGCTTGCCGGTGAACCAGGGCACCATCACTCTGGAAAAGCGGGCCGAGGTCTGCACCTGGCCCGAAAAGATCGCCGCCGCACCCGGACCCGTCACCGTATTCGACCCCGGCTTCCCCGTGCACTGGCACGTTCTGCCCTGACCCCGCCTCCTCGTCGGACTGCGTCCCTCGTCGGCTGACCCGCGAGGAGAAGCCGCAGGCGCACGACGAGCCCGCCCGAAAGGACCCTGCGCATGATCCCCTCGACCTTCCCGCCCAAGGACGAAATCGCCCGGCTGACCGCCCGTGCGCTGCTGGAAATCAGGGCGGTGCATTTCAACGCCGGAACGCCCTTCACGCTGGCCTCGGGCCTGCCCAGCCCGACCTACATCGACTGCCGCAAGCTGATCAGCTACCCGCGAATCCGGTCCACGCTGATGGATTTCCTGTCGGTCACCGTGATGCGCGAGGCGGGTTTCGAGGCCTTCGACAACATTGCCGGCGGCGAGACGGCGGGCATACCCTTCGCTGCGCTGGTGGCGGAACGTCTTGCCCTGCCAATGACCTACGTGCGGAAAAAGCCCAAGGGCTACGGTCGCAACGCCCGGATCGAGGGTGCCATGACCGAAGGCCAGCGCGTCCTGCTGGTCGAGGATCTGACCACGGACGGCGGCTCGAAACTGTCCTTCGTCGATGCGATCCGCGAGACGGGGGCCACCTGCGGCCACACGGCGGTCATCTTCTCCTACGGCATCTTCCCCGACACCGAGGCGAAGCTGGGCGCGCATGGCGTGCGGCTGCATCACCTGTGCACCTGGTGGGACGTGCTGGCCGAGGCGCGGGCGCAAGGCTCCTTCGATGCGGCCACCCTGGCCGAGGTGGAAAGCTTCCTGACTGCCCCCCGCGCCTGGCAGGACGCCCGCAAGGCCTGATTCCCGCTCCACCCGCTTCGCTGTGCCCGCGCGGCAGGCCCACTAGGGCCTGCCCATGCTCCAAGGATTAGCGAGGCGCTTCATCAACCGGGCAAGATGTGGTAGGCTCATTCTTGTGGATAAGCGGCTTATGCACAGCTTTCCCCCAACCCAATCCACCGCCGGACATGCTAGTCGGTGGGCAGCAAAAAGCAGAAAAGACGGCAGGGGGCAGACATGACCGAAATCACCGCACTCAGGGCGATGGCGCAGGGGGCGTTGGCGCAGGGGGCGATGGCACCGGGCCCGATGGTTCCGGGTGGAGGCCAGTCCGCCTCCGAATCGGAAGTGCTGCCGCACAACATCGAAGCCGAGCAGCAGCTGCTGGGCGCGATCCTGACCAACAACGAGATCTTCGACCGCATCTCGTCGCTGGTGAAGGCCGAGCATTTCTTCGATCCGGTCCACCAGCGCATCTTCGAGGTCGCGGCGGCGCGCATCCTGAAGAACGCGCTTGCATCGCCCGTGACCCTGAAGGCGTTCCTGGAGGATGACCAGGGCCTGAAGGAACTCGGCGGGCCGTCCTACCTGGTGCGACTGGCGGGGGCCGCGATCTCGGCCTATGCGGCTCGGGACTATGCGCAGATGGTCTATGACCTGGCGGTGCGGCGCGAACTGATCCAGCTGGGCCGGGACATCGCGGCGCAGGCGGCCAAGGTCGAGGTGGCCTCGGAACCCAAGGACCAGATCATCGAGGCCGAGCAGCGGCTTTACAAGCTGGGCGAACAGGGCGTCGCCGAACGCGGATTTCAAAGCTTTCTCAAGGCCGTAACCGACGCGGTGAATGTGGCGAACGCCGCCTATCAGCGCGACGGCGGGCTGGCGGGCATTTCCACCGGCCTGATCGACATGGACAAGAAGCTGGGCGGGCTGCACCCTTCCGACCTCTTGATCCTTGCCGGGCGCCCGTCGATGGGCAAGACCTCGCTGGCCACCAACATCGCCTTCAACATCGCCAAGGCGCACAAGCGGGGCCGGTTGCCGGATGGCGGCGAAGGCTCGGTCGAGGGCGGCGTCGTGGGGTTCTTCAGCCTCGAAATGAGCGCCGAGCAGCTGGCGGCGCGTATCCTGTCCGAGGCGGCCGAAGTTCCGTCCGAACAGATCCGCCGCGGCGACATGACCGAACAGGAGTTCCGCCGTTTCGTCGAGGCCGCGAAGTCGCTGGAGGCCTGTCCGCTCTACATCGACGACACCCCTGCCCTGCCGATCAGCCAGGTCGCGGCGCGGGCGCGGCGGTTGAAACGGACGCATGGCCTGGATGTGCTGATCATCGACTACCTGCAGCTGCTGAAGGGCACATCCAGGGAAAACCGGGTCCAGGAAGTCAGCGAGATCACCCAGGGCCTGAAGGCCATCGCCAAGGAGCTGAACATCCCGGTCATCGCGCTGTCGCAGCTGTCCCGCGCCGTCGAAAGCCGCGAGGACAAGCGGCCGCAGCTTTCCGACCTGCGGGAATCGGGGTCGATCGAGCAGGACGCCGACGTGGTGATGTTCGTGTACCGCGACGAATACTACAAGGAACGGGAAAAGCCCGGCGATCACGAGCTGGAAAAGATGGCCCAATGGCAGTCGATCATGGAATCGGTGCATGGCAAGGCCGAAGTCATCATCGGCAAGCAGCGCCACGGCCCGATCGGCACGGTGGAACTGTCGTTCGAGGGTCGTTTCACCCGCTTTGGCAACCTGGCAAAGCCCTGGCAGGGTCAGGGCGGGCCGGATGTCGGGTTCTAGGGGCTGCTAGCCCTTGGCCCGGATCGGGTCGGCCAGCAGTCTGAGGCCGTTCAGCACGACCAGCAGCGTCCCGCCCTCGTGGCCCAGGACAGCCAGCGGCAGTGGCAGCTCGAAGAACAGGCTGCCCACGATCAGCACGGCCATCGCGCCCAGGGAAAGCGTCAGGTTCTGCCGGATCACCCGCATCGTGCGGCGGGCCAGGCGGCGGGCATCGGCAAGCTTGCGCAGGTCGTCGGCCATCAGCGCCACGTCGGCGGCTTGCAGCGCGACCTCGCTGCCCGCCACCCCCATCGCCACGCCGACATCGGCCCGCGCCAGGGCCGCGGCGTCGTTCACCCCGTCGCCGATGAAGGCGACCTTGCCGCGCCTGGCTGCCGCAGCGACCAGCGTGACCTTGTCGCCCGGCAGAAGGCCCGCGTGAATCTCGTCCGGGGCCAGGCCCAGCCGTGCCCCGATCCGCGCCGCAACCGGGGCGCGGTCGCCGGTCAGCATCAGGATCCTGGTCCTGCCCCCGGCTTTCAGGGCCGTCAGCGCCTCGGCCGCCGTGGCGCGGGGCGCGTCGGCCACGGTCACGGCGCCAAGGACCCGCGACCCGCGGCCGACCAGGATCAGCGTCTCGGCCCCGTCGGCCAGCCAGGCGACCTCGGGCGGCAGGCTGGCCCCCATCCGCGCCAGCATCCGCGCGTTGCCGGCCCAGACCGGCCCCTCGGCATCGGCTCCGCTGATCCCCTCGCTGGGGTGGGAGCGGACATCCCGCACCGGGGTCGGGGTCAGCCCGCGCCCGGCCACTTCGCGGCGGATGGCGGCGGCGATCGGGTGTTCGGACTGGGCCTCAAGCCCGGCGGTCAGGGCCAGGAAGGCAGCCTCATCCCCCGCCAGCGCCACGACATTGGTCACCGCAGCCAGGCCCGTGGTCAGCGTCCCGGTCTTGTCGAAGGCAAAGGTCCGGACCTCGGCCAACCCTTCCAGCGCCGCGCCGCCCTTGAACAGCACCCCGCCCCGCGCCGCCGCCGACAGCGCCGACAGGATCGCGGCCGGCACCGAGATGACCACGGCACAGGGCGACGCCGCCACCAGCAGCGTGGCCGAGCGATAGAGCGCCTCGCCCGCCTCATGGCCCAGGGCACGAAAGCCGAACCAGGACAGGATCGCGCCGAGCAGCACCGCGATGGTGTAGCGCTGGCCGAACCAGTCCGAAAACCGCTCGGACGGCGATTTCATCGCCTGCGCCTCGGTCACCAGCCGGATCATCCGCGCGACGGTGCTGGTGGCCAGCCCGCGCGTCACCTCGACCGTCAGGATGCCGTCCAGGTTCACTGTCGCCTCGTGAACCGGGTCGCCCGCCGCCTTGCGCACCGGGGCCGATTCCCCCGTGACCGTGCTTTCGTCCAGATGGCCCGAGCCCTCGGCCACCCGTCCATCCACCGGCACCCGCGCGCCGGGGCGCAGGATGACGCGGTCACCGGGGACAAGGTCGGCCACCGCCACCTCGACCACGCCCGCTGGCCCCCACCGCAGCGCGGTCTCGGGGCGCAGGTGCATCAGCGCCTCGACCGCGCGGCGGGCCTTGCCCATCGCCCGACGCTCCAGCGTCTGCGACAGCGAGAACAGCGCCAGCAGCACCGCGCCTTCCAGCGCCGCCCCCACCAGGGCCGCCGCCAGGGCCGCCACGACCATCAGCAGATCGATGTCCAGCCGGCGATCGCGCCAAAGCTCGGCCAGCGCCCGGCGCAGCGCCGGCAGGCCGCCGGTCAGGAACGACAGCCCCAGCGCCCCCCAGACCAGACCGGCCGGCAAGGGCTGCAGGAAGGCGTCCAGCGACGCGATGCCAAGGCCGATCCAGCACAGGATCGTCAGGTGAAGGTCCGAGCCCTGGTCACGATCCGCCGTCTGTCCGGACACCGATGATCTCCCCTTTGCGACGCACAGCGTCGTGCAGCACAGCGTAAAGGGCAAGCTCCTGCCCGGTCCAAGGTTTTCCCTTGACCCCGACCCCGACCCGGTCGAAACAGCCGCATGGCGACTGGAACCCTGACGATTGACCTCGATGCGATTGCCGCGAACTGGCGCGCGCTGGACCGGATGTCCGGTGCGGGCGTGCAGACGGCGGCGGTGGTGAAGGCCGATGCCTACGGGCTGGGCGTGACGCGGGTGGCCCGCACTCTGGCCGCGGCGGGCGCCCGGCGGTTCTTCGTGGCCCAGGCCGAGGAAGGGGCGGCGGTCCGTCAGGCCCTGGGTCAGGGACCGCAGATCGCGATCCTGTCGGGTCACATGCCCGGCGATACCGAGATGATCCATGACCTGGATCTGACGCCGATGCTGAACAGCCTGGAGCAGATCACCCGCCATCTGGAAGCGCTGCCGGGCCACCCGTTCGGCGTGCAGCTGGACACCGGCATGAACCGCCTGGGCGTCGAGATGCTGGAATGGCAGGCCGTGGCGCCGATCCTGGTAGATGCCGGGCCAGAGCTGCTGATGAGCCACCTTGCCTGCGCGGACGAACCCGACCATCCGCTGAACGAGGCCCAGCTTCGCACCTTCCTCGAGATGACCGACGGCACCGGCCTGCCCCGCAGCCTTGCCGCGACTGGCGGCATCCTGCTGGGTCCGCGCTATCATTTCGACCTGACCCGCCCCGGCGTCGGCCTGTATGGCGGCCTGCCGCATGAGGCCGCGATCCCCGCCCTGACCCTGTCGCTGCCGGTGATCCAGACCCGCGAGGTCGCCCCGGGAGAGACGGTGGGCTATGGCTGCGCCTGGGTCGCGGACCGGCCCTCGGTCATCGCCACGATCGCCGCGGGATACGCCGACGGCCTGCCCCGGACGCTGTCGAACCAGGCGCAGCTGTGGGACGGCGACACGCCCTGCCCGCTGGTCGGCCGCGTGTCGATGGACATGATCACGGTGGACATCACCCATCTGCCCGAGGTGCCGCGCAGCCTGGACATCCTGGGACCGAACCAGCCCGTCGACGTGCTGGCCGAGATGGCCGGGACCATCGGCTACGAACTGCTGACCGCGCTTGGCCCCCGCTACACCCGCCGCTACCAGGAGCGCAGCGCATGATCGAGGCGACCCTGGGGTCGCTGGGCCGTCCGGTCCTGCAGGCCGTCGCGGCAGTCGGCCGGGTGGCGCTGTTCGCGCTTCAGGTCGTGGGCCACATCCTGCGCCCGCCCTTCTACCTGCGCGAGCTTGGGTCCTCGCTTGTGCAGATCGGCTGGCATTCGCTGCCCGTGGTCGGCCTGACCGCGATCTTCACCGGGGGCGCGCTGGCCCTGCAGATCTATGCCGGCGGCTCGCGCTTCAACGCCGAATCGGTGGTGCCCTCGATCGTCGCCATCGGCATGACGCGCGAGCTTGGTCCGGTGCTGGGCGGTCTGATGGTCGCCGCGCGCGTCGCCTCGTCGATTGCCGCCGAGATCGGGACGATGAAGGTCACGGAACAGATCGACGCCCTGGTGACGCTGTCGACCAACCCGTTGAAATACCTGGCCGTCCCGCGCGTTGTGGCTGCAACCCTGGCGATGCCGGTTCTGGTGGCCGTGGGCGATGCCATCGGGATCATGGGTGGCTGGCTGGTCGGGATCACCCGGCTGGACTTCAACTCGGCCGCCTATCTGAAGAACACCGTGGACTTTCTGGAGGTCTGGGACATCGGCTCGGGCCTGGTGAAGGGCGCGGTCTTCGGCTTCATCGTGGCGCTGATGGGGTGCTACCACGGCATGAACTCGGCCCGCGGCGCGCAGGGCGTGGGGGCTGCGACCAAGGCCGCCGTGGTGTCGGCCAGCGTGCTGATCCTGGCCGCGAACTACATCCTGACCGAAGCGTTCTTCTCGTCATGATCGAACTTGCCCAGGTGCAAAAGCGGTTTGGCGAGAACCGGGTGCTGCAGGGGGTGACCCTGACCATCGCCTCGGGGACCTCGATGGTGATCATCGGCGGGTCGGGGACGGGCAAGTCGGTGCTGCTGAAGTGCATCCTCGGCCTCGTGCGCCCCGACAGCGGGATGATCACGCTGGATGGCCAGGACGTCACCAAGACCGACCGCGACGCCTTCCTCGCGCGGTTCGGGATGCTGTTCCAGGGCGGCGCGCTGTTCGATTCGCTCAGGGTCTGGGAGAATGTCGCCTTCCGCCTGCTGCGCGGTCCGAAGGCGCTGCCGAAGGCGCAAGCGCGCGAGATCGCCATCGAGAAGCTGCGCCGCGTCGGCCTGAAACCCGCGACCGCCGACCTGTTCCCGGCCGAGCTGTCAGGCGGCATGCAAAAGCGCGTGGGCCTGGCTCGCGCCATCGCGGCGGAACCCGAGATCATCTTCTTCGACGAGCCCACCACGGGGTTGGACCCGATCATGGCCGGTGTGATCAACGACCTGATCCGCGAGATCGTGGTCGAGATGGGCGCCACCGCGATGACCATCACCCATGACATGTCCTCGGTCCGCGCGATTGCCGACAATGTGGCGATGCTGCACGGGGGCGTGATCCGCTGGACCGGGCCGGTCGGGGAAATGGACGCCACACCAGACCCTTACGTGCAACAGTTCATCCACGGGCGGGCGGAAGGGCCGATCGAGGCCGTGCGATGAGCAGGGGATGCGGCCGTTGAAGTACCTCAACCTCGCCCTGCTGATCCTTTTCCCCATCGCCTGGTTCGCGCCGCTGCTGCGGGCCGCACTGCTGCCGATCTTCGGCATGGACGAGATCAGCCTCATCACGGGGCTGCAGTCGCTGTGGGGCACTGACGCGGCTCTGGCGCTGCTTGTCACCTTCCTTGCGATCTTTGCCCCCTATGCCAAGACCATCGGCCTGGCGCTGCTGCACTGGAACCTGCTCTCCGCCAGGACGCTGCCAACTTTGGAGATCCTGGGGAAACTGGCGATGGCCGACGTCTTCCTGATCGCGCTTTACATCGTCATCGCGAAGGGCGCCGGGCATGTGACGATCGAGACCGCCTGGGGCCTTTACCTCTTCACCGGCTGCATCCTGGCGCAGGTCCTGATCGCGTGGAAGTCGAAGCCCACCGCCTGAGCCGGGTGCGACCCAAATTCCTTCTTCAAGGAATTTCGCAAGAATTTTCCTTAGAGCGGGATGGGTTTAGACGGAACCGTATCCTGCGTTGCGGATGTAGTTTTCGCATTCCTGGGGAGTGAACTGGTCGAGGAGTGATCCGATTTTTCGCCAGACCGCTTCCTTGGTGCGTTTGG
>Ga0208735_100482_pt1 | contig 16541 bp, 15 predicted proteins | sample Subbio12Aug_8Aab_FD_184829 | JGI IMG/M metagenome (GOLD analysis project Ga0208735, IMG submission 184829) | Serpentinite rock and fluid subsurface biosphere microbial communities from McLaughlin Reserve, California, USA - CR12Aug_8Aab (SPAdes) | ecosystem: Environmental > Terrestrial > Deep... | reverse complement strand
TCGGCGGCCGACACTCCCGCTATCCAGTCGAGATCGACGGTGCGGTTGTGGGAATCGTGTCGCTCAGCGACGCCAAAAAGGTACCTCGTGACGAGTGGCCGGTGACTCGTGCTGTGGATGTCGCTGATCGCGACCTCGGCCGTCTCGTCGTGGATTCGCGAGCACCGGTCGAATCGATTCTGCAGCGGCTTTCTGGCGAGTCGACCGGGGCGTTGCTCGTAGTGGACGAGGGGCGGGTCGTGGGAATCGTGACAAGGGCGGATGTCGTCTCGCGTGTCAGGAGAGCTTCGATCTGATTTCGCGCTCCAGCCCCACCCACCACTTGCGCATTAATTGTAACTATTGTTACGATATAGGCGTCAAGCCAATCTGAGGGACAGGTATGTCGAGCGTACGGTCCGAGCGTATTCCGCAGGGTGTCATAGAGCGCTTACCCGCGTATCTGAGCGTTCTCCTGCAACTGCGAGCACAGGGTTCGGAGACTGTCTCCTCGGCCAGATTGGGCGAGGTCACCGACATCAACCCCGCGCAGATTCGCCGCGACCTCACACACTTCGGGCAGTTCGGGAAGCGCGGAGTCGGCTATGACGTCCTCACGCTGATAGAGCGCATACAGGCGATTCTCGGTTCCGACCACGCGCACAGGCTGGTGCTTGTAGGTGCCGGCCATCTGGGTTCCGCCATCGCTGCGTACGACGGTCTGCGCGCGCGCGGTTTCACCATCGTGGGAGTGTTCGACGACGACCCCGCAAAGATTGGCGCGCGTGTGGGCGACTACATCGTGCGGGACGTCACGGATCTCGAGCGAACCGTTCGCGAACAGGCGGTCCGGATCGGAGTCATCGCGGTGCCAGCGAAATCGGCTCAGGAAGTTGCTGCGCGGCTCGTTTCAGCGGGCGTGCTGGTGATCCTCAACTACTCGTCTGCGATGATCAGCGTTCCCGCGCATGTGACACTTCACAACACCGATCCGGTGCGCGAGCTCCTCCATACCCTTTACTACCTCTCGCAGGCTGAGTCGATGGCAGGCTCAGTGGCAGAGTGATATCCTTGCGGCTTGACGGGTCATCTGGTCGACGCGATATGTGCGAAGGCTTAGAACACTGAATCGAGGAGTTGAACACAATGGCGTTTTTCCCTGGTCTTCCGGGCGGCATGGAGTGGGTGATCATTCTCGTGGTCGTGTTGTTGCTGTTCGGCCCGAGCAGGCTTCCCCAGCTCGGCAAGTCGATCGGCAAGACGATGAAGGCCATCCGTGACGGTGTGGATGGCAAAGCGGACGCGACCGACGACGAGGACGAGGTAACAACCGCTAAGGCCGAAAAGAAGGCCGAGTCGCCGGATGCCAAAGCCCGCGATAACGACGCCTAGGGCGACCTGGGCTTTGACGGGCTTGCTACAGAGGCGGAAGACCGGCGCTGGCGTGACCATTTATGCCACTTAGGGGAGCGTGAAGGGACCCGCTTGCGCGCGTCAAACGATGCGCTATACTTTCGGGGACATTTCCGCGGGCTGTCCAAACACGGGCAGCCCGTCACGCTAGGAGAAACCAGGACCGCCGCGTGCGGATGGTAACCGAGAAGTACGGAGCGCGCATTCGATGCACAAGGAAGTCGTACTCACCCCGGAAGGTCAGGTCCGCCTCGAAGACGAGCTGAGACGCCTTGAGACCGTGCGCCGAAGAGAAGTTGGCGAACGGATCAAAGAGGCTAAGGAGTTTGGCGACATCTCCGAAAACTCGGAGTACGATGACGCCAAGAACGAGCAGGCCTGGGTCGAGGGACGTATCGCCGAGATAAGCATGCTTCTCGCCAACGCCACGGTGGTTGACGCCCCGGTGAAGGCTGATCGCGTGTGCATTGGGTGCACGGTAGAGCTTCGAGACGTGGAGACCGGGCACGTCCACGCATACAAGCTGGTCGGCTCGGCTGAGGCCGACCCAGCCCACGACCGCATTTCGAACGAGTCCCCCGTTGGGCAGGCAATCATGGGCGCCAAGAAAGGGCAAAGCGTCACAGTCTCGACTCCGTCGGGCCGCGAGCTTGAGTACGTGATCAAGAAGATCTCTCGATAGCGGCTATGACTCCCGACGAGAAGGCTTACGGCACACCGGGCGGCAACCCCGGCGGAGACTCCGACTCGGCTGGGAGGCAGGAGGACGTCTTCGCGGTAAGACGGGCCAAGCTCGATTTGTTGCGCGCGAGCGGTGCCGAGCCGTACCGCAGATCCTTCGACGTGACCGGGCGAGCCGGCGAGCTGTCCTCGCGATTCGCAGATCTCGATCCGGGTTCTGAGACAGGCGAGCGCGTCGCGGTCGCGGGCCGACTCGTGGCCCGTCGCGACCAGGGTAAGGTCGCCTTCCTTGTAATCCGTGACGCGACCGGAGACCTCCAGCTGTTCTGTCGCGCGAACGTGCTCGGCGAGGAAGAGTTCTCGGCGATACGCGATCTCGATCTCGGGGACTGGATAGGTGCGACCGGCGAAGTCATGAAGACGCGCAGGGGTGAGCTATCGGTCTCGCCGTCCTCCGTCGAACTCCTCTCGAAGTCTCTCCGTCCGTTGCCTGAGAAGTATCACGGGCTGACCGACACAGAGACCCGCTACCGTCAGCGCTACGTCGACTTGATCGCGAACCCGGAGGTCCGCACGGTTTTCGAGACGCGATTCAAGATTATCTCAGCGATCAGACGGTTCATGGACGGGCGCGGGTTTCTCGAAGTCGAGACACCGATGTTGCATCCCATACCGGGCGGCGCCACGGCGCGGCCGTTCACCACGCACCACAATGCGCTCGACATGGAACTCTACTTGCGCATCGCGCCCGAGCTGTATCTGAAGCGGCTGCTTGTTGGCGGATTTGAGCGCGTCTACGAGGTCAACCGGAGCTTTCGCAACGAAGGGATGAGCCCGCGACACAACCCCGAGTTCACGATGTTGGAGGCGTATCAGGCCTACACCGGTCTCGAGGGGATGATGGAACTCACCGAGCGCCTCATCTCCACGGTTGCCGAGGAGGTCCTCGGTAGCTGTCAAATCGCGTACCAGGGGGTCTCGCTCGACCTGACCCCGCCGTGGCCACGCCGGACGATGATCGAGCTCACGAGTGAGGCGGCGGGTGAGGACATCTCGTTTGCGCGGAGCCGCGATGAGCTCGCCGCGTACTGTGCGAAGCACGGCGTTCCAGTCGAAGACGGATGGGGTCCAGGCAAGCTCATCGCCGAGCTTTTCGAGAAGATTGCGGAACACACGATCACTGGGCCGCTCTTTGTCACCGACTACCCGCTTGAGACGTCGCCGCTGGCCCGCAAGAAGCCTGGTGAGCCAGGACTCACCGAACGTTTTGAGCTGATCATCACCGGCCGAGAGATCGCAAACGCTTTCTCCGAGCTCATCGACCCGGTCGATCAGCGCGAACGTTTTCTCGCGCAGAGCGCCGCACAGGCGGATGGCGATGCGGAAGCGATGGGGCACGACGAAGACTACCTGCGCGCCATGGAGTACGGCATGCCTCCATGCGGAGGGCTCGGTATAGGGATCGACCGGCTCGTGATGTTGCTCACCGGCAGCGCCTCCATCCGAGATGTGCTGCTCTTTCCCCATATGCGCCCGGAGGCGTGAAGTTCTCGCCCCGCCGGATGTGAGTGTCAAAGACTCAGATTTTACTGGCACTCGCCTTGCTTCCACCATCATATGACCCCGCGTGTCAGGGTAGGCGGGTATACTAGTGGCATGGGGGCCTCGCCGCGTCGCGGCGACACACCGACAGAGGGAGCGCTTCACTATGTTCGAGCGGTTCACAGAGAAGGCGCGCAGGGTTGTAGTCTACGCCCAGGAAGAAGCGCGCATGCTCAACCAGAACTACATCGGAACCGAGCACTTGTTGCTGGGACTGATTCGGGAACAAGACGGTATCGCCGCTAAGGCGCTAGAAAGTCTCGGCATCTCACTTGAGGATGTCCACGCGCAAGTAGAGGACCTCATCGGCAGGGGCACGTTTGTTCCCACGGGCCACATCCCGTTCACACCGCGTGCAAAGAAGGTGCTCGAGCTCTCCCTCCGCGAGGCGCTGCAGCTCGGCCACAACTACATCGGGACCGAACACATGCTCCTCGGCCTCATCCGTGAGGGAGAGGGCGTCGCGGCGCAAGTGCTGCTCAATCTCGGCGCTGATCTGGACAAGGTCCGCTCGGCTGTTATCCAGCTGCTTTCCGGCCACTACGGCAAGCAGACTGAGCCTGCCGAGGAGCGCGGCGGCAGGGGGAGTGGCTCGCTGCTCGATGAGTTTGGCAGGAACCTCACCCGCGCGGCGAGTGAGGGCAAGCTCGATCCGGTCATCGGACGGATGGCTGAGATCGAACGCGTAATGCAGATCCTCTCGCGGCGCACCAAGAACAACCCGGTCCTCATCGGCGAGCCCGGGGTTGGGAAGACCGCGGTGGCGGAAGGACTCGCGCAGGCGATCGTGCACGATCAGGTGCCGGAAACCATCAAGGACCGGCAGCTCTACACACTCGATCTGGCAGCGCTCGTCGCTGGGAGCAAGTATCGCGGGGAGTTCGAGGACCGCCTCAAGAAGGTGATGAAGGAGATTCGTGAACGCGGCGACATCATATTGTTCGTCGATGAGATGCACACGCTTGTGGGCGCCGGCGCCGCTGAGGGCGCTATCGATGCCGCGAGCATCATCAAGCCAGCGCTCGCCCGTGGCGAGTTGCAGACCATCGGCGCGACCACGCTAGACGAGTACCGCAAGTACGTCGAGAGGGACCCGGCGCTCGAGCGGCGATTCCAGCCGATCATGGTAGGCGAGCCGAGCGTCGCTGAGACCGTTCAGATCCTGTTCGGTTTGCGTGACCGTTACGAGGCGCACCACCGCGTCAGCATCACAGATGCCGCGGTTGAGGCGGCCGCGGTTCTCGCCGACCGGTACATCTCAGATCGTTTCCTGCCCGACAAGGCCATCGATCTCATTGACGAGGCCGGTTCGAAGATGCGTATCAAGATGATGACGGCGCCTCCCGGAGTACGGGAGATCGAGGACCGCCTGCGTCGAGTGCGCGCCGAGAAGGAAGCCGCGATCGAGGCGCAGGAGTTCGAGAAAGCCGCGTCGCTGCGCGACGGGGAGAAGCGCATCATCGCGGAGAAGCGCGAGATGGAACAGGAGTGGCTCAAGCCGGAGAGCCGTAGGCTCGTCGAGGTGACTGAGTGCGAAATCGCCGATGTCGTAAGCGTGTGGACGGGCGTGCCCGTCTCCGCGTTGACGGAGGAAGAGACAGAGAAACTCCTGCGGATGGAGGCGTCACTGCACGAGCGGCTTGTCGGTCAAGATGAAGCCGTCGTGGCAGTCAGCAGGGCGATCCGGCGCGCTCGCGCGGGCCTCAAGGATCCTCGCCGTCCGGCTGGATCCTTCATCTTCCTCGGCCCGTCTGGGGTTGGAAAGACTGAACTCTCAAAGGCGCTTGCGGCGTTCCTGTTCGGGAGCGAGGAGGCGCTCATCCAGCTCGACATGTCGGAGTACATGGAAAAACACACCGTTTCGCGCCTCATAGGGTCACCTCCCGGGTACGTTGGCTTCGATGAGGGAGGACAGCTCACCGAGCTCGTCAGGCGCCGTCCGTACTCGGTTGTGCTCTTTGATGAAGTCGAGAAGGCGCACCATGACGTGTTCAACATCCTTCTTCAGATTCTTGAGGAAGGACGGCTCACCGATGCCCAGGGACGGCGTGTCGATTTCAAGAACTGCATCATCATCATGACGAGCAACATCGGCGCGCGCGACATCGTCAAAGGCCAGAAGCTTGGGTTCTCGACGAGCGGTGGCGCGGGACTTTCCTATGAGGACCTCAAGGAGCGTGTCACCGGTGAGCTCAAGAAGATCTTCAGGCCCGAGTTCCTCAATCGTGTCGACGAAACGATTGTCTTCCACGATCTTTCGCACGAAGAGATCGAACAGATCGTCGATCTCATGTTCGACCGGCTCCGCGAACAGCTCGTTGCGCACGGTATGGGGATATCCCTTGCCGCTGACGCGCGCACGCATCTCGCCCGCGAAGGGTACGATCCCGCGCTCGGAGCGCGTCCGCTCCGCCGGGCCATACAGCGGTTCGTCGAGGATCCGCTCTCAGAGCAGCTGCTCGCGGCACAGTGGAGCAGTGGTGACGTGATCGAAGTCGTTGTCCAAGAGGGTGAGATCGCGTTTCGTAAAGGCGAGGGCCGCGCTCCGGCGGTTTCGGAGCGCGTGGTACCCGAGGGTGGTTCCACGCCGCTCATGCCGCGCGCGGCCAAGGCGCCACGCCGTCGAGGGAGCGCCGCAGGTGGCGTGACGGGGGCGTAGCGGTTGGCTCGCGTCCGGACGGTATGGAGATGTCAGACGTGCGGCTCGAGTGCACCCAAGTGGCTCGGTCGTTGCCCTGATTGCGGCGAGTTCAACACCTTCGTCGAGGAGGCAGCTGAGCTCTCGTCACGTGTCGCGCGTTCCAAGGTTCCCGTACGCGTTCCACTTACTCAGGTCCACGACTCCGACGCACGCCGGGACTCTACAGGGATCGCGGAGCTCGATCGCGTGCTTGGCGGAGGGCTGGTCGCGGGCTCGCTTGTTCTTCTCGGCGGAGAGCCGGGTGTGGGCAAGTCAACACTGCTGCTTCAGGTTGCGGCGTTTGTAGCGCGAACCACGGGTCCGGTGCTCTATGCGTGTGGTGAAGAGTCGCCCTCGCAGGTGGGTATGCGTGCGCGACGGACTGGGGCTGTGGCGGACCGCATCGATCTCGTGGCGGAGACCGACATACGCGCGGTCGAGGAGGCGGTCAGGGCTGAGAAGCCCGCGCTGCTCGTGATCGACTCGGTGCAGACCGCGTTTGACCCTGATCTCGCGGGGGCTCCCGGCAGTGTGGGCCAGGTCCGGGCGACAACAGCGCGTCTCATGCGTATCGCGAAGGATCTCGACGTGACTACGGTGATTGTCGGTCACGTCACCAAGGAGGGCGCGATTGCCGGACCGCGCGTATTAGAACACATGGTAGACACAGTGCTGTATTTCGAAGGTGATCGCGACCAAGCGCTGCGGATGATACGGGCGGTCAAGAACAGGTTCGGGCCGGTTTCAGAGATCGGGATCTTCGAGATGTCCGAGAAGGGCCTCATCGCTGTCGATGACCCTTCAGCGTTACTGCTGGGAGAGCGCGGATCTGCGGTGCCCGGCTCGGTCGTGATGGCGACGATGGAGGGCTCTCGGCCGCTACTTGTTGAAGTGCAGGCGCTCGTGACCCCCACGTACCAGCCGGTGCCCCGGCGTCTCGCCACCGGGGTCGGCGTTGGCCGACTGCTCCAGACCGTTGCGGTGCTCGAGCGCCGGGCGGGCGTGTCGTTCGCCGGACACGACGTGTATGTGTCGCTCGCGGGTGGAGTCCGTGTGACAGAGCCCGCGGTGGATCTGCCGCTTGCGATCGCGCTTGTTTCGGCGCTGGCGGACCGTGCGGTTCCGCTCGATGTCGTAGCGTTCGGTGAGGTCGCCCTTACCGGCGGGGTGCGTCGAGCGTCGCATGCATCTGTGAGAGCGCGAGAGGCGGCACGGCAGGGCCTCACGACCATAGTCGCCTCCATGCCGGCGGCCGTTCAAGTTCCCAGCGGCGCACGTCTCTCCCAGGTCTCCGCGGTTGGGGATATCGCCCGGCTTGTGGGATGACGGGGTATGCACGTGGCGGCATGAGTCGATCTCTGGCAGAATCGCAGATAGAAGCTGATACTTGCGTCTCCCGCGCGCTTGCTCGCGCGTCCCGGGCTGGTTCGAAGGAGGGTACGTGGAGCCGCACGAGCACAGCCTGCGTTCTGAGCTGAAGAAGGTGGCGCCGGGCACGTCACTGCGGGAGGGACTCGATTACATTATCGCGGCCCGGACGGGGGCGCTTATCGTAATCGGTGACGAGGCGCAGGTCGAACCGCTTTGCAACGGAGGGTTTGACATCGATACTCCGTTCGCTCCGCAACGCCTCTTCGAACTTGCCAAGATGGATGGGGCCATCATCCTCGACGGCGAGTGCAGGCGAATCATCAAAGCGAACGTGCACCTCGTCCCTGACCCTGGATTGCCCACCCGGGAGACTGGTATGCGCCACCGCACCGCGGAGCGCATCAGTCGACAGACTGACGCGCTGGTCATCTCGATTTCACAGCGGCGAGAGGTGGTTAGTCTCTATCTGCGCGGCGAGCGCGTCATCCTTGATCAGATTGAGATGCTTCTCGCTAAAGCGGACCAAGCGTTACAGACGCTGCAGCGCTATCGCAGTCGGCTCGACGACACGCTTGACCGCCTCACCGGCCTTGAGTTCGAAGATCTAGTCACACTCGGTGATGTCACCGAGGTGATCGGGCGGTTTGAACTCGTGCGGCGAACGCGCACCGAAGTCGGGCGCTACATCGCCGAGCTTGGCATAGAAGGACGTCTGGTTCAGATGCAGGCCGAGGAGCTGAGCGCGACCGTAGACGACGAGTACTTCCTCGTCCTGCGCGACTATGTTTACGATGGCGCTCCGCGCAAAATCGCCTCGGTGCGCACTCACATCTCCGCTCTCCCCACAGAACAGCTTCTTGAGCCTTCGGTGATCGCCCGGGCCCTGGGGTTGGCGGAGGAGACGCACTCCGCGGATGATCACCTGCGGCCTCGCGGGTTGAGAGTCATGCGCCGTATCCCGATGCTGCCGGTGTCAGTCGTGAACCGGCTTGCCGAGAGGTACGGGACCCTTCAGCGCGTTTTGGCCGCCTCCGCTGATGAGCTTGATGAAGTGGACGGCATCGGCGCGAGGCGCGCGGTGGCGATACGAGAGGGTCTCGGCCGGATACATGAGCAGGTTCGGAGGTACGGCAACAGGTGATCGTCCTCATCACACGGTTCGTCTTCATGACAGCCGGGGCGCTCGGTGGGTTTCTCACGTCGCGTCTGATCGACTGGACCGAACAGATCGGCTACCCGCAGTATTTCGCCGTGTTCATATTCCTTGTGCTCGGTGTGTCGATCGGCTATTTGCTGGGAAGCATCTTTGGCCGGGAGTTCTCGACCGCGTTCGGGCAAGCCGAGGCGCGCCTCCACGACACATCATCGGGAGAGATCATCTTGGGGACGGTCGGGTTGCTCGTCGGACTCGTGATCGGGTGGCTCGTAGGGCTTCCCCTGCGGCTCATCGAGCCATCGTGGCTCGCGGTCCTCTCGCTCATCGCGCTTTTGGCGATGACCGGTCACCTCGGCGTGAGGATCGCTCTGCTGAAAAGCGGAGACTTGGCGCGCGTCATGCCGGGTCTTACCTTCGGAACTCGCGACGCCGTGCCCGCGTCCGCTCGGCCCATACTTCTCGATACGAGCGCCATCATAGACGGCAGGTTCCTCGCCCTGCGCGCACTCGGCGTCATCGATGGCGATATCCGTGTTCCACGCTTCGTCCTCGCTGAACTACACACGCTGGCCGACTCAGCCGACGACATCAAGCGCGGACGGGGGCGGCGCGGTCTCGACTTCCTCGCCAGGAAGGCTTCCTCCGGCGACGGCGCGATCGAGCTGTTCGAGGCCGATTACCCCGAGATCCCCGAAGTCGACGGAAAGCTCGTGAGGCTCGCGTCGGAGATGGGCGCCGTCGTGGTGACGGTCGACCACAATCTCACCGACGTAGCGCGAGCGGAGGGTGTTGCGGTGATCAACTTGAACGAGGTCGCCACAGCGGTCAAACCGACGCACCTGCCGGGGGAGCGCCTTCGGCTGGCGATCGTGCGCGAGGGCAAAGAGGCGTCCCAAGGAGTCGGGTATCTCGAGGATGGCACGATGGTTGTGGTGGCTGACGGGAGCGGACACATCGGCACTACGATAGAGACCGAAGTGACGTCCGTTCTTCAGACGTCCGCGGGCCGCATGGCATTCGCCCGGTTCGTGGCGATCTCGGGTGGCGGCGATGGGGACGAGTGATCGCGACACGGCTGTCGTGATCGTCGCTAGCGGGTCGGGTGAGCGCTTCGGAAGCGCGGGGGGCAAGCAGCTCGCCATGCTCGCTGGCCGTCCGCTTCTTTCTCACACGGTGGAGAGGTGCTGTGAGTCTCGTGACGTGGCGCTCGCGGTCGTCGTCGTGCCCGCTGGCCGTGAGGACGAGTATCGCACCGCGCTATTGGGTGCTGAAACGAATGTGGTGCGCGTGGAGTTCGCGCTCGGCGGAAAGAGGCGGCAAGACTCCGTCATGTCCGGTCTTGGCATGGTGCCGGAAGAGATCGGTTATGTCGCCGTGCACGACGGCGCCCGTCCGCTCGTAACCGCTGAGAGTCTCTCGGCGGCGCGTCGGCATCTTGAGGCGAGGAGCCACCTTGACGGAGTCGTGGTCGGGCACCCATCGTTCGACACGCTCAAACATGTGAGGGACGGCGTCGTCATCGGGACCCCTGACCGCTCGGAGTATTGGATCGCGCAGACCCCGCAACTGTTTCGCGCGCCGGCGCTGCGCCGCGCGTATCATGAGGCCGCGCGTACGGGTCGAGTCGCCACCGATGATGCTGGATTGGTGGAGGCTTCAGGGGGCGCAGTGGGCGTCATCGAGGGCCCACGCGACAACATCAAGGTCACGGTCGCATCCGACCTCGCACTTGCCGAGGCGCTTCTGGCCGCACGTAGCGAAGAGGGTCGAACATGAGGGTAGGAATCGGATACGATGTCCACGCGTTCAGCGAGGCGCGCCCGCTCATTCTTGGAGGGGTCGAGGTGCCCCACGAAGCGGGGCTGGCGGGCCACTCCGACGCTGACGTCCTCACCCATGCGCTGACGGACGCGATCCTGTCGGCGATGCGCGAAGGTGATCTCGGCGAGCACTTTCCCGATACCGACCCCGCATATGCCGGCGTGCGAAGCGTGGACCTTCTGGGCCACGTGGCTCGACTTCTCGCCGAGCGGGGCTGGCGGGTCCTCGACGCCGATACCACCCTCGTTCTCCAACTGCCAAAGGTGGCGCCGTACCGTCAGCGGATGCGTGAGAATCTGGCTGCGGCGCTCGGCGTGGACGTGGCGTCGGTGGGCGTGAAGGCGACGACGACAGAGGGACTCGGATTCACAGGGCGCGAAGAGGGGGTGGCCGCATACGCGGTCGTGCTCCTCGTTCGGGCAGACGCTCCCTCCCAGGTGCGCGGGTGACGTGATACCGTGTGCGGTGCGGGCGTAGCGCACCGTTGCGCCGGACAGGTTTTCGCGACACTTCCAGGAGGCGCCGTGTTTGAGCGGCTTCGAGATGACATACGAGCGGTCAAAGAACGCGATCCCGCGGCAATGTCCACGTGGAGCGTGTTGCTCAACTACCCAGGAGTGCATGCCGTGTGGTGGTACCGCGGTACCAACTGGCTGTGGAGGCACGGCAGGAAGGGGCTCGCCCGCTGGCTCTCCCAGCAGGCGCGTTTCTTCACCGGGATCGAGATACATCCCGGAGCGGCTATCGGCAGGGGGTTCTTCATCGACCACGGTATGGGCGTGGTCATAGGCGAGACTTCGGTGATCGGCGAGGACGTGACACTCTATCAGGGCGTCACCCTCGGCGGGACGGGCAAGGAGCGAGGCAAGCGTCATCCCACGCTCGAGGACTGCGTGGTGGTCGGCGTCGGCGCCGCGGTTCTCGGCGACATTACCATAGGGCGCGGTAGCCGCGTGGGTGGCGGTGCCGTCGTGGTGCACGACGTCCCGCCCAACTGCACCGTGGTGGGTATTCCTGGCCGCGTCGTTGTTCGCGAGGGGCGGCGTGTTGACGCGGTCGACCTGCACCACGAGGATCTGCCCGACCCGGTCGTCGAGATGTTCCGCTGCCTTCAGCGGCGTATCGATCGCCTGGAGGCCCGCCTGGACACCGAGGGCACCGAGGGCGCGGAGCGCGCGGTGTGCGGCGAAGAACGGTTCCCGTCAGCGAGTCACGGCGCATCCCGAGCGAGCGAGGAGTCATCGTATGACGATCCGCGTCTATAACACCTTACTCCGCGAGAAGGAGGAGTTCATCCCCCGTGAGAAGGGGAGCGTCTCGATGTACGTCTGCGGGCCGACCGTGTACAACCACATCCATATCGGCAATGCCCGCACCTTCCTCACGTTCGACACCATACGCCGCTACCTTGAGTGGCGGGGCTACGAGGTGACGTTCGTTCAGAACATCACCGATATCGACGACAAGATCATCGCCCGAGCCGCCGAGGAGGGGATCACGGCTGAAGAGGTCGCCCGCTTCTACACGGAGGCGTTCCTCGACGCGATGAGGCGCCTCGGCATCAAACGGCCAACCGCTCAGCCGCGTGCCACGGAAACGATTCCCGAAATGATCGAGATGGCCGAGCGCCTCATAGAGCGCGGCCACGCATACACGGTCGATGGCGACGTGTACTTCTCAGTGCGTTCCTTTGAGGGTTACGGTAGGCTCTCCGGGCGTGACGTCGATGAGATGCGCGCAGGGGCGCGGGTCGATGTCGACGAGCGCAAGCGGGATCCGCTCGACTTCGCTCTGTGGAAAGCGGCGAAGCATGGGGAGCCGCACTGGTCGAGTCCGTGGGGCGAGGGACGTCCAGGGTGGCACCTCGAGTGCTCTGTCATGAGCGAACAGGAGCTCGGAGTGACCTTCGACATCCACGGAGGGGCGTCCGACCTCATCTTTCCGCACCATGAGAACGAGATCGCGCAGTCCGAGGCGGCGACAGGCGAGCCGTTTGCCAGGTACTGGCTTCACGGCGGCTTGCTTCAGATCAACGCCGAGAAGATGAGCAAGTCGCTTGGCAACTTCATGCTCGTGCGCGACGCGCTTGAACGCCACTCAGCTCCAGTCATTCGCATGCTCATGCTCCAGACGCACTACCGAAGTCCGCTCGACTTCTCGTCCGAACGGCTCGACGAGACAAGCGTTGCATACGAGCGCATCACGACCCTCATCCGAAACATCCGGTGGGCGCGCGGGACTACTCCGGCAATGGGAGACCGGGACAGCGAGCACAGGATCCGTCTCGATGAGGCGGTCGAGACGGCACGGACGGCCTTCATCGCCGAGATGGACGACGACTTCAACACCGCCGGCGCTCTTGGCGCGCTGTTCGAGCTCGTGCGGGCGGCGAATACGTTTCTCGCGGTCTCGGAGAATGGGCGCACCGCAGCCGATCTGATCGCTCTCGCCGGTGTCGAAGACGTGCTCACCGAGTGCCTCGGGGCGCTCGGCCTCGAAGTCACCGCACCCGCCGAGCGAGGCTATCCGCGAGAGGTCGTGGCGCTCGCGCGCCAGCTCGCCGGGTATGCGGGTGACGACGCCACAGCGGCCGTCGACGCCCTGTTGGCAGCCCGGGCCGCGGCGCGTACCGAGCGTAACTGGGCTGCGGCCGACGCCGTGCGTGACGGTCTGGCCGGACTCGGCATCTCGGTAGAAGACACGCCGTCCGGGGCGCGGGTATCTCTCTCCCCCAGCGGGTGAGCGGAGTGAGCGAATTCATCGAAGGACGCAACGCCGTCCGTGAGGCGTTGCGAGCTGGGGCAGCGATAGAGAGAATCCTCCTTGCACGAACTGCGGAGGGGGAGAGTATCGGAGACATCGAGCGGCTTGCCGCGGACCGCGGTGTGCCGGTGGCTACCGTGCCGAAACACGCGCTCGATGAGAGGAGCGCGCGAGGCGCACACCAGGGCGTCATCGCCCAGATCGCTCCATACGTGTACACGCCCCTCGCCGAGATTGTGTTGAGGCACGGTGGACGGCCGCGCTCTTTGATCGTACTCCTCGACCATATCACCGACGAGGGAAACCTCGGGGCGATCGCCCGCTCCGCTGAGGTGGCGGGCGCGGCTGGGCTTATCGTGCCTAAGGCCCGCTCGGCGGGGGTGGGCGCGGTGGCCCACAAGACATCGGCGGGCGCGCTCTCGTATCTGCCGGTTGCGCGAGAACCCAACATCGTGCGCGCCATCGAGACACTCAAAGAGGCGGAGTACTGGGTCGCCGGCGCATCCGAAAAAGCGGCCGCCGCTTTGTGGGACGCCCCGCTCGACGGACGGATCGCGCTCGTGGTAGGTGCCGAGGGGCACGGGCTTTCCCGCCTTGTGGAACGTTCGTGTGACTTCCTGGTACGGATTCCTGTCGTTGGCCAGGTCGCTTCGCTCAACGTAGCTCAGGCCACGGCTGTTCTCGCGTTCGAGTGGGTGCGCCGGGGGACCGAGTCGCCGTGAAGAAGCGGGACGTACTGATTGTTGACGGCTACAACGTGATCCGGCATGCAGGCGGGGCGTATGAGACGCTGTTCGCCGCCGATCCAGACAGCGCCCGCACGCGCCTTGTCGCCGATGTCGCCGCCTTCGCGCACGGCGAGTACCGCGCGATAGTCGTATTCGACGGAGCGGGCAACCCGTATTCAGACGGGGTGGTTCACCAGGTTGCCGGGGTCGACGTGATCTTCTCGGCGTCTGGTGTGGACGCGGACACGGTCATCGAACGGCTTGCTCTCGAGGCTCGCGGCGCGGGTGAGAAGGCGGTTGTGGTGTCCTCTGACACCCAGACTCAGTGGTCGGTGATGGGAGCGGGGATCACCCGGATGCCGTCGAGCGCGTTCATTGAGGAGGTGCACCGGGTGCGCGAGGATTCTGCCGAGTTCAACCCATCGGGCTCGATGCGCTCGACGGTGTCAGAGCGGATCGAGCCCGAGGTACGGGAGCGCCTATCGCGATGGTCGCGAGGCCATCGGTAGAGTCCGCGGCGCATCCGGCGTGCTGGCCGGTTCGGGACCGGGACACGTGACTCGTTTCACTATCTTGACTAACCTGAATGCTTCGTTATCGTCATGGTAGGAGAGCGTTCGGCAGAGCGCTCCATGTCCTTCACGACAGCCGGGACTGTACGGAAGGTGTGTCGCGATGAACGGGTACGGGGGAGTTGTGCGCGGGCGCTGGAAAGCACCGCGGACGGATGCCGTCCTTGTCAGGGCGGCACAAGCCGGTGACGACCTCGCTTCACTGGTCTTGTTGCGCAAGTACCGGGCGCTCGTCCGGTGCAAAGCCCGGTCCTACTTCATCGCCGGGGGCGATCGGGACGATGTCATCCAGGAAGGCATGGTAGGGCTCTTCAAAGCGATACGTGATTACGATCCAGGGAGGGACTCCTCGTTCCGGTCGTTTGCGGACTTGTGTGTCACTCGTCAGATGATCACGGCGATCAAGACGGCGACTCGCCAGAAGCACGCACCTCTCAACGGATATGTCTCCTTGCACGGGACGGTGGGTACGCGATGCCAGGGTGAGCGTTTGTTCGAGGACATCCTCGCCGCGAGAGAGGTGTGCGATCCGGCCGAGATCGTCATCTCGGCATGGGAGGCCGAGTTCATCCGTACGGGATTTATCGGCTCGCTTTCACCGTTCGAATCAGATGTCTTGCGAAGCTATATGGACGGCGCCTCATACTGTGAGATCGCCCGGCGCCTCGGCAGGAGCGTGAAAGCTGTCGACAACGCGCTTCAGAGGGTGAAGCGCAAGATGGAGACGCAGCTCATCCGCTGCCGGGCGTGTTAAACGGATTTGCGCGGGGACAGTGTGTGCGGGCGTAACGCCTCAGAATAAAAGGTACTCGAGCGGGTGGCGCCCACGCGTGAGCGCAACTACAATGGTGCCCGCGCTGGCGTAGCTCAATGGCAGAGCAACTGCCTTGTAAGCAGTAGGTTGTGGGTTCGACTCCCTCCGCCAGCTCCACAAGTGCGCAAAGTCCGGACGGCGTAAAACCGTCCGGACTTTGCGCACTCTGCTGATCGAGTGCGGCCGCCCGTATTGTGAACGATAGAGGCGGTCACGTCTGCGAAAGTGGCGACGCCCGGTGGCGTTGTCGTCGTTGACACTTGAAGAACCGTTGGAGTACTATCCCTTTGCCTTCGAGCCGGTAGAAGTGTCGGCATGCAACTTGATAAGTGCAGAGAGCGGTCGTTTTTTTATGTGGGGGTGTGCCCGAGTGGCTAAAGGGGACGGGCTGTAAACCCGTTGGCTACGCCTACCCAGGTTCGAATCCTGGCGCCCCCACCACATGACCACGCGACGGGGGGTGCGCCGTGCCTTCCAATTATTCGTGCCCACATAGCTCAGTCGGCAGAGCACTTCCTTGGTAAGGAAGAGGTCACCGGTTCAAATCCGGTTGTGGGCTCCAGCAGTATCCCGGCCGCCGTTCGCGGGGGCCGTTACGGCGGTGTAGCTCAGCGGTTAGAGCACACGGTTCATACCCGTGGAGTCACTGGTTCGAATCCAGTCACCGCTACCACGGCAGTACACGCGCGGCTCTCGAGGCCCGCGTTTGAACATTTGTGATCATGCGAGAGGCGGTTCGGAAAAGATACTTCAAAGACGGTTGATACCAGTTGAGGAAACGGTGCCGTCGGAGATGTCCCGTAAGGAGGAGACTCATGGCGAAGAAGAAGTTCGAGCGTACCAAGCCGCACGTCAACATCGGCACCATCGGTCACGTCGACCACGGCAAGACCACCCTGACCGCCGCGATCACCAAGACGCTGGCCGAGAAGGGCCTTGCGGACTTCACCCCGTTCGACCA
>Ga0208735_100480_pt1 | contig 16604 bp, 14 predicted proteins | sample Subbio12Aug_8Aab_FD_184829 | JGI IMG/M metagenome (GOLD analysis project Ga0208735, IMG submission 184829) | Serpentinite rock and fluid subsurface biosphere microbial communities from McLaughlin Reserve, California, USA - CR12Aug_8Aab (SPAdes) | ecosystem: Environmental > Terrestrial > Deep... | reverse complement strand
GTTGCATCATCGCTCGTATTACCCTTGACAAATCCGGAGCGAAGGCTAACTTTGCTTAATCGGGATGACAAGCAAAATGTCCTAAACCTTTTTGAAAAAAGTGTCCAAGAAATAGGGGGTTAAACCAATTGAAGGGGGAATGTCATGTGGATTGGCCTATGGAGTTGCTGTTTTTACCGGAGTTGCGATGATTGCTGCAACAATAGTTAAGCCCAAAATTTGGTTATTTCCCAGAACTTGGTATACTGCAAGTGCAATGATAGCAGGAAACGCAGTGAATATTGCTGAATGTGGTGAATAATTTATAACATCTGATACGCATACTTTGTTATTATAAAAAGCGTATCGGGTTTTGTACATTTGGGAAAAACATGAAAACTAAGCATTTATCTGTTGTTCGTATTCTTACAATAGTAACTTCTGTACTTCTCGCTATGGCAATCGTAAACCTCTTTGGAGATTTTTTTCCATTTAGGAAAGTGATAACATGGAGTGTGGTAATTTTGAGTTCCATAAATTTCTTTCTGATAGTATATTTCCACAAGGAAAAGAGCAAAGACTTGTAATTGTATCTGGATAAATTCCTGGAGGCCTTGGTTTATGGGAATTGCGAATGCTTCTTAACGCTTAGAATTTAAACAGCCATCTGCAAAAGTTTTATTTTGTACAGATGGCTGTTAATATCGCCGGATGCAATAATTTTATTCACAGGTGGTTATGTTGAAGAATTAATGCAAAGCTATTCAGCAGTAATTACTATGTTATGGAAAAGGACAACCAACCGCACAGTAAAAAGCGGGATAGAAACCGCTTCAGTCTTAAATTGTTGGTGCTAAAGATTTTAGCAATTTTGTCCATCCTGAGTTTTATTTACATATACATCATTGGTGATGGAGACCCGGATTCTCCTTTCCCAGCTATTGTTATGTATGTTACACTAATATTTGTTCTGCTATATATTTCCGAAGAAAAGATAAAAAATTTCTTAGCCAAAAACAGAAAAATTTAGGTAAATGCCACTTATCATAGGATTTGGCTAATTCCAGATTTTCCGTTTTTCAAAGCGTCATTGCTACCGACTGCCAGAGCAAACGCTCTAAAAGGGGCGGGCAGGAATGCCGCTTATCGAGGAAATTATTGTTATTTTTACTTTTGAAAGAGCAGGAATTGTTTAGCCACAAACTTCTATTTCTGGTTTTTGATGCAAACAGTTGGATTCCCATTATCCTGATCAATGCATTGGGATTGTTTTGGGCGATTAGAATTTTATCAAGACAGGCAAATTACACCCCTAATTGATGCTTCAACCCGCAGAAAACGGCAGGGAAAAAACTATTTGTCAGCAAAATGATAGTTTAATCGTTGACAAATCCCATATACCTTCAATCCGAGCGCCCTGGCCACTAAACTCGGGAAAAGGTATTGGCGTACTGCGAAACAATTATAATTGTAAATTTGTAATGGCTTGAGATACCAGAAATTTGAATAAATTCTTAGCATATGGTAAATTATCAAAATATTATCAGGCGAAACCCGATCAAGCGTTTTGGAAAACCCTGTGTAAGGGATACAAGAATTACCGTGTATGATGTGCTGGGGTGGCTGGCTTCGGGTATGACAAATGAGGAAATAATTGCCGATTTCCCTGAACTGACCATTGAAGACATTCAGGCCTGCCTTGCCTTTGCTGCCGATCGTGAGCGAAAATTGCAGCATTCATCATGAAGTTGCTTTTTGATCAGAATATTTCCTTTCGTATTATCGGTAAGATAAATTTTGAATTTCCGGATTCAAAACATATCAGCGATGTCGGACTTGCCGGATCTGATGATTCTGAAATATGGCATTTTGCCAGAAAAGAAGGATTTGCAATAGTAACCTTCGATTCCGACTTTTACGAAATGGCGCTTATTCTGGGCTGCCCTCCCAAAGTTATCTGGCTCAGAACCGGAAACCTTACCACCAATCAAGTTGCAGAGCTTTTGTTGATGAATTGCAATGCAATCAAAGACTTTCTTTTTTGCCCTGATTTAGATGATAAAGCTTGTTTTGTAATAGAATAGCGAACAAGCTATATTGGAACTGCCAAAATCATTAGGTCTTAATTCGGCAGATTGTATCGAAAAAAAAATTATGATTCAAACGCTAAAACCATGGAAATCCTAAAAAAAATAAAGAACCTTGCAGGCAGCTTCCACAGTGAAGTTGTTGCAATTCGTCGGCATCTGCATGCCCACCCGGAGCTTTCGTTGCAGGAACATAAAACCGCTGCTTATATTGCGGAGCAACTTACCGCTATGGGTATTGAGTTTCAATCGGGCGTTGCCGGTACGGGCCTGGTGGCAAATATCTATGGTGGCAGGGATAGGGAGAAGGTTGTTGCATTAAGGGCCGATATGGACGCACTTCCCATATCGCAAGAGAACCAGGTACCCTACAAGTCAGTATATCCGGGCGTAATGCATGCCTGCGGGCACGATGTGCACATGGCGTGCCTTCTGGGCGCTGCGAAAATTCTGAATTCCATCAAAGACGAGCTGCCGGGTAGCATTCGCCTGCTATTTCAGCCCTCGGAAGAGACCTACCAGGGAGGTGCAAGTCAGATGATTGAAGAAGGAGCCCTTGAAAATCCCCGTCCGGTGGCTGTTTTTGGGCAGCATGTTTACCCGCAGCTCGAAGCCGGCAAGGTTGGCGTAAGGGGGGGCATGTATATGGCTTCGACCGACGAGATTTACTTGAAAGTGAAGGGCAAAGGCGGCCATGCAGCAACTCCCCATCTGGTTATCGATCCGATTTTAATAGCTTCGCATATCATTGTAGCCCTTCAACAGGTTGTGAGCCGCCGGGCAAAACCATACGTGCCCACCGTGCTGAGTTTTGGAAAAATCATTGGCGAAGGGCGCACCAATGTGATTCCTGATGTAGTTTCAATAGATGGCACTTTCAGAACTTTCGACGAAGCCTGGCGCGCAGAAGCACACCACCTTATCAGCGAAATTGCATCAACCACAGCAAAAGCAATGGGGGGCGAATGCGAGGTTGTTTTTGAAAAGGGATATCCCTTTCTGGTTAATGACGAGAATCTGGCTGCAAAATTTTGGCAATGGGCCGGCGAATATGTTGGCGAAGAAAATGTATGCAGCATTGATATGACCATGGGCGCAGAAGATTTCGCCTATTTCTCGCAAGTTGCTCCGGCTTGTTTCTACAGGCTGGGCACAAGAAATGAAGAAAAAGGTATCACATCAAATATTCACACCACTACTTTCGATGTTGATGAAGAAGCCCTGGAAACCGGCATGGGCCTTATGGCCTATTTAGCAGTGAAGCAACTCGAAACCTAATTGTTCTTAAGCAAAACTTAAAATCTCCGACTTTTATGAAAACCATAGCAGCGCCGGTTTTATCAGCCAATCGGGTTACCATGTTAGACACCATTCGCGGATTTGCCTTATTTGGCATCCTGATGGTAAACATGCAATACTTTTATCAGCCAATGTTTAGTGTTATGCTTGGTTTTCAGGAAACGGGAACTGAGCTTGACAAAGCCTCCACGCTTCTCATAAAATTTCTGTTCGAAGGAAAATTCTATGTGATTTTCTCCTCGCTCTTCGGATACGGCTTCGCAATTTTCCTTTCCAAGCCGTTAACTGCCGGGTTGAGCATTTTGCCGGTATTGCAACGCAGGCTGGGCGTTTTGTTGCTTTTTGGTATCCTCCACCTGGTGTTGATCTGGACAGGCGACATCCTGATTTTTTATTCCATTTTTGGATTTATTCTGCTTCTCTTCATAAAAGTATCGAACAAAGGCCTTGTCAAATGGGCAATATGGCTTGTATCCATTCCTATTGCGTTAACCGCACTGCTTTGGTTTTTTGTCTGGATGGGATCGCAGGTTCCCGAAGCGGCATCTGCAATTGAGGCCGGTTTTGCTGAAGCCGCTGCTAATGTCCGCACCATGGCGGAAAATGCAACCCGCGTTTATACCTATGGCTCCTTTGGAGAGATGGTTTTAATGCGCTTATCTGAGTATCAATTCCTGGCTCCCGGTGTGCTGTTCTTTTATCCTGTAGTGCTTGCCATGTTTATGCTGGGTTTGCTTGCCGGACGCCTCCGGCTCATTGAAAACTTCGCCGAACACCTTCCATTCTTCCGGAAAGCCCTGTGGATCGGCCTGGCGGTCGGCCTGCCGTTTAGCCTGATTTACGGCTATTCCTATCTTAAGGTTGACCCAGTAGCAATGGATATTTATTCGGTGATGCATACTGCCGGGCATGCGTTGGGCGGCATATTTATCGGCATGTTTTATGTTTCGGCACTGGTATTGCTGGCAAGTAAAAACAAACTGAAAACATTCTCAGCCTGGCTGTCGCCCGTAGGGCAGATGGCCCTAACCAATTACCTCCTGCATTCCATTATTTGCACCACCATTTTCTACGGTTACGGATTTGGCTTATATGGTCAGATTGGCGCTTTTCAAGGGGTGTTGATCGCCATTGCAATCTTCATGGTTCAAATACCGTTCAGCCGCTTTTGGATGTCCCGTTTCCATTACGGGCCTTTCGAATGGGTGTGGCGAACGCTTACCTATGGCAAAGTACAGCCTTTCCGGAAAATCTCTCAGCAGGAACTTTCCTGATAAGTAATATTGTAGCCAATCCCACAGGGGTAAGAAGCTTTTCAAGGAGTTTGCGGCAATATTCTTCTTATTCCGTTGAGGCACTCGGCGTGTCCGGTTTGTTTTTTTTGGTTGAAAACAACCCTTCCTTCGGCTTCAATATCGCCGTCCCAGTTCATTTTATGATGCAAATGATACTGTATTGCTCTGTTTTTCAATGACGTAAGCCTAAGATCATATTTTTTGCGCAATCTCCAGCCCACATCAAGGTCTTCTCCAAAGCAAGGTTTGGTGTAATCCTCGTCAAAGCCGTTTATTCCTATCAGATACTCTTTGAGTACCCCCCAATTGCATCCCCATATTTCGCGCGAAGGATTCAATTTCGACCTCCTGAAAGGGATGTAAAATGCTTCCTGAATGTGAGTTGAATCCGAAAATATCAGGTTCATAAGGCTTACATGCTTCAGGTTGCGCGTACTGTAAAGTTTACGGGTTAATTCGGGACCAAGCATAACCCGGCGACCGTAGTAATAGCCACCTTCGGTGATATTCCTGTGGTATGTTTCTATGAACCTTGGGTGTAAAACACAATCGCCATCAATGAAAACCAATTTTTCCCCACTCGCTATCTTTATGGCTTCGTTGTTAATCTTTGTTTTTCGAAAGCCATGGTCGTCCTGCGAAACATGCCGTATATCGAAGCTATAAACTCCACATTGCTCATCTATGAAGTTTCTGGTGGCCTGTTCGTTGGCATCCTCGGCAATGATCACTTCAAAATCTGAGTTTGTCTGTCGTTGCAGGCTTTTCAAAATCAAATCCAGAGCCGGGAGGTTTTTATATATCGAAATAATGAGACTTACCATTTCTTATTAGTCTATGGGTTTTCTGAGCGTTAAACGCCTGAGCAGATTATATTTCTTTTTGAAAAACTGGTGTTCGTGAAAAATTTGGATGGGGTTTTCGAAAAAATAAGCGTAAAGCTCCCTGTGGTTGTTGTAAATGTGCTTTCTGATCCCGGCAAGTTTTTGGTTTGCTTCCTTGTCGCGCGATTTCTTGTGCGTTCGGTAGTAGAAATGAACTCCGGGCAGTTTTTTTACTTCACCCCCTGTTTTTAGCAATTCCAGCCAGAAGTCCCAATCTTCGCGGCCGGTGCGCAGCAAAGGGTCGTAGCCCCTTGTCTTGTCGTAGTCGCTCCGGCGGTACAATGCACTGCAAAATATCATGTTTTCCTTTAGCAGTTCCTTTAGCGAATAGTCGGGCAATTGCCAAAAACCTTTTCTGTATCCAAACTTTTGGGCATTGCTGTAAACCACCTTTACTTCAGGGTTGTTCTCAAGAACCTCCACCGTTAGTCTCATATAATCGGCCGAAATCAGGTCGTCAGCATCGAGTGGAAGGATATATTTGCCTGTGCTTTTAGAAATGGCATAATTCCGGGCAACGGAAGGACCTGAATTGGGTTGCTCCAACATAATAAACCTTTGGTTGAGTCCGGTATGCACCTTAGCTACCTCTGCAGTGGTATCAGTCGAGCCGTCATCCACTATGATGCATTCCCAGTTAAGATAGTTCGACGCAACCACCGATTTGATCGTATCGGCAATGTAGCGCGAAGCATTGTAGGCAGGAATAATTACAGATACTTTGGGTTCTTGCATGATTTTAAACTTGAAAAAGGATTTATCTGTAATCCATAGGCTTAAACTTCAGGGCTTTCGAAAACATGAGCCGGTTGTTGTATTTCAGGCAAAGTGGGTGAAAGATATATCCCATGATATAGGCCCATTTTATGGGATAGCCGGCATTGTCACCGAAGGTATTTCCCGGGTGCTTTACCAACTCATCATAAAAGTAATCCATCCGGCAATGAAGTTCTGTGTACCACTCAAAGGTGAAAGGCGTGTAGGGTTTGCAAATAAAAGCGCCGTTTCCGAGAAGCTGGTGCCAATACTTTCGAAGGTCAGCTCCAATCAAGCCTGATTCTTGCGCTACACCCCTTTCCCCGATTTCGCGATAACCTATTATCCATTTCTCCGGATTGGCTTCCAACCTTTCAAAGCTTTTTGCCCAAGGGGTGTTGTAAGCCTTTATGTCGGTATATCCGCCCCCATGATGATGCATGAAATAGCACCTCAGATAGTCGGATTTCTGAATCAGCGACAGGTATTCATAACCTTTATGAAAAGGATGATTCGGAAGAATGTATTCCGGTAACTTATTTGGAGTAATCAATTCTACCGGAACTCCCACATGGCTGAGCATCATTTCAAAAACCTGCTTTCGGCTGTCACTCATTTCATTTTCTCCTGTCCAGAAGCAGAATATTTTCCGGGGAATTTTGCCTGCATTGTCATAATGCGAGGTTACAGGGATTTTTGTAAGAAAGAAATCTTCGTACCGGCTCTCCGAATATCGAAAACTGCCATTGCGCAATTTGTTGAACATTGCCTTTAAATAGCCCATTCTAAACCATTTTTGAACAAAAAAATTGCCTGTATTATTCAACCAATTGTTGTTGCAAGTAGCTTTTTATTCTGCAATCTTGCCAAGGTTTTTAGCCAAATATTTGCTTAATCCGTCGTTGCAGGTTTTTCGGTTTTCTTCAATTGCCAAAGCCAATGCCTGGTCGTTCATCTGCAGATGCACATCCGATTTGTTTTCTTTGTGCCACAGGTGATAAACAACTGCTCCGAATTTCAGGTTGTATCGCATTACACCACTGTTGAGCATCCTTACAACAAACTCGCTGTCCTCCCGACCCCAGCCGATAAACTCCTCGCTAAACCCGTTTACTTTTATCAGATCCGATTTCCAGTACGACATATTACATCCGCGCACCCCGCGGTGTGTTTGCCTGCGACTGTAAAATGCAGAAGCCAATGGCGATATTATTTCCGACGAAACCGCATTAAGCCTGTTGGCAATACCTTTGCTGAAAGGTGAAAAATGGATTCTTTTTGATGATATCGAACTGTCGGTAAGCTCTTTTGAAAGAAGCACACGCGAGCCCTGTATGAATCTGTTTGGAGCTGCATGTAGCCGGTGGTCGCGCACAAAATGCCTGTGCAGCACCACATCGCCGTCAACCATAATGATGTAATCGCCTTTTGCAACCGATATGGCCCGGTTGCGAATGTGCGAAAGCCGGAAACCATTATCCTCGTGCCAGCAGTGAATCAGGGGCACAGGGAAATCCATATTAAACCCTGCAACCAGGTCGGCTGTATCGGGCGTCGAACCGTCGTCGGCAACAATTACCTCTGCCGGCATTACAGTTTGCTCCTTAAGGCTCAAAAGAACAAGCTCAAGGGCTTCCTTGCGGTTGTATGTGGTTATTATTACTGAAATGGAAACATTTTTGGCAACCATAGGTTCGATTCGTGTTGAATTTTGAAAGGAAACAAAGGTAATTTTAATTTGACAGTCTTTCCCTGATGACGTGCGGGGAAACCATTCCGGATTCAATACAGTTGACCTGAAGGTTTTGTTTTTTCTGATTGCAAAATCTGGTTGGGCTTATGCTAATTGACCTTTTGTTCAGCCGGGAACAAGAAAATAATTACCTGTTTATCAGCCTCAGGTGCTTTTGATGCCGGCTGCAGGTTATGCTCATAATCAGCTTTCCTGCAGGCAGGGAGGCAGGAAGTACGTATATACCCGTCCCAATTATTTCGCTGTGCACCATACGCCCATTGAAATTAAATATTCGCAATACCATACTTTCGTTCGAAGGATGGTCGATTTCAAACCAAATGCGACCGTGTCCGTATATAGGTCCTTTAACCTGAATATCGGCCTTAATAACCCCCCCGTATTCAACAGCCACCAGTCCAACGTATTCCCATTGGCCGTCATAATCGGTCTGCTTTAGTCTGTAATAGGATATTCCGCTTATAGGTTGGTTGTCGATGTAGCTGTAATGCAGCACCCTGTTGCTGAACCCACTTCCTTTCAAGTATGCTAAGTGCATAAAATTTCTTCCATCGCTCGAACGCTCAAGGGTGAAAAAATCGTTATTGGTTTCGGTAGCAGTTGCCCAGTGCAGGATAACATTATGGGCGGTGCTATGCGCTGTAAAGGCAAGCAGGTCAACCGGCAAAGGAACATTATCGCTTCGGGCTATGGCAAAATTCCCGAAAGAGGTAATATCTGAAACTACCGCGGTGATAGGGCTCGTTCCGCTTCCCGACTGTGTGTTGTTTTGATGTAGGCCGGGGCTTGGTGCAGTCCAGGGCGAAGCCCGGGTTATAATGCCGTGCTCACTGGGGTGGCTGCCACCATTGGTGTGGCCGCGGGAAGTAAGTGTAAGCCTGCCGGCAAAAGTCAAGGAGGGAGGGGTTGACTCAAAAACAAGCGCCCAATGGCCGTTGTTGAGCCTTTGAGTTAAGGGAGTACCCAAAAGGGTTGGTCTGGGCTCGGGGAGCGAAAAATCTCCTCCGGGTTCGGCTACGAATGAAGCAACAATGGAACCGTTCGATCCGGCTCCTCCACCCGAACCGGTTTCGGTAAAATCTACCTGCGCCAGCTGGAGGTGGTTTAAAGTTCCAACCGGAAACAAATAGGGTTGCCTTAGACTGGTATTAATATGCCTCCTGAGGTTACCCACTACATAACTGTTTAAAAAGCCGGCATTTCCACTCCCGGCCACAAGCGCTTCATGGAGGGGTTGCTCAATCGTAATCTGGTGCAGGCTTGTGATAAGCAAACCACTGTTGAGTATCAGGCCTCCCGGAAGCATCGCGCCCGTACCGCCTGTAACTGCTACACTGCGGCTTAAAGTAGCAGGGTTGGCTGATTTGTTTACAATCAATTGAGCAACAGTTTCAGGTAAGCCTAATCCGGTTACCATATTGTTGCCTCCCATAAGGACGTAGCCTGCTCCAGATGAAAAGTTTCTTATGGCAGTCTGTATATTTCCTGCAGCCGTACCGGCAGGTGTAATTCCGCCTGGACTGCCATACCTGAGGTAGGCTCCACTGTTTAAGGTAAAAGTGCCCGGACCGGAAACCACAAAATTGTCTGCTGTCTGAAAAACCGTAGGAGCATTAACGGTAAGTGTGCTATTTACTGTGATTGAAGATCCAATATTTACATTGCCTGAAGTGCCCCAAATATTTGAAGCATCGGCACTTATCATTATACTGTGGTAAGTCCTGCCACCCCTAATTGTTTGATTTTGTGTGGCGTTTGTTCCATAAAGCTCTATTGTACCGCCGGTGAGGTTGTATGTCCCGGTAAGTTGCGGAAGTGCTTCACCAAGTCTTGAAATCCTCAGCAAGCCGCTATTCATCACCAGGCTGCCGGAACCTGCCAAACCGAGACTGCGGGCATCGAATACATTATAGCCTGTAATGGTAAAACTCCCGTTTATGGTAATCCCACTGCTATGCATCTTGTAGCCACCCGCTGCAGAGCTGCCTGATATCAATACATTATTATAGGTCTCACCTCCTCTTAGTCGTTGAAATGCTGTTGAGGAATTAGTTGCACCTGCAAGCTCCACGGTACCACCTGTTAAGGTATAGGCTCCAGTCAGCCTTGGAAAAGTTTGCCCTTCTATTGAGGTGGTTCGTTCAAACCGGAAGGTACCTCCGGTCATAACCAGTGCCCCGGCTCCATCCACATGGCGCCCGCTACTTGCCGGTTCTGCTTCTACCAAAATTCCCTGCCTTATTTCAAGCCTGCCTCCCGATGAAATGGCAACAGCGGCTGCGGTGTTGATTCTAAACTCCAGGTTGTCTGTGTTCAAGTCAACGATCAGGATTTTTGTTCCGGTAGCTGTGGGGAGGGCATTCCCGGAAAACTGGTTCCCATTTCCAATGTAATGAAAAATGCCTCTTATTGAAAAACTGCGAGTTCCTGTTACCTGAATATTGCCGGTGGCCCCGGTAATGGTTATTCCCCCTAAATGACCGATTCTAAGTCCTCCATTGCCTCGCAGGTCAAATGTGCCGGTTCCGGAAATGACATGGGTACCCATATTGAGCATTGCCAGAGAATCCACCTCCATGCGGTTGTTTACTGTGATGGGTGCGTTCAATACAACCTCGCCACCGGGGTTGTTTATACGCAAAAAAGAGAAAGTCGTGTGGTGGTTTAAATGTTGCGTCCCAATTCCATTGAATATCACTTCGCGCTGATTGTGATTAAAAGTTCCAGTCCTGTACCAATTGCCCCGTACAAGCAGATCGCGGCCAATAGTACCCGATAGGGTCAGCGTGCCATTCAGGTTCATATCGCCATTAACAAACAAATCCCACTCCCCGGTACCTGCATCGGCAGTTATACTCGAACCTGAATCTATCGTAATATTCCCTTGCACAGTAAGGTTCTGGTTTATTGTATTTTGGTTGAGGTTTAAATTTGTGTTCCCGGCAGCATGCACATGCCAAGGGTTGTTCCATTCCATAGCTCTGTTATAGCTGCTTCCTGTTGCGTACCTAAGAATAGAATTGCTCCTGAGTTCAGGCGCCTGACCCACATATCCTGACCTGATTTCCAGAATGCCTCCTGCCGGGATTACCGAAGTGAATACTCCACCCGACTCCGGGCCAAACCTAACATTAGATCCATATACAACTGCATGTTGGAATTCTGTCTGATGCCCCTCTACATGGGTGTTCGACCGGAACACTACCGTACCCGTGCCGGAATTAAAGCTGCCGTTGTTTCTGAAAAACCCGTTATCGGCAATGGTGAGAGTGTGGTTTGTAAGATTCAGCGTGGTGCCGCCGGAGATAATGATTCCGCTGGCAGTCAATGGCTGGGTGAGATTTACTGTTGATTGCAGAAATGCAATACGGAGGTTGTTAATGTAGGGCTGCCTTGCGGCACTATTATCGTTTAAATTATTCGCGTAAAATCGTATGGCATCTGGGGGTGCAGAAATAGAAATGGTTTGATTAAAAGTCTCAATACCATTGCGCCCTGTGCCATGCACCCTCAATTGAGTGGCCGAAATCAGCTCGAAATGGATGGTCATGGCCTGCGTACCATAAGTGGTAAACATTGGGGTACCATTAATGGTAATCAGTCCGGAATTTCCCTGATTTATATTTATGAGTTGTGTTCCAGTGATGCCGCCCGAATAGAGGTTGATTCCCTTGTTTCCTGTACTGAAGTTCGAATCCCAGTTCACTCCCCACTGCACACTGAAAGTAGCGTCCACCGGCAGAGGGTAAGCAAAGTTGCGGTCGGCGTTTACAAAAACTCCGGAGCCACCCGGGTTTGCATAAAGGCCAAACGAAGGATCTGCCATACCAGTTATTCCTGCAAGAGTTGAGTTTCCAATAAATGCACCGGCGAAGGCTGGAGTACTTGTGCTTCCTGTCGTGATTTTCCAAGGACCAAATCCAAAGCCCTGATTACTTCCGTTTGTCCAAGTGGTTCCATAATTGTCTGCATGGTCAGAAGCAATGATAACCTGAGCGTATGCAGGAAAATACCAAATCAACAAAATAAAGCACAGGAAAGTCCTCAGTTTTTGCCATACAAATTCTTTTGCCATGGCCCTACATTTTATTTATACGACCTGATCATTGAGTTGTAATCAATCCAAAATCGCAACCAGATTCTACTATGAATGCCCGGTACGGTTTTGGATGATGTTAAAAAATTCTGTAAAGTGGCCTCTAAAGAAAACAAGAGGCGGCCCAAAACCACCTCTTGTTTGTGTTTATCCTTTGAGCCCTAAAGCATAAAAAAATTAAAAGTTGAAATTCTAATTTTCCAGATTAAAATTACTATAAATTCTTTTCCTAATTTTCCTTCAAGGGGATTGCTTCATTAAAAGAATTTAATCCTTTCGTTTTGGTGCATTTTAACGCAACTCACTGGGCGTTTAAGGTCTGGGTAAAATTCCTTTTTCCTTCCTCAAGAAAATCAATATACCTGCCTATGTTCAAATCAAAGCTGTGTGCAGGAGCCAGGAGGGTTTCGGCATGGTCGAGTATGACATAGTACGGTTGCGAGTTTACGCCAAATCGTTCGGCCTGAAACACGCTCCATTTCTGGCCAATGGTTCGTATGGTGCGCTCCCGGCCAAGGGCAGTGGAAACAAATTGGTGCTCTAACGGGAGCGGAGTCCGGTCGTCGACAAAGAGCGAAATTTTGACAAAATCGTTGGCAAGCATATCCAGCACTCGCGGATCAGACCAAACGTTTGCCTCCATTTTACGGCAGTTGGCACATCCAAACCCGGTAAAATCCAGAAAAATGGGCTTGCCAGCTTTACGTGCAGCTTCGAGACCTTCGTTGTAATCCGTAAACGAGAGCAATCCATGCGGGCCGGTTTTTACGCTTTCGCCAATGTAAACAGTTGAACCCATTGGCTGGTTGGTAGCCTGGCCTGTAAGTTGCCGGGTAATATCAAACTCCTGCTTGGTGGTGGAGGGCAAAAAGCTGCTGATTGCTTTCAGGGGCGCTCCCCATAGCCCGGGTATCATATAAAAAACAAAACCAAATGATGCAATGGCCAGAAAAAGGCGGGTAGTGCTTACATGCTTCAGGTCGCTGTCGTGAGCAAACTTTATTTTTCCAAGCAGATAGAACCCCAATAGCAGGAAAATTGCTATCCAGGCAACTATAAACATTTCGCGCGAAATAATGCCCCACTGACCTACTGCGTCGGCCACCGAAAGAAACTTCAATGAAAAGGCCAATACGACAAATCCCAGAACCACCTTAACAGCATTCATCCAGCCACCCGACTTGGGTAATGCTTTAAGCGCTGTGGGAAACATTGCAAACAGACTGAAAGGTATTGCCAAAGCCACGCTAAAACCAAACATTCCGGCTGCAGGTGCAAGTAAGTTTCCTCGGGTGGCGGCCTCAACCAAAAGCGTTCCTACAATTGGTCCGGTACAAGAAAACGAAACCAGAACAAAGGTTAAGCCCATGAGCAGTACTCCCGCTATGCCACCTGTTTTATCCGCTTTGTTGTCGAGCGAAGTTGACCAACTCGAAGGCAGAGTTAATTCGAATGCTCCCAGGAACGACATGGCAAAAAGCAGCAGTATGACAAAAAACAGAACATTAAAAACCGGACTCGTGGCCAGCAGATTAAGAGCGTTGGCTCCAAAAATCATAGAAATGGCAAGCCCAAGTATAACGTATGCAAAAACTATAGTTACGCCGTAAAACAAAGCATCTCTTATGGCTTTGTTTTTATTTCCGGCATTCCTTACAAAAAAACTTACCGTGAGCGGTATCATCGGAAACACGCATGGGGTAAGCAAAGCCAAAAGTCCGCCCAGCAAACCCAGAATAAAGGTGCTCCAAAACCAGCCTTTCCTTTCCTGCTGGTTGTCTTCAGCTTCCTGAGGCACAACAACGGGTGTGGGCAATGCCTGAACGGCAGGACTCATAGTATCGGCGGGTTCGTCATCCGCCGTGGTGGCAATACCTGATGCTGCTGCAGCTTCCGATCTTCCAGGCAGGTTAAAGGTAAACTCAATAAAATCCGGTGGAAGGCACCGTTGATCATCGCAGGCCATAAAGGCGGCTTCTCCTCGAATGGTAACAGGGCTGTTGGAGGTAACCTCAACGGTTTGTCTGAAGGTAACCTGCCCCGAAAACATGCGCAAAGTCATATTGAAGTTGGGATCGAACTTTTCAACAGGTGCGGGGTATCGCAAAACGCCAATTTTGCGGAACCCGGCTCCTCCCGAAATCTCAATGGACGTTGGAATTGGCCCTCCGGGTGGCAATTCGGTACCGTATATCGACCAACCGGCATCAATCAGGGCGGTGAATCGAAGTTCGTATTGATTTTCTGCAACTTTTTCGTGCGAAAAATTCCAGGAAACCGGCTCAAGGATTTGTCCTTTTACGGGCATAGCCAAAATCACCGTAACCAGCAACTTTATCAGGCCAATTGAAATTACTGTTTTGCGCATAGAGAATTTTGATTTATTTTGCTTAAACACTTTTTGTTTGATTTTGATTGAGCAATGGTTGTTAAAACATGTTAAAAGCATCAAAATATCTGGATTTGATTAGGGCAAAGATAGGCATTGCTTCACGCCATCATGCATCAGTTAATGAGGCAGACAGAACCATCCTGGTGCCTTGGTCGATTTTGGAATCCTCGCTTGTTCTAAGCCCAGCCACCCAAATTACCCGGCTGCCCGAAACCAATACCCATGTTCCAAATTTGTTATGGACAGGTATTTTTTTCTCGGTCAACAGATCGCTCACCTTTTTTTTTCCTTTCATTCCCAAAGGTATTATCCGGTCTCCTGGTTTAACCTTTCTGAGTGTAAGAGGAAACAACAATTTGTCGGCGTCGAAACAGGCTAAAAACCCTTCCTTAGTGTATGTTTCAACAAATTCTTTAGGTTTAAGTTCGAAGGTGAAGCAGGCCTTTCCGTGCCGGATTTCGCAATCAACCCTGTCAATTTTATATTCTTGCTGTTCTTCTTTTGGATGAAGGGGGATGACAAAGATTTTTTTTCTGTCCTTGGTGGCCTGGTGGGTTTTTGAATAGAAAATTTTGCCGGGTTGCCCGTTAAGACTGTCAAAAAGCTGCCTGCATACAGTAGGAGAAAATTGATAGTGCCTTAAAAACTCATACAGTAGTAAACCTGGTACTGGATGATTGAGCAGGGCAGCAATGCTGATTGAAATGCCCACATTTTCATTTTCGATGCACCTCGCTTTCTCTGATTCCACCTCCCTGTCAAAAAGGTCTGCAGTTGCCTGCATCCGGTCAAAAAAATCCTGTAAAACTGAATCAAGTCCCGGGTTTATTTCCCTAAGAATGGGAACCACTTTGTGCCGCAACCTATTGCGCAGATAGATCTCCTCCAAATTACTTTTATCCAGGCGGTATTCAATCCTCTGCTCGCGGGCATAATCCTCCAGGTCTTTACGAGGAGCGAAGAGCATTGGTCTGATAATGTTGCCCGTTTTCTCCGGTATACCGGCGAGTCCCCTGATGCCGGTACCACGCAACATATTAATCAGAAGCGTTTCGATGGAATCATCCAAATGATGAGCGGTTGCTACCAGTTCGTAATCATTCTCCCTGGCAGTTTCAAGCAACCAGAGGTAGCGAAGTTCCCGGGCTGCTTCCTGTACAGAAAGTTTGGCTTCCATGCAATACTTTTTGGTGTCGAAAATCTTGCAAAAGAAGGGCGCTCCCATTTCACGGGAGGTTTGTTCAACAAAAGCCATATCAAGATCTGAATCCTTCCCGCGAAGAGAAAAGTTACAATGTGCCATTGCAAACGAAATGCCCGACTTGCTGAAAAGCCGGGCCATCACCATGGAGTCCAAACCTCCGCTAACCGCTAATAAAATCCTTTGATGGCCTGTTGCAAGCCCCTTTTGCGAAAGGTTTTCCTTAAAACGATCAAAAAGGTTTTGCTTCTTTGCCATGTTTAAAATGGAATTCAGGATGCCTGAACAATTTAGGAAAGACCTTTTAAATTTTTGTTAAAACAGACAAGCTTTTCCCGTTTGCCTTGTGCAAATGTACGCAATCGACTTTTTTCTGCAATAACATGGATGCCATGAGAGATTCAAATCATTGACTTCCTATCAAATACCGCCAAGGTATTTCCTTGCAATTTGAACTTTAAAAAATTTGGTCCAGGGTAGTAACTAATTATAATATGAATCGTCTAACAACAAAAAGAAATTCATAGCGCCTATTAGAACGCTGATTGCGAATTCAATTTTTTGACAGGTGGCAAAGTAGCCCGAATAGGTTCCATAAACTGGTTTGTTTGTTCTGGTTTTTAGTTTTTGATTGGTTGGTTTGGACAACGGCAGATACATTCTGCCGTTGTTTTTATTTGCCAATCAGTGGTTTAATAAAAACAGAAAAAAAACCTGATTTTTTTTCTTTGTAAATAAAAAAAGGTTTTTACCTTTGCACTCCCCAAATGCGGGGAATACGATCTTTGAAAGAATGGGAAAGCCAAAAAAGTAGCGCAATAGAACAATACCTGTTAATTTCTATGAAAGTAGTAATTGGCTC